>Ga0316197_10003357_pt1 | contig 11386 bp, 11 predicted proteins | sample OudBiesiAoxic_MG_FD_204939 | JGI IMG/M metagenome (GOLD analysis project Ga0316197, IMG submission 204939) | Coastal sediment microbial communities from Oude Bieten Haven, Netherlands - site A oxic | ecosystem: Environmental > Aquatic > Marine > Coastal > Sediment | place: Netherlands...
AGGTGATCGAGGCCTACATCGCCGGGCTCGAACAGTTCGCTCAGGATCCCGACGCCGATCTGTCGCAGGTCGCGAGCGTCGCCAGCTTCTTCATCAGCCGCGTCGACGTCGAAGTCGACAAGCGACTCGAAGCCAACGGCTCCGACGAAGCGCTCGCACTCCGCGGCAAGGCAGCTGTTGCCCAGGGCAAGCTCGCCTACAAGCTCTTCCAGGACAAGTTCTCGGGCGAGCGGTGGAACGCTCTGGCGGCGAGAGGTGCCCGTGTCCAGCGTCCGCTCTGGGCGTCGACCGGGGCGAAGAACGCCGCCTACCCGGACACCCTCTACGTCGACGAGTTGATCGGCCCCGACACCGTCAACACACTCCCGGATGCCACCCTCGACGCCTTCGTCGACCACGGAACTGTCGGCCGCCGCATCAACGCCGACGTTGACGATGCCGAAGCCGTCTGGGCGAAGCTGCCCGACGTCGGCGTCGACATGGACGACGTCGCGGACCAGCTCGAACGCGAAGGAGTCGCCAGCTTCGCAATGGCGTTCGACGAACTGATCTCCGCCCTCGAAGAGAAGGCCGCCAGCCTGAAGAGCTGACGCTTCCCTGCGAGATCACCACGCACCGACGAAACGAAGAGAATCAGCCGATGTCGAGCGCGATCCGGTGGTAGCCCTGGGCGCCATCGGGAGCGACGGCCTGGGGTTCTTCCGGCTGCGTTTCGCCGTCGCCGTCGATCGCGCGCACCTCGATGGTGTGGCCTCCCCGCTCGACGTCGCGCGTGTCCCAGCGGTACACCCACTGGACCCAGGTATCGGCGGACGGCACCGACCCCAATTCGGCTTCCTGCCACTCACCCTTGTCGACCCTGACCTCGACGGCTCCGACCCCACGGCGCACCGCCCACGCCACACCGCCGATCGGTACGACACCATCCCGCTTCGCCCCTGAGCGTGGCGTGTCGATGCGGGCCATCGTCTTGACCGGACCGCGCTTCGACCAACCCTTCGGCACCCAGTAGGCGTCGAAGTCCTCCCAGCGGGTCAGCCGAATGTCGGTGACCCACTTGGTGGCCGAGACGTACCCGAACAGCCCTGGCACGACGATTCGAACCGGATATCCGTGACGCGCCGGAAGCGGCTCGCCGTTCATCGCGATCGCCAACATCGCGTCACGACCGTCCATGATCGCCTCGATCGGCGACCCGCAGGTCCAGCCGTCGATCGAGCGGGACACGACCTGTTCGGCACCCTCCTGCAACCCGGCCTCGTCGAGGATGTCGGCGAGCCGCACGCCTTGCCAGCGCGCATTGCCGACGAGATCGCCGCCGACCGGATTCGACACACACGACAACGTGATGTGCCGCTCGATCTGCGGCCGGTCGAGCAGATCCTGGAACGTGAGCTCCATCGGATTGTCGACGAGGCCATCGATGCTCAGCTTCCACGAATCCGCTGCGACCTGCGGCACCACGAGTGCCGTGTCGATCCGGTAGAACCGGTCGTTCGGGACCACGAACGGCTCGATGCCGTCGACCCCGAGCGAGAACTCGTCGAGGGCGGTCGACGCCGCTTGATCCGGCGAGACGTTGGGAAGCACGAGTTCCGCTCGCTCCTGGTCGATCTCGAACCGGCGGCGAATGGTCCAGCCGAGCCCGCCGGTGATCGCTGCGATCGACCCGATGCCGACCGCTCCCTGGATGAACTGCCGGCGATCGGGACCGATCATCGTCGGCCGGCCGGTTTCGTCGGCCGGCCCAGTTCGTGGCGCCAACCACCAGAGCACCCCAAGCGAGACCGTGGTACCCGTCAACGTCGGCAGCAGTTTCGCGAAGCTCGGCTCGGGCCTGATGACGACCGCCCACGCTCCGATCACCCCGACGGCGACCGTCAACCCGTACGCCATGCCCTTCGCTCCGCGGACTGCGAGCACGCCGATGATCCCACCCAGGATCAGGATGACGATCAACGCACCTGCCACCAGGACGGCCTTGTCGTTGGTACCGAACTGCTCGATCGCCCAGTCCTTCAGCCATGCCGGCGTGTAGTCGATGAACTCCTGGCCGACCGGTACGACCGGAGAAGACACGCCTTCGATCAGCCCCACAACCAGTTCCGCCACGCCCAGACCTGCGGCGGTAGCGAGCAAACCGAGCCCGAGCCCACGCCTCAGCGAAGGTGTCGACGCATCGCTCGTGAAGTGGCGCCGCAACCGATCATCCTCGCCAGGCTGGGCGACCACCTCACCGGCGCCGTAGGGTCCGCTCTGCATGGAACAAGGTGTACCCGATCCAATCGATTCCCGTGCGCGATCTGTGATCTCCGAACTCGGAGTTTCGGAGAATGTTCGGCTGGCGGAATCACTCGTTTCCGAAGCGATCGGCCTCCTTGGTGACCACCCCGACACGCTCGATCTCAAGATCGCGACCGCCGCGCTCACAGAGATGCGCGCCGCATACCGGATGTTCGCCCCGTACAAGCACGAACGCAAGGTGTCGATCTTCGGCTCGGCACGGACCAAGCCCGATGACCCGCTGTACGCCCAAGCCCGCGACTTGGCCGCACTCCTGGCCGAACGCGACTGGATGACCGTCACCGGTGCCGGCCCCGGGATCATGCAGGCGGGCATGGAGGGAGCAGGACGCGAGCGCTCGATCGGAGTGTCGATCCAGCTTCCGTTCGAGACCGGTGCCAACGACGTCATCGCCGGCGACGACAAGCACGTCGCGATGAAGTACTTCTTCACCCGCAAGCTGATGCTGATCAAGGAGTCGCAGGCGTTCGTATCCCTGCCCGGCGGCTTCGGGACACTCGACGAGACGTTCGAACTGCTGACGCTGGTCCAGACCGGCAAGAGCCTGCCAGTACCGATCGTGCTGCTCGACGCTCCGGGCGACCCCTACTGGGAGCAGGTCGAAGGGTTCGTTCGAGATCAGCTCATCGCTCGCGGTCTCGTCTCACCGAAGGACACCGGGCTCTATTCCATCACCTCATCGTGCGACGAAGCGTGCAAGATCATCGAGCACTTCTACTCGAACTACCACTCGATCCGGTTCGTCGGCGACCGGCTGGTGATCCGCATGCAACGTGGCCCCAACGACGCCCAGCTCGCCGACTTGAACGATCGCTTCGCTCACCTTGTGGCGTCGGGAACGATCGAGCGGGCCGTGCCGACGCGGGCCGAGCGGCGCGACGACGACCAACTCGACCTCGACCGCGTCGCGCTCGACTTCGACAAGCACGGCTACGGCGACCTGATCGCGCTGATCGGGCAGATCAACAGCTGGTCCTCGGAGGCCTCGGTCACTCCCTGATCGACCGCAGCAGGTGTGCCGCTTTCGCAATGGAGCGGCGGGCCTGCATCATCGTCTTGTCGCTGCGCGGGCGCTCGACCTCGCCGTCGGCAACCGCTTCGCGCAGCCGGTCGAAGGCCGCGTCGTCGAGTTCTTCAGCGATCTGGTCGAGCCGCTCGGCGAGGTGTTCGTAGTCGGCCATCCGGTCGTCCTCAGCCCCGTAGTGCGTCGGCCACGATGTCGACGGGATGGGACACGCGCAGCCCGCGGTCGGCGAGCGCGGCTGTGAGGTGCATCGAGCATCCCGGGTTCGCACTGGCCACGACGTCGGCCGACCTGACCGAGACCGCTCGATCGATCGACGCGAGCTTACGGTCCCGGATGTCCGCCGCCAGCTCGGGCTGCAGCGCCGAATAGGCACCCCCCGCCCCACAGCAGAGACCGTCATCGTCGAGTTCGACCACATCGGCAACATGTGCCAACAACGTTCGAACCGGCGCGTCGATGCGCTGGACATGCCGGAGATGACACGGGTCCTGGACGATGACCCGAGGTCGCTCGCGCGACGCCACCGGCAGGCGGTCGACTCGTTCGGCGAGCCATTCGTTGGCGTCGACGACGCGCGCCGCGAATCGTGCCGCCTCGTCGGTACCGACGATCGAGCCGTAATCCTTCAACGCGGCGCCGCACCCTGCCGAGTTCACCACGATCGGTGCGTCCCCTGGCATCGACGCGATCACCCTCGTTGCCAGTCCGACCGCCTCCCCATGCAGCCCGGCGTGGACGTGGAGCGCCCCACAGCATGCCCCGCTCGACCCGGACACCCGGTACGTCGCACCGGTTGCGGCGATCAGGTCAGCGGTGGAGCGATGCGTCGAGCGTTGCCAGGCGTCCATGACACAGCCGGTGAAGAGCCAGACGTCGTCGCCCGTCGACGTGACCGCCGGCGGGCGGCGCAACGGCAGTTCGGAAAGGCCCAGTCGGGACGGGACCAACTTGACTCGTTGCGCGACAGCCAGCATCGAGGAGCCGGTGAGCAGGAGTCGATGATGCCCAAGCATGCGGAACCCGAGTCGCTGCCACCACGGGGTGATCCGACCTTCCGCAGCGAGCGAGGTCCGCGTCTGCTCCATCAGCGCACCGAACTGGACGTTGCTCGGACACGCCGGCTCGCACCCTCGGCACTGCACGCAGGTCTCCATGAAGTCGACGAACTCAGCGTCGATCGGCGCTCCCTCGTTGTGCACGCCACGCATCGCATCGATCCGGCCGCGCGGCGAATACGCCTCCTCGCCCGTCACCCGAAACGTCGGGCAGTGCGGCAGGCACAGACCACACGAGACGCATGCAGACAACTTCTCGGCATCGAGATCGAGCACGGCATCGAACTCTACGCGGCAAACCGATGCAGCCGACCTTTCGCGTGGCCGCCCCGGCGATTCGCTCTCCCGCCGACCCGTCCGGCGCGCGACCGGTGGACGCCGATGACCTACCGTTCTGGGATGTCAGCAGCAACTCCCGTGAACGACTGGACCACCGACTACGACATCCTCGACGACGACTATGTCGCCGATCCGTATCCGGTCTGGACCGATCTTCGCGAGCAGTGCCCGATTGCTCATTCCGACCGGTGGGGCGGCTCCTGGCTCCCCACCCGCTATGCCGACGTGGCCGCCATCGCCCACGACGTCGACCATTTCAGCTCGCGTGACGTCGGTGTGCTCACCTTCACCGCTGAAGAACGACCGCCGCCACCGATCGACATTCCGCTCCCGCCGATCGATGCCGACCCACCCGTGCACACCTGGACCCGCCGGCTGCTGCTGCCGTGGTTTTCGCACACCCGGGTCGACGGCTACGAAAACTTCACCCGCGAACTGTGCAATCGACTGATCGACGAGTTCATCGACAATGGCTCCGCAGACGCCGCGCGGGACTATGCGCAGCAGATCCCGGTGCGGGTCATCGCGCTCACGCTCGGCGTGCCGTCCGAGATGTCGGACACCTTCACCGGCTGGGTACGAGACGTGTTGGAGTTCGCCCACGACGAAGTCCGAAGCGCAGCCGGGCGGGACAACATCGTCGCCTACCTCATCGGTCAACTGGAGGAGCGGCGCTCGAATCCGGGCGACGACCTGATCAGCGAGTTGCTCCACACGGAGGTGGACGGAGAGCCGATCCCCGATCTGCAGATCATGGGGATGGCTGCCCTCGCACTGATCGCCGGGGTCGACACGACGTGGTCGGCGATCGGTTCGTCGATGCACCACCTCGCGACGCACCCCGAAGATGTTCAGCGACTGATCGATGAACCCGATCTGATGTCCACTGCCATCGAAGAACTGCTCCGCGCCTACTCGCCTGTCACGATGGCGCGCATCGCCGTCGACGACGTCGAGGTCGGCGGATGCCCGATCAAAGCCGGTGACAAGGTGCTCATGAACTTCCCGGGTGCGAACCGCGACCCTGAGGCGTTCGATCGGGCCGACGAAGTGTTGCTCGACCGGGCCAACAACCGCCACGTCGCCTTTGGCGTTGGTATCCACCGGTGTGCGGGCTCGAACCTGGCCCGGATGGAGCTCCGCGTGGCGATCGAGGAGTGGCTGCGCCGCATTCCCTCGTTCGGTCTCGCCGAGAACGCCGAGGTCACCTGGGCCGGTGGACAGGTCCGCGGTCCGCGCAGCGTGCCCGTGACCTTCTGACCATCGGCCTCACCGCTTCGCCCGGTTCACGTGCGGCTCGACAGTTGAAACGGTGGGTAGCGGTCGGTCACGAGCAGGAACGCGTAGGCGTGCACCCGAAGGCCCCATCGGCCGACGCCGACGACGTAGTCGAACAGGCCCTTCGGATACCGGCCGGTGAACAGAATTGCGAACCATGCAATGAGGACGGCGAAGAAGGCTCCGACCCCCAGGAAGAACAGCGCGAAGTAGTGCGGGATCGCGAGAAACCACTTCACCAACGGCATGCCGCGCATCAGGTCGCGTTCGGCGTCGGGGTAGTCGATCTCGAGGTGCACCGCCTGCTCGTCGACGGTCGAGGGATACTGGTCGGTCAGCAACGCGAAGTAGGCGCCGAGTCTCGTCGCGAACCGGCTGAGTTCGAGTCCGAAGTCGAACCACCACTTCGGATATCGCTTGCGAAACAGGAGCATCAGGAGCGTTGCGAAGAAGAGACCCCCCGTGATGCTTGCCGTCGACCAGATGATGAAGTCACCGTCGGCCGTCTCGGTGACCGTGGTGCCCCCTCCGACCAGGATCCCGTACACGGCGGCGATCGGAATGACCAGGACGATCCGGAACAGTGTCGTCACCCGATTCAGACGCTCGGGATAGTCGATCTCGAGCCGAGCCGGATACGGCCCGGTTCCGGGCGGGGATGCCGGTGGTCCGGGCGAAAACGGAGGCGGTGGGGCAGGCGGAGGCGGTGGAACGGGAGGTGGCGGCATGGTCGGTGGTTGCATGGACATGTCATGTCCCCTTTCTTGGCTGAGCGCTGACGCGGTTGAAGACGCCGGCAACATAGGGACGCTGGTCCCCCTCGCCGGATCGCGCTGGATCGAGACGGCCGACGGCAATTGGTTGGAAGTCGGGCGCGAACGCTGCCGTCAGTGAATTTGCGTCGTAGTGGACAACGGGGAGCCCGGCACATCGCTCCGGCGCCCCAGGACCGAACGCCGCGACGACGAGCGAACCGCCAGGAGCGACCGCCCGTCTCAGCACCGCCCGATAGGCGTCTCGCTGGTCCTCGTCGACGAGGAAGTGGAAGACCGCGCGGTCGTGCCAGAGATCCCAGGTCCGGTCGGGCTCGAACTGCGTCACGTCAGCATGGACCCAGCGGGCAGTGAGCGCTCGAGCGGCCAGCCGGGTGCGGGCCCGATCGAGCGCGACGGTGGACAGGTCGAGCACCGTCACGTCGTCGTATCCGAGATCGAGCAGGTTGTCGACCAGTCGGCTGTCTCCCCCACCGACATCGATCAGGGAGTCGCCCGCTGAAGAGTGTGCCGTCACCAACTCGAGTGTGGACGGTTCCGGCTCGTACCAGCCCAGATCCTGGCTCCGCGCGCCGTAGACCGTCTCCCAGTGCTCTTCGGGCCGTACCGAACTCATCACCTCTCCAGCGTCGCGCTGTTCAAGGGTGAGACACACGAGGCGAACGTCCCATCGGCGTGGGGACGGACCGATGGCACCCGATGGTTGTGGGCATGATTGCCCGCAACCATCGGGTCGGCTGAGCACCGACGTGCTGCGCCGCTCCGTGTCAGGCCGGGGTGAACGTGCCTTCGAGGTGCCAGACGCCGGTGAAGCCGTCGAACGATCCACCCGAGATCACGCTCGTCCAATCGAGCACGTACGCACCGGTTTCGGGGTCGATCGTCCCGATCGGACCTTCCCCCGCTCCGTCCGGCTTCGGCGCGCCCTGATTGAACTGGAGGTTGCCGTAGTAGGCGGTGAACGCCGAGAGGTCGCCCGACAGCACGCCATCGGTCGCGGTGAGCATCGGCATCGCCTCCGCCGGGTCAGTCGCCCCAGCGAACGCGACCGCGAAGAAGGTCACTGGCTGGATGATGCCATCGGCGAGACCGTTCCCTGTTTCGTCGAACGCCGGATCGGGAGCCCCTTGATGGGTTCCGGTGACCAAGCCTCCGTCAATTCCGGGGGCAAGCCCTGAGTACGTGACGTCACTGCAGGACGAGTCGGCGTTCTCGATGAACGGGCCGGCTTCGAGCGTGCCGCCGATCAGCACCATCCGGAAGTACGAGCCCTCCGTCACAGGACCGTCGGGGCAGACCGCTTCGTCGACCGAGAACAGGCCGACGAGGTCGCCCTCGATGGCGGGTGCCGGCGCCTCGGTCTCGACCGGCGCCTCGGTTGCTGCCGGAGCCTCGGACTCGACCGGCGCCTCAGCTTCTGCCGGAACCTCGGTCTCCGCTGGCGCCTCGGTCTCCGCTGGCGCCTCGGTCTCCGCTGGCGCCTCGGTGGCGGCCGGCTCGGTGGTCGCCGATCCGTCATCATCGCTGCCGCATGCCAGTCCTGCGAGCGAGAACGTGGCGATCGTCGCGATGGAGAATCGCTTGAATCTGTGGGGGGTGGTCATGAAATATCTCCTTGTGTATCGGTCATTGTCGATTCGGACGTGGTCACGTCGTGCTCGTCTGGGCGACGCCGCAGCGAGAATGCTGCGAGGCCTGCCACGAGCACGCCAGGAACCACGAAGAACCAGGGGAAGAGGTTGAAGGGCGGCAACGCATCGACGGCCGCGAAGTTGTCGACGTTGTCGCTCATCGTCGCCACCATCGGGTTGAACTCGACCACGATCGTCGGCCATTCGGATGAGAACTCATTGATCGCCGGCAGCTCCTCGGCACTGATGCCGGCGTCCTCTGCCAGTTGCAGGGCCTGCGTCCGGAGTTGGCCCTCTGCAGCGCCCATCGTGATGAAGTAGCCCTGCACGTTCTGGACACGTTCGCGGGTCATCATCGGCCGGAAATCGTCGATCATGTCTCGACCCTGAGGCGCTCGTGAGAACATCTGGAACATTGCAGGCGCGAGCAAGACGGCAATACCGACGGCGAGCAGCGCCCAGAGACGGCGGCGCGGTTGGCCCTCCGATCGTTGGGCCCAGAGGATGCTGGCCGAGAGCGTTGCGATGATCAGTCCGGGGAGGAGGAAGAACCACGGGAAGAGGTCGAACTTGGGGAGCGCTGCCACCGCCTCGTAGTTGCCGATGTTGTTCTCCATCCGATCGATCAGGTCGGTCATGTCGGAGTTGATGCCGGCCCACGACCCGTTCAGCTGTTTCACTGCGACGAGTGCGGCGTCGTCGTCGGCCGTGATCGCTCCGGCCGCAACCAGGTCGGCCTGCAGTGCGAGCGACTCGGCATTGGCTTCGTCAACAGTCACCAGATATCCCCGGAACAGTTCCACCTGCTCGGTGCTCATGTACGGGCCGAAATCGTCGATCATGTCGCCGCCGAGCGGCGCCCGGGAGAACATTTGAAACGCCACCGGAGCGAGCATCAAGCCGATACCGATGACCAGCGCAGCAATGATCGGGAGCCGATGGTGGCCCGTGTTTGTCTTGCCACCTTGATCGTTCACTGCTTCGACCCTCGCAGATCGATCGGCTCGTGCTCAGAGCCAAAGGTCCTGACAGTGAGAGCGTCAGGTGAACGAGGCGAGTGCTTCGGCGATGGGCTCGACGATCGACGGATCGTCGGACTTGGGGATCGAGATGATCGCGAGATCGATGCCGGCTTCGGCGAACTGTTCGGCGTCGCGCACTGTGGCGTCGAGGTCACCCGCAAATCGGACGATCGTCGAAACCGTGACGTCGGAACGATCACGCCCTTCGGCCGCGAGCGCGTCAAGGAACACCTGGTTGCGCATCCGGAAGTCATCGACGTTCATCGTCGGTGAGCCATAGTTCCAATGATGCGCGAACTTTGCGGCCGCCGGGATCGTCCGCCGCAGCCCTGACCCTCCGATGCAGATCGGCAGCGGGTCTTGCGGGCCCTTCGGATTGTTCATCGCGTTCTCGAGCCGGTACCAACGGCCCTCGAAGTCGGACCGCTCCTGGGTCAGGAGCAGCCGCAGCACCTCCATGCCTTCCTCGAAGCGGTCAAAACGGTCGGTCATCGACCCGAGATCGATCCCGTAGGCCGCGCACTCCTCCTCGTTCCAGCCGGCGCCCACGCCGAGCTCGAGCCGTCCCCGAGACGTGACGTCGAGCGTCGAGGCCATGTTCGCCAGGATCGCAGGGTGCCGGTAGAGCATGCCGGTGACGAGCACACCACCGCGCAAACGGGTGGTCGCCTGGAGCAGCGCGGTGAGCGTGATCCACCCCTCCAAGCAGTCATCGGTGGAATCACCGAACAGCGGATAGAAGTGGTCGAACGTCCACCCGGATTCGTACAGCTCGATGTCGTCGCATCGCTGCCAGACCTCGAGCAACCAGTCCCACGAACAGCGCTGCGGTGATGTGCTGACTCCGAACCTCATCCGTCAACCGTATGACGGCCGCAGCGCGGCCGGCGAGCCAGCGTGCGGCGGGTCCGACGGCTCTCGCGCTGTCAGACGGATTCGACGGCTTCGGCCGCGGCGTCGGCGACAGTTTCGGCGGCCGCTTCGGCTGCACCCACCGGATCGATCGCATCCTTGCGACCCAACTTGACGAGGATCACGTCGCGCTGGGCACGACCATTCTCGGTGCCGAGCGCGTACCCGAGGGCCGTAGCGATCAGCAGCAACAGTACGAGTGGAATCTTGACCTTCATGACATCTCCTTGTGGCGGGGGGACACACGATATCCGCGCCGCGAGCCGACGCCGACGACCCGAGCCTGTTGTTACGGGATTTCAGGGCACTCGCGCCCGTGATCGGGCTCGGGTGCTCGATCAGCGTTGGCTGGCAACGGCGACAGCCGCGGCAATGAGTGATGGTGCGCGGTCGAGATCGCGGAAATCGCCGAACAACGTGTTCGCCATGCCGACAGCGATCGCGCCGGCCGCGTAGAAGTCGGCCATGTTCTCGACCGTCACGCCGCCAGTCGCCATGAACGGCCGCTGCGCATACGCCGGCACGACCTGCGCCAACCAGGACGCTCCGGGCGGATCCGCCGGGAAGAACTTGAGCACGTCTGCACCGGCCCGCAGCGCAGTCTGGATCTCGGCGGGGGTCTGCACGCCCGGCAACGTCAACATTCCGAGCTCCGCGCTTCGCTGCGCAGTCGCGACGTCGACACCCGGGATCACGCAGAACTCTGCGCCCGCAGCAGCAGCCGATTCCGCCTGCGCAACCGACCAGGTCGTCCCGACCCCGACCGATGCGTCCGAGCCGTACCGCTCGCTCAACATCGCGACGTCGTCGGTCGTCCGTGGGTAGTCGTGCGTGATCTCCAACGAACGCACACCGCCCTCGACCAGGAGATCGGCGAGTGGCACGAGGTACTCCTCGGGGACCTGGCGGAGGATCGCCATGATTCGGTCGCGTTCGAGGATCTCCAACGCGTGTTGTCGCTTGTCATCGGGCATCGGACAAGTCTGGCACCCGGCGGCCCGCGACGGGGCATGGGTGGATGATCGCGGCCCGCGCCCGCCCGTCG
>Ga0316197_10003358_pt1 | contig 11383 bp, 7 predicted proteins | sample OudBiesiAoxic_MG_FD_204939 | JGI IMG/M metagenome (GOLD analysis project Ga0316197, IMG submission 204939) | Coastal sediment microbial communities from Oude Bieten Haven, Netherlands - site A oxic | ecosystem: Environmental > Aquatic > Marine > Coastal > Sediment | place: Netherlands...
CATGCAGCGCCGGAATCGGCTGCATGCCCTCGGGGCCTTTTCGCTCGAGCCAGAGGAGCCACTGACGGAGGAAGGCCTTGTCAATTCCGGCGATCGGACTGAGGCCTCCACAGGTGTCGCCGTCCATCGTCGCGTAACCGACCGCAGCCTCGGAGCGATTGCTCGTCGAAAGGAGCAGTGCGCCCCGCATATTGGCCAACATCCAGACGCTCGGACCACGCGCGCGGGCCTGGATGTTCTGAAGCGTGATGTCGTCTTCTTCCCAGGTCAGAGGACGGTTGACGGCATCGGAAATCAGGCTCTCGTACGCGTCGACGATGTGCTGCACGTCGAGGATGTAAAACGTGGCGCCGATCGCCTCGGCCACGGCCGTGGCGGCGTTGCGCGTGACCTCTCCGCTGTTTTCGGTCGGTTGGTAAGCGCAGCACAGGAGCTTTCGAACCCAGTCGCGGGCGCTGCCCTCGGCGTTCATGCCGATCTTTTCCGCGAACCGCTCGGCGCCCAGCTCTGCGATCGCGCGGTCGACCATGAGCGAGACGAGACAAGCCGCCGCTGCGGAGTCGGCGCCTCCGCTGATGCTCAGCACGAAACCCCGCGAGTGGCTCTTTCGAAGATAGTCGAAAAGGGCGAGCGTGAGCGCGCGGGTGAATTCCTCTTCTTTGTGGTCTTCGCTGGCTTCCCATGCCGGTGAGCTGGGCGCGCTGCGCTCCATCTTCGCGCGAGGAAACTCGAAGTCGACGCTGATTCTCTTTCCCCCCGGGTCGTTGCGATCTGCCTGAAAGCTGGTGGTCCGGACCTGCTCGGTTCGAGACGCTTCGACGTCGATCACCGCAGTCGTCATGACCGAATCGTCAAACGTGAGCCGCTGCGATCGGGCCAACATCTTGCCGTTTTGTGCGATGTAGCAACCGCCATCGTAGATCACACGGCCGGCCTCGTTGCCAAGCAGGTTGGCGTAGAGATAGCTCACCGCCATCGAGCGTGAGCCTTCGAGCACGAGCCGTTCGCGCACCTCGTGCTTGCCAAACGCGAAGTGACTCGCGCTCGGGTTCACGATGATGTCCATCGCGTGGCCGTCGATCGCTCCTCGGCGTTGCGCAACCCATGCGTCTTCGCAAATCTCGAAGCCAACGCGGACGCCCGAGAAATCGAAGAAGACGTCGCCGAACGGGTAGCTCCTTCCGTCGCGCTCGAGCTCGACCACTTGATGGTTGGGCCAAGGTTTGAACCAGCGCGGCTCGTAGTGAAGGCCTTCGCCGGCCAGGTGTTCTTTGGCAGCAAAGCCTGCAATGTGACCATCCGCCACGACGCAGGCGGTGTTGTACAGACCCCCTCTGCGACGCACGGGCATCCCGATGCTCACCACCATGCCCTTGGTTTGTGGCAGCAGCTCCATCAGCATCGACCAAGCGCGGTTCGCAACGTCCGGACCCAAAAACGCATCTTCGCAGCCGTAGCCCGTCGTGCACAGCTCGGGCAGCACGAGCAGCGCCGCGCCATCGAGGTGTCCTTGCCGCAAGACCGCCTCGATGCGCCGTTGGTTGCCGCCCCAGTCGAGTGGCGTCTGATTCAACGACGCGGTCGCGACCTTGATCGGGATCATGCACCTTCTCTAGCACCGCTCCGCGCTGGCGAGCGTGTTTGAGGATTGACTGGGCAGGAGAGGCGGCGTATCATGATTTCTTTGAGCGTCAGTTTCTGCCAAGTCGAGTAATGTATGACCTTTCAGCAAGAGCCCCCAAGCCTTGGAAATCAATACGATTCTGACTCGCTTCTCCGCGAGTACCTGGCGCGAACCCTCCCAGCGGGGCTTCTCGAACGCTTTGAGCCGGAGTACCGCCAGCTCGGCGAGCTCAACGGCGGCGAGCTCTATCGACTGTCCTTGGCCGATCTCGAAAATGAACCAGTTCACAGGGTTTGGGACGCCTGGGGCAATCGGGTCGACGAGGTCGAGGTCACCGAGGTCTGGAAGCGGGCGCAGGCGCTTTGCGCCGAGCACGGCCTGGTGGCTGCTGGCTACGACTCAGAGCTCGGGGCGCACGCACGGGTCCATCAGCACATCTTGAACTACGTCACGCAGGCCTCGCTCGACACCTACAATTGCCCGTTGGCGATGACCGACGGCGCGGCCCGCACGCTCCTCGATTCGGGAAACCAGGCGCTCATCGACCACGCCCTTCCGCGCCTCCTGTCGCGTGACCCGGCGACGATGTGGACGTCCGGTCAATGGATGACGGAGCGTATCGGGGGCTCCGATGTGGGTCAGACCGAAACCATCGCGCGGCGCGACGGCGACCGCTGGCGCCTCTACGGTACCAAATGGTTCACCTCGGCGACGACGGCCGACATGGCGCTCACCTTGGCGCGGCCGGAGGGAAACCCGCCGGGCGGACGCGGCTTGGCGATGTTCTACCTCGAGCTTCGCGACGAAGACGGGAAGCTCCAAAACCTCCACATCAATCGGCTCAAAGACAAGTTCGGGACACGCAAGCTCCCGACCGCGGAGCTCACTCTGGACGGAGTCGAAGCGATTCCGGTCGCCGGTCTCGAAAGCGGAGTCCGCAACATCACGCCAATGTTGAACGTCACACGCACCTGGAACGCCGTCGCGGCGGTTCTTGGCATGCAGCGCGCCGTTGCGCTGACCCGCGACTACGCGAACAAACGCGAGGCGTTTGGCGCTGCCCTGATCGACAAGCCACTTCACGTTGACACCATGGCGGACATGATTGCCGAGACGCAGGGTGCGTTCCTACTCGCCTTTCGTGTCGTCGAGCTCCTTGGCCGCATCGAATCCGGCGTCGCGAGCCAAGCCGAGCAACTCCTGAGCCGCCTGCTCACGCCCATCGGAAAGCTCACGACCGGAAAACAAGCCGTTGCCGTGGCGTCCGAGGCCCTCGAATCCTTTGGCGGCGCCGGCTACGTGAACGACACCGGCCTCCCCAAGCTCCTCGCCGATGCGCAGGTGCTTCCAATTTGGGAAGGCACGACGAACGTGCTGTCCCTCGATACGCTTCGCGCGCTCAAGCAGGACGGCGTCTGGGAAGCCTTCGTCGACGAAATTCGCGCGCGTCTCGACGCCACGACCGATCCGCAACTGCAATCAGTCGTCGGGCGGAGCCAGTCCGCCGTCCAGCACGCCGGGCGATGGCTGCAGGGAAACCTCTCTGAACGCGAGCAACTCGAAGCAGGCGCACGCCGATTCGCAATGACGCTTGGCCGCGCGACCGAGCTTGCGCTGCTCGCGAACCATGCCCAGTGGTGTCTCGATCAAGGGAAGGGCGAGCGCGCTTTGGCCGCGGCACGTCGCTTCGCCCGAAGCCGCATCGACCTGATCGACGATGACGGCACAGTGGCCGAAACCCGGTCGATGGTTTGAGCGGCTATCGGCTTCCGGGGTCGTCGAGCGAGAGTGGGAGCCCGCTTGGCAGGGACCCAGGGCGGACCGCGTCATTGCTCTCATCGCGCAAGGCTTTGCCGATGAACACCGTAATCAGGCGGACATCCTCGTCGGTGAAAGGCTGCTTGCCTTGAGCGAGCTCGTGCCGCACCGCATCTTCGAGAGCGTTCACCGTGCCGTTGTGGAAATAGGGCTCGGTGAACGCGATATTCCGCAAGGTCACGGTGCGGAATTTCGCTCGGTCTTCCGGGCGTTCGGTGATCTCTTCGCGGCCATTGTCGACGATGCCGTCGACCTCTTGAACACCTCGATCTGCGAATGTCTCCGACTCGAAAAGCGGCGGGGTGTGGCAATCGTGGCACCCCATTTCCGCGAATCGGAACATTCCTTCGGTCATGTCCTCGGTCATCACGCGGCTTTTGCCGGCCGCGTGCTTGTCGTAGGGTGCACCGAGCGAGAGGAAGGTGCGTTGGTACGCCGCGAGGGCGGCGGACAGGTTGTCGATCGACACCACCGGATTGTCCGGAAACGCTTCGGCGAACATGTCGACGTACTCCGGAATCGCCGACAGATCGGAAATGACGCGACCCGGATCCGCGGCCATTTCGTCAACATCGAAAAGCGGGATGAGGACCTGCTCTTCGAGCGTTTCGGCGCCGCCGTCCCAGGTGAGGGTCTCACGGAACGCCAGGTTGTAGAGGGTCGAAGAGTTGCGCCGCAGGGTGTTTGGACCTGCTCGACCTGGTCCCGCCAAAGGACCTGCACCATGACCGACTGCCCGCGGTAGCGTGTCGCTCAAGCCCCAGCGTTCGCTATGGCAAGTCGAGCAAGAGGTTTGCTGATCGACCGAGAGGATGGCGTCGTAGAACAAGAGATGCCCGAGCTCGATTCTTGCGTCGGGGACGTTCTTCATCACGTCCGGCAATGGTGGCGACTCCGTCAGAGGCCAGGGAGCATCCGTGCCGTTTCCTGACCCAGCTGCGTCGCCGCATGAAGCGATGAAGGTCGCAACGACTACGACAGCAAAGCCTCTAGGACTTACTCGGGAAGGATTTGTCGGCATGCGTCGAGGTCGTAGAGCTCCGACAGGCTCGGAAAAAGCGTCGGCAGGTCGGTGATCCACTGACGAATGATTGCGATCGCCTGCGTGTCCTGCTCCGATCGACCGAGCGTGGGCATCATCTCTCCGGGAATGATCGACTCGAGTCGGCAAAGAAGAAGCGATTTGTCGGGCTCGCCAGGCCAGATGTCTACCCTCTTGTCATTGCAGGCGGGGGTCAGACCGCCCGCCGACGTCGGTGTCACGCACACGCCCCAGGCGTCGAACTCCGAGAGCCCAGCACCGGTTGGATCCATGGTGGTGTAGTCGATGAACAGACCCTGCGCTCTTTCCACGCCATCGGGCGCGTGACAGTGCGCGCAGTTCGAGTCTAAGAACGAGCGCGCGGCTTCGTGGTAGCAGGCAGGTGTCGTGCAGCCCGCGATGAGCCCGACTGGATCGGCGTAAGTCGTCCGCGCGCCGGATGGCGGCGGCTCAGGCGCCAACCAACCCGCAACATAGAGTGCGTCGACTTGGTTTTCGACGATGTTCCCTTGGTAATCATTGTCGCGGTTCAACATCCCCGTCGAAGGTCCAAGGGTACGCGTGTCTGGTCCCCTAGGCCCGTGGCACTGGCCGCATTCGCCGGGGCTTACCGGGATGTGGTAGTCCTCGACCGTCACTTGCTGGTCGGTGAGCGGGTCAGTAAACGTGACGGAGAGATTCTTCCCGCCGGCTTCACAGATCGCGTCCGTTTGCTCTTCATCGTAGACGTAGACGTACGCGTTCCAGCACGAATCCGCGCCAAGACAGCCCAGTCGATCATCTTCGGCCGAGTCGTGAACCAGGAGACGAGTCTCGATCAGTTGGTCCTTGGTCTGCGGCGGGTCCGCCTGCTCGTTCGGAGGATATGAGAAAGTCTTCACATAGATTGTCCCGACGGGGCTCTCCCAGCGCTCGGGATCGGTGTAGTCGATCTGCCCTCCTTCACCGCGAAGGGTCACGAAGCGCGGCTTTCGTGCATAGTCGGTGAACAAGGGGGAGGTGACGGTGTAGGGTGCGACGTCATCTTCGGGGACTTGATCGCGAATGCTCTTGAAGAGTCCCCACTGCGAAAGACGATCGGGAACACTAGGGTGACAGTTGCCGAGGACGATCCCTCCACCACCGCCTTCGCCTCCGATGCCGCCGGCACCACCTTCGCCTCCGATGCCGCCGGCACCTGCACCACCTGCACCTCCGAGCCCCCCCGTCCCTGCAGAGCCGGAGTCGTCGCTGCCGCTGCAGGCCACTGACACGGAGAGAAGGAGGAGGAGTGGTAAGCTAAGTCTGTTCTTCATTTGCTTTGCCGGCTCTTTCAGTCTCTTAAAGTGGTGCGTCGCAGAGACGGCCTGTCGTTTCGGTGGTGGTGTTCATCACACCGCAGCTGATGATCTCGAGTTGGCAAAGTTCCTCCGTGAGTCCCGTGCAATCGACGTCCTGGCACTGGTCTTGGGTCACATCGCGGTACGATGCTGTATTGTCTGCCCCCAGGCATATTCCGGGGTCTCCGTTTGGCGCGTCGGGGGAGACATAGCCGTCCCAGAAGATGTCTTCGACCGGATTCTCAGGAGTGCCGATCCCTAAGAGCTGGAACACAATAGCGAATTGTCCCTGCGGATCAGTCCCGTTGCCGTCGAAGTAGTTGTCGTGGGTGTAGACGTTCTGCGCGTAGGGTATGTACCCGTCCGGCACGTTGCAGTCCGTTGGGGGTGCAACCTGACAAATGAAGTAGTTGCTGATGATCAGAATCCCAGCTGTGACATTGTTCTGGAATCGGTTGTTGCAAAGCTCCTGGCCATCGCCGCTGTAGACGAGAGCGCCAGTACCCGACGGGGCGATTGCTGGAACGCCACCTGCCGCGAAGTTCGGATGGTTATTGCAGTAGCTGTCGTTGTCGTACCAGATGACGTTCGTGTTCGATGGCGTGTTTCCATCCCCCCAAGCGCCGGGCTGCGCAATGGTGAGCAAACCAGCGGTGTTGTTCACCATGGTGTTGTCGTGCAGGACGACGTCTAGGCTGTTTTCGACTTCGAGGCCCAAGACGTTCTCGTGGACGAGATTGTACCGAACAATGCCGCCTTTCGTCTCCTCGTTGTCCCAACCACACTTGCCGACGTAGATCCCCGCATCGGAGGCGCCCTGAAGCTGGCAGTACTCGATGAGGGTGTCCTGACAGAAGGTAGGGTAGACCGCATATCCGCCGTTGAGTGTCATGTTCTCGCCGTTGATGTCCCAGCTCACGTGAAGCTTGCGGAAGACCGAGCCAGTCACCTCTTCTTGCTGTACACCGTTGTCTCCGGTGTTCTTCACCCACATGTTTTCGATCGTGACGTTGTCCTGTTGGACGAGGATGCCCTTGCCAGTGCCGGGGCCGCCGAAGTTGAGCACGGTGTCATCAGGCGAGTCGCCAATGCCCTTGAGCGTGACGCCAGGAATGGACACGTTGACTGTGGCCTCCATCGCGTAGGTGCCTTCCGCGATGCAGATGATGTCCCCAATGTTCGCATTGCTCAGCAAGACGTTGAGCGCACTGGCGTTCATGGGCGCGCCTTCGAAGGTTCCGCCGGGGCAGTCATCGGACGTTGGGGGCACGTCGTAAAAGTCGCCAACGGCATACCCCGACAAGTCGGGCAGATTGTTGCAATCGGCCGCCGGGAACCCACCGAACCCCGTATCGCAGACGCCTGTGGCGGTGCCGCCTCCGCCGCCAGCTCCGCCGCCCGCGCTGTTAGTATCGTCGCTGCAACCTGCGACAGTGATTATGGACGCAAAAATTGCGCTGATAAGTACTTTGAAATTCATGTACGGGTTTCCTCCTCCAGAGATTGCGGCGTTCTAACAGAAAAAATGAACGTTGAAAAGTGAGTGAATCTCACAATTCTTGCACTCTTGGCAGGCACTTGAAATCAATCGACTTTAATCGCGATATGGGCTCCGCTCCTCCACGTAAACCGCGAGATATCCCTTCAGCAAGGTCTTCATCTCGATGATGATTCGATTCCTCAATTCTGGGTCGTCCTCGGAAAGCGCCCAGTCCTGCAACGCATTCGCGGCCTGGATGGCCGCACGCGTAACGAGCTGAATCCGATCCGCCGGTATCAACTTCTGTAGCGCAGGGTGAAACGCAAGCATGGCGGCCATGCGTTCGTTCGATTCGTCGGTGATCGCGCGGAACTCTGGCGTCGGACGAATGCTGAGAAGCAACTGGAGATAGCCCGGCTGCGCGGCGAACCCCTCGATCGTCGCGTCGATGGCCCGATCGATCGCCTGATCCCAAGGAAGAACACCGAAATCCTCGGCGATCAGGCTCGCGGTCTTCAAATCGACTTCCTCCATCACGCGCCGCGCAAGCTCGGCAAGTACGGCGAGCTTGTTGGGGAAGTACTGGTACACCGAGCCGATCGGCACGCCTGCCGTCTCCGCGATCCCTGCCGTCGTGATCTTGTCCACCGGCGTACCGCCGAGAAGCGCAGAAGTGGCGTCCAAGATGCGCTCCACGCGATCGCGCGAGCGTTCCTGACTGGGCTTCCGGCGCGGCGTGAGCTGATCGGTCAATTTGTTCGCCATCGGTCGAGAGCCCCTGGGACCGGAATTAGCGGAAAAACCAGGGAATGACCAGACCCTGCGCATATTCGCACCTAGATCGCAGCGACGATCGCGCGCTACACTAGGAATTCACCGATTCCCTTCCATGAGCACTCCTTCCACGACCAACGGACACCCGTCGTCCGGCGCTTCGATCGCAGAACCGAAGCCGGCATCGACCGACATCGATCTTGATGCGCCGGAGCAGTACCTCAACCGAGAGCTGACCTGGCTCGCTTTCGTCAAGCGCGTCCTTCACGAAGCCGACGACAGCCGAACTCCGTTGCTCGAGCGTGTGAAGTTCATCGCGATCACCGGTTCGATTCTCGACGAGTTTTTCATGAAGCGCATCGGCGGCCTCAAGCAGCAGGTGGCAGCCGGCGTTCACAAGCTCACGGTCGACGGCCGCACGCCGATTCAACAGATCAAGGAGTCGCACGAGCTCATCCGGGCCCTGACCACCGAACAACAGGGTCTCTGGGTCGCCCTTCAAGAGAAGCTTGGTGAGATCGGCGTGCAGATCGCGTCCTACGAGTCCCTCCCCGAGGCCGATCAGAGCTGGCTTCGAGACGACTACCTCGAAAACATCTTTCCACTGGTTACGCCACAAGCGATGGACCCGGCGCATCCATTCCCGTTCGTGTCGAATCTTTCACTGAACTTGTTGGTGTCGCTGCACTACCCGAGCGACCCGACGCCCTTGATGGCGCGTGTGAAGGTGCCGCTCGGCTCCGGTGTTCCGCGGTTCATTCAAGTGCGCAATTCCATGACCTTCGTCGCTCTCGAAGAGATCATGGCCAACAACCTCGACCTTTTGTTTCCCGGAATGGTCATCGAACGCACCGAGCTATTCCGGGTCACCCGCAACGCCGACGTCGAAAGCGATGAAGACAAAGCGGACGACCTGCTGGCGCTGATCGAATCGGAGCTCCAAGAGCGAAAGTTTGCGCCCATCGTTCGGATCCAAATCGCCCGTGGCATGGACTCGACGCATCGCGGCCGCTTGGCGGCGGAGCTCGGGCTCGACGAGCAGGCCGACGTTTTCGAAGTAGACGGCTTCCTCGGGATCGGCGACTTGTTTCAGCTTGCGGTCCTCGACATACCCGAGCACCGGGATGCCGATCACCGGCCGGTGGACCCGGCGAGCCTCGTTGGTCGAAGCAACATTTTTCACGCCATCCGGGAGCAGGGCGCTCTCCTCCTGCACCATCCCTACGAAGCGTTTGGAACCTCGGTGGAGCGGTTTCTGCGCGAGGCGAGCGAAGATCCCAAAGTCCGCGCGATCAAAATGACGCTCTATCGCACCTCCTCGAAATCGCGCGTCATTCAGCATCTCATCAATGCGGCCCTCAACGGCAAGCAGGTCGCTGTCGCGGTCGAGCTCAAGGCCCGCTTCGACGAAGAGGCCAACATCAACTGGGCGAGCAAGCTCGAGCAGGCCGGCATTCACGTGACGTACGGGATCGTCGGGCTAAAGACGCACTGCAAAATCATCTTGGTGGTCCGACGCGATCACGACGGTTTGCGCCGCTACGTGCATCTCGGGACCGGGAACTATCACGAGGAGACGGCGAAGCTCTACTCCGACCTCGGCCTTCTCACCTGCGATCCCGACATTGGCCGCGACGCGACCGAGCTCTTCAACTATCTGACCACTGGTTACAAACCAAATCGCAGCTACAAGAAGCTCTTGCCGGCGCCAAAGCTTCTGAAGCCTGCGCTCCTCAAAAAGATCCGGCGCGAGATCCGGCGGGTCAGCGAGGGGCAAAAAGGCGTCATTCAGATCAAAACCAACGCGCTAGAGGACGTCGACATCACGCGTGCCCTCTACGAAGCGTCGCAGGCTGGGGTTCACGTCGACCTGATCGTGCGCGATTCTTGCCGCTTGCGCCCAGGCGTTCCGGGGCTTTCCGACAACATTCGCGTCGTCAGCGTCGTCGGCCGATTCCTCGAGCACTCGCGGGTCTACTATTTTCGCAACGGCGGCGACGAGGAGTACTACATCGGCTCGGCCGATTGCATGACACGAAACCTCGTGAGCCGTGTCGAGGTGCTGACCCCGGTAGAGCCCGAAGCGCTGCAGGCCGAGATTCGGACGGTTCTCGACATTCTGGTTGATGACCAGCGAAGCGCCTGGGACATGCGGTCGGACGGAACCTACGTGCAACGCAACGGCCACAAGGACATCGACGGGACGCATCAACAGATGATCAAATGGGCTGAAGGGCGTTTCGCGGAGGCGAATCGCCTACGACGCCGGAGCGCACGAGGCCCGCGGGGCCATGCACCGTCCGATGAATAACGAGTCACCGCCGGGCGTCGATCGTCATGGGTTTTAAGTCTCCACTGATGGTTTTGACGCTCGCGGTTGCGCTGCTGGTAAGCGCAACTAGCACGTCGCAGCGGGTCCTCACGGCATCGCCCACATGCGAGGAGCTCACCATCATGGACTTTCTTGCGCGGCTCGATGAAGAATCGAGCCGCTACAAGCGGGGCCTCGAACTCCAGGATCGGCGAGACTTGTCGCAGCTTCGTCGGGAGGTCTGCGCACCGTATGTTGGCTATCGCGTGACGCGCCAACCGACGACGACCTGGTCCAACGGGCGCATCATCGTGCGCGGCTATCTCGAGCTCAACCATCCAAACGGACGTCGCGCCAAAAGCCGTAGCGGCGAGTGGTTTTACCCCAGCGGCGCGAAGGCCAAGAGTGCGCTCGGACAGTGGAAGTATTCAAATGGCCTGCTCGCGCGGACCAAGCAGGGCCTGTGGTACACGCGGGATGGGAAGTACGTCGAAGACCCGGACAAGGCGCGCCTCGAAGCATGCGAATACTTGGGCCGGCAGCTGTGCCCACTTGGCAAGGCGGACGACGACCTGCTTGCCGTGACCGTCATGGGGCTCATCAACAAGGCCGCTCCACCGAAAGAAGCGCCGATGGCCGAAGAATCCAACGGGGCTTCCGATAAAAGCGATTAGGGCGGAGCTGTGGTAAAACCGCCGTCCATGGCTCAACCCTCGCTTCGAACAGCCTCATCCCCCTCCGATCGCGAAGCCGTCCTGCGCGCGGCCAAGGCATCTCCTGAGCTCGCTGCGCAGCACGACAAAGAACGCTGGCTCGCACTGTACGCCGACGACGCGGTTCTCGAGGACCCCGTCGGCACTGCAGCCTCTCACAAGGGACGCCGGCAGGGTCGCTTGGGTGACGAGTTGGGCCGGTTTTACGAGGCGTTCATTGCGGCAAGCGGAATCGAAATGGTGGTACGCCAGGACATCGTCTCCGACATGCACGTCTTTCGCGCGGTTGACATCCACACGAC
>Ga0316197_10003360_pt1 | contig 11380 bp, 8 predicted proteins | sample OudBiesiAoxic_MG_FD_204939 | JGI IMG/M metagenome (GOLD analysis project Ga0316197, IMG submission 204939) | Coastal sediment microbial communities from Oude Bieten Haven, Netherlands - site A oxic | ecosystem: Environmental > Aquatic > Marine > Coastal > Sediment | place: Netherlands...
CGTGGGACCGTCCGAGATCGGCACGTCTCGCGCACGGGAATCGACCCATAATCGCGGTCCACACGGCTCGGCCCGCAGTCGACACATCTACCGGCGGGAACATCAGCTTTCTTGCCTGAGAACGCGGCTCCATCCCGACGGCGACAGCCTCAGGACCAGGGCGTTCGTGCGACCAGCGCAAGCTGGAACGGCGATATCGCCCGGATTTCACAAGCGGTCTAGGCACGGCCAAGGCACGGCACCGGATGACCACACGGCGGAAATAGCCTCTGACCAGGTGTTTATTGGAGCGGATGACGGGAATCGAACCCGCGTTCTCAGCTTGGGAAGCTGATGTTCTACCATTGAACTACATCCGCGAAGAGGCCTCACTGTAGCCGCCCGTCGGCGCTTCGAGCCAAGCCCTGGATTCGTCGCCGGAGCTAGTCTTCGAGCGTGTCGGAGCATGGGCGCCTGCGCCTCATCGGCTGCTACCTCGACGTCGACGATCTCCGCAGCCGGCGCGCCGTGTTGGCGTGCGGCCGCTGACGGCCGCGAGCGAACACGCCCACTCCGGTGATGCACTGCATCCGCCGCGAGCCCGTTCCCGTCGGTGGTTGCCCTGCTGCGCGGTCTGTTCCTCACCGGCTATCTGGCAGACGGCTTCCTCGATGCCAACGAATGGTTCGGCGCAGACCATGCCGTCGTGCTGTCGGCTTCGTCGAAGACGGCGATCGGATTCGCCGCGTGCGCCGCGCAACACGACGGGCTGCACCTCGTCGGCGTCACCTCGGCCGGCAATGTGGATGCTGTCCGCAACCTTGGTTGGTACGACTCGGTGATCACGTACGACGAAGTGGCCGACGCAGTGCCGAATCAGGAATCGCGGGCCGTCGTCGTCGACATGGCCGGGAACGGGCCAGCGCTCGAAGCGTTGCACGTTGCGCTCGGAGATCGCCTCGGCTACTCGATGGTCGTCGGTCGCTGGGCCCGACGCTCGCGGCCTTCATCGACGGCTCGTCCGCATGGCTCGACGTCGAGCGGCGCAACGGACCTGACGCAGCCGCGGACACCTGGTTTGAGGTGCTCGCCGGCCAGGTGGCACCATCGGTCGGCCGGATCACTTCACTCCACGCGGACTGACGCTCGACCGTCGGCGACGGGATCCTGTGCTCGGGGCTCTCGAAGCGGGAGAGACAGCGCGAGACTGGCGCGATGGCATACATCGAACGCCGACGAGTCCACGACGCCGACGCACACATCATGGAACCGCCGACCTGGTTGCGTGACCACGCCGATCCCGAGATCCGCGATCGCCTCGCGATCCCTGCCTACGCGAACGAGCTTGCGCAGACCGGCGATGCCGCGGCCGGCTACGCTCCCGAACCCGCCGAGCTCGATGCGATCTTCGCCCGGCTCGCGGATCGTCACCGATCCGACGAATTCCTCAGCGACGAGGCCACCGACGTCATGAACCGCAAGAACTTCGCGGCGACCGGCTCGTTCCTGGCCGAAGACCGTCCACGGGTGCTCGACTACATCGGCGTCGACAGCCAGCTGATGTTCAACACGTTCCACAACTCGCGGCTCTACGAGTGGGAACACCCGGACGCGAACGGCCACCTCGAACTCGACCTCGCGTACGGCGCAGCGCGCGCCCACAACCGCGGGATGACCGAGTTCTGCGCCGTCGACGACCGCCTACTGCCGACCTGTTATGTGCCGCTCGCCGACTTCGACCGTTCGTCGGCGATGGCCGCCGAGGCGATCGAGATGGGGGCGGCTGCGCTCCTCGTCGCCTCCGGCTGCCCCGCTGGTCACTCGCCGTCTCACCGCTCGCTCGACCCGGTCTGGCGCCAAGCAGAGGAAGCGGGCATCCCGATCGTGTTCCACGTCGGCGGGACGGGTGCACTCATCGATCCGGCATACTTCGAGAACGGTCTCCCTGTCCCGCCCGACTTCCACGGCGGCGAGGAGAACTTTCGGTCGGTCGACTACATGGCGATCCCGTTCCCGCCGATGCAGACCCTCGCGACGATGATCTTCGACGGGGTGCTCGACCGTCATCCGCAGCTGCGGGTCGGGGTGATCGAGCAGGGTTGTATCTGGTTGCCGAGTTGGCTCAAGCAGATGGAGTCGGCGATGGATGCATTCGGCCGCCACGAGGAGCGCCTCCGGAGCTTGTCGCTGACGCCACGTGAGTACGTCGAGCGGCAGGTCCGCGTCACACCGTACCCGACCGAAGATGTCGGCTGGGTCACCGACCAGGTCGGCCCCGACATCTTGCTTTTCAACACCGACTATCCGCACGTGGAAGGCGGCCGCAGGCCCTACGAGCGGTTCGAGGCGAGCCTCGGTGACCGCAGTGAGGCGATTCGGGAGCGCTTCTACGCCGACAACTTCATCGACCTGATGGGCTCCGCCGTCGGGGCGCTCGTGTGACATCGATCCGAGACGAGGCGACCGTCGAGCGCGAACTCGGTGATCGCAGCGCCTGGCTGGCGCTCAGCGTCACCACGTTGGTGTTCTTTCTCGTGGTCGTCGACGTGTCCGCCGTCAACGTCGCGTTCCCGTCGATTCGCGACGACTTCGGCGTCTCGGAGGCGACCCTCGGCTGGGTCATCTCCGGCTACGCGATCACCGTCGCCGCACTCCTCCTCGTCGCCGGTCGCTATGCCGACAGCTACGGCCGCAAGCGACTGTTCCTTCCCGGAGTGGCGATCTTCACGGTCGGGTCGATGCTGTGCGCGGTCTCGCCCAACGCCGGGCTCCTCATCGCCTCGCGAGTGGTGCAAGGCGTCGGCGGAGCGATCATCCTCGCCACCGCGATCGCGGTCGTGCTGCCGGACTTCCCGGCCAACAAACGATCGTCGGTCATCGGCATCATCGGCGCCACCGGGTCGCTCGGCGCGGTCGTCGGGCCCGCGCTGGGTGCCGCTCTGACCGATGTGTGGTCGTGGCGTGGCATCTTCTGGATCAACGTGCCGCTCGCGATCGTCGTCCTCGCCGCCGGCCCCCGGCTGCTCCGCGAGTCGAAGAACCCGGGCGCCACCGGCAAGATCGATCTCGTCGGTGTCCCGATCGGCACCGCCGGCATCGGGCTGATCATGTTCGCCATCGTCCAGTCCGAGTCGGTCGGCGTCTTCGACCCCCGGGTCCTGGCGCTCGCCGCCGCTGGTCTGGCGCTGCTGTGGCTGCTGGTTCGTCGTTCACGCCATCAGAGTGAGCCGTTGCTCGAGCTCGACCTGTTCTCACTCCGCTCGTTCGCCAGCACCAACGCCGGGCTGGCCCTGTACTCGATCGCGTTCACGTCCGGTTTCCTCGTGAACTCGCTGCTGCTGCAGGAGCTGTGGGATCAGCCGCTCTCGGTCGTCGGTGGGGCACTCATCGCCGCACCGTTGGTCGGCACGTTCGTGTCGCCGATTGCCGGCCGATATGCCGATCGAATCGGACACCGCTGGATCCTCGCCGGGGGCAGCGCCCTGTGTGCGATCGGTTACCTCCTTCAGTTGGTGCTGCTCGATGAGACGTCGGCGGTCTGGAGCGTGTTCGTGCCGGTGAGCCTCATCGTGGGCGTCGGTGTGGGAGCGACGATCGCCACGTGGTCGAGTGCGGGATTGACCGAGGTCCGCCCGGCGCAGTTCGGCACGGCGAATGCGACCGTGCGCACCACGCAGCAAGTCGGCTATGCGCTCGGCATCTCGGTCGTGGTCGCGATTCTCGCCGACGTGTCGATCGACCCGCAGCTGTCCGCGTTTCGGTGGGCGTGGCTGTTCGTCGGCGGCGCCTACCTCGCTGCGGCTGTGATCATCGCGGTCACGTTCCCAGCCGGATCAACCGAGGAACGCGCCGGCGGCTGACCGGCTCAGCAGTCGGGGTCGGACATCGACATCCGCATCGCATGGCCTCGTCGGGCGAGCGTGTTGCGGGGTGAGTCTGACCGACCCCGAAACGGTCGGTAACGTGCCTCGGGTGATCCTGTCCGACCGCTCCCTTCGTGAACAGCTCGACGCAGGTCGAATCGTGATCGACCCCCTCGACGAGTCACTCGTCCAGCCGTCGTCGATCGATGTACGCATCTCGAATCTGTTCCGGGTGTTCCGCAACCACACCCGCGCCGTGATCGACGTGAAGGAAGACCTCCAGAACCTCACCGAACTGATCGAGATTCCCGCCGACGAGCACGGCGTGGGCGACGCGGCATTCATGCTGCACCCCGGAGAGTTCGTGCTCGGTTCGACGCTCGAACGCATTGCGGTACCCGACGATCTGGTGGGCCGCGTCGAGGGCAAGTCGTCCCTGGGTCGGCTCGGACTGCTCATCCATTCGACTGCGGGGTTCATCGATGCCGGCTTCGATGGCCACATCACGCTCGAGCTCGCCAACGTCGCCAGTCTCCCGATCACGCTGTATCCCGGGATGAAGATCGGTCAGGTCAGTTTCATGCAGATGACCAGCCCCGCCGACAACCCGTACGGCGCCGGTGCCAAGGGCTCGAAGTATCAGGGCCAACGCGGCCCCACACCCAGCCGCTACTTCGAGAACTTCACCTGACCCCGCGACCGGCGCAACGGGGGTCAGACACGCGTTGCACCGTCAGGCCTCGGTGCCTGCGATCAAGGCCCGGCGCAGCTCGTGGAGCCGGTCGGTCACGCTGACGTGGTATCGGTGCGGGTTGACGAGACGGCGCACGCCTGCGTCGAGTCGATCGATGTCGGTCGCGCACCGCTGCGCGAGCTCGTCGATCGATGCCGCGGCCGGTGTGGTGCACGCATTGCCGCCCGATGTGCGGTGAGTCTCTTCGTGCAGCAATTCGACGTGGGAGATGTCGGTGCGGTGGATGTGCTGGCTGACACCTTCGCGGATGGGATCGTGGACGACGATCGACGCTGTCGGAAACGCCTCCTCGTCGGCGAGCCCGATCAAGTCGACCACGGCTGCCCCACGTTGGTCGTAGAGCCGCCACACGATCTTGCGTCCGGGCAGCGGCACCTTGCCGGGATCTTCTGAGATCTTGATCGCCGGGGTCCACTCGCCGTCGTCGTCCTCGACCCCGACGAGTTTGTAGACGCCGTTGAGGGCGCCGGAACCGTGCGACGTGATCAGACGGGTTCCGACCCCGTAGACGAGCCGTTGTCGGATCGGCTCCGGGTCGATGCCAAGCCGTTCGGCGTCGTCACCGATCTGGGTCAGGATCTGCCAGATGGTGAGTTCGTCCAGATCACTCGACAGGACGATCGAAGCGTCGGGATAGCCGGCGTCGTCGAGCAACTTCGCCGTCTGGACCGCGAGGTACGCGAGATCGCCCGAGTCGAGGCGAACTCCAACCGGCTCGTGTCCGGCGGCGCGCAGCTCGTCGAACACGGCGATCGCGTTCGGCACGCCAGATTTGAGTGTGTTGATCGTGTCGACGAGCAGGATGCACTCATCGGGAGCAGACGCGGCCATCGCGCGGAACGCGCCGAGTTCGCCGTCGCCGATCGCCAAGTAGGCCTGAACGAGGGAGTGGGCGTGCGTACCGATCGGCTGACGGCCCAGCGCGATTGCTGCCTCCACATTGGACGTCGACACGCAACCGCCGATCAGGGCCGCCCGGATGCCCTCGTTGGCGCCCGTCGACGGCCCGCGTCGCGTACCGAACTCGAGCACGCTGCCGCCGCGTGCACTGCGCACGACGCGCGCCGCTTTCGTTGCGATGAGCGTCGGGTAATTGAAGTGGTTCAACAGCGAGGTCTCGAGCAGTTGGGTGGCTGCGAGCGGCCCGGTTACGGTCACGATCGGCTCGTGGGCGTGGACCACTCGGCCCTCGGCAACGGCACTGATCTCGATGTCGGCGAAGCGATCGGGAGCAGCCAACCACTCGAGGAACTCGCCCTCGAACACCGGCGTTCCCGTCGGTGAAGTCATCGCAGCGAGGGCAGCGATGTGCTCGTGTCCGATCGCCAGTCGGTCGAGCCAGCCGAGGAACGGTGCCAGCCCGGCCGAGACGCAGAAGCCGGCTTGGTGGGTCCCGTAGTCCGGCGTCGATCGGAAGAAGTAGTCGAACTGGGCGCGCCGCTCGGAGATCCCCTGGCTGACGTACACCTGCGCCATCGTCAACTCGTACATGTCGGTGAACAGCGGGCCCCGCGTGCCGGTCCAGCGGTCGATGATCTCGGCGCCCAAACCGGCGTCGCTCACGATTCGCTCCTGCATCCACACGAATAGTTCGAGGGGGTCACGACGGCGGGCCGATCACGGTCACGTCGGCGCCGGCGAGGTCGGCGAGAACGCGCGCGGTGGTGCCGGCGTCCGCATACACGGGGCGGGTCGCATCCCAGAGCACCACGGTCTCGAAACCAGCGGATGCTGCGCTCAACGCGGTTGCGGCAACGCACACGTCGGTTGCCAGCCCGACCACCACGACACGCTCGATCCCCCGTTCGCGCAGGAGGCCGGTGAGGCCGGTCGGGATGTCGACGTCGCCGCCTGGCTCGCGCATCGAGAACGCCGAGTACCCGTCCTCCCCGTTGGTGCCCTTCCGCACGACGGCCGACGCCCGGTGGTTCGGATCGAGATCATCGACGAGCTCGGCGCCCCAGGTGCCTGCCACGCAATGAGTTGGCCAGACGCCCCCGTCGTCGATGAAGTGAGGCGTCGACGCGGGATGCCAGTCCTGGGTGAGGACGATCGTCCCGCCGGCTGCAGCGGTGCGCTCGATCTCATCGTTCACCGCGCCCACGATGTGGTCGCCACCTTCGACGAAGAGCGAGCCATCCGGATGACCGAAGTCGTTCTGCATGTCGACCACGATCAGTGCGGTCGCGGACATCATCTCGGCCATCTGGCGAGTGTAGGAGTGGTCCGACGACTCGACTTCTCTCGAAATCCCGGCGAATCGTGACGGTCGCCGTCACGATCCGCCGAAATTCGAACCTCAATCGGGGTCGACGTCGCGCGAGTGTCAGACGCCCGCGCGACCTTTTGGTGGCTCAGGCGCCGGCGACGGGGGAGTTCTCGGCGTCGAGCAGGGGTGCGCTGCCGGCGTGGAACTCGGCCTCGCCCTGCTCGATCGCGTCGAGGAGGTGGATCGAGATGTCGGCGACCTTGACCTCGTCGTCCTCGACCCCGGCACCCTTCACGCCGTCGTCCATCATGATGTAGCAGAACGGGCAGGCGGTTGCGACGCGGGATGCTCCGGTCGACAAGGCCTCGGCGGCTCGCTCGTCGTTGACCTTCGTGCCGGTCGTCTCCTCCATCCACATGCGGGCACCACCCGCGCCGCAGCACATGCCCTTCGTGCCGTTGCGCTGCATCTCGACGACTTCGACGCCCTTGATCGAGCCGACGACCTTGCGCGGCGCGACGTAGACGTCGTTGTGGCGGCCGAGGTAGCACGAGTCGTGGTACGTGATCCGCTCGTCGAGCGTCGCCTGGCTCACGTCGAGCTGGCCCGAGTCGATGAGTTGCTCGAGCAGCTGCGTGTGGTGGATGACCTCGTAGTTGCCGCCGACCTGGGGGTATTCGTTGAGCAGTGTGTTGAAGCAGTGCGGGCACTGGGTGATGATCTTCTTCACGCCCATGCCGTTGAGCATCTCGACGTTCGGCTGGGCGAGCATCTGGAACAGGTACTCGTTGCCCGAGCGGCGTGCCGAGTCGCCGGTGCACATCTCGGACGGGCCGAGGATCGCTACGTCGATGCCGGCTCGACGCAGCAGCTGCGCCATCGCCTGCGTGACCTTCTTGTTCTTGTCGTCGAACGAACCGGCACAGCCGACCCAGTAGAGGTACTCGGTGTCGAGCGTCTCGCCGGGATCGACGATCTGTACGCCTTCGATGCCCTCGGCCCAGTCGCCGCGCTCGCCCTGGTTGAGGCCCCAGGGATTCATCTGGTTCTCCATCGCCCGGTAGGCGTTGCCGAGCTCTGCGGGGAAGTTCGACTCCATGAGCGACAGGTACCGCCGCATGTCGAAGATCTTGTCGGTGATCTCGATGTTCACCGGGCAGATCTCGTCACACGCCTTGCACGTGGTGCAGGCCCACAGCTCCTCTGCGGTGATCCGCTCGAACAGCGAGTCGGCCGAGACGGTGATCTCCTTGTCGACACCCAGCGGTGGGGACACGGCCGGGGTGCCGGTCGCGGCCATCACCTCACCGGCCTTCAGGACGATCTCACGCGGGTCGAGCGGCTTGCCGGTGGCATGTGCCGGGCAGACGGAGGTGCAGCGACCGCACATGGTGCAAGCATCGAGGTCGAGGAGCTGCTTCCAGGTGAAGTCCTCGACGACCGAGGCACCGAAGCTCTCGAGTTCGGTCTCCATCAGGTTCGGCATCGGCCGCATCGCACCCTTCGGCCGGTCCTTGTCCTTGAGGTACATGTTGATCGGCGACGTGAACATGTGTCGCAGCATCGTGATCGGCAGAATGGCCAGGAACACGATGAAGCTCACGACGTGGGCGATCCACCACCACTGATGCCAGGTCTCGAGGGCACTGACGCTCCACCCGTCGACAAGGCCCGACAGCGGGTAGCCGATGAAGCTCCACTGCTCGTAGCTCGGACGGTCCTCGAGGGCGATCCGGAACATCTCGGCGCCGAAGCCGGAGACGCCGATCACGAAGAACGTGCCGAGGATGACCGCATGCTCGGGCTTCGACTTGATCCGGATGCGGTAGGGACGCTGCACGTAGCGACGCACGAGCGCCCATACGATGCCGCCGAGGAAGATCAGGCCCATCAGATCGCCGAACGCCGCGTAGCCGCGGTACACGTCGCCATGGAGGAATTTGAGCTCCTCGGGCAGCTGGTGGTCGATCTCGAGCACGGTCGTGACCCCGAGCAGACCGAGGAATCCGAAGTAGATCATCGAGTGCATGAGCCCGGCACCGGCGTCGCGCAGGAGCGTCTGCATGTAGACGCCGGCGCGGAAGTCCTTGAGCCGTCGTGCGGCGTTCTTCGACGTCGTCTTGCGCTGTGCCGGAGCGCCGCGCTCCCAGTTCTTCATTCGGTTCGAGAACATCACGGCCACCCAGACGAGCAGCACCGGGATGACGGTGTAGAAGGCGATCTGGATCGGGCCGGGGATGTTCACGAACACGGTCCGATGGACCGCGTTCTCGTTCTCCCAGCCGGTGATCTGCGGGAGGATGCCCGACACGACCGTGAAGCAGGCGATGGCAGTGAACAGAACCAGCGCGAGCTGATGCGGCTTGACGCGCTTGACGGGCGCGTCGGAGGTGGTTTCGACAGCAGTGCTCATGACGGCCCCAAAGCTACCCGCCGGTAGGTGCCGCAGCCATTTCCAGCTCCGTCATGACGAAGGCCTCGGAACCCCAGGGCGGAGCTGGTCAGCGCTGATAGGCGATGCCGTGGAGAAAGAACTCGGTGGCGGCCGCGAGGGGGTTCTCGGCGGCGTCGAGTTCGCCGAAGCGCAACACGGCTCCAAACGGCGCGTTCCAGAACTCGGCGGGGCCCGGTCGCTCGGGCCCCCACGGACCGACGTAGAGATAGGGCTCCTGATGAAAATCGTCGCCGGCGGCCGCTCCGAGGTTCGTCCTCACGCCCGGCTTGTCGCGGCTGTTCACGGCGAGGTCCGCGCCGACGTCGAAGTGTTCGGGCCACAGCCGCACGATCGATGCCTGCGGATCAGGGAGCGAGGCCAGCGCAACGTCCATCGCCCGCTGCCCGAGGGTGTACCAGTCGCCCACGACGGTCGTGGCGGTCGAATCGAGGATGAGAACGTCGTCGACGTCGCCGAGCGGCGGAGTGTCGTGTCCGACTTGGAAGTCCGGATCGGGAGCGAACCCGCAGGCTCCGCAGAGCGACGAAATGGTCGAGCCGGCGATCATGTGCACGTCGGTCGTGGCCGTGGTGCCATCATTGGTCGGGGTCGCCGCGTTCTCGACGAACAGCGAACCACCGGCCAAACGCACGCGGCAGCGATCGTCGCCGAACTGGGGTGTACCGAACCCGCCGGGGAGCGGCATCAGCGCGAAGTGGCCGGTGATCTTCTGCTGTGCTTGCGCAACGACGTGCGTGGCGATTCGGCGCAACGTTTCCCGCTCGCGGGGCCAGTTCTCGGGGAGTTCGACGAAGTTCACGGCCCTGGGATCGGTGCGCTGCGGATCAGCCGTAGTACTTGCGGTCGAGTTCGCGGATGCGGCCCGCCAGGCTGGCCATCAACTTGTGCGAGATGGCCGGGATCGAGTCGATGACCCCCAGAAAGCGGCGTTGGTCGATGACGAGGAGCGTGCAGTCGGTCTCGCACACGACCGTGGCGGTGCGCGGGCCCTTGTCGAGCAGCGACATCTCGCCGACCACATTGCCTGCGCCGAGCGTGGCGACCTTACGTCCGTTGCGCTTCACGACCACGTCACCGTCGACGACCACGAAGGCCTCGCGACCCATCTGGCCCTGATCCATGATCATGGTGCCTTCGGTCATCCGGATTTCGTCGGTCGCCTTTGCGACTTTTTCGAGTTCCTTCTTGGAGCAGGCACTGAACAGTGCGACGTTCCGGAGGCTTTCGAGATGCTGCTTCTTGCTCGCCATGAGCCGACACACTACGCACATCGCGCGGGCCCGCTCGACACGTATCGTCGCTCCGGTCGCTCGGTGGGTTCCGCTTCGAGTGGTGGATGGCCGACGCGTCGGCCAGACTCTCGCTCGTGAAACCACGCATTGTTGCTCTGTTCGTCACCGTCGCCCTTGTGGCCGCCGCTTGTTCCAGCGACGACGGAGACACCACAGGGGAGTCCACTGACGCGACGACCACGGTCACCGAGGACTCCGAGACGGCCGATTCGCCGGTCTCGACCGAGGAGCCGTCCGATGAGCCCGACGCCGCAGAGTCGAGCGAATCATCGGAGCCGGACGAATCTTCGGGGATGGTCGAGGCGGTCGAGGTGTCGGTCGCGCCGAGTGAGTACATCGGGCTGGCCGCACTCGTGTCGGTCGAGACGACCGAGCCCGTGCAGATCGAGCTGACGGCGACATCGGGCGACCACGTGGTCGAGGTTCCGCGGACCGCTGCAGTCTCGAACACGCACGATCTTCCCCTCGTCGGGATGCGTTCCGAGCAGACGTACGCCATCACGGGTGCACTGTTCGACGAGGCCGGCGAGCAAGTCGGAGAAGTCGACGGTGCTGAGTTCACGACGTCAGCCCTTCCCCCGTGGTTCGAGGAGCACGAGCTGACGATCGACAAGGACCGTGCGGCGCCTGGCTACACGATCATCGAGTTCGACACGCTGGGGATCCCCGAGGGCGCGCCGTCGAGCCAACACCTGATGGCGTACGACAACGACGGCGAAGTGGTCTGGTACTACACGAACACCGGCGCGCTGGCGGGCGTCGAGCCCACATCGACGGGGACGTTCAACATGTTCTACTGGCCGTTCGGCATCCGCGAGGTCGACATCC
>Ga0316197_10003361_pt1 | contig 11379 bp, 11 predicted proteins | sample OudBiesiAoxic_MG_FD_204939 | JGI IMG/M metagenome (GOLD analysis project Ga0316197, IMG submission 204939) | Coastal sediment microbial communities from Oude Bieten Haven, Netherlands - site A oxic | ecosystem: Environmental > Aquatic > Marine > Coastal > Sediment | place: Netherlands...
AGGAGCAGGTTTCAAACCACAATAAGCTGCGCTGGTTAAGAGCCAGGTTGGTGAGCGTTAAGGAAAAGGCACGGCAACGACCGTGTCAGGTATGGATCAAGGAGATGAGCGCAAGCGAACCATTGCTGAGGTGTCGTAAAAACATGGATGGCGTCAAAACTGGGGTACTAGCAGGATTCCAGGATGAGTCCAGAGGTTACCTGCCTGCTGTCTGGGGCGGCGTCCGGCATAAAGATGGCATGACCTTAATTCAGGCTTTAATACGGGACGTGGGGAGCTGTCGTTCCGATGGTAAGGGAGAAACACAAGTGGCGGACCCACGAGCGTGAGAGTACCGATGCGGAACACAGTGGCGGACCAACCCGTAGTAGCGTTGAAATCTCTGTAATCGAGACTGAGCGAAGGGGTTAGCTTATCCGTTTTTATGATTGGGTCAACTAGCGATGGGAGGAACCTGACCATAAAACAAGGTCGCTGGTGTAAAAGGCCATCGACTGAATGAGAGGAGCCGTGTGAATCGAGAGATTCACTCACGGATCTGTGAGGGGGGGGTGAAATTCACCTGCGCTACCCGGCTGATCCTGAACATATCAGACAGCTGGAAAATTTTTAATTTTTCCAACATACATGAAGCTTAAATGGATTTATGGTATTGGCAAGATACACAACGATCTATAAATTTAGCGTATGAGAAGAAAAACCCAATCCCAGTCATCATTACCCGCGCAATGTGTCGACATCGTGGTAGTCGGCGCCAATTTCGCCGGTCTGATGTGCGCCCGTCAGCTCTCCGACTGCCACCGGGTGACCGTCTTTGACCCGAGTCGGCATATTGAGTTTCTACCCAACATCCACGAGCTTTTGTCTGGTGTAAAGTCTCCTCCGGATTTGCGGCTTACCAGAAGACGGCTGATCGAAAATTCGGGACATCAATTCGTGCAAACGCGAGTGGCGGCTATCAATCTGCATTCCGGCAACATCCAGACGATCCGGGGCCGGCGGGTACCCTATGACATTTGCGTCGTCGCCGTAGGCGGCGTAAATCAAACTCATGGTGTTCCGGGTGTAGAACAGTTTGCACGGCCATTTAAGTCGGTAAAAGACTGCCTTGGCATCGGAAGACGCCTAAAGCAGTTGTTCAGCTACAAATCAAAACCCCGCCTGGTCATTGTCGGTGGCGGGCTGGAGGGTATCGAGGCACTAGGAGAAATCCTGAGGCGCTATCGAAGCCATTCAGGCTACCGCATTGATCTAGTTGAAAGCAGCGAAAGAATCTTGCCAGATGCGCCTTTTTCCGTTGGTAGGGAGGTGCGCAAGGTAAGCCAGCCTTATGCTGTATACTTTCACACCGGCAAGAGGGTTGCCAAGGTGCTGAGAAAATCTGTGATATTGAGCAGCGGACAACAGCTGAGATCCGATCTTACCATCTGGACCGGCGGTGCCCTTCCGTCCCCCCTGCTGGCCAACTCCGGCCTGAGCCCATCTCCAGATCAATGGGCACCAGTCAGAAATACTCTGCAGAGCTGCCGAAGCAGGCGTGTCTTCGTTATCGGGGATGCCGCACAGCTACCCGTTCCGATTGGCAAGCAAGCTTATCACGCCATGGACATGGCAGCCACGGCAGCCAGCAATATCAACAATTTGCTGGCCGATCGACCTCTGGAGGACTTCTGGCCGTCCACAAAGCCAACCCTACTGTCGTTTGGCGATCTGTCCACTTTTCTGGTGTTTGAGCATGCAGCCCTTGTCGGCACCTCCCTGGCGGCTGCCAAGGAGGGCGTTTACCAGACAACCATGGCCGCTTTGGATGCGAGTACCGACCTGACGTCTTTAAAAGGTTTATACCGACGTGCCAGCAGAAGCTTGGAAAACTTGGCCTGGCCGACCATCAGCTCCCTGCAATCTCTCATGCGGCTGAAACGGGTGCGCCTTCTCCTCTGATGGCTGTAGGCAAATTGGACGGATAGTCGACATACTCCGATCGGAATAACTTTAGAACCACGTTAACAGCGGTTAAACGGATAAGCTTCTCCGCCTTCTTTCTTTAAAATGGGTTTTGAATATTTTACCGATACTATATTCATGTTCGGTACCGATGTCTGTTGATATATCTCTAATCTAAAGTGCATTTCACCGAACCCAATGTGTGATGGTTTGTGCCTCGTAATAAATTGACAGAAACGGAAAGAATGCCGAGAACCAACGTTCAGGGATTATTATCCTATTCATGACTTCAGTGATTTAGAAAATAGCCAAACATACCAAGACTATTCAAAAGTTGTAAACATCCATCACGTATATAGACTGAATTTTATTGAATTATTTAATGGGATAGACGCGACATAGTACAATGATCGCGCACATTGTCATTACTGCTATGTACATGTAATAATAGGAAAAAATAGATCATACAATATATGGTGGTTAGCCTCTTTTCCTAACCTTCACGTCAGCATTGCATGTATGTGCTGTCTAAAACAGGTCTAATGAAATATTCACCGGTGAAGATTAATCTCCAACATAGTCCCTGCCAGGTCAATTTTCTAAATTGGATAACAAAACAGGCGAGGTGACTTTTTGATATCATCAGCCAGGCGGATTGAGTTGGACTGGTAATGCCATCGACGTACTCGTTGATGAGAATTTATTGGAATTGAATTGAGCGATCTGAAGTGCATCAATTTCCATCTAACAAAGGATGTAATAGTCAACAAAAATAGCCGCCAAATTTGGTCAGGTTTCGCCTTGAGTTTAAACTAAAATCCTGGCCCACCTTTGGCCAACATTGGCTTGGAAAGTGCTGTTTTATAACCATTTGATTTTAAAATGAATTTATTTAGGATTTATTGCGGGGAGGTTTGTGTCCGGGGTTATGTTTGTAAGTATTTGATTTTATTAATAATTAATGGTAGAGGCGGCGGGAGTCGAACCCGTGTCCCTGCCTGTAATATCAATGGCTTACGTGATATTAACCCACCAGTGACCCACCACGATTTTCATCATTCAGCTACTATTGGATGGTTTATTCAATATAATATGCATTGATCATATCCTAATCAAGCATGAGAATTCTGCTCGATGATGATATCATAGTGCCTTAATTCCTTTGGTAAGTGTTCTGATTAAATTTGGCTATTGACAATCGTCTATCCCTGCATCAGGCTTTCAAGCTGTTTGATGCTCTTTGCACTTCCCATGACGACAATTGTATCTCCAATGACAAATTTTGTGTCTGCTTTAGGGTTAAACATCATTTCTCCTTTTTTATCCTGTATGGCAATGACAATCAAATTCATCTCCTGCCGGATCCCGGAATCCATCAGGCTGACATTAGCGAGTTTTGCTCCCGTCCTGACATGGATTTCCTCAAACTGAAATTCGGTTTGCTCATCATTAAATGCGGTCTCAAGGAATTTAATAACAGCAGGGCGTAATATCGCGTGGGCCATTCGCCGGGCACCGATATCAAATGATGATATCACTTCCTGAAAAAAATATTGCAAATATATGCGCTTTGAAATATGTTTTCAGTGCTTGAATCATTTTCATCCGATGAATTACGCTACCATCCTTATGAAGGTAGGTAAAACCTATGGTTTTAAGTGCCACTTACCCTTCGAGCTTTTTACGTTGGCTGATCGATATCCGGCGTGATTTACACCGTTTTCCCGACTATCATTTAAAGAACACCGAACAACCCGTAAAATTGCCCAGGTGCTGGAGTCTTTGGGCGCACATATTACTCAATTTGACGATTGTACCGGTCTCGTGGGGCTCTTTGCCGGCCCTCATGACGGACCAACCATCGCATTGCGAGCGGACATAGATGCACTACCCATTCAAGAATTGACATCTGCTTCTTATATCTCTGAGGTGTAAGGCGTCATGCATGCCTGCGGCCATGAAGCCAATACTACGATAATGTTGGGGGTAGCAAAAAAGATTGTTGATTCTGGGTTAAGCAATAAGATGCACGGCAACGTGAAATTTATTTTCCAACCGGCAGAGGAGCAAGGATCAGGCGCTGAGGTGCTGCTTCAAAAAGGAGTGTTAGATAACCCACGGGTGGATCTGGTTTTTGCCGGTCATATGTCCCCGGATCTATCTGTAGGCAATATCGGCGTTTTTAGAAGTCTGGGGTATGCTTCGGCTGATCGGTTTATGCTGGAAATCCAGGGCCAGGGGGCCCATGGCGCGCGACCCGAAGAGGGGATTGATCCTATTGTGGCGGGTGCCCATTTTGTTTCTCAGATCCAGACCATTGTGGCTCGCAATGTCAAACCCACCCACGCTGCAGTGGTTACCATTGGAAGTTTCCAATCCGGCGAGGCAGCCAACGTGATTCCCCATACGGCTGCTCTGGGCGGGCCCATTCGGGCCATGGCCTGAGGTGAGGACGCTTTTATTAAAACGGCTTAAGGAAATTGCCATGGCCTTGGAGCAAACATTTCAAGTTTCCTGTCAATGGTCAATTGACGAAGGGGTGCCGCCCATTGTTTGCGATACTGCAACTTCCAAGATGCTTTTTCAGGCCGCTGAGAAAATTGTAGGTAAGGGAAAGGTCGCTTACATCGAACCGATTATGAGTTCCGACGATTTCGCTTATTTTACCAAAGAGAGGCCGGCCTCCATTATTCGTCTGGGTTGCAGTAATGCTGACTTGGGGATTACCGGCCGTCTGCATGCACCGGATTTTGACATCGATGAAACCGTTTTAGAGATTGGTGCGGAACTATTTTATGAGGCCGTTTGCGCCCATGTGGCACCCACCTAAAAGAAAACTGTCCATATAAAAACGTTTGAAATTTACAGGCATAAACACATTCAAAGGAGGTTATCTGATGAAAAAAAATTCCCAATATTTACTGGTAGGGGCAATGGTCGCCGCTTTTCTGTTGCTAGCCGCCTTGCAACCGGTTTGGGCAGCCAAATCCGACAATACATTGAACATTGCCTGGACCAAAGAATTAGAGAGTTTAGATCGGTACTACAACACGGCCCGAGAGGGAATGATCGTCAGTCGTCATATTTATGACGACCTGGTATATCGGGATCCTGTGACTTGGGAGTACAAGCCGCTTTTGGCTAAATCCTGGAAATGGGTCAATGATACTACGATGGAGTTTGAGCTGCGTGATGATGTGGTGTTCCACAACGGTGAGAAGTTTGATGCCGATGATGTGGTTTACACCTTTAATTTTGTTTCCAACCCAGACAATAAAGTGTTGGTTCTGCGTAACGTCAGCTGGATTAAAGATGCCGAAAAACTCGGCCCTTACAAGGTCCAAGTCAACCTCAAGGAGCCCTTTCCTGCGGCCTTGGAATATCTTGCCGGTAATCTGCCTATCTACCCCAATGAATACTACGCCAAGGTGGGTTCTGAAGGGTTTGGCCTCAAACCCGTAGGTACCGGACCTTACAAAATTACCGAGGTGGATCAGGGAAAACGCATTGTTTTTGAGAAAAATGAGAAATACTACAGCGGTAGCGCCAAGGGAATGCCAGCCATCGACAAGATCATCCAGCGTACTATTCCCGAAGTGACGACCATGGTAGCCGAATTGATGACGGGTGGGTTGGATTGGATCTATTTGGTACCCACGGATCAAGCCGAACAGTTGGAAAAGATGCCCAATCTGCAGGTGGTCCGCGCCGAAACCATGCGCATCGGTTTTTTGCAGTTGGATGCTACCGGCCGCACCGGGGATACGCCGTTTAAAAAATTGCAGGTGCGCCAGGCCGTGGCCCATGCCATCGATCGTGAAGCCATTTCAAAAAACCTGGTGGGCGGACAGTCGCGCGTCGTAAATGCCGCCTGTTATCCGTCCCAATTCGGGTGCATCGATGATGTGACCAAATATGAGTTTGATCCAGCAAAAGCGAAGAAACTGCTGGCCGAAGCCGGTTATCCGGATGGGTTTGAAGTGGATTTTTATGGCTATCGTGATCGTCCCTACGGCGAGGCGATTACCGGATATTTGCGCGATGTGGGTATCAAGGCCAACATGAAATGGCTCAAGTATTCGGCCCTGCGCGATGCAACCAAAGCCGATAAGGTTGCCTTGGTCATGAATACATGGGGTTCTTACGGCGTGAATGATATCTCCAACATTACCGGGCAACATTTCCGAATGGAGTATAACGACTTTGCCCGTGATAAAGAGGTCACTGACTGGCTGAATAAGGGCGATGTCTCCATCGATACCGAATTACGCAAAGATGTCTATGCCAAGGCCCTGAAAAAGATCGCCGACGAGGCGTATTGGGTACCGTTGTTTACCTGGGTGTCCAATTATGTCTTTTCCAAAGATCTCGATTTTACACCCCATCCGGACGCCGTACCACGTTTTTTCCTGAGTAGCTGGAAGTAACGGCAGAAATGAAGCATCCGGCACTTAAGCCGGGTGCTTCTGCACCTCTTTGTGATTTAGAGACTTAAATGATCACCTACACTGTCAAACGCTTGCTGTTGGCCATGTTGGTGGCGATCACCGTATCTTTTATCACCTTCATGTTGCTGCGTTCTTCCGGGGACCCCGCCGTTGCCATGGCCGGCCCCGATGCTACCACTGAAGAGGTTGAATTCATCAGGGTACAGTATGGGTTTGATCAGCCCCTCATCGTTCAATACCTCGATTGGGGAGGGCGGGCCCTGCGGGGAGATTTCGGTAAGTCGGCCTATTTTAAACGGCCGGTGGAGGAGATTATCGGAGGTCGGTTGCGGATCACCATGACCTTGGGGGCCTGTGCGCTGACTTTTGCGATCCTCCTGGCCGTACCCCTGGGAGTATTGGCTGCTATTCGACCCAATACCTGGATCGATCGTCTGGCGTTGAGCATTTCGGTCATCGGTCAGGCCATGCCGTCCTTTTTCTTTGGATTGATCCTGATGATCGTCTTCGGAATTATGCTGCGCTGGTTGCCCATTTCAGGTAGCAGTACCTGGAAACACTTCATCCTGCCGGCTATCGCTTTAGGGTATTATGCCACCCCAGCCATCATGCGTCTGACCCGCTCAGGCATGTTGGATGTGTTGGAATCCGACTACATTCGTACAGCCCGGGCCAAAGGCCTGCGGGCGGGGAGTGTGTTGTTCAAGCACGCCTTGCGCAATGCCATTATCCCCGTGGTTTCTCTATTGGCGGTGCAATTCGGTTTCATGCTGGGCGGCTCACTGGTCATCGAAACTATTTTTGCCATCAACGGGGTCGGATTTTTGGGCTATGAATCGATCTCACGGGCCGATCTGCCAATGGTCCAGGCCATCGTTTTGATGGTCTCCATGTTCTATGTGGTATTGACCTTTTTGTCTGATCTGCTCAATGCATTCCTGGATCCCCGCATCCGGGTAAAGTAAAGGGATAGACGTCGTGATCGAAACCGCTGCCAATACACTTCCTGAAATCAACTATCCCTCACCAGGGCAGTTGATGCGCCGACGGACCATAAAGCACAGGGGCTTTATGATCGGTGCCGGTATCCTGGTATTGATAGTGGTTGTGGCGCTACTGGCACCGGTTCTAGCACCCCATGATCCGTATCAGCAGGATCTGGCCAACCGTTTGGTCAATCCCATCTGGCACGCCGATGGTACCTGGGAACACCCTTTGGGTACCGATAACCTGGGACGCGATTATTTGAGCCGGCTCATGTATGGTGCCCGGATCTCACTTTTGATTGGGATTGCAGCCATGCTGATTTCGGGTTTGATAGGCACCGTTCTGGGTGTGGCAGCCGGGTATTTTGGCGGCCGGGTGGATATGATCATCAGCTTTGTGATTACCACACGACTCTCCATGCCCGTAGTTCTGGTAGCCTTGGCAGTGGTGGCATTGGTGGGGGGCTCCCTCAACGTGATCATCTGGGTATTGGGTGGATTGATCTGGGATCGCTTTGCCGTTGTTATGCGCTCCTCAACCCAGCAACTTCGCAATATCGAATATATCAGCTCCGCCAAGGCCGTAGGTTGTTCAACGGCACGTATTTTGACAACGGAGCTGTTACCCAATATTTTAAACAACCTGATCGTGGTGGCCACGCTGGAAATCGCCCATGCCATTTTGTTGGAGGCAGCGCTCTCCTTTCTGGGTATGGGGGTCCAGCCTCCGTTGCCTTCATGGGGGCTGATGATTTCCGAGGGTAAGGAATTCATGCTCTTTATGCCCTGGATCATCGCCATACCTGGTGTGGTGCTTTCATTGTTGGTACTGGCAATTAACCTGATGGGTGACGGTATTCGAGACATTACCGCCCCGGAGGGCCGGGCATGAATACCCTGCTAACCATCGAATCCCTTTATGTTGACATCCCATTGGCTGCGGGGGTTTTGCATGCCGTTCGGGATGTCAATTTTTTGGTTCGTCGTGGCGAAACCGTAAGCTTGGTGGGCGAGTCGGGTTGTGGCAAATCTCTTACCTCATTGGCTGTCATGGATCTATTGCCCAAACAGGCCACCTGCCGGGCCAAGCAATTGGTATTCGACGACCAGGACCTCGACAGCATCGGCGCTCATCAGATGGCCGATATTCGTGGTCGGGACATGGCCATGATCTTTCAAGAACCCATGACCTCCCTGAATCCCTGCTACACCATTGGTAATCAGCTTATGGAGACGTTGCGGCGCCACACAGACCAGTCGAACTCCGAGGCGCGGGATCGGGCCGTGTATTTGTTGGAAAAAGTGGGTATCACGGCTGCAGCAAGCCGTTTAAAACAATACCCCCACCAATTGTCGGGAGGGTTGCGCCAGCGGATCATGATCGCCATGGCGCTCATGTGTGGGCCATCGCTGGTCATTGCCGACGAGCCGACAACAGCCTTGGACGTGACCATCCAGGCCCAGATTTTGGCACTGCTGGCCGATCTGCAAAAAGAGTTCAACACCGGCATGATTTTAATTACCCACGACCTGGGGGTGGTGTCCCGGGTGGCTGATCGGGTGGAAGTAATGTATTGTGGCGAGGTGGTGGAAGAGGGGAGTGTTGCCGAAATTTTTGAGCGGCCACTGCATCCTTACACACAGGGGTTGATGGCTTGCATCCCCATCCCTGGTAAAACCCTTCCTGGAAAACATCTAGGGTCTATACCGGGTATAGTACCTACACCCATTGGAGATTTAAAAGGCTGTATGTTTCGTAATCGATGCTCTTATGTCATGCCCGAATGTGCGGCTGCAAGAAACATTGATCTGATTGAAATAGCACCCTATCGCGGTTATCGCTGTCTACTAAGCCCTGAAGCGAGCAGCCAAAAATATAAAGAGGGGGGTACCACGTGACCGCCGCGTTGCTGGAAACCAAAGATTTGACCAAAATTTATACGGTCAATCGGGGGCTCTTTAAAGGTGCCCAAAGCCTTACCGCGGTGAACGGTATCAATCTATCGGTCCCTCAAGGGTCCGTATTGGGCCTGGTGGGTGAATCAGGATGCGGCAAAAGTACTGTGGCCAAAATGATCTTGCGGCTGGAAGCCCCTACCAGCGGACAGATCCATTTTGACGGTGAAGACGTTACCGATATTCAACGCAAAGAGATGGCGCGTCGTGTTCAGCCGGTTTTTCAGGACCCTTACGCATCGCTGAATCCTCGTAAATCCATCGATGCCATCGTGTCATTACCCCTGCGGGTGCACCAGATAAGCGATCGCCAGAAACGGGAAGCAAAACTGGATGAGATCATGGAGATTGTGGGTCTGCCGCCCCGTCTGCGACAAAGCTACCCCAACCAGCTATCTGGTGGCCAGCGGCAGCGCGTAGCTGTGGCGCGAGCGCTGATCATGCGGCCTGAAATGGTCATCTGCGACGAGCCCACTTCCGCTCTGGATGTGTCGGTACAGTCCCAGATACTCAACCTTCTCATGGATTTACAGCGACAGTTTGGTTTGACCTATCTATTCATCAGCCACGACTTAGCGGTGGTGGAACATATCGCCACCCAGGTGGCTGTGATGTACCTGGGCCGGATTGTGGAACAGGCGAAAACCGAGGATCTTTTCCGGCAGCCACGCCATCCTTACACCCAGGCCCTTTTAAAATCGGTATTGACCCCTGAGCCCCGCCGAGGCCTGCCCCAAACCCATCTGGGTGCTACCTATCCCAATCCAATTGACCCACCGTCAGGGTGCACCTTCCATCCCCGTTGTCCCAAGGCCGATGATCAGTGCGCAACTTGCGCGCCCAAGCCTACGATGACAGCTGACCGGCTGGTCGAGTGCCACTATCCGTTATTCAGCTAAAGACCAAGTAATAATACGAGAAGTCGCTGCCGTTCTGTTGGGATCAGTCCTTTAATTATTAAGGATTAGCACGCCTTTGATATTTAAACATTCAACCATCTGCTTTGTATCACGGGGTATTTAAATCCCGGCTCTGGCTGCTACCATTTTGCTACCATAATTTCCATTATCAAGATCGATCACGATGCAACACTATAAAATTAAAAGATACTTAAGCTACTAATAATATAGAATTTAATGTAAAACATGTATCAAGATACAAAACCGTAAAATGGCTTTAAATAGACTGAAAATCCATTGGTCGTTATTATCAATTGTACTCTGTTTGCCGCATCGGGGATAGATTCTCCGAAGTAGCTTTGGGTGGCAGCTGTTTTTTCACACAAAGTTTATGAGTAGCACGCTATCGTCGATGTTTTTGCTCAATTTTTAGCACCCGCGTCCAAAAACAAAAAGGCCACGATATAGTGCATCGTGACCCTCGAATGACCCACCCTGATATCAGGCAGTTATGAACTTCAATTTGTTTAAATTATTGATATAATTGAATAAATTATGGTGGAGGCGGCGGGAGTCGAACCCGTGTTCCGCCGCGTCTATCAAGGGTTTACAGAGACCTGGCCGACATGTGGCCGACGTTGGTCGACACCAAATTTACCAGGACCGGCCTCAAAACTGGTCCTTGCCAATAATTTGCCGGACGTCTTCATAATTCCTATCATACATCATTTCCAATAATCCTTTCCAAATAGCCAATCAAATAGGCAACACGGTGACGCGGTCGATGGCTCACCCCTCCATCTTTTCCGAAATCCACAATATACCTCAATAACCTTTCTGGATAATGTACCCAAATATTCCACCCCTGGTAAAATGGGCACCTTTTTATATATAAACGGCAAGCGCATTAGAAATGTCATAATTATTGAAACGAAATGATCAATTTCATCGAAATTATCAATACCACCAGCCGAAACATTCGTTACGATCAAATGTCATCGCAGGTTATTAGCCTTGCTGGAAAATCGGATTTCGGATAATATTTCGGAATTATTGGGTCACGATACTCTCAATGTTTGCCAACTTGCCTGAATTAAGTCACATACAAAACTTACAAAGTGTAATCGCAGGTGGATCAGCTTTCCA
>Ga0316197_10003362_pt1 | contig 11378 bp, 12 predicted proteins | sample OudBiesiAoxic_MG_FD_204939 | JGI IMG/M metagenome (GOLD analysis project Ga0316197, IMG submission 204939) | Coastal sediment microbial communities from Oude Bieten Haven, Netherlands - site A oxic | ecosystem: Environmental > Aquatic > Marine > Coastal > Sediment | place: Netherlands...
GCCGGGTGGATAAAAAATACTGCTCGGACTATTGCCGAAATGCATACAATAATAAGCTCAATAAGGATAGCAAAAACCTGGTAAGAAATATAAATAACAGACTTCGAAAAAACTACAGGGTCCTGGATAGTTTTACCTTAAAGGATGGTAAAACACGCACAACCAAAACACGCCTAATGGATAAAGGTTTCGATTTTGAGTATATAACCAATCTGTATACAACAAAAAAAGGTACTACCTATTACTTTGTATACGATCTGGGATATCTCCCTTTGGATAATGATTATTACATGATAGTTAAACGTGAATAGCAATATTAGCTTTAAGATAGCCGAGCCATGGTAAAAGGGCTATTTCCAATTCTCACCACTGAGTTTAAGTGCGGCAATTACGATATCTTTTCTACTAATCTGACCTACAAGTAGTCCATCTTTCATAACCGGTAATCTTCTTCTATTGTGTCTGTCAAAGATTCCTGCAGCATCAAAAATGCTCATATCATGAGGTATGGTCTCCACATTCTTAGTCATAAAACGCTCTACGCTTTTATCGAGGATAGGCTGGTTAAAATAACGGCTTTCAGAAATCTGCTTCATACAGTCTGCTTCAGATATAATCCCAACCAAAAAACCATTGTCATCCATTACAGGACCACCGGAAATATGATGTTTCGCAAATGATTCCATCACCTCAAGAATGGATTGTTCAGGACTAAAAGTCACTAATTTCCTGGTCATATAATCCTCAACCAAAATTGGAGCATCATACTCTTTTTTGGAACTTTCTTTGGCTCTTCGGCCCATAAAACTTTTAATTCCCATACCTTTTTAAACTTTGCTTAATCTTAAATATACATATTTCTGGTATAAGTATTAAATATATTCGCCAAAATGAGCTAAAGCATCAGATTTTTATACTTTTATCTAACAATTCTGAATTATGAAGACTTCTGTCCAGTTATTCTCTTTTCTGCTGATTCTGTTGGCTATTTATCTGAGTTTTGATACCGTTATGCCTAAGTATAAGTCGGATTTGGACAAACCTCTTACTGTTTTTTCTACAGACAGGGCATTAAAACATGTTGAAGCCATATCTAAACAGCCACATGGTGTAGGTTTTGCTGCCCATGAAACAGTAAAAAAGTATATTCTTGATCAGTTGTCTCAAATGGGTTTAGAAACCACAACTCAGAAAGGATATACTGTCGGTGATTGGAATAATTTTAGTAAAGCAGAGAATATAGTTGCCAGAATAAAAGGCTCTCAGCCAGGAAAAGCCCTTATACTCCTCTCACATTATGACAGCAGCCCGCACTCTTCTTTGGGAGCAAGTGATGCAGCTAGCGGTGTGGCAACCATTCTGGAAGGTATTCGGGCTTATTTGGCAAGCAAACCTGTTCCTAAAAATGATATACTAATTCTCATTTCTGACGCAGAAGAATTAGGACTTAACGGTGCCGACTTATTTGTAAATAGTCATCCCTGGGCGAAAGACGTAGGTTTAGTTTTGAATTTCGAAGCACGGGGCAGCGGGGGCCAGTCCTATATGTTAATTGAGACAAACCGGGGAAATGAAAAGCTGATTGAAGAGTTCACCCTGGCAGACCCGGATTTTCCGGTGGCAAACTCACTGGCATATAGTATTTATAAATTACTTCCAAATGATACAGATCTTACTGTTTTTAGGGAAGATAGAGATATTGAAGGCTTTAATTTCGCCTTTTTTGATGATCATTATGACTACCATACAGCACTTGATACTTATGAAAGACTAGACCGTAATTCCCTGGCGCATCAGGGAAGTTATGTAATGCCACTCTTGCACCATTTCAGTCAGACAGATCTGACTGACTTGAAGAGTTTAAACGATTCTATCTATTTCAATGTACCCTTATTCAAGCTTATTTCATACCCTTTTGACTGGATTTGGCCTATGTTTTATTTGGCTTTGGTCATGACGATTGCACTCCTGTTCTTCGGTTTTAAAATGAAGCGTTTAAATCTAAAAGAAATTGGCAGAGGATTCCTGCCGCTTATACTTGTATTAGCTATAAACGGAATTGTTGGCTGGTATGGCTGGTCGGTATTAAATTGGATTTACCCTCATTATAACGATGTTTTACATGGCTTTACATACAACGGACATAAGTATATAATTGCTTTTGTACTTTTCTCTGTAGGCACTTGTTTCTGGGTTTATCACAGATATAGAAAGATATCCATTTCCGGTCTGTTGGTCGCTCCGCTCATTATCTGGTTAGGAATATGTTGGGGGTTAGCATCCTATTTGCCGGGTGCAAGTTATTTTATATTGCCTGTATATGCACTTTTGGGGTCATTATTGATCAGTCTTCAAAAGGAGAAATCAAATCTTTATTTTTTAGTGGTTCTGACCCTTCCGGCCATTTGGCTATATGCTCCGTTTATTCAAATGTTTCCTACTGGATTAGGTTTAAAAATGTTAGTAACATCTACCGTTCTAACAACCCTTACCTTCTTATTGCTCCTTCCGGTTTTTGAAACCTTTAAACATAAGAAACGAATCGCATCTTTGTCTTTCCTTTTATTTCTTGGTTTTATGGTATCTGCCCATTTGTACTCAGGTCATAATAACAAAAATCCCAAGCCCACGAGTCTCTTGTATGTTTTTAATACCGATAAAAACAAAGCACAATGGGCAACTTATGAAAATGAACTATCTTCCTGGACATCCCAATATCTGGGTGAAAACAAAAAAAGTTCCGACAGTCTGCCAGTTATTAGCAGTAAATACAACACCGGTTTCACTTATGTGGCAGATGCCCCAATAAAAGAAATACTTCCTCCAAAAGTTGAAGTAACACAAGATACGCTGATTGGGGAGAAGCGTGTACTCGAATTCTGTATTAGCCCTCAACGAGATGTAAATAGATTGGATGTCTTTACAAATGAATCAAGAATTTTGGAAGCTAAAATAAATAATGTTGCACTATCTGATTATTACCTGGCAAACAGGAAAGGGGGAAAACTTATAACACATTTCATAAGTAATAATGATTATACGGAAATACAATTGAGTATTCCCGAGGAAGAATCATTAGAACTAACACTGTACGAAGCTTCTAACGATCTGCTTGATAATCCTTCATTTACAATTCCTGAAAGATCAGAAGAATACATTCCTATGCCATTTGTTCTAAATGATGCCGTTTTATTGATTAAAACAATTAAATTTTGAAAAATACAATCGGAATAATTGGATGTGGATGGCTCGGGTTACCATTGGCTAAATCTCTTATACAAGACGGCTATCAGGTATTTGGGAGTACTACCAATAGCTTAAAACTCGCAATTTTGGAGGAGGAAGGCATATCGCCTTATTTGATTATTTTGGGACAGGATGGCATAACAGGCTCAATAACAGAATTTCTGGATCGGGTGGATGTCCTTATAATTAATGTGCCCCCCAGGCTAAGAGGTAACAACATTGAGAACTATGTTCTCAAGATGAAATTTTTATTCGATGAAACAGGAAAATCAAGTGTCAATAAAATACTATTTGTAAGCAGTACTTCTGTCTATGGTGCCGCAGAGGGTGCGATAACTGAGGATACAGTTCCAATGCCTGTTACTGAATCTGGAAGACAACTACTTGAAGTTGAAAAGATCTTTCAAAAAGATAAATCTATTCAAACTACCATTATAAGATTTGGAGGTCTCATAGGACCGAAAAGACATCCCATAACAATACTGTCAGGTAAAAAAGAGCTAAGTAATGGAAATGAACTCGTAAACCTGATACATTTGGATGATTGTATTCATCTAATTAAAGCAGTGTTAGAAAACAATTGGTGGGATCAAATCTTTAACGGCGTATACCCCGATCACCCCTTAAAAAGAGACTATTATTCCCATATGGCCGACAAAAATTCGCTTCCAAGACCCCAATATTTGCCCTTTGAATCTAATAAAAAAGGGAAAATAGTAATTAGTAGGAATTTTCTTAATAAAAACATTCATTTTTATACCGATATTAATTAACAGTTCACAACAGTTCTACGCACTTTTACAACAAAAACATCGATAAAAGGTTAAATTATGGCGTTGATTTTCAGCTTTTTATCGGTATTCAGTATCTTTATATAAACATTAAATCCCTAAATGTCATGGAAAAAACAAAATTAAAGGGGAGGATTTTAATGGAACTGGAAAGTCTCATCTCCCGCAGTTGTGCAAAAAGCAAGATGACCAAAAACTTTCAGAGCTTGCACAGGGCTGTTATTAAGAATCATTATAATGCCACAGATGTCTCTATTGATTATCATAGGAAAAGAATAGCAATGGATATTGTAATGAATGAAAAGGATTATGATCCACAAAAGATTAATTTGAAACTACCAACCTTATACACAAACCTGTTCTTTACTAATTTATGTGAATTTCTAAAATCCTGCATAGACAGCGATAACAGGAGTCTTGCATTTTATGCGGGCTTATTAAAGTCTTACACTAAAAAAGAAGATGACTTCGTCTTTGCATAATTAAGAACCAATGACAAGCAGAATATAAGGATGCCTATCGGTGTCCTTTTTTCATTCTTCCTGCATAGCCACAAACTTTTTATTGCCAAAAAGAGTATAATAAGACCGGTTCAGTAATAATTTTTAGACATCAAAAATTCCCTTCTGACCCACTTTTAAGAGTTTGCTTATCTATAGACCAAAAAAAATGTGTTAATTTTGCCGCACAAAATTTATAGGATAATGAAGAAACTTTTAATTGTTGTTATTGTTTGTATGGGATATTCTTACAGTGGATACTCGCAGACTTCCACAGAGCTCCAGAAGCATTATGAGGCATATTACACCCAAATGAGAAAACAGTCTGATATAGCCGGCATTATTAATGCGCTCACTCATCTTAATGTAATTTCACCTTCAATTGAAAGGAGAGATACACTGGCATATGTATATGCAAATAACAATCAGCATCTTCAGGCTTTGAACACTATAGGAATTGAAAAGAATGATACCGATTCTGATCTTGCAGTCCAGGTAAAGGCTATTTCATTAAAAGCTATAAATCAACCTAAAAGAGCCCTTGAACAGTTTGAGGTGTTATATTCCAGGAAACCAAACGCCTATTTGGCATATGAACTGGCAGATCTCAAAATTCAGATTGGAGATAATGCCGGAGCCAGTGACAATATTGAATATGGTATTCTTAATGCTAAAGATGATATGAAATATGCATTCTATGAAAGACAGCAGCCATATGAAGTACCCCTTAAAGCAGCCTTTTTACATTTAAAAGGTCTCATCCAATACAATATGAATAAGGATGATATAGACCTGGCTATTGGCACTATTGGTGAAGCTTTAAAAATTGATCCTAACTTTAATCTGGCAAGTCTTAGTAAACAAGCACTCGAATCAAGGAAAGCCGAATCTTCTGAAAAACAGGAATAGGCGATCTTTCAAGAATAGCATTAAGGCGGGCAATAGTTGCTCGCCTTTTTATTTCTATCAACGAAGTGATTCTTAATCTAATTTCCTTAAGAGGAGATCAAAGTCCGCCTTTCTTCAGTGAATTTAATGAAGATTACTTTCTAATACGTCTTGAAAATAACCTTAAACTTTCACCAATATCCAAATAAATCTTTATAATGAAAATGGGTACTATTAAAATGCTGCTATGGATCAACGGTTTCCAGAATCTGTTTCTTGGATTCCATTTGTTCCATTAATGCCCTAAACCCTAATGCCACCCCGTTGGTCCAGCCAAATCCATCCTGAGTCTCATATTCACCTCCTCCGGAAAGTAAGCTCGTATCCTCAACGTTATACTTTTCCATCATTTTTCCTGTATTTTTGTAAACTCTTTCATTAATAGCCAGCCATCTTTTCATTATTTCCATAGCTTCTTCTTCATATCCATAGTTAAGCAAGCCGTGAACAGCCATCCATTGTAAGGGGGCCCATCCGTTTGGTGCATCCCATTGTTGTCCTGAATTTTTTAATGTAGTAAGCAGGCCGCCATCTTTTAAAAAATCCTTAATTAATCTTTCTTTAACCGCTTCTGCCTGTTCCTTAGTGGCAATATTAAAGAACAAAGGATACGTTGCTGCCAATGTGAATTCATCTGTGTTACTTTTCGTTTTAAATTCAAAATCCATATAGAACTGCATATCTTCATCCCAAAAGGTTTTTTGAATCAAATCTTTACGTTTTAATGCCTTTTTATTGTATTGCAATTCAGATTGCTTATCCCCATTTAAATTATATCCCCTGGCTATTTGCTGCTCCATAAAATATAGTAAGCAGTTGAGGTCTACAGGCAATAAGTTTGCAGTATTCGTAGATTTAAAGGAATTATCCTCGGCAAACCATCGGCTGCTAAAATCCCAGCCGGAAGTCGCCCCGGCTCTTAAATTAACATATAGATCTGTTTTTTCCTTATCGGTTGCCAGGTCTGCGGCCAAATGAAGATCTTCTTTATAGCTCTCAGGGCGTGGTGTTACACTACTGTCCCAATAGCGATTAAGGAAGGAATCATCTCCTACTTTAACAACATATCTGTTGGCCTCATAGGGCTGCTTAATAGCATCTTTGCCAGCCATCCAAAAGTCATATTCCTTTTCAATCATTGGCAAGTATTCCACTAAAACCATACTGTCGTTGCGAGCCAATGCCGAAGCCATTAGCGTAAAAAATGGTGGTTGCGAGCGACTTAAATAGTAATTCCTGGTACCATTTGGGATAAAGCCCAGCGTATCTATTAAATAGGCAAAATTGTCAACCATGTTTTTGGCTATTTGCTCCTGATTATCTACCAACAAACCTTCTATAGTGAAATAACTATCCCAGTAATAAATTTCCTTAAATCTGCCCCCAGGTACAATATATTCATAAGGCAGGGATATCCTGGAAGAAAATGGAACTACAGAATCCGGTCCCCTGGTTAATTTATCCCAGATACTACTAATATGCTCATACATAGTACGGGTTGTATCTGTTTCAAAGGTTAATGTGGCCGTAGACTTATCGCTAAAATTTTCCGTCACAAATGCTTTAAGGTCAAAGTTCTCATCTTTTCTTTCCTTCTCATATTTCTTGTTCAGTGCGTAATAAGAATCTTTTGGAACTAGATCTACAAAAGTCTTGGAATCTTCGAATAAGCCTTGTACTTGCACATCTACGAATAATGGAGAGGCATAATAATCTATTTGCTGCTCCCTGGGTTCCGTTCTGCAACCCATTGATAAGACAAATAGAAAAACAAAAGGGAGAAAGATTCTATTTATTTTCATAATATCATAATTTACTTACTGATTAAACCATATGTAATATTATGGTACTAGCGGAGTTTTTTGTTTAACATAAACAGGCTATCCTTTTCTTTCTTCAATGTTATAACCTGATCTACATCTTCATTTGGAATGGTAATGGAAAGCACATAGTGCTTTATTCTCCATTTCCCATTTTCTTTTGAAAGCACACCAGACCCTCTGCAAATTTCCATTCGGGTATCCAACAATTCATCAAACCAGGCAAAATTTCCTGATATATCAACATAAATATTTCGTTCTATGGTTGTAAAACTCCAGGCTTTACCCCTATCAAAATAGGGTTTTGAAAATGCCCTGAAATCCTCATTTTGCCAATTTTCTGAAGCATCCGTTCCTATAAATACGCCATCTTCAGCCAGTATCCCAAAATAAGTCTCATAATCCGCTTCAGATGCCGCCTTATGCCATTCATTAATCAGTTCATTCAATTCCTTTTGGTTATCTTCCTGGGCAATCAAATGCCCGGCAAATAACATTAGGGTAATCATTAACAACTTATTCATCTAAAATCATTTTTGTGTCTAAATTATAATTTACCATCACATTAAACTGATTGCGCAATCCATTAAAAGCATTGACCATTTCTATAGTCGGTTCTAAAGGATCCTTCCGGTATTCGAGGGTCGCCTTTACTTTTAAAATATAGGTTTTAAAGACTTTTTGTCGGCTTTTTACCTGTGGTTTATCAAAAATTTCCGGATAGTTGGAAACCGCTAATGCGTTTTGCTTTTCTATAAACTCATCAATTAACAGAATTAATTCCTCATTATTTTCAACAGTGTAAAGTCCGTCAAAAGCGACATCCAAATCCTTAAATTCGGCCCATGTCTCTATAATTGCACCGGCACCGCTATTTAATGTTGATTTCTTTGGGAGATTCTGAGCATCAAATTCCAACTCGCTTGACCCAATACTTTGTTCAGAACCTTGTTTATTGCCACAAGAGAATAAGAGCAACAAAATTGACCCAATGACAAACAATTTTCTCATAAGACGAATGTACAAATTTTAATAAAAGCTATCTTTACCAAGGAATTATATTTACCCTTCATCTATGCATAAATCCATTCTTATTTTAGGAGCTTGCGGGCAGATTGGCACGGAACTAACCCTTGCCTTAAGAGAGCTATACGGCAATGATCAGGTCGTTGCCAGTGATATTCGTGAAGGTAGTGAGAGTTTAATGAACTCCGGACCGTTTGAACTTCTTGATGCCACCAATTATGAAGCCATTGAAGATGTAGTGATGTATCATGAAATTGAGGAAGTATACTTAATGGCTGCCATGCTAAGTGCAACATCAGAGAAATTTCCTGAAAGAGCCTGGAATCTAAATATGAATTCGCTTTTCAATGTATTAAACCTGGCCAAAGAAAATAAAATTGAAAAAATATTCTGGCCTTCAAGCATAGCTGTATTTGGTCCAAACACCCCAAAAGACAATACTCCTCAAAGCACTGTAATGGAACCCAGCACAGTTTACGGCATAAGCAAGCAGTCTGGTGAAAGATGGTGTTCCTATTACTACCATAAATTTGGGGTAGACATAAGAAGTGTGAGGTACCCGGGGTTGATTAGCTGGAAAACCCTACCTGGAGGAGGCACCACGGATTATGCTATCGAAATTTTTCACGAAGCCTTAAACAATGGCAGCTATACTTGTTTCCTAAATGAGGATGTAAAACTTCCCATGATGTTTATGGACGATGCGATCAGGGCTACTATTAAACTCATGGATTGTGACCCGGGTCAACTAACTGTGAGATCTTCATACAATCTTTCGGCTATGAGTTTTTCTCCGGCTGATATCAGCACGAGTATAAAAAAGCACATCCCAAATTTCAAAATATCCTATAGCCCTGATTTCAGACAAGAAATAGCAGAAACATGGCCCCGCAGCATTGATGATAACAAAGCAAAAGAAGATTGGGGATGGGAACCGCAGTTTAACCTAGAGGATACTACTGTAGAAATGTTGAAGCACCTGCCTTCCCAAAGATTTTAAATCTTTTTTTGTTATTTGAACCCAGTAGCAGATTTCAAAGGAATTATCCGTATTTTTAAATCTATAAAAGCATCAATTATGAAATGGTTATTTCTCTTTTTTTCAATATTTTCTATTATAAATGCACAGGCGCAGATCCCGGCCGGAGTTTATCACGCGCAGGATAGTTTAAGCGGGCTTACCCATGAACTAAAAATTGACAACACATATTTTATTCATACAATTTACGCTAAATCGCCTGCAGGATTTATCAAGACTATAGGTGGTTTTTATAACTTGGAAAATGATGTTTTAACGGTGAAACTTGAGTTCAATTCTGATTATGAGGAGGATACTACCACCTCTGTAGAATTACCTATAGAAATTGTTAAAGAAGGTTTGGTGTTAGTTGGGGATTCCAATCTAAACTTTAAGAAAGATCCCAATTTTAAACAGCAATTAGATGGTAAGTGGCTTTTTGCAACACGTGGGCCGGATGAAGGGCAGGAAAGACGAGGAGAAAGCAATTCAAGAAAAACAATGAAGTTTTTGTCGGATGGCCATTTTCAATGGATTGCCTATGATACTGAAACTTTCAAATTTTCCGGTACGGGTGGTGGCACGTACACTTCAAAGGATGGCGTTTATACAGAAAATATTGAGTTTTTTTCCCGGGATAATGCCAGGGTCGGCGCAAAACTCAATTTCACTTATGAAATTAAAGGCGACGACTGGCATCATAAAGGAAAAAACAGCAAGGGAGGTCCTATGTATGAGATATGGGCAGTAAGAAAATAATTTTGCTAAGTATTCCTGATATCAGATTTACCCCCTGTTTTTTGCAATAGTTTTATAGAACTTATTTCAACTCCTTTGTCTATTGGCTTAAGCATATCATACATATTCAGGGCTACTATACTTGCCCCGTGCATGGCTTCCACCTCCACACCTGTTTTGTAGTTGGTTTTTACAGTGATCAATATTTTGATCTGAAGTCCTTCCACTTCGTAATCAATGTCTGTATACTCAATGGGTAATGGATGGCAGTCCGGCAAAAGGTCTGAAGTCTTCTTTACCCCTAACAATCCGGCTGCTTTACTCATGGCATATACATCGCCTTTGGGTACTGTTTTATTCAAAATAGCCTCTATGGTATCCTTAGAACTTACATGAACAATTGCCTGGGCAATTGCTGTTCTGAGTGTGTTTTTTTTATGTGTAATATCTACCATCCTTAGGTGTTTACTTTCCATTGGTAGGAGTCATCCTCAAATAATTCCTTTCCGAAAACCGGAACCTGATTTTTAATTTCTTCAACAACTTCATGCAAAGCTTCAAACACCTCTTTTCTGTGAGGAGAGGAAACAAATACAAACAAGCAAATTTCACCCGTCTTAACAATACCTGTGCTGTGGTAAATATGCATGCAACTTAAGTCAAAGCGTTTAAAGGCAGCCTCCCTGATCTCGTGAAATTTTAGGTTTGCCATTTCTTCATAAGCAGAATACTCAATGGCCTCAACCTTTTTTCCTTCAATTTCGTCTGCCCGCACCTGACCCAAAAATATATCATGCGCACCAATCTGAGTTTTTGTTTGGTGTTTCGCAATAGACTTAGCTATAAATTCAGGAGTTATTGCTCCCTGTATAAATACGTTTTTGACCTGTGGTTTTTCCATGAAGAATATTACTTTGGCGCTAAGGTAAAGAAGATTTAGGAAACTGAAATCATCCTTTATGTCTGTCGTTTAAACCAATCTTATTTAATTTTATAGGCTATTCCAGAACTTCATACACAGTAACCGGGGCTGCTATATTTTTCATGCTAATACTACCCACTTTTTTGCAGTGAAAAGATTCCTTCACCCCCTCATAACAACTCTCGCAAATAATGATTTGATTTTCTCCGGCAGCATCCTGTAAGCGGGCTGCAGTATTTACTGTATCCCCAATTACCGTATAGTCTAACCTTTTTAAACTTGATGAACCAATGTTCCCGGAGACCATCTCGCCGCTTTTGATACCGATAGATACTTTCGGAGTATAATTCGAAATTCCCTTGGGTTCAG
>Ga0316197_10003364_pt1 | contig 11374 bp, 9 predicted proteins | sample OudBiesiAoxic_MG_FD_204939 | JGI IMG/M metagenome (GOLD analysis project Ga0316197, IMG submission 204939) | Coastal sediment microbial communities from Oude Bieten Haven, Netherlands - site A oxic | ecosystem: Environmental > Aquatic > Marine > Coastal > Sediment | place: Netherlands...
TGGGTATATATTAACTGGGGAGAAAAAAATTCTACCAGGGAAATATCTAACTTTGGAGAAGATGGTTTTATCTAAGGAATTAGAAGAGATAATAATAGAGGAAGTTAATGATATTTCTGAAGAGAATGTTTTGAATATAGAAAAAATTAAAGATGTTTATATTTTTTATGTGGCTAAAAATAAAAAAGGTGAAGTCATTGGGAAAAATGCTAGTAATATCAAAAATTTAAGAAAAAAATATGGAAAGATAATAATAAAAACAATCTAATTTCCGGAGTGGTATCATGGGCAGAATAAAACAGGGATTAAATTATTTATTTGCAAAACCTAAATCTAAAAAGAGAGAAGAGATAAAGTTACTTTTAACAGAGCAAGAATATGAGATTTTTATAAATATGGATAACTATGATAAAGTACATAGTATAGGTGTTTATGAGATGGTAAAAAAAGATGACATATTGAATTCAGATGAAAAGTATTTGAAATTAGCCCTTCTACATGATTGCGGTAAGGAAAAAGTTTGTCTTTTAACTAGGATAAAAAAAGTCTTAGTAGGAGATAAACAATTGGATATGCACCCTAAATTGGGGTATAAAAAATTAAAAGAGATAGATTTGAGGTTGGCTAATTTAATTTTAAATCACCATGGTCTATATGAAAATAAGAAATTGAAGAGATTTCAAGAGATAGATGATAAAAGTTAGACCCTCTTTCTTTTTCTGGTTTCTCTCGATTGATGAGTACGTAAAAATTATATTTAGTAAATATGATTTTTACGATATCAAGGGTGAGAGTGGCGGTAAGCGAGAGAGGGTAATCTTGTTAGGATAATTAAGAAATAAAGGAGAAAAGCATTATGATTGACATAGAAAAATATCTACTTTCAGTAGAAAAACCAGTTCAATACATGGGGAATGAGGTAAATAGTATCCATAAGAAAGATTATAAAGTAAATATGTGTTTATTTTTCCCTGATATCTATGAGGTTGGGATGTCTAACTTAGGTATAAGAATATTATATGACATATTAAATAGAGTTGATGGATTTTCATTGGAGAGAGGATTTTCTCCTCAAGAGGATATGGAAGCTGTTATGAGAGGAAATAATATACCGATGTTTTCACTAGAGAGTAGAACTCCATTAAAAGAATTTGATGTGATAGGTTTTTCTCTTTCATATGAGATGAGTTACACCAATGTATTGAATGCATTAGATCTAGCAGGAATACCACTAAGAGCAGAGGATAGAACAGAGAACGACCCACTTATTATGGCTGGGGGAACTTGTACAGTTAATCCTGCTCCTATGACTAAATTTGTAGATTATTTTGTAATTGGTGACGGAGAAGATGTTATGCCGGAAATAGCTAATATATTTGTGGCAAACAAGGATAAAACTAAGGCAGAAAAATTAGAATTGATAAAAGATATAGAGGGAGTATATATCCCAAAATTACATAAGGATAAAAAAATAAAAAAGGCTATAGTTCATAATTTAGATAATACAGAATTTTATGCCAATCAAATAGTTCCTTTTGTTAAGATAGTTCACGATAGGGTATCTGTAGAGATTCAAAGAGGATGTACTAGAGGATGTAGATTTTGTCAGGCTGGATATACATACAGACCTGTAAGAGAGAGAACTTTAGAAAAAAATATGGCTCTTATAGGGAAATCGCTTAAATCTACTGGATATAATGAAGTTTCATTATCTTCATTATCAAGTAGTGATTACAGTAAAATAGGACCTTTACTATCAAATTTACAGAAAAAACATGGCGAGAATAATTTGAGTATAGGTCTTCCATCTCTGAGAATGAATCCGTTCTCTGTAGAAGTTGCAGAGAAGATCCAAAGTGGTAAAAAAACAGGATTTACATTTGCACCAGAAGCAGGAACTCAGAGGATGAGAGATGTTATTAATAAAGGTGTAACAGAAGAAGAAATTCTAGAAACAGCAATTGCAGCAGTAAAAGGCGGATGGACAACGCTGAAATTTTACTTTATGATAGGGTTGCCATTTGAAACAGATGAAGATTTAAAAGGAATACATGAGCTAGTAATGAAGGTAGTAAAAGCATGTAAACCATTTACAAAAAAATTAAATATAACAGTTAGTATATCTAATTTTGTACCGAAACCTCATACTCCATTCCAATGGGCTGAGCAAATGAACATAGCTGAGATGGAAAGAAAACATCAACTTCTAAAAGATATTTTTTATAGAGCGAGACATACAACTCTAAAAATGCATTTCAGAGAAAAATCATATTTAGAAGGATTCCTATCTCGTGGGAATGAAAAAATAAGTGATCTTTTAGAAATTGTATGGAAAAAAGGTGCCAAATTAGAAGACCATGGTAGAAATTTTCAATTTTCTAGATGGAAGGAAGCTATAGATGAATTAAACTTAGATGAAAAAGATTATCTAGGGGAAAAATCAACTGATATAGAACTACCTTGGCACATGGTAGATATTGGTGTATCGGATAAGTTTTATATAAGTGAATTAAATAAAGCTAAAGAGATAGCACTTACTCCTGATTGCAGAAATAGTTGTTTAGGCTGTGGAATGAAGGGAAGAGTTAAAGAATGTGGAGAATTGATCTCTGATAATTTAAAGAAAAAATAATGTAAAAACTCCTAAGAGGACCCAACTATTGTAGTTGCGATCTGTTTAGGAGTTTTTTTTATTAAAAATAAAAAAGGAAAAAAACTTTTTTTGAATAAAAGGTTAATTAGAGTAGTTGAATTTATTTGACTGTTAAATAAAGGGGAGGGGAGTAATTTGAAAAGAATGCAGTTGGAAATAAATGGGGATACGGTAAAAATAAACGATATTCTAATTTTTGGTGTACATGATCTTGAGATTGGGGATGACTATGTATTGTTAAAAAAGGACAATGATAATTTAATCCATTTTATCGATCATGAAAAAGAGGTTAATCCTTATTTTACAGTAATAAGAATAAAAGATGGAGCGAGATTAGCTCACAACTATAGATACTGTAATTTTAAACCTATAGAGATAATGGAAGGTTATCACAAAAAAACTTTATGAATTTTTGATGTATCTGAATTTAAATAAAATCCTAAATTTTATGAAGAGGCTGGTTTATCCTAGCCTCTTTTTATAATAACAACTCTTTATACTTATAAATTTTATCTTTTAATTCTGAAACCTTTAAAAATCGACCTTCCCTATAGACTTCTTTTCCCATAGTAAACATGATGATTGTAGGAGCAGTGAATACATTATATTTAGTTCCAAGCTCTCTATTTTCCTCAATGTGTAGATCTATAAATTTTATTTTTTCTGATATTGCAACTTCTTGAACCTTTGGTAGTAATTCTGTACAGACACTGCAGCTTCTACTCTTTACATATAAAATAACGATTTCTTCATCCTTTATAGTTTTAGTGATTTTATCTAAATTCATATGAAATCTCCTCCTCTTTATAAAATTATACTCCATTATTCGTTTATATGCATGTTTATTAAATTTTTATTTCATAGTTCAAACTCTTTATTTAATAAAAAATTATTATCCTTCGTGATAGAAAAAAATCGAGTTGTACTAAATATCAATTAAAATGTATTAAGTTGAACATAATTCCTTGATATTTTCATTATTTAGGTGTATAATTCACATATAATGTAATAAAAAATTATCACGAATGATTGAAGGGGGAGTTATGGACGTTAAAAAAATTGTTAAAATATTAAGTGAAGAGATAGTACCAGCAGAGGGGTGTACTGAGCCCATTGCAATAGCATATGTAGGGGCAAAAGCTGTAGAAATTTTAGGTAAAACTCCAACTAAATTAGATATATATGTTTCTGGAAATATGATAAAAAATGTTAAAAGTGTAAATGTTCCGAATGGTGGAGGAATGGTAGGGATAGAGGTTTCTGCTGTTATGGGAGCCATTGCTGGAAATGCAGATGCAGAATTAATGGTTATTAGTAGTGTTACACCTGAACAATTAGAAGATGTGAAGAATTTTATTGAGAATAAAGAAATAAATATAATCCATGAAAAAACAGATGTCAAATTATATGCAAAAGTTGTGGCCTATAATGGAGATGAGTCTGCAAGTGTTGAGATAAAACATCTACACACTAATATTACCAAGATAGAAAAGAATGGGAAAATTTTGATAAATAGAGCTTGTAACGATACAAATTTTGTTTCTACAGAAGAAGATAGATCTATCCTAACAATTGAAGGAATCTATAATTTTGCTAAAACTGTAGAATTAAAGGAAATAGAAGATGTTTTTAAGATGGTAGTAGATTATAATTCTGCAATTGCCAAAGAAGGATTATCTGAAAAATATGGTGTAAATATGGGATCGATGATCCGTGAAAATATGGGAAAAGGGATATATGGAAATGATCAAAAAAATAGAAGTGCTAGTTTAGCAGCAGCAGGATCAGATGCAAGAATGGCGGGATGTCCATTACCAGTAATGACTACCAGCGGAAGTGGAAATCAAGGAATGACAGCGTCGTTGCCGATAATTCAATATTGTAATGATAATAACTTGAGCTATGAAGAGATGATTAGAGGATTAGCTTTTTCTCACTTAACTTGTATTCACATTAAGACAAACGTAGGCAGATTGTCAGCTTATTGTGGTGCTATATGTGCATCAGCAGCTGTCAGTGGAGCCTTAGCTTTCGTAATGGGAGAAAATTTAGAAGTGGTAGCTGACTCAATAACTAATACTTTAGGGAATGTTTCAGGGATGATTTGTGATGGAGCCAAGGCATCTTGTGCTATGAAAATTGCTAGTGGAGTCTATGCAGCATTTGATTCATTACATCTTTCAAAAGCCAAAAAAGTATTATCTAATGGAGAAGGAATAGTAGGAAAAGATATAGAAAAAACTATAAAAAATATTGGGATCCTGTCTCAAATAGGAATGAATGGAACTGATGAAACGATCTTAGGAATAATGACAAATAAATACTAAATAAAAAAACCTCTGAAAAAGATACTAATGAGCATCTTTTTCAGAGGTTTTTAACATATATATGGTATAGGAAACAAGTATGATAACTGCACTCCAATTTACGATAAGGATTCCTACCCAAACACCGTATATTGGATTTGGAAAAAAACTTATTAAAACAGGGAATAACAATAAGGGAAGTAAAAATTGTCGATAGACTCCTATAAAGACAACAAAATTTGGTTTTTTGAAACCTTGAAGAATAGCTACAGAGATATTTAAAAAAACATAGGAGTTAAAGGCAAAGGTTTCTATATTTAAATAAGTAACACCATATTTTATAACTTCTAAATCCTTCGTAAATAATCTTAAAAAATATTTAGAAAATGGAAATATAATAAACATAGCAGTGGTCATTATGATGAGTCCGTAGATAAGACCTAATTTATACACCTTTTTTATCCTATCAAAATTTTTAGCACCAAAGTTTTGACCAGTAATACTTAAAATAGCAATATTCAATCCAATAGTAGGAAGAAGAGCCATTTGTTCAACTCTCATAGAAATACCATATCCTGCTACTGCAGAGCTACCTCCTACATCTAAAACAAAATAGTTGATCACAAAAACTCCTAAAGCCATACTCATCATATTCAGACTAGCAGGAAATCCTTGTTTTAAAATTTCCAAATAGTGATGAAAATCAGGTTTTTTCAAGTTTAATTTTACCTTTGAAAATAAGGGAGATCTTATAACTTTTTTTAGGAGATAAAAAGATCCTATTATTTGTATAAAAACTGTGGCTAAAGCAAGGCCTGCAATACCCATATCAAAGGCTAATATAAATAGAGGGTCTAAGATTAAATTTAAGAAAAACCCAATCATAAGAAAATTTCTATATGGTTTGGTGTCTCCTTGGGCAGAAAGAATAGCGTTGAAGGAACTATTTAGGATAAAGAATAGACTTCCTCCTATAATTATGTGGATATATTGAACTCCATAAATTGTAGTTTCTGTAGGAGCATTTAAAAATCTAAATGTAGTATTGGTAAGAAAAAAACCTAAAAAGGTAACGAAAAAACTCAGAATAATTCCAAGACTTATAGAGTCTTCAGATATCTCTCGAGCATTTTCCGTATTCTTTTCTCCTAAAAGATTGGAGATGAGAGCTGTAGTACCAGTTCCCATTCCAGATCCTATAGATATGAGAATAAAAAAAAGTGGAAAGGAAAGGGTGAGACCTGAAACTGCATCAGAACCTATATAACTAGCGTAAAGAGTATCTACGATGTTGAATAAAGTATTGAATAAGAATCCAATACTGGAGGGGATAGCTATTTTTTTTATAAGACTTCCGATATCTCCTTGAGTTAGATCTAAGTGTTTACTCATAGTTTATCTCCTTTTTTAGAACTCTCTAATTTTTTTTTGTAGGAAAATATATATTGTCTAAAATAAAATGTTGTAATATAGATATTATGCCATAAAAAAAATTGGATTGCTCAGAATGATTAAGAAAATGTTAGCAGTCTAAATATAATATTTATATCTTTTTGGAAATGACTGAAGTATAATATTAAGAAAAATAGAGAGGGGATAAAAATGATTGATTTTAATAAAAAAATAGATAGAAATAAAAATGATTCAAGGAAATGGGCTGGAAGAAAGAAATTTTTTGGAAAGGAAAATATACTCCCTATGTGGGTAGCTGATATGGATATAGAGGCTCCTAATATAGTAGTAGAAGCTTTAAAAAATAAAGCTGATCAAAAAATATTTGGTTATACTATGGAAAATGAAAGGTATATAGATAGTTTGGTAAATTGGGTGAAAAAAAGACACGGATATAAATTATCTTGTGATAAAATTGCTCACTCTCCTACAGTGGTAACTAGTATAAATCTATTAATTAAGACTTTAACCAATGAAGGGGATAAAATAATGATACAGTCTCCAACTTATCCACAGTTTGTAAAACAGATTAATAATAATGGCAGAAAACTAGTTATAAATGAATTGGTAAAAAAAAATGGGAAATATGAGATTGATTTTATAGATTTTGAGAAGAAAATAAAGGCATCTAAGGTATTTATTTTGTGTAATCCCCACAACCCTAGTGGAAGAGTTTGGACTAGGGAAGAATTATCAAAAATCGCAGAGATTTGTATAAAATACGAAATTAAGATTATTTCAGATGAGATTCATAGTGATCTGATCTTAAATGGGAAACATATCCCCATAGCAAGTCTGGGAAAGGAAGTAGAAAATCTTGTATATACCTGCCTTTCTTGCAGCAAAACCTTTAATTTAGCTGGAATTCAGAGTTCATTTGTAGCATTTCCTACAATAGAGGAAAAAGAGTGTTTCATAGACGAACTTTCTTTGATAGGAGTTCATGAACCTAATAGTTTTTGTATGGATATGGTGATATCTGCCTATAATGAGGGAGAGAAATGGTTGGAAGAACTCTTAGAACATTTGAAAGGAAATATAGAGTTTGCTATAGACTACATAAATAAAAATATTCCTAAAATTAGAGTAGAAAAACCCGAGGCAACTTATCTACTTTGGCTAGATCTAAAGGAATTTGGAATTGGGGGTGAAAAGTTAAAGGAAAAATTAGTGGAGGATGGTGGCTTGGCTCTAACAATGGGTGAAGCTTTTATGGATGAAGGATTTGCAAGGATGAATATAGCTTGTCCTAGATATATGTTGGAAGATGGATTAGAGAGGCTGAAGAAGGCTTTTGGATAGAAATACACAATCGTCATTGTAGAAACAGTATTGCTGAAGCTTAACGACTATAAACTTCATTTTTAAAATCTAAAGAAAGGTTCTAACCAAAGAGAAAACCTTGGATACGGAGATACCCAGAGAAAGAAAAGAGTTACTCGGAGAAATCTCTGTGAACCTCTCATCTTAAACTGAGTGAATCTCTGTGTTAAAAAAAATCTGTGTTGTAGCAGTAAAGCATATCCTTCGTGTAACTCGCGACAAAGGAAAGATTTTATTAAAAGAATTTCTTAGTGAGCTTAGTGTAAGGGATTTGATTTAGAAAACCTGTGGAAATCAGATGTATACATTTAATATTTTTCTTTAAGTATGAAAAATATGAATATTCGTATAATCTCTGTGTGATCTACAGGAATATTGAGATTGTAATTTCAAACAATCTCTAATATCTGACTAAGTTCAACTACAAAGTTATATTCATAACTCTAAGTTTCAGTTATGTGTCAAATGAGAGATTTGTCATTGATAATTGGTGGTGAAAAAAGAAATTAAGCTTGGTTTTATGACAAAAAAAAATAAATATGTTAATATTTGAGTACAAAATTAATGAAATGCTAGGAGGATAAAGATGTTTAAAAAATTATTTGGGTTTGGGAAGAAGAAAGCTGAAGCTGATGAAAAACTGAAAGTTGAAAATGAGAAGTTAAAAATAAAAGAAGGGGAAGAAAAAAAAGAACTTGAAGAATTGAAAACCAAAGAGGAAGATGAAAGAAAGAAATTAGAGACGTTAAAAAAAGAAGAAGAGGCTGAGAGGGCTCAATTAGAAAGAAAAGAAGAGTTAAAAAAAGAAAAGAAGTTGGCAGAAGAAAAAGAACGGTTAAAAGCTGAAGAAGAGGCTAAAAGGAAAGAATTAGAGGAATTAAGAGTTAAAGAGGAGCAAGAAAGAAAAGAGCTAGAAGAACTAAAGTTGAAAGAGAAGGTAGAAAGAGAAAAACTTGAAAAATTAAGGATTAAAGAAGAGGAAGAAAGAAAAGAATTAGAGAAATTAAAAAATGAAGAAGAAAATAGAATGGCCATAGAAGCAGAAAAAGAAGCCAAAAGAAAAAAAATAGAAGAATTGAAGAAGAAAGAGGAAACTTCTAAGAAAAAAGGATTCTTTAAATCATTGAAGGAAAGACTTGTAAAAACTAGAGAAGGGTTGTTTGGAAAGATGAAAACACTTTTTGCTGGTAGAAGTGTTATAGATGAGGATATGTATGAAGAGTTAGAGGATCTATTGATCCAATCAGACATAGGTATGGACATGACTCTAAAAATAGTAGGAGAATTGGAAAAGGAAGTCAAAAAAAGAGGAATTAAAGATCCAAATTTAGTCTATGATGTCTTAAAAGATGTAATGGAAGGTTTTTTAATCGCTGAAGGAACTGAATTAGAAGTGGATAAACCTGGGATGAATGTAGTCTTAGTCGTAGGAGTAAATGGAGTAGGGAAAACAACTACTATTGGAAAATTAGCCGCTAAATTTATAAAAGAAGGTAAAAAAGTAGTGATAGGTGCAGGAGATACGTTTAGAGCCGCAGCTATTGAGCAATTAGAAGAATGGGCAGATAGAGCAGGTGCTGATATTATAAAACACGAGCAAGGGAGTGATCCAGGTGCAGTGGTATTTGATACATTGAAAGCAGGAGAAAACAGAAATGCTGATGTAGTAATAATAGATACAGCAGGAAGGTTACACAATAAGAATAATTTAATGAAAGAGTTAGAGAAGATAAATATTATTATAAAAAAACATGTAGGAGAGGTAGCCTATGAAAGTTTATTGGTAATAGACGGAACTACCGGTCAAAATGGGTTAAATCAGGCTAAAGTCTTCAATGAGGTAACTAAATTAAGTGGATTTGTAGTTACTAAATTAGATGGGACAGCTAAGGGAGGAATAGTATTTGCTATCTCTGAGGAATTGAAAAAACCAATTAAATTTATTGGGGTAGGAGAGGGTATAGAAGACCTTCGTGAATTTGATTCTAAAGAGTACATAGACGCCATTTTTGAATAAAACTTAAATTTGGATAAAAATAAATCAAAAAAAGCTTTCAAAATAAACGTAAAAATAATATAATGGTTACGTTAGAGGAAAAAAGCATTAAAAACTTGCTTATGGAAACAAAAGTTTGTAAATGAAACACAAAACTCTGACCGGTTGTAAGAAAACAAAAACCATATGTACAACTAGAGTAAAATATGTTAATATATGTTTCATATTATATAGATCGGGAGGATGACTAATGGGAATCATTAATCAAATAAAAGGAAAAGCTAAAATTGCACAAAAGACTATCGTTTTACCTGAAGCAACAGACGAAAGAGTATTAAAAGCAGCTGAAGAAATCGTAAAAGAGGGGTTAGCTAAAGTTGTATTAGTAGGAAATGTAGAAGCTTTAAATGCAGAAGCAACAAAAGTAGGAGTTAACTTAGAGGGAACTGTTATAATAGATCCTAATGCTTTTGAAAAAATGGATGCTTATGTAGCAAGATTAGTAGAAAGAAGAGCTAAGAAAGGAATGACACCAGAAAAAGCTAAAGAAATCTTAACTACAGATGTTAATTTCTTTGGTGCTATGATGGTAGCTTTAGGAGATGCAGATGGAATGGTATCTGGATCAGATTCACCTACAGCAAACGTACTTAGAGCTGGATTCCAAGTAATAGGACCTAAAGCAGGAATGAAAACAGTATCATCTGTATTTATCATGGAATTAAAAGATAAAATTGAAGAGTATGGAAATATCTTAGTATTTGGTGACTGTGCAGTAATACCAGAACCTAATTCTCAACAATTAGCTGATATTGCCATGGGTGCAGCTGAAACAGCTAGATCAGTAGCAGGAATCGTTCCAAAGGTAGCATTAATGACATTCTCAACTAAAGGATCAGCTAAACATGATTCAGTAGATGTAGTAAAAGAAGCAGGAAATATATTAACTGAAAGTAATGTAAATTTTGAATTCGAAGCTGAATTACAAGCTGACGCAGCATTAGTAGCCGCAGTTGGAGCTAAAAAAGCACCTGAATCAAAAGTAGCAGGAAATGCTAATATCTTAATATTCCCTAACTTAGCAGCAGGAAATATTGGATATAAATTAGTACAAAGATTGGCTGGAGCAGAAGCTTATGGACCGTTATTACAAGGTTTAGCAGCACCAATCAATGACCTTTCAAGAGGTTGTTCAGTATCTGATATAGTAAACTTAGCAGCAATAACATCAGTACAAGCTAACTAAATAGATAAAATAGTAGGAGTTAGAGATAGCTCCTACAAAAATAATATAGATGATAAGTGAAATATGTCATTAAAAATAAAATCTAGGAGGAAATAATTAATGAAAGTTTTAGTAATTAACTGTGGTAGTTCATCTTTGAAATACCAACTAATCAATCCAACAACTGAAGAGGTATTCGCAATTGGTCTATGTGACAGAATTGGAATCCACGGATCTAAGTTTGAGTACGAAGTACCAGCTACAGATTTCGAATTAGAGTTAGAGCATGATATGCCTACACATAAGGAAGCTTTAGAGTTAGTGTTAAATACATTAACAGGAGAGCATGGTGTAATCGCTGATATCAATGAAGTTGACGCAATTGGACATAGAATAGTACATGGTGGAGAAGAATTTAC
>Ga0316197_10003365_pt1 | contig 11373 bp, 14 predicted proteins | sample OudBiesiAoxic_MG_FD_204939 | JGI IMG/M metagenome (GOLD analysis project Ga0316197, IMG submission 204939) | Coastal sediment microbial communities from Oude Bieten Haven, Netherlands - site A oxic | ecosystem: Environmental > Aquatic > Marine > Coastal > Sediment | place: Netherlands...
TACCAGTTTCAGGATGCGCCTAGTGAAGAGAAAGAACTGGACGGCCTGAATCTGGGAGTTGGATGGAGCTTCTGATGCCTGCAAGGGGTAAACCTGGCGCACTGTTGCGCGCCGCGCTGGCCGCTATCAGTTTGATAGCGGCCTTTGCCGTTGTAGCGGAAGACTATATCGGTCGGGATGAATTCCTGAGCCTGGCGTTTGGCGACGCGTCCCCCGAAATGCATACCTTGTGGCTTACCAGGGAAACCCGAGCGGATGCCGAGGCGGCGGTGGGCTGGATTCCCCCCGCGTTGCGACTGCGTTACTGGCGCTCCGGTGAACGCACTGCCTGGATACTGGAAGATATCGGCAAGGAAAAACCGATTACGCTGGGTATAGCGGTGGCGGGTAATCGTATCGAACGGGTGGAGGTGATGGCGTTTCGCGAAAGTCGCGGCTGGGAAATACGCTATCCGTTTTTCACCAGCCAGTTCAGCGGCCTCTCCCTGGCCTCTGACGGCTATCTTTCCGATTCGATAGATGGCATCACCGGTGCCACCTTGTCGGTGCGAGCGGTTGAAAGAGTAGCGCGCCTCGCTCTTTGGCTGGATGCCCAGGTGGAGGGTTAGTGCGTCGCCGCCCGCGGCTGGTAAACCTGCTCTGGCGCTGGCACCGGCGCCTGGGTTTGCTGGCAGCGCTGTTTGTCCTGGTGTTGGCGGTGACCGGGGTCGTGCTCAATCATTCCTCCGGGCTGGGGCTGGATCGGCGATTTGTCGACTGGCCCTGGTTGAACAGCGTGTATGGCGATGCTTCGGGTGATCTCGCCGCTTTCGAGCTGGAGGGGCGCTGGGTGTCGCGCGCGGCCAATGGCCTGGTTTACCTGGATGGCCTCGAGGTAGCGCCGTGCAGTGGCACGCTGGTGGGCGCGGTGCAGCATGCGGGCATGTTTCTCGCTGGCTGCGAACAGGAATTGCTGTTGATTGCCCCCGGTGGTGAGTTGATCGAGGCGGTGACTGCCAGCACCGGGTTGCCGTCGCCGCTCAGTGGTGTGGGCCTGGTCGGGGACGTGGTGGTGCTGCGCAACGCCGAGGGTTGGTGGCTGGCCGATCTGGAGGTGCTGGAATTTCGCGCCCCAGCACCCGGGGGCAGCCTTATCAGCCAGCTTGCCCCGGATCGTTTGCCGGAATCGATTCGCAACGCCATTCCCGCGCGGGAGCAATGGCTGAATTGGGAGCGTGTCCTGCTCGATCTGCACAGCGGTCGTATTGCGGGCCGGGTCGGGGTGCTATGGATGGATTTCATCGGGGTTCTGCTGGGTGGGCTTGCCATGAGCGGCATCGCCATGTGGTGGCTGCATCGTCGCCGAGGGCGTCGGTAAGCAGCGCTGGAAAAGTCGACCTTCCAGCAGAGCTGTGCGGCCTACAAATCAGCCCCATAATGGATGTCGGTGACATAGTAGATGGTCTGCCCCGATGGGCTTTGCACCCGTATTTCATCGTCCAGCCCCTTGCCCATGAGTGAACGGGCCATCGGGGAATCCATACTCAACTTACCCCCGGGCAAGTCGAACTCATCGGGCCCGACAATGCGCCAGCGGTGTTCTTCTCCCCGCTCATCCTCCAGGGTGACCCAGGCACCGAAGTAGATCTTGCCGGTATCGGCGGGCTCCTGGTCGATAACTTTCAATTCGTCCAGGCGTTTGTTGAGGAAGCGCACCCGGGAATCGATCTCCCGCAGCCGGCGCTTGCCGTAGATGTAATCGCCGTTTTCCGATCGATCACCGTTCTTGGCCGCCTCGTGTACCGCGTTGGTCACCTGGGGACGTTCTATCTTCCACAGCTGGTGCAGCTCCGCCCGCAGGGCCTGCTCCCCTTCAGGAGTGATGTAAGTGGAGCCGCGCTGGCGTGGTGGTCTGTATCTGCCCATGACCGGTATTGTAGCGCCGCGTGGCACATACCATAATCCCCTTGTTCAATTTTGCTGTGAGCGGAAGAGGCAAGACAAGGTATGAAGCTCAATGCTGGGGCGTGGCGCGCGGCGGTCGCGGCACTGACATTACATCTGGTGGCGCCGCTGTCACAGGCCAGTTGCCTGGATTTCAACGGTGCTCTGGAGCAGGGTGGCTTTATCTGGGGCCGGGTGGAGCCTGGCAGCACCGTTCGGGTCGGCGAGCAACTGCTGGATGTTCTCCCTGACGGCACAACGTTTGCGGGTTTTGGCCGGAATGCACCGGCCACGGTTGAGCTGGTTGTAACCGGCCCGACACCCTGCACCGAAACCTTGCAGGTGGCACCTCGTGAGTATCGGATACAGCGGGTAGAGGGTGTGCCACAGGCTACCGTTACACCGCCGCCTGACCAGTTGGAGCGAATCCGGCGTGAGGCGGCTCTGGTTGCCAGCGCCCGCGCGCCGAGTATCCAGCGCCCCGCGCTAATAGATTCCGTGCTGGGCGCCTTTGTCTGGCCCGCCCAGGGCCCGATTTCGGGTGTGTATGGCAGCCAACGCTTCTACAACGGCGAACCGCGCAACCCGCATTACGGGGTGGACGTCGCCGCCCCTGCGGGCACACCGGTGCGCGCTCCGGCGGCCGGGGTGGTGACTCTGGCAGAGCCCGACCTGTTTTTCTCCGGCGGTACGGTCATTCTCGATCACGGTTACCGGCTGTCCTCGACCTTCCTGCATATGAGCGAAGTGTCGGTGCAGGTGGGGCAGGAGTTGCAGGCCGGGGACCCGATTGGCGCCATTGGGGCCACCGGTAGGGCAACAGGTCCGCACCTGGACTGGCGCATGAACTGGCGGGAGGAGCGAATCGACCCCCAATTGCTGGCTCCACCCATGCCCGAGCCGGTAAGCGATTCCGTGCCCAAGCCCTGAAAAAATCCGTATAATAGCGCCCCTCTTTAGCCCCACGGCCCGGCGAGGCGTTGATGATAGACAAGAAGTTACTGAGTATCCTGGTGTGCCCTGTTACCAAGGCCCCGGTGGAGTACGATCCAGAGAAAGATGAGCTTGTGTGCAAGGCCAGTGGCCTGGCATATCCCGTGCGCGATGGCATCCCGGTGATGCTGGAGAGCGAGGCACGCGTTCTGACCACTGACGAGAAGTTGGGGTAGGCGCAGTGTCAGATACCATTTTTGGCAAGATCATCAGTGGTGAGATTCCCAGTGAGTTCCTCTATGAGGACGATCACTGCATTGCGATAAACGATGTCAATCCGCAGGCCCCGGTCCACGTGCTGGTAATCCCCAAGCGGGAAATTCCCCGCCTGGTAGACGCTGACGAGAACGACCAGGCCTTGCTGGGTCATCTGTTGCTGGCGGCCGGCAAGGTGGCTGAGCAGCTGGGCGTGGCGGATGCGTTCCGCTTGATCGTCAACAACGGCGCTGATGCGGGCCAGACCGTATTCCACCTGCACATTCACATCATCGCGGGCAGAACCTTCGCTGAGGGCCATATGGCCGGCTAGGGCTTCGCGCCGCACCACTTTTACCACCGAGACCGCTTATGAAGACCGGAGAGATACGTGAGGCCTTCCTGGCCTACTTTGAAGAGCAGGGGCACACCCGCGTGGCCAGCAGTTCGCTGGTGCCGGGCAATGATCCCACTTTGTTGTTCACCAACGCAGGTATGAACCAGTTCAAGGATACATTCCTGGGCACTGATCCTCGCCCCTATGTGCGGGCCACCAGCAGCCAGCGTTGCGTGCGTGCCGGCGGCAAGCACAACGATCTTGAGAATGTGGGCTATACGGCGCGCCACCACACTTTTTTTGAGATGCTGGGCAATTTCAGTTTTGGCGACTATTTCAAGCGCGAGGCCATCCAGTTCGGCTGGGACTTCCTGACCAAAGTACTGGGCCTTCCGCCCGAGAAACTGTGGGTGACCGTGCATGTATCCGACGATGAGGCAGCTGATATCTGGGTAAACGAGATCGGTGTCAGCCCCGAGCGCATATCTCGACTGGATGAGGACAACTTCTGGCAGATGGGTGACACAGGCCCTTGCGGCCCATGTTCCGAGTTGTTTTACGATCACGGACCCGATGTTCCGGGCGGCCCTCCGGGCAGTGAGGACGATGACCTGGATCGCTATGTAGAGATCTGGAATCTTGTTTTCATGCAGTACAACCGGGGCCAGGACGGCACGCTCAACCCGTTACCCAAGACGTCTGTGGATACCGGCATGGGCCTGGAGCGCGTCGCCGCCGTGATGCAGGGGGTACACAGCAATTACGAGATCGACCTGTTTCAGGCGCTGATCAAGTCAGCGGCCCACATCCTGGGCGTGAATGACCTGCAAAACAGCTCTCTCAATGTGATCGCCGACCATATCCGCTCCTGTGCATTCCTGGTAGTCGATGGCGTCATGCCCGGTAACGAGGGCCGTGGCTATGTGCTGCGCCGGATCATCCGCAGGGCAATTCGCCATGGCAACAAACTGGGCGCTACCGAGCCCTTTTTCCATAAGCTGGTGGGCACCCTGGCCGAGCAGATGGGCGATGCCTACCCGGAACTGGTAAAGCGCCAGGCACAGGTGGAGCAGGCATTGCTGGCCGAGGAAGAGCAATTTGCCAAGACCCTGGACAACGGCATGCAGATCCTCGATGAGGCCCTTGCCGGCCTGGGTGGTACACAGATACCGGGAGAATTGGTGTTCAAGCTCTACGATACCTATGGTTTCCCGACGGACCTGACCAATGACATCGCCCGCGAGCGCGGCCTGACACTCGACATGGCAGGCTATGAGTCAGCCATGGCCGAGCAGCGGTCCCGCTCACAGGAAAGCGGCAGTTTCAAGGTCGACTACAGCGCGGTGCTCACCCTGGACGGCAGCACCGAATTTACTGGCTACGACAGTGTGGATGGCCAGGGTGGGGTGACCGCCATACTGCGTGATGGCGAGCAGGTAACGTCACTGGCGGCTGGGGAAGAGGGCATTGTGGTGCTGGACAGGACCCCTTTTTACGGAGAGTCCGGTGGCCAGGTGGGAGACTGTGGCTATCTTGGCGCCGATGGCACCCGCTTGGAGGTAACCGATACCACCAAGGCCTCCGGTCATCATCTTCATCATGTAAAAGTGCTGGAGGGTACGGTCAAAACAGGCGATGTCCTGGATGCCAGGGTCGAGGCCGGGGTTCGCCAGCGCACGCGGCTCAACCACTCCGCGACGCACCTGCTGCATGCGGCACTGCGCAGCGTGCTGGGCGATCACGTGGCGCAAAAAGGATCGCTGGTCGACTCTGAACGCCTGCGTTTCGACTTCTCGCATCCCCAGGCGGTGAGTTCCAGTCAATTGAAAGAAATTGAGGGCCTGGTGAACGACCAGATCCGGGCCAACACTGAGGTCGGTACGCGCTTGATGTCGATGGAGGATGCCGTCGCGGCGGGCGCAATGGCCTTGTTTGGCGAGAAATATGGTGATGAGGTGCGGGTGCTTTCCATGGGAGAAGATGATTTTTCCGTGGAGTTGTGTGGCGGTACCCACGCCAGTCGCACCGGGGATATCGGTTTGATGCGCATTGTATCCGAGTCGGGTGTGGCCTCGGGGGTGCGACGGATTGAGGGGGTCACAGGGCCTGTTGCCCTGGCAGTAATAGACCGTGATGAACAGCGCCTGGCTGCGGTTTGCGCAACGGTTAAGGGCACCAGCGACAATGTTGTTGATAAAGTGTCTGCCCTGCGCAGTGAAAATCGCGAACTCGAGAAGGAAATCAGTCGGCTCAAGCAGAAGCTGGCCTCCTCGGCGGGCACCGACCTGACAGCTGGTGCGGTGGATGTCGCCGGTATAAAGGTGTTGGCTGTGAACGTTGATGGTGCCGATGCAAAGTCACTGCGCGACACCCTGGACCAGTGCAAGAACAAGCTGGGTAGCGCGGTAATCCTGCTGTCAGCGATAAGCGATGACAAGGTCGCGTTGGCGGCTGGTGTGACAGCGGACCTTACCGATCGGATCAAGGCCGGTGACCTGATGCGAGAGGTGGCCCAACGCCTTGGTGGTAAGGGCGGGGGTCGGCCGGATATGGCGCAGGGCGGTGGCAGTGATGTCGCGGCCCTGCCCAAAGTGCTCGAGAGCGTGCCGGAATGGGTGGCATCCGCCCTGCGCTGATCCCGGGGTGGGCCGATAATAGCGTCACCATGGCGGTTTTATTGGCGTTAACTTTGGTGTTTAATAGCGCCCTTTTTTCCGGGGAGGCCAGAGTAGGCCTCTCCACGTTGTATTACAGGTAGTCATGAGTCTGATTGTTCAGAAATTTGGTGGCACCTCGGTGGGTTCTGTAGAGCGCATCGGACAGGTAGCCGACAAGGTTGCCCGGTTTCGTGCCGAAGGGCACGACGTGATAGTCGTGGTGTCGGCTATGAGCGGCGAAACCAATCGCCTGATCGAACTTGCCAACGAGATGCAGGATCGCCCCGTGCCTCGGGAACTGGATGTGCTGATCTCTACCGGCGAACAGGTCACCACTGCCTTGCTCAGTATGGCCCTCAATGACCGCGGGGTTAAGGCCAAATCCTTCAACGGCAGCCAGGTGAGAATTCTGACCGATAACGCCCATACCAAAGCGCGTATAAGGGAAATAGATAACGAGCGGCTGCACAGTGGGCTAGAGGCGGGCTACGTGCTGGTGGTGGCAGGTTTCCAGGGGGTGGATGAGCACGGCAACATCACCACGCTGGGCCGCGGCGGCTCCGATACTACAGCAGTCGCGCTGGCTGCGGCTCTCAAGGCGGATGAGTGTCAGATTTATACTGATGTTGATGGTGTTTACACCACCGACCCACGGGTCGTCGATGGCGCGCGCCGGCTGGACCGGATTACCTTTGAGGAGATGCTGGAAATGGCCAGCATGGGCTCCAAGGTGTTGCAGATTCGCGCCGTAGAATTTGCCGGGAAGTACCAGGTGCCACTGCGGGTGCTGCACAGCTTCCAGGATGGCCCCGGCACCCTGATTACACTGGAGGACGTTAACCAAATGGAAACACCAACAATAGCCGGTATCGCTTTCAATCGGGATGAGGCCAAGCTCACTATCCTTGGGGTGCCCGATATGCCTGGCATCGCACACAAGATCCTCGGGCCAATAGGCAATGCAAATATCGAAGTCGACGTCATCGTTCAGAATACCGGTGAGGACAACCACACAGATTTCAGTTTTACCGTCAGCCGAACGGACCTGCCGCGCGCACAGGAAGTGTTGCAGGCTGTCGCCGATGAGATCGGTGCCCGCGAAGTGTGCGGTGATGCAAAAATTGCCAAGGTGTCAGTCGTCGGCGTGGGAATGCGGTCACATGCGGGAGTGGCGAGCCAGATGTTTGCCGCATTGGCTGATGTGGGTATCAATATCCAGATGATTACCACCTCCGAAATAAAAATATCGGTCATCATCGAAGAGAAGTTTCTGGAGCTGGCGGTGCGCGCCCTGCATTCATCGTTTGGCCTGGACAGGGAACCAATAGACGAGGCAGTTGCCTGATATAACAAGGGTTTGTAAGAAAATGATAAGCAGGGTTCATTTGTGATGGTTGCATTTTCGGCAAAGTGAACTAGTAATAAGGACTCTGCGGCTGTGATGTGGCGAGGCAATTCTGCGTCGGGCCAATACGGGCGTGTAGACCAGGAGATAATAGGGAATGTTGATTTTGACCCGCAGGGTAGGAGAGTCGTTGATGGTCGGTGACTCCATAACTGTTACAGTTCTGGGTGTGAAGGGAAACCAGGTGCGCATCGGCGTTAATGCGCCAAAGGATGTAGCCGTGCATCGCGAAGAAATTTACAAGCGTATTCAGGGTGAGGAACCCGAGACGCCCACTGAGCAGAAATAACCCTCCCCAAAAACCGCTCTATAGCTTTGATTTTCTTCTGTTTGTGGTATTATTCCGCGCCTCGAGTCAGGGCCGGGTTCACCGAAATCTGCGAACCTGCTTGAACCCTCGAGGGCTACACTAAACTACTGAGTAAAGTTCAATCCGGAGAGCTGGCCGAGTGGCTGAAGGCGCACCCCTGCTAAGGGTGTATAGGCTTATACCCTATCGAGGGTTCGAATCCCTCGCTCTCCGCCATACAGTCTGCGAGTTGGAGACTTTTCCCAGCGACTGACCGCAGAAACCCCGCAAAGCCCGCTATTCAGCGGGTTTTTGCATTTCTGGGGTTGGCGTAACAGTGACCGGGAGACCTGTCCCTGGCGAATTCGTAATTCAGGCCGCTGTTGGTAGGTGAAAGAGTCCGCGACAGTGCATTTCCCAGCGATACTGATTGAGATCAGCGACCTTATTGCTGGCAATCCCCGCCGGAGGCGCACCTTCCCGGCTGGAGTGGCATCGAGATTCGTTGTAATACTGCTGGTAAGCTTTCAGTTTTTTCTCCAGATCTGCCGCAGTCCAGAAAAAGCTCTGATCCAGTAGTTCTCGACGGACGCTCCCGATCAATCGTTCTACAAACGGATGCGACATCGGCACATGTGGCAGAGATTTCACCTCCTCAATTTGGAGAACTCGCAAATTTGATTTCCAGCGATGATACTGAAATAGCGGATCATTGTCGGAGCTGACGTGCCGAGGCCAGCCTTGATTGCGAGTAGCCTCATTGAACATCCGGCACAGTCTGGGTCCGTCCACATCGCCGGCATACACTCCAAAACCAATTATCCTGCGGGTGTGCTGATCCTGCACCACCATGATCCAGTGTGCTTTGAGTGAGATGGATTCGGTGCGAAAAAGATCGATACTCCATAAGCTATCCTTCGCATGGCCGAGAGCTGTAAGCCAAGAGGGGCCGCCACCAGGCTCTGGTTTATAGTGAGCGGCCAGTATGCGCCGGACAGTATCCTTGTTCAGGTCCAACCCGAAAGCCAGATTGATCTGCTGTGCAATTCTGGGGCATCCGAACCGAGGGTTCCGATGTTTGATCTCGACTATGGCATTGATCACATCTCTGGACGGCCCTTTGGGACCGGGCTTGTTGCCTCCGTGGGCGGAATACAGTTTCTGGTATTTCCGTTTTACAAGCGCAGCGTGAAATCGGAGTAGGGTGGAAGGTCGAATAATTATGGCTGATCGTATGATTCGTCGCGGAGTGAGGAATAGGGTCAAGAAACCGAGCTGTATACGATCCTGGGTGTTCAGGTTTGGCGATCGTTGGCGGGATCTGTTGTGAATAATCAACTGGTGTTTAAGGATCAGGTTTTCAGCGATGAGTGCGCGGTAACCTCCTGGCCTGACGAGTTTGGCAAGAGAGGTGATTAGATTTAGAAGTAATAGAAGGCCGGCGTTCATTGGTAGTGATCAGTTTATATATCCGTATCAGCCAGTAACGACTGCCTGAGTGGCGGGATGGAAAATGACTGAGTCATTAGAGTTCCTATTTCGCTAATGCACATCTCCAACCGGCTGCCATCGCGTCTGCAACAGTCTCAGCGAATCGCGGCCGGGCCAGATCGTCGCTTGTGCTCGTCCGCAGCGGCAGGGGGTTTCGGCAAGCTTGTCTTCAGCGATCTCCAAGTATTCCATGTCCCAGCCCCCGATGGGCAGGTAGTAAGGTATAACTTTGGCGAAATCGACCATCGTACCAACTACCGAGCGATCTTGTGTTTTACCCACCATTACCGCTTGCATTGCTGCCACCTCGGCATCGACAGTGGTCTGGTCAGCGCCGAGCCGTTGGAGTCGGTTCTGAACAAGCTCTGGAAAATGTTGTGGCAGGTTTTTCACTTCTCGCGCAGGTGTAATCATGGCGAGCAACGAGTTCGCCGCTACGCAGAGCAGCAGAGCTTGGCGATCGACAACAATCCGGTTGATATACCAGTCGCCGAGAGCAGTATCGGAAAAATCGGAGGGGCTTGCTGTCGTGTGCAAAACCTTCAGCAGCTTTTGCGTTGCTCTCAATACGACCATGTAAGTGGCCTCGACCTCTCAGCGGCTATTCGTAGTGAGTCCACAGCCGTAAGACCTTGATGGCCTTCTCCTTCTCCAGTACCTGGTAGACCAAACGGTGCTGGATGTTGATCCGGCGGGAATATGCGCCAGCGAGATCTCCGACCAGCTTTTCATAGGGTGGTGGGGTCTGGAACGGGTTGTTCTCAATTATCCGCAGTAACTCCTGGGCCTTGTCTTTCAATCCCGAAGAGGCGAGCTTTCGGGCGTCTTTTTGAGCCTGCTTCGTGTAATGAAGTGTCCAGGTCACCAGTCAATCTCGCGATCGCACTCATCGAGGGGGGTCGCTAGCCCTTCACGAATGGATTCACGCATGCCGGGTATGGAGAGCAAGTGCAGCGTTTCGTTGATAGCATTCCAATCTTCTTCGGCCAGCAGGACGGCGTTGCCCCGCTTGCCTGTGATCAGGATGGGTTCGTGGCTATCGCTGGTTTCATCGATCAGGGCATAGAGCCTGGATCGAGCTTCTGTAGCATTCAGTGTTGTCATAAGGCACCTCCAGACGAATCACCGTACGCTAAGGCGTACGCATTTGTCAACACTTACAAATATCGTGCAGTGGTCCTGAACCCAGTAACTCCTCGGAGTGTGGAACGCTTAACAAGATATCAGCCGGACGAGTGTTGGGGGTCGGCAGGTAGAGTTCCCTGATATTTCCCTGTTACTTGTTGGTGTTAAACATGAGCGCCGGAAAAAGTACCAATAAAAACAGAAGGTTAGAGTAGGGTAGGAGGCAGGGCAACCATGAGATTTACATCATTCCCTGTAGTTTTCCCGTTTTCAGGGAATTTTATGGAGACGATCCCTGCCCAGACTGCCTCCACCGCCATACAGTCTGCGAGTTAGAGACTCCCCCCAGAGACTGGCCGCAGAACAATCGCAAAGCCCGCTATTCAGCGGGCTTTTTGCTTTTTGGGATTCGGTGATTCTTGACTGGGTTACGCCGCTGTTGGGGCGATTTTCCTGCCCGGTCTCTAACGGCGATTTCGCCAGTCACTAGTGGGAGGCTTGACTCAGTCCGAAGTGTGCGCGCCGGGCATCCCATTCAATGGGAAGTCCTTTTTCAGCCGCTCGAGGGTGAGGGTTTCCGGGATGTCCCCGGTGATGATGAGCGCGCGCAGGCCGTAGCCGCTGTTCTGCGTGCTTCTGTTCGTGACTGGCATCATTTCACCCACAATATGGCACATTATCACCTCTTCCGGCAATCCTGCCTCTGGCAATCTGGCCCTGATCACAGACAGGTTTCCACCAAGGGGAGGAGCAATCACATGGCTGATGCGGGCTGCGTCAAAGTCTCACACGAGGGTCCAGTAGCGGTTCTGTCGATGGAGTTCGCCCCGCACAACCTGCTGGGACTGGATCTCATGGCAGGGATGCGCGCCGGGCTGAATGCAGCACAGGAAGCTGGCGCAAGGGCAGTGCTGCTCAAAAGCGGCCTACGCCATTTCTCGGCTGGTGCCGATACCTC
>Ga0316197_10003366_pt1 | contig 11372 bp, 9 predicted proteins | sample OudBiesiAoxic_MG_FD_204939 | JGI IMG/M metagenome (GOLD analysis project Ga0316197, IMG submission 204939) | Coastal sediment microbial communities from Oude Bieten Haven, Netherlands - site A oxic | ecosystem: Environmental > Aquatic > Marine > Coastal > Sediment | place: Netherlands...
GACGGCTCATCGGCGCTCAGCCGGCGACGGACTCAATGGCCAGATCGGTGAGTTGCTCGGGCAGCAGGTCAAACGGGAGCTCGATCTCGGCGTCGGGAGACAGCCCCGTCCCGCCGTAGTCGCGCCGCTCCGGGGTCAACCAGCGGGCAATGGTGATCTTGAGGCCACCACCACCGGGCAGCCGGAACGTCTGTTGCACCGTGTTCTTACCCACGGACGACTCGCCGACCACCACCGCTCGACCGCGTTCCTGGAGCGCTCCGGCTACCACCTCGGATGCCGAAGCGCTTCCCGAGTCGAGCAGGATGATCACGTCGATGTCGGGATCGGTGGCGACGCCCGGCCCGGTCACCTCGAACACCTTGTCGAAGGTGGGTCCGTCCGTTTCCAACACTTCGCCGTCGGCAAGGAACTCGCTGGCGATGTCGATCGCCGCCGACAGCGACCCGCCGGGATTGCCCCGCAGGTCGAGCACGATGGTCTCGGCGCCCGCATCGAGCAGATCAGACAGCGCCTGGCGGAACTGTTCGGGAGCCGTCTCGGTGAACACGCTCAGCCGCAGATAACCAACCCCCGGATCCGTCATCTGGCCGATGGCGACGGGGAACACCACCGACTTGCGTTCGATGGTCAGCTCGAAGGTCTCGCCGTCGCGCTCGACGCCGATCGTTACCTCGGTGCCCTCTTCACCCCGCACCCGGGCCGTCGACTCGTCAAAGGTCATCCCCGCCATCGACTCGCCGTCGACGCTGACCATGACATCGCCGGGTCGCAGACCGGCGTCCTCGGCCGGGCTCCCGGGGATCGTTGAGATCACCACGATCCGGCAGGTCGTGGAGAGCAGGTCACACGCCACAACGTCCTCGCCGTCGTCCTCTTGCGCCGAAACGAAGGCGCCGATACCGCTGACTTCGCCGGTCAGTTCTTCGTCGCGCAATTCCATGGTCTCGGGCGACAGGTAGGCCGAGAAGGGGTCGTCAAGCTCGGAAACCATGCCGGCGATCGCTTCGTTGACGACCACCTCGACCTCTCCGCCGTCGCTCACCTCGACCTGGGCCGCATCACACACGGCGACGAATGCGGCATCCGGCACGGCGCACACCACGACGTCGTTGGCGTCACCGCTCGCCTCCTCGGCCTCGATGGCGGCAACCGCCGCGGCGGCAAGGGCGTCGAGATCGACCGGATCGACAAACCGATCCTCGATCAGTTCGATCGACTCGCAGAGAGCGGTGAAAGGAGGCTCGGCTTCATCGCACCCGACTACCGCAGCCGATACGCCGCCGCTCGTCGTCGTTGTGGTCGCGGTGCCACCGGTCGTAGTAGTCGTGGCGGTCGTCGCCGTCGCGGTGGTCGTCGTCGCTGCCGACGGGTCGAGTGTCGACGAAGGTGGCTGCGGGACGGTGGCGTCCGGGAACATCGTCGTCGACGTGCTGCCGAGCACGGAGCAGCCCGAAGCAAAGACGACGGCTGCGGCAAGGAGCGCAGCAAAACGAAGCGGGTGCGTGGTCGGCATGGGCGCCATTCAACCCCAACACCGGGACTAACCGAACAGAGCTGCGGCTCAGACCAGCCGGCCCGATTTGATCACCTTCCACACCACGTCGTCATCGGGCCGGTACGGGAGGTGCAGATGTGACGGCGCATCCAACACGACCGCGTCGGCCACCGCCCCAGGCCCCAACCAGCCCTTGTCTGCTTCGTCGAGTGCGAGCGCTCCACCCCGGGTTGCGCTCCACACCGCGGCGGCCGGCGCCATGCCCATGTTGAGCGCGGCCAACGCAATGATGAACGGCATGGTCAGCACGTAGCTCGTCCCAGGGTTGGCGTCGGTGGCCAGCGCCACCGGCACTCCCGCCGCGGCGAACCGGGCCTGATCCGGGTACGGCAGGCGCATTGTGAACGAAACGCCGGGGAGCAGAACGGCCACGGTCCCCGCCTCCGCCAGCGCAGCGAGATCACGCGGTGTCGCCTGGTCGAGGTGATCGGCCGATAGCGCCCCGACTTCAGCGGCGAGCGCCGTACCTCCGGTGTGCGCCAACTGGTCGGCATGCAGCCGTGGTTCGAGTCCGTGGCGCTTGCCGGCCTCGAGGATCAGCCGGGCCTCGTCAACGGCGAAGGCACCGTCGTCACAAAACACATCGCAGAACCGAGCCGACGGGGCACAGGCCGGCAACATCTCGTCGATGACGAACTGGACGTACCCGGCCCGATCATCACGCCACTCGGGCGGGACGACATGAGCGCCGAGAAACGTAGGGACGATGTCGATGGCGAGGTCGCTATCCAATTGGGCCACCACGTCGAGCATGCGCCGCTCGGTCTCGAGGTCGAGGCCGTAGCCCGACTTCACCTCGACAGTGGTGGTCCCGGTGGCGAGCATCTTGGTGAGTCTGCGCCGGGCTGAGTCGGCCAGCTCGCCGTCGGTGGCCCCTCGGGTCGCGGCAACCGTGGACATGATCCCGCCGCCGGCGGCCATGGTCTGCTCGTAGCTCTCCCCCGCCAGCCGGCGGGCGAACTCGTCGGACCGGTCCCCGCCGAACACAACGTGGGTGTGGGCGTCGACAAAACCGGGAAGTACGGCGCGACCCGCCACATCCAACTCGGGGAGGTCGCCGCCGGCGGATGGCAGGTCTGACTCCCGACCCGCCCACACCACCCGGCCGTCGCGAATCACCAATGCGGCGGCGCCGACCAGACCCAACGTGCCTTCGTTGGCGGGATCGATCGTCGCCAACTCGCCGATGCCGCTCACCAGCAGGTCGCCACCCGAGATGGGATCCTCGGGGCTCACGTCTCCGGGTCCATTGGGATCACCACACCACGTTCGTCGGCGGCGGTCCTGGCTTCCGCGTACCCGGCGTCGACGTGACGAATCACGCCCGTCCCCGGATCGTTGGTGAGCACCCGCTCGAGCCGCACCGCTCCCTGGGCAGTGCCGTCGGCCACCACCTGGGCGCCGGCATGGATCGACTTGCCGATGCCCACCCCTCCCCCGTGGTGGACCGCCACCCAAGCGGCACCGGAGGCGGTATTGAGGAGGGCATTGAGGATCGGCCAGTCGGCGACGGCGTCCGACCCGTCCATCATCGCCTCGGTCTCGCGGTAGGGCGAGGCGACCGACCCCGAGTCGAGGTGGTCGCGCCCGATGACGATCGGCGCCTTGACCGCGCCCGAGGCGACAAGGTCGTTGAAGGCGAGGCCGGCGCGGTCCCGCTCGCCGTATCCCAGCCAGCAGATCCGGGCGGGCAGACCCTGGAATTCGACCCTTTCCTCGGCCATCTCCAGCCAGCGGGCCAGGGCGCGATTGTCGGGGAACAAGTCGAGCACGGCTCGATCGGTCGCCGCAATATCGGCGGGGTCGCCAGAAAGCGCCACCCAGCGGAACGGCCCCAGTCCTTCGCAGAACAAGTCGCGGATGTAGGCGGGCACAAACCCCGGGTAGGCAAACGCGTCGGCGAAACCACCCTCGATTGCCTCGCCGCGCAGGTTGTTGCCGTAGTCGAACACCTCGGCGCCGGCGCGTTGGAAGCCGACCATGGCCTCGCAGTGCACCGCCATCGAGGTGCGCGCCCCCTTGATGTAGGCCTGCGGATCGGAGGCGCGAAGTTCGAGCGCCTCATCAAGCGTGTAGCCGTGAGGCACGTAGCCGTTGAGCGGATCGTGCGCCGAGGTTTGGTCGGTGACGATGTCGATTTCGACGCCGCGGCGCAGCAGTTCGGGGAACACATCGGCGGCGTTGCCCTCCACACCGACCGAGAGGCGCCTTCGTTCGGCCCGGGCGGCAAGCACCCGTGCCACCGCGTCGTCGAGGTCATCGGCGACCTCATCGAGATACCGGGTTTCCAGCCGGCGCCGTATCCGCTCAGGGTCAACGTCGACGCAGAGCGCCACACCGTCGTTCATGGTGATCGCCAGAGGCTGGGCGCCCCCCATCCCACCGAGACCGCCGGTCAAGGTCAACGTGCCTGCCAGCGTTCCACCAAAGCGCTGCTCGGCGATGGCGACAAACGTCTGATACGTCCCCTGGAGAATGCCCTGGGTGCCGATGTAGATCCACGAACCCGCCGTCATCTGGCCGTACATCATCAGACCGGCCGCCTCGAGGTCCCAGAAATGCTCCCAGTTGCCCCAGTCGGGCACCAGCAGACTGTTGGCGATCAGGACCCGCGGCGCCATCTCATGAGTGCGGAAGCGCCCGACCGGCTTGCCGGACTGCACCAGAAGCGTTTCGTCGTTCTCGAGATCGCGCAGGTTGCGAACGATGGCATCGAAGGCATCCCAACTCCGGGCGGCCCTGCCCCGGCCGCCGTAGACAACCAACTCGTCGGGGTTCTCGGCCACCGCAGGGTCGAGGTTGTTCATCAGGCAGCGCAGCGCCGCCTCCTGGAGCCAGCCCTTGGTCGAAAGGGTCGGCCCGCGTGGAGCCTTCACCGGCCGTGGTCCCGACATTCGACCTCCTTGCGTATTCGCATCGTGGACCCCGGCCCGCCCGGGGTCCACGCGCTGGTTCTAGCGGGTGCGGTCTCCTAGCTGGACGGTGGCGCCGGCGGTGGCGGTGGTTCGTCGCCGGATGACGACGTGGTCCCGGTGCTCTCTGCCGGCGGCGGTGGCGGCGGCGTGGTCGCGGCAGCAGCAGGAGCGGCCGCCGCGGTTTCGGCCGGCGCGGACGCCATTGGACCCCACACGCCCAGGAGTATGCCGACGCCAAGGAAGATCAGCGGGAGTCCGATCACGCTCAGCGTGGTGAGTGGGTAGACCGACCACTGCTGGAGCACCAGCGCCAGGAAGAGCCCGAAGAGCAGGCCGAAGATCGCCCCGACGACGGGATGCTTCCACAAGGCGGTGAACAACCCGAGGGCCGAGATGATAATGCCAACCACTGCAACGACCCCGAGCGGGGTCTCCAATGGGTTGCCCTCGAACTTCACGAACACCATGCCGGTGCAGCGGCCGCCGTCGGCCTCATGGAATCCCTTCACCTGGTAGATGCCGGCGACGCCGACGTCTACCGGAAGTTCGGCCTTCAACTCGTCGAGGCTGTAGGTTCCCGCTGCTTGGCGGATGTCCTCGGTGTTGGCCCCGGCCCAGCTAGCGAAGCGGATGGTGGTGGGCCCAACCACGATGCCGGCCTCACCGGCGAAGTTGGTGTTGGCAAAGGGGACTTCTCCCGCCCAGTCGGCGGTCACGCCGGCCCGATCCGGCACGACGATGGGGTTGTCGGGGGTGTCGTTTTGTGGCCCGTACTCGACGCCGTCGATGAACACGACCCCGGTACAGCCGCCCGTCACATCGGCGTTCGCCACCGTGGGGAGCAGCAGCAGCCCGGTGATTGCCGCCGCGGCCAACGCCGCACCGAACCACCGGGTCAGGGGGGTGTCACGTCTCACACGGGTCACGTCGACCTCCTCACAGGTTCCTGTCCGGCAACGCTAGCTGAGGCAACCAGCGACCCGGGGTCATTGCCCGGACGGCGTCGAATCCTGCACGGTGCGCTGAACCTCCGGCGCCACCGTGTCATCGACGCCCTTCTTCACCAGCCAATTGGTCAGCGGCGACGGCATCTCGGCAGGGCGATCACCCCAGTCGTAGACGACGGCGGTCTTCGCGGCGAAGTCGTGCAGCGCCCGCTGTTTGGGGTCGAAGATGATCCCCAATACGCCGATGACCGAGACGATACTGATCGGCAGAACGAGCACTCGGATCGCAGCATGTCCGGGGGTGATGGGGCTGCCATCGGCACTTACAACCTTGATGCCGAGGACGCTGTAGCCGACCGTCTTGCCGTTGAGGGCAAAGCCCACCCAGAAGTACATGAACAGCCACAGGAGCATCAGCGCGATACCGAACCAGCCGCTCTCCCAGGTCCACTGAATGTCGACGTTGAAGACGGTGTTGATCGCCCAGACGGTGCCGGCGGCGAGAAGCCCAAAGACGGTGATGGATAGGAAGAAGTCGATCAGGTAGGCCAGCAGCCGAGACACCGGACCGGCGTAGTAGCCACTGATCTGGGCACGAGACTTTCGCGCCATCACTCCACCTCGGTTTCGTGGTCGCTGGGAACCAGTTCCGGCGGGCCCAGCGGTTGATCTCCAGCCTTGCGCCCCAAGGCGCGGTCGACGACCCGCATCATCACGGTGTCGAGTCCAACAACCTGGCGGCGGCCGATATCGAGCGTGGACCCGGCCATCTGGCTGGTGCTCTGGGCAACGAGGTCACCGATGTCGGCTCGTTCCATCAGCGCCTTGAGGTCGACCCCGTCGAGCATCTTGTCGATATCGACCCGGTCGACCAGTGCGTTCACGTCGACCCTTTGCAGCAGCGCGTTCACGTCGACCCGCGAAAGCAGCGCATTCACGTTGACTCGGTCCATGAGCGCGTTGACGTCCACCTTGGCCATCAGTTCGGACGGATCAAGCGAATTGACGATGACGGGAACGAAGACGGCGATGATCTTGTTGATCTGGTCCTCGGCCACTTGCCCGACCGCCCCGATCTCGGAATTGCGGTGCTCGAGAGCGGAAGAAGCCGACTTCTTGGCCCAGCGGGCCGGAGGACTGGCGCCAAAGCGGCGCAACACCATGGCAGAGACCCCGACGAACCCTTGGACCGCCACCGACCCCACCGCGAGGGTGGCGTCCACCGCACTCGATGCGATGTCGCGCAGCCCCGGTGGATCGTCGGGGCCGCTGCTGCGCGCCGGGGTGGCCGCCAGGCGGTCGTGGTTGGGCACCTCGGCGTAGGGAACGGAACGATCGACCGGACCGGGATCGGGGGCAGAGGCGCTGGCCGGGTCGGGATCGGACGGGGGCAGAGCGGAGCTTGACGGCGGCGGAGCGCTTGTCGCCCCGGAAGCCGGGATCGGCGTGTCTCCCGTAGGGTCGGTCATCGTCCTCTCATCCCTCGTCGGGGTCGTCCGGCGCCGTTGCCGGAAACGCAATCACGGCCCACAACCCGAACACAACTGCCGTCATGATGTGCCATAGACCGTGCAACTGCAACACGCTGTCCGCTTCACACAGCGGAGCGTCGGTCCGCCCGAGCACGTTGGCCAGACCGGCCACGGCCAGCACACCGGCCATGATGGCGTACCACCGCCACGTCGCCATCCACGGCGGCCGTACCCGCAGCCCGCGCCGGATCACCAGCACCTCGGCAATGACAGCGCCCACCACCACGAGTCCCGTGACGGCGATGCCGGCCGTCGAGTCGAGTTCGAAGCCGGCGAACACGGCAACAACCAGCACCCCGTAGGTCACCAACGTGACCCATGGCTTCCACCCTGCCAGCAGTTGGATGTCGTAGAGCAAGATGAAGACGAGCGCGGTCGCGATCGGTGCGTCGTGCACCAGCTTGGCCCAGCCCGGCTGGGGGCCGTGAAACGCAATGCTGCCGATGCCGACGACCATCAGCGTGATCGCATAGACCACCTGAAGCCAGCGGGTCTGGCGTGGCCCGCGCCAGGCGCGCACCACCAGCCAGACACCGATCAGGGCGTAGGCGCCGCTGGTCAGGGCATTGACGGGTTGCGCCAGCAACCCGTCGCCGAGTTCCTCGCAGTCAGATTCGCCGATCTGACCTGCCGCGATCCTGAGCACGCTCCCCCTACTCGCCGTACAACGCCTGGATCTCGTCGCCGTAGTGATCGATCACGATGCGACGCTTGACCTTGAGCGTCGGGGTGAGCATCCCGTTCTCGGTGGTGAAGTCCTCAGGGGCGACAACGAAGGCGCGGACCTTTTCGTAGCCCTTGACGTCGGCCATGGCCTTGTCAACCTCATCGCCGATCAACTGATGCACCCGGGGATCCTCGACGAGGCCTGCAAAGTCCTCGAACTCGATGCCTTCGGCTGCGGCCCACTCTTCGACAGCCGGTTCGTCGGGAACGATCACCGCAACGTTGAACGGCTTGTTGTCGCCGTAGACCATGACGTTGGCGACATAGGCGGACAGACCTATCTTCTCTTCGATCGGTGTCGGCACGACGTACTTGCCGTTCTCGAGCTTGTATTGCTCCTTCACCCGACCGGTGATGAAGAGGAATCCGTCGTCATCGATCCGACCCAGGTCGCCGCTGCGGAACCCGCCGTCATCGGTGAAGACCTTGGCATTCTCCTCAGGACGATTGTGGTAGCCCTTCATCACGTTGTGGCCGTAGATCACGATCTCACCATCACGCGGATCGGCGCTGGCGGCGGTGTCGAGGCTGACCGAGGTGCCCGGGATGGGCTTGCCCACCGAGCCGATCTTGCGCGAGTCCGGCCAGTTGGCCGTCGCAATCGGCGACGTCTCCGAAAGGCCGTACCCCTCGTACACGGTCACGCCCAGGTTGTCGATGAACTCGGCTACCTCGACAGGGATGGCGGCGCCACCGCTGATCGCATAGGTGAGGTTGCCGCCGAGGCCGTCGCGCACCTTGGAGAACACCAGTTTGTCGAAGAGGTTCTGCTGCATGTCGACAAACCAACTCGACTTGCCCTGCTCGGCCAGGCTGCGCTTCTTCGAGGCGTTGCTCATCGCTTGATCGAAGATCATCTTCTGGACCGAGCTTCCCTCGGCCATCCGCTTGTTGAGCCCGGTGTAGATGCGCCCGAACACGGTTGGCACGCTCACCAGCATGGTCGGCTTGACCTCGGGAAGGTTGGAGGTGATCTCCGCCACTGCGGTGGCAAACGCCGTCGAGCCGCCCATCGCAAAGATGGTGTGGAGTTCAACCGTCTGCCCAAACGCATGGGCCCACGGAAGGAATGACAGCGTGCGATCGGTGGGATAGATGGGGAACACATCGGTGATCGAACTGACGTTGTAGGCGAGGTTCCTCTGGGTGAGCAGCACGCCCTTGGGCTTGCCGGTGGTGCCCGACGTGTAGACGAAGCCGGCGATCTGGTCCTCGCCGACGTCAGACATGCCGACCGGCAGCTTCGAGCCGGTCTCCTGGAGATCGATCAGGGTGCCCCAGTCCTCGGCCGCCGCGCCTTCCATCACGAACTGGTATTCGAGTCCGTCGAGCGAGCCGCGCACGGTCTCGAGGCGTTCGGCCACGTCGGGCGTCGATACGAACACCGCTCGAGAATCGGAGTCCCCGAGCACAAAGGCCCAGTTGTCGGTCGTTTGTGCCTCGTACATGGGAACAACGGCCGCGCCCAGTCCGTACGCAGCGTAGGCCACCACGGCCCACTCCTCGCGGTTGTCGGCGATGATGGCCACCTTGTCACCCAGGCCGATGCCGAGACCGGCCAAACCGGAGCGGGTGTTGTCGACCCTTTCGCCGAACTCGCCGTAGGTGCTCCACTCCCAGGTTCCACCGCGCTTGGTTCCAAACAGGGGACGATCGGCGAATTGCTCGATGCTGTTGGTGTAGATGTCGAGCAGAGTGGGGAACTTCGCAGTGAAGTCGCTCATGGGTACGCCTTTCTGGGCCGGGCCGGGTGCTCCACGAGGCATGTTAGACAGGCCCGTAGCTGGCTCTCCATAGACAGAAACCGCCGGGCAAGCCCGGCGGTTTCGTGTGGTCTGAGGTCGAAAATCAGCTCTCGTCGGCGGTGTCGTCCGACCCGCTCGCAGACTTGTCTTTCATGTCGCCGGCCGCATCCTTGGTCTTGTCCCAGGCATCAGAGGCCGCTTCCTTGCCCTTCTCGACCATCGGCTTGGCCTTCTCGGACAAGTCATCGGCAACGTCTTTGGTCTTGACCCAAGCGTCGGCGGCGGCTTCCTTGCTCTTCTCGACCATCGGCTTGGCCTTCTCGGAGAGGTCGCCGGCCTGCTCCTTGGCAGTGCCGAGCCACTTCTTCAACGTATCCATCAAAACCATGTGATATCTCCAACTTGCGGTTGTTGCGAAGGGCCATTGTAGCGCCGCACGCCGTGCGGCCTGCGCTCCGAGCGCGCCACGCCGGCTCAGACGGGTTCGAGTCTGCCGGTCGCGATGAGTGCGGCGACGGCCTCGATCTCGGCTCCGATGGGACGGTCGTCGGTCAGCGGCGACACAACCTCGCGGATCGTGGCCAGGGCCGCACCCGTCGCCGGCGCCGGCCGCAGCGGAGCTCGGCACTCCATGCCTTGGGCGGCGCAGAGCAACTCGACGGCCAGCACGTGCTCGGTGTTCTTGATGACATCTAGCAACTTGCGGCCTGCTCCCCACCCCATGGACACGTGATCCTCCTGCAGGCCTGACGTCGGGATCGACTCCACCGACGCCGGGTGCGAGAGCACTCGGTTCTCGGCGACCAGCGCTGCCGCGGTGTATTGGGCGAGCATGTAGCCGGAGTTGAGCCCCGGCTCGGCGGCGAGGAACGGCGGAAGGCCGCCCGAACGGTCTGGATCCAGGATGCGGTCGGTGCGGCGCTCCGAGATCGAACCCAGCTCGGTGACGGCGATGGCCATGAAGTCCATGGCAAAAGCAAGCGGCTGGCCGTGGAAGTTGCCACCCGACACGACATCGTCGGTCGCGGGGAACACAATGGGGTTGTCAGTCACCGCGCCGAGTTCATTGGCGAACACCCCGGCGGCGAAGGCGAACGTGTCGCGAGCCGCCCCGTGGACCTGGGGCGCACACCGCAAGCTGTAGGCGTCCTGGACCGCATGAACGAAGTCGTCGGCATGGCTCGCCACAATCGCCGAGCCCGCGATGAGTTCGGCGATCCGGGCTGCCGAGGCCACCTGGCCGGGATGAGGCCGCAGCGCGTGGATGCGGGGTTCGAAGGGTCGGGATGAGCCGAGCAGCGCCTCGACCGACATGGCACACGCCAGGTCGGCGGCAGCGGCGAGTTGTCGGGCACGATGCAATGCCAAGGTCCCCAGCGCCAGCATTCCCTCGGTGCCGTTGAGTAGCGACAAACCCTCCTTGGCCTGCAGAACGATGGGCTCGAGGCCATGGGCGGCGAGCATCTCGCCCGCGGGGCCGGCCTCCCCGTTGTGGCGCAACATGCCTTCGCCGATCAGCGGCAAGGCGAGGTGGGCAAACGGAGCAAGGTCTCCCGAAGCTCCCACGGATCCCTGACCGGGAACCACGGGGAGGAGGTCTCGTTCCAACAGCTCGATCAGTCGCTCGACGATGGCGTATCGCACGCCGGAATGTCCCTGGGAAAGCGTGCGCGCCCGCAGCAACAACATGGCGCGCACGATGTCATCGGCCAGCGGCGGACCTACCCCAGCCGCATGGCTGCGAACCAGACCGATTTGGAGTCGCGCCGCCTTGGCGGGGTCGATGTGGGTTGAGGCGAGGGCGCCAAAGCCGGTTGTGATCCCGTAGACGGTACGGTCTTCGGCCACGACCTCGGCGACGAGACGGCGGGCCGGGGCCATCCGCTCCGACAACCCTGAATCGAGCGCTACCGTTGCATGCCTGCTGGCCACGGCGACGACGTCGTCGA
>Ga0316197_10003368_pt1 | contig 11369 bp, 9 predicted proteins | sample OudBiesiAoxic_MG_FD_204939 | JGI IMG/M metagenome (GOLD analysis project Ga0316197, IMG submission 204939) | Coastal sediment microbial communities from Oude Bieten Haven, Netherlands - site A oxic | ecosystem: Environmental > Aquatic > Marine > Coastal > Sediment | place: Netherlands...
GGGCGACCCTCCTGGTCAACGTCGTCGGCTGCGTGCTGATCGGCTTCGCGGCGCGCCTCGTCGTGCGCGGTACAGCGGCGTGGGCGTTCGTGGTCACCGGCGTGATCGGTGGATTCACGACGTTCTCGGCAGTGGCCGTCGAACTCAACGACTTGGCCGAGGCCGACCGGATGACGCTCGCCGTCGTGTACGGCTCGGTCACCCTGGCGACGGGAATCGCAGCGACAGCACTCGCCGACGCTGGACGGGACCGCCGGTGACGCCACTGCTGTTCGTGCTCGCGGCCGGGGTCGGCGCCGTCGGGCGTCATGTGGTCGGCCAGTTCACCTGCTCGTGGGCGGCGCTGTTCTGGGTCAACTCGGTCGGCGCCGGCCTGCTCGGATTGGTCGTGGCCTCCGACCTGTCGCCGCATGCCACGACGATCCTCGGTGTCGGCTTCTGTGGCGCGCTGACGACCTACTCGTCCTTCGCCATCGAGGCGCGCACCCTCGGCTGGCGCTGGGGCACGCTCTACGCGCTGGCCACTCTCGGGTCGGCGTGCGCCGCCGCGTCGATCGGGTCGACGCTGTTCTGACGAACACGTCTCGATCGGGGTCCGACCCCGATCGAGACGTTCGGTTCAGTTGGCGACGTCGAGGATGCGGACCGGGAGTTCGCGCGGGCCGCGGATCTGGCCGACGCTCCAGCGAACATCGCCGGCGAGCTCGAAGCGCGGGAAGCGCCGGATGAACTCCTCGATGGCGACGCGCAGCTCGAGACGAGCCAGGTTCGAGCCGAGGCACCGGTGAATGCCGAGCCCGAACGCCGCGTGACGGTTCTCCTCGCGATCGACGATGAAGGAATCGGGATCCTCGAACTTCTTCGGATCACGGTTGGCGGCCGGGAACGGCAACAGCACCCAGTCGTCCTTCTTCATCGGGCAGCCGTGGAAGTCGTTGTCCTTCGCGACCATGCGGGCCATGGTGACCGGCGCATAGGCCCGGAGGAACTCCTCGATGGCGAACGGGATCACCTCGGGGTCGTCGAGCATCCGTTGGTGATCGTCCGGGTTCTGGGCAAGGTGCCACAGCGACGAACCGATCGCCGACCACGTGGTGTCGATACCAGCGATCAGCAACAGGATGATCATGCCGGCGGCAACCTCGTCATCGAGCTTGTTGCCGTCGATCTCGACCTCGTCGAGCAGGTAGCTCGTCAGGTCGTCGCGAGGGTTCGTACGGTGCTCCTCGATCTGCTTGGTGATGTAGTGACCGAGATCGTCACCCCCCACACGCGTGCCGGGCTCCTCGGCGATGCGCTCGAGCGCATCGTGAACGAACTTGCGGAAGAGTTCCTCGTCTTCCTGCGGGAAACCGAGCATGCGCCCGATCACGTTGACCGGAATGTTCTGCGCGTATTGAACGGCAGCGTCGATCACGGTCTCGCCGGGAACGATCTCTCCCATGTCATCGAGCAGCGCGCGGCACAGCTTCTGCACCTCTTCCTCCCACGGCTCGATCTTCTTGGGCGCGAACGGTGGCAGCAGCAAGCGGCGGGCGACACCGTGGAATGGTGGATCGCTGGTGATCGGCGGGGCGCCACCGATGGGGGCCGGCAGTGAGAGGTCACCCGGGCGACCCACCGCCACGATGACACTGCGGCTCGTGAAGTTCTCGGTGTCGTATGCGACTTCGTTCACCGTGTCGTGCGTGATCGGAGCCCACATGCCGCCATAGCGGTCGGAATGGGCAACCGGGCAGCCCGACTCCCTGAGTTCCTTCCACACTTCGGGGGCGTTCGGGTTGTACGCCGGGTCGGCGTGGTCGAAGTCGGTGTCGAAGTTCTCGACCGGTCCGTAGTCGTCGGCGTCGTACGGAACGCGCTGCCAGATGTCGGTTCCCTCGGGGCTCGACCCGATCACGAAATCGAAGCTCTCGCCGTTGCGCTCCAGCGTGATGACCTTGTTGCCGGTCTCTGGATCGATCCGGACGATCGGCTCCGCGGCGGTCGACTCAGTGCTCTCGTCGATGCTCATGTCAGCCGTTCTCCGTGATGGTGATCGCATACTCGGGGCAGTTGGAGGCGGCCAGACGAGCCTTGTCCTGCAACTCCGCCGGCACGTCGCCCTCGACGAGCAACATGGCCTGGCCATAGTCGTCGACGTCGAACAATTCCGGCGCCAACGCGTAACAACGGTTGTGGCCCTGGCACTTCTCTGCATCGAGGTGTACTCGCATTTGCACGACCTTAGAGGCCAGAGTGTGCCCGTGACCAGCGAACGGACAACTTTTTCGAACAACGTTCCAATGCTGCTGTTGCCGCCTTCGGAGGGCAAGGCGCTCGGCGGGAGCGCACGCCGCACGGCGTGGACCCCGGACGCGGGTTCGTTCGGTCGGCCACTCTGCGATCGGCGCACCGAGGTCGTCGAAGCGCTCGCCGCAGTCCACGGCGGCGACGAGAAACTGCTCGGGGTGAAGGGCGACCACCTCGTGCGGGCACAGTCCGCGAACGCCTCGCTCGTCGGGGCGCCCGTGCTGCCCGCCTGGCAGCGCTACACCGGCGTCGTGTGGGACCACCTGGGCGCGGCAACGCTGCCGGCACCCGCCCGCAAGCGGATCGTCGTGATCTCCGGCCTGCTCGGCCTGGTCCGCGGCGACGACCCGGTGCCCGACTACCGGCTCAAGATGGGGGCCAACCTGGCGCCCCTCGGCAAGCTGTCGACGTGGTGGCGAGAGACCGTCACCGCCGAGATCGCCCGGTCCGCCCGCAACCGAGTGGTGATCGACCTCCTCCCGCACGAGCATCGAGCGGCCTGGGATCCGTCGTCATCGGAGGCGTCGATCTCTGTGATCTCCGTCGCGCTCGTCGACCCCACCGGCAAGCCGGGCGGTCACTTCGCGAAGGCGGCCAAGGGCGAGTTGGCCCGGGCGATCCTCCTCGACGGCCTCGACGCCCTCGACGCCTGGCGTGACGATCGGTTCCACCTCGAGATCAGCGAGGGTGGCGGCTGAACGTCGTGGCCATGATCGCCAACGCAGCCGGGATGATCACGATCGCCATCGCCTGGCCGACCGTGAGCGCATCGGTGTCGGCGAGCAGACCGACGATCGCCGGGGTCGCGACCACCGCTCCACGTTGACCGACGAGCATCGCGGTGAACCCCGAACCTGGCGGGCCCGACCATCGGGCGGCCCGGTCGTACAGCTGTGGGAAGAGCACCGCCGTCCCGAGTCCGCCGATCAGGAACCCCACGATCGAGACCGGCACGCTCGCGACCATCGTCGCGAGGACCGCGCCGATCAGGATGAGCACCGACGAACCACGGATCAGCGCAGTGGTCCCGACACGCACTTGCACCCAATCGCCACTCAGCCTCCCCACCGTCATCGCACCGGCGAAGATCACGAAGCCCATCCCGGCCACCCCCGGCGCCGCATCCAGGTCGTCGCCGAGCCGGAACGCGGCCCAGTCGCTGTTGGTCATCTCGATCGACATCGCCGCTGCCCCGCCGACGGCCAGCACCAGCCCGGCGAACGACCAGGCACCCGGCCCGGAGGACGCAGTCGAAGCGTCCGGTCGAGATGCGGTCCGTTCCGACGACGAATCCGGTTCCGGCACCGGCGCCTCGACCGCGGCTGCGCCGTCGGCGCGCAGCAGTCCGGGTGCGACCAGCCTCAACACACCGATCAACACGATCGCCACCACGGCGAACTGCATCGCCACACTGACATCGGAGCGCAGCGCGACGACCGTCACCAACCCGCCCGCCACCGCGCCGAGGCTCCACACTCCGTGCAGCCGGTTCATCACCGGCGTGTGTCGGCGGGCGCTCAGGGCCGAGCCCTGCACGTTCATCGCCACATCGATGAAGATGTCGAAGAACAGCAGACCGAACAGGCCGAACGCCAGCACCACGGGCGAGGTCGCGACACCGATCACCGGAAGGAATCCGATCGAGAGCACCCCGCCAGAGATCAGGACGCTCCGGCTTCCCACGCGAGCAACCACTCGACCAGCGAAGAGGATGCCGACCAGGCTCGCCAAGCTGCCGACCGTGAGGACCACACCGAGCGTTCCGATCGACACGTCGACCTGCTCGCGGAGATCGGGCAGCCGGGGCACGATCGTGGCGATCGTCGCGCCGTTCGCGAAGAACTGGATCGCAACGGCGCGCAGCGCCCGCTTGTCGACCTCCGCCGGGGTGGTCACGTCGAGTTCCACGGTCGCCGTCAGCCGGGAGCAGACAGAATGAGACGCTCGACCACGTCGTCGCCGGTCACGTCGACGATCTGCGCGACCGGACGCCCCTCGCCGACCACCGCGGCCATCGGGCCTCCCCGCACGGTGCCGGGCGTGAGCACGACGAACGGTGTCGACGGGTCGACTTCGTGCGCGATCGCTGCCTTGGCGATCGTGCGCCAGACCGCGTCGATGCGCGAGAGCCCCGGTCGGGCCGGCGTGTTGACCCCGGCGAGTTCGTAGAGCCGCTCGATCCCGTCGGGGCCGGTTGCCCGGAACGCAACGGTGACACCCGGTGCGATGCGAGGGTTCTCGACGACGTCGACGCAGCCGGCTTCGTCGAGCAGCGTGCGTGCGATCTCCTTGAGGGTCCGTTGATCTCGTGAAGGTGGGTGCACCATCGACGCCACACGCTCCTGCGCCTGCTCGACGTAGCCAGGATCGGTGTCGAATCCGACGTATCGGCGACCGGTGTTGACTGCGGCGACCGCCGTGGTTCCCGATCCCATGAACGGGTCGAGCACGACGTCGCCGTCGTAGGTGAACAGCTGGATGCAGCGCTCGACGAGCGCGACCGGGAACGGTGCCGGGTGCCCGACACGTGTGGCACTCTCGGCGGGGATCTCCCAGACGTCGAGCGTCGCCTCCATGAACTCGTCGCCCGGGATCGTCGACACACCGGGTTCGCCGGGAGTTGCCGAGCCGCGTCCGACCCGATCGAATCGACCCTTGCTGGCGATGATCAGCCGCTCGGTCGTGTCGCGCAGCACCGGATTTGCAGGTGATCGATAGGAGCCCCACGCGCACGAGCCACTCGCGCCGCGCTGTTTCTGCCAGATCACTTCACCGCGCAACAGCAGGCGGAGGTCGTCCTGCAAGATGGTGGTCACGTCGGCCGCCAGGCTGCGGTACGGACGGCGCCCCAGGTTGGCCACGTTGATGGCGATGCGGCCGCCGGGCTCGAGGGCGCGCACGCACTCCCCGAGCACGTCGCGCAGCATCGTCAGGTAGTCGAGGTAGTCGCCGGGGACGTGACCCTCGCCGAGCGCGGTCTCGTACTCCTTGCCGGCGAAGTACGGCGGCGACGTGACCACCAGGGCCACCGATGCGTCCGGCACGGCGGCCATGTCGCGAGCGTCGCCGACGTGGATGACGTCGAGTTCGCCGGGTTCACCGAGCGTGTCGTCGTCGCTGACCTCGGGCGGCGCGAAGCGCGAGTAGAAGTCGGTCGAGTCGTGCGACTCGCGTTTGCCGACGCCGAACGACGAGGTGGACGTTCCCACGATCGAATCAGCTCTCCGGCAACGTGACGGGTGGATTGACGCCGTCGGCTGCGCGCTGGACGCGCGCGACCGAGGCTTCACGGGTGGAGTCGTGGGTCAGGATCCAGAACCGGCGGCCCTTGATCGCCGCGACGACGGCCGCCGCGACATCGCTGGCCGGGATCCCGCCGTCGACTCCTGCCTGGAGCGCCTGATTGATGAACTGGACCACCGGCGACTCGACCTCCGCTGGTTCCTTGCCCATCAGGTCGGTCTTGACGAACTCGGGGCAGAGGACGCTGGTACCCACCGGCGAGCCCATCAGTCCGAGTTCGAGGAACAGGCTCTCGCTCAAGCCGACCACAGCATGCTTGCTGGCGACATAGGGCGCGATGCCGGGCGCGCCGTTGAGTCCCGCATGCGACGCCGTGCTGACGATGTGGCCGACGCCCTGCTGCTGCATCACCGGCAGCACGGCTCGGATGCCGTAGACGACGCCGAGCACGTTGACGTCGAGCACCCGTGACCACAACTCGACCGGATCGGTCCATGCGTCGCCGACCCCGGCGATGCCCGCGTTGTTGAACATCACGTGGACCCCACCGAACTGCTCGATCGCGTACTCGATCAGGGCGTTCACCTCGGGCTCGGCGGTCGTGTTGCAGATCATCGTGGCCACCGATGCCCCGTCCTCGGTCAGTCGCGCCTCGACGTCGCGCAGCTTCGGCGCGTCGATGTCGGCGAGCACGACGGACATCCCCTCGGCGATCATCGCTTCGGCGACGGCCAGCCCGATCCCGCTCGCACCGCCGGTGATCACGGCCACATTGCCCGGGGCGATCGCGTCGGGCGCGTCGATCGAGGCTGCAGCGGCATCGGACATCATCCAAATCTAGGACGCCCGACCCCACCCTCGCCGGGATGGAACCCCGTTTGCGTGACAACTCGGGTGGGGCGGGCCGCCCGAAACGCAACACGAACGAGGATTGAACGCGATCCTGCCGGACATCGCACAGCGAGGGACGCGCCAGTACGGTTGGCGACGCCATGGCGTATCGCTATCTCTGGACTCCGCAACAGCTCGGCCCGGTCGAGGTCCGCAACCGGATCGTGTTCTCAGCGCACCTCACCAACTACGCGCGAGACGGGCTCCCCACCGAACAGCATGCCGCCTACTACGGGGCCAGAGCCGCCGGCGGCACGGGATTGATCATCACCGAGGAACACTCGACGCACCCCACCGACTGGCCGTACGAGAAGCTGATCCACGGGTTCCACCGCGACGTCATCCCCGGCTACCGCAAGATCACCGATGCCGTGCACCGTCATCGGGTGCCGATCTTCGCCCAGATCAACCACAACGGTGGCCAGGCGTCGTCGATGTACTCACGCCTCCCGGTCTGGGGGCCGTCACCGGTCGCCGACCCGTTGTTCCGCGAAGTGCCCAAGGCCGTCACCGAAGCCGAGATCGACGAGATCATCGCCGGATACGCACTCGTCGCCGAACACTGTGCCGAGGGCGGCTTCGACGGCATCGAACTGCAGTGCTCGCACAGTTCGATCGTTCGTGGCTTCCTCTCCCCCGCCACCAACCACCGCACCGACGACTACGGCGGCACGCTCGAGAACCGGGCCCGCCTGCTGGTCGAGATCGTCGGCGCCGTCCGCAAGGAGATCGGACGGGGCATGGCGCTCGGGGTGCGCATCTGCGGCGACGAGTTGATCGAGCACGGCACCACGATCGACGACGCCGTCCGCATCGCCGAGATCGTCGAGGCCACCGGCCAGGTCGACTACATCAACACCTCGATCGGCGTTGCCACGGCCAGTCTCTTCATGATCGAAGCCTCGATGCACATCCCTCCCGGCTACGCCATGTTCATCCCGTCCGCGATCCGCAAGGCCGTCGACCTCCCGGTGGTCGGTGTCGGCCGGTTCAAGGACCCGCTGCAGGCCGAACGTTCACTGGCCGAGGGTCACTGCGATCTCGTCGGCGTCGTGCGCGGGCAGATCGCCGATGCCGATTTCGTCGCCAAGGCTCGTGCCGGCGCCACCGACGAGACCCGGCTGTGCCTGTCGTGCAACCAGGAGTGTGTCGGCCGGATGGGGCTCAACCGTTGGCTCGGCTGCATCGAGAACCCTCGCACCGGCCGCGAAGCCGAGGGGGTCGGCACGGTGCGACTCACCTCGAAACCCAAATCGGTGATGGTCGTCGGCGCCGGACCTGCCGGGCTGCAGGCGGCGATCGCCGCTCGCCGCAACGGCCATCAGGTGACGGTGTACGAGAAGGAACCACAGGCCGGTGGGCAGGTCCGTCTGGCCGCGTCGGTGCCGAACCGAGCCGAGTTCGGCGACATGATCCGCAACCAGCTGAACGAGTGCCGGCGGCTGGGGGTCGACTTCGAGTACGGCATCGGCGTGTGGCCGGGCCTCGTCGAGGAGAAGCGGCCCGACCACGTGATCGTGGCCACCGGAGCGGAGCCCGCCCTCCCCTACTGGGTGCCCGGCGATGCCGACAACGTCGTGGACGTGCGCCAGGTGCTCGACGGGTCGGTGCACCCGTTCGGCGACGTCGTGGTGATCGACGAGATCGGCTTCCATCACGCCACGTCGACGGCAGAGGTGCTGGCCGACCATGGCTGCAACGTCGAGGTGATCACGCAGGGCATGGTCGTGGGGCAAGATCTCGGCATCACCCTCGACATGGAGAACTGGTGGATCCGCGCCGGCGAGAAGGGGATCGTGCAGACCACCGATCTCGTGCCGATGGCGATGGAGGGCCGCACCCTGAACCTGCTGCACCACCCGACCGGCACGAACGTGACGCGCACGCCGGACTGGTTGGTGCTCGCGGTCCACGCCAGTCCGGTCGAGTGGCTCTACCGCGATCTGAAGACCGCAGGCGTCAGCGTCGAGCGTGTCGGCGACTGCATCGCTCCCCGCCGCGCCCACGCCGCCGTCGTCGAAGGCGAACGAGCCGGCGCCGGCGTCTGACGATCAGACCAGAGGTCAGACCCTCGATGCAATCCTCAGCGGATCACCTCGCGGGTCTGACCCGCGATGCAACTCCTGCCACACTCGGTGCGTGATCGACATCGACGCAGCGCTGGCTGCACTCTCACTCGACGACAAGTGCCGGCTGGTCGCCGGCCGGACCACCTGGCGCACCCACCCGTTCCCCGAGGCGGGTATCCCGCAGCTGAAGATGTCCGACGGACCCAACGGTGTTCGCGGCGAGGGGCACGGCGGAACGGGAACCCCCGGCGTCGTGATGCCATCGGGGATCACCACCGGCTCCACGTGGGATCCCGCTCTCGTCGCAGAACTCGGATCGCTCGTCGGCACCGAGGCCACCCGCAAGGGTGCCCACATCGTGCTCGGCCCCACCGTCAACCTGCACCGAACGCCGGTCGGCGGGCGTACGTTCGAGTGCTACAGCGAGGATCCCGAGCTCACCGGTGCGCTCGCATCGGCCTGGGTCCGCGGGGTCCAGTCACACGACGTGGCCGTCACGGTCAAACACTTCGTCGCCAACGACACCGAGATCGAGCGCATGTCCGTCGACGTCGACGTCGACGAACGCACCCTCCGCGAGCTGTACCTCCGCCCTTTCGAACGCACGGTGAGAGAGGCGAATGCGTGGGGGATCATGAGTTCGTACAACAAGGTTGCCGGCGAGCATGCCGCCCACAACCGCAGACTGCTCACGGACATCCTGCGCGACGAGTGGGGCTTCGACGGTTTCGTCGTCTCCGACTGGTACGGCGTCCATCGTGCGGCGCCGGCAGCGAACGCCGGGCTCAGTCTGGAGATGCCGGGTCCCGTGCGCATCTACGGCGCCAAGCTGGTCGCTGCGGTCGAGCGCGGCGAGGTCGAGGTAGCCCAGGTCGACCGCCTGGTGCGCGATCTGCTCCTGCTGGCGAACCGAACTCGAGCCGACGAGCGGTCCGCCGACGTCACGGAACGCTCGGTCGATGATCCGGCCGAACGGGCGCTGACCCGACGCGCCGCGATCGCCGGCACGGTCCTGCTCCGCAACGAGCCGATCGTCACGAGCACATCAACCGCGCCGGTCCTTCCCGTCGATCCGTCGATGCTGCGCCGTGTCGCCGTGATCGGACCGAACGCCGACATCGACCGCTGCATGGGCGGTGGCTCGGCGAGCCTCACCCCGTTCGGGCACCGCACGCTGCTCGCAGCGCTCACCGATCGGATCGGCCCCGGCTCCCCCACCGATGCCGAGGTCACCTACGAACCCGGCGTTCGCATCGACCGTCTCACCCCGGTGGTCCGCAAGGGTCAGCTCCTGAGCCCCACCGGCGACCGCGGTCTGATGGTGTCCTACGTCAACGGCAGCGATTGGACCGGCGAGGCGGTGCTCGAACAGGCGGCGCCGAGCACGCTCGTGCGCTTCTTCGGTTCGGTCCCCGAGGGCGTCGATCCGATGAAGTTCTCGGCCCGCATCGAGGGATCCTTCGTCCCGGATGTCGACGGTCAGCACACGATCGGCGTGGTCACCACGGGGCCGATGGTGGTCGCCATCGACACCGGGGACGGCCTGCACGAGGTGCTCGCCGACCGCGAGATGTCGCTGCCACGCAGCGAGGAGTTCTTCGGCTACGGCAGCATCGAGGTGACGCACACGATCGAGTGTCGGGCCGGTGTGGCGGTGCCGATGTACATCGGATTCGCGACCGCATCGGGCAACGGCTTCGCCGCCATCCGAGTCGGGGTCCGTCCGCCGGAGCCCGCCGACCTGATGGACCGGGCCGTTGCCGCTGCCGGCGACGCGGACGTCGCCGTCGTCATGGTCGGCACCAACGACGAATGGGAGACCGAGGGCCACGACCGCACCACCATGGACCTCCCCGGGCGTCAGGACGAACTCGTCCGGCGGGTCGTCGCCGCCAACCCGAACACGGCGGTGATCGTCAACGCCGGATCGCCGGTCACGATGGACTGGGCGGATCCCGACGACCCGGGCGCCGCCCCGGCGGTCCTCACGTCGTTCTTCGCCGGCCAAGAGCAGGCCGAGGCGCTCGTCGACGTGCTGCTCGGCGCAGCCGATCCCGGTGGCCGCTTGCCGACCACGATCCCGAAACGACTCGCCGACCATCCCGCCTACCTGCACCACCGGCCCGACCACGACAGCAACGGGGCCGGCACGCAGCGCTACGGCGAAGGGCTGTTCATGGGCTACCGGGGATACGACGCCCGCGAGCTCGGGACCCGCTTCCCGTTCGGGCACGGCCTGAGCTACGGCAGCACCGAGTGGGGCGACCCGACCGCGACGGCGACGTCGATCGCCGTCGGCGACATCGTCGCGGTGACCGTGCCGATCGTCGCTCACGGTGGCCGCGACGCAACCGTCGTGGTCCAGGGCTACGTTGCCCCGGTCGCTCCGTCGGCCGTCCGCCCGCGCAAAGAGCTCAAAGCCTGGACGAAGTTGGTGGTCGCTGCCGGTACCACCGCGGGAGCAACCGTCGAGTTCGGTCCAGAAGCCTTCCACCACTGGGACACCGCCGCCGCTGGTTGGACCACCGAGCCGGGCGAGTACGACCTCGTCATCGCCTCGTCGGCCGAGCTCGAGCACGCCCGCATCCGCATCTCGATCAGCGGGAAGTGAATTCGGAGGGATCTCAGCCTCCGATTTCACGTGTCGGTCGTCGGCGAGGGCGGCGCGACCACACCCGCCGCTAGCGTCGGATCGTCATGGTCGGCATCGTCGCCAACATCATCACCGACGTCAGCGAGTGGCTCGACGAGTTCTCGGCGAACTGGTGGTTCCTGCTGATCATCTTCTCGGTCGCGCTGCTCGACTCCGTACTTCCCATCGTGCCAGGTGAGACCACGGTGATCGCCGGCGGGGTTGCCGCCGGCGCCGGCAAT
>Ga0316197_10003369_pt1 | contig 11366 bp, 9 predicted proteins | sample OudBiesiAoxic_MG_FD_204939 | JGI IMG/M metagenome (GOLD analysis project Ga0316197, IMG submission 204939) | Coastal sediment microbial communities from Oude Bieten Haven, Netherlands - site A oxic | ecosystem: Environmental > Aquatic > Marine > Coastal > Sediment | place: Netherlands...
ACTTGTAATACCCGAACTTAATTGTGCTGTAGTGGTTTTGACCAATGCTGACCCCGGAGGGTATAGTTTCTGGTCCATAAGAGCAGAAATCACAGATCTGCTTCTTGGCGTTGAAAGAAAGGACTGGATCAGCATGATGAAAAGCAGAATTGAAAACTCAGAGTCAAAGGGAGACTCTGTGGTCAATGCGGTTTGGGCAATTGCTTCGAAAACAAAAACCAACCATCTGGATCTGAATAATTTTGTGGGACTATATAAGGACGATTGGTTTGGGAAGGTCGATATCTCTTTAAAAGAAGGGGAATTATGGTTCTCTTCGCAAAGATCACCGAAACTATCGGGGCAAATGTATTTTTATCAAGCCAATACATTTGCTGTCAAATGGATGTACCAGGATATGCCTTGTGATGCTTTTGCCATGTTTAATCTGGATGAAAACGGAAAGTCTTTGGGGATAAAAATGAAAGGGATATCACCTAATATTGATTTTAGTTTCGATTTTCAAGACCTTGATTTTAAACGCATTACAGAATGATGTAAAAAGATAAATTTTTCTTGTCAAATTAATACGTAACGAAACGTAAGAATTCATGTTTCAACAGAAAAATTCCCTTTTTTTTATTTACCTTTCTTTTTGGTTTCGGTTTTTGGAAGAATAGTATTTTCCATTTCTTCAATTGTATCCTCATCACTCCTCTTTGCAGGTAAATTCTTAATATGTAGATCCCTTTGAGGAAAGGGAATTTCAATACCATGTTTGGCAAACTCATTATATATACCGATAGAAATATTGCTCTTGGTAGATAAGGCCACCTCAAAATTAACCCAAAAACGCAATTTGAAATTCAAGGAACTCTCTCCAAATTCACTAAACAAAGCATGTGGTTTCGGATTTTTTAAGGCGTTTTCATTTTTATTGACTTCTTCCATCAAAATCTCAAGGACCTTGTTAGGGTCTGAACCATAAGTAGTTCCGATCAAGATTTCAACCCGTTTGATACTGTCTGAAAGTGTCCAGTTAATCAAATCATTCGCAATCAAATTATTATTAGGGACAACTACTTCTGCTCCATCAAAAGTCTTGATACTTGAAGAACGCACGCCAATTCTACTCACATTCCCGAGTAGATTATTTACCTCAACAGTATCCCCAATATGGATCGGGCGTTCAAATACCAAAATCAATCCAGAGATAAAATTAGAAACAACCGTCTGCAAACCAAAACCAATACCCAAGCCAAGTGCACCTGCCATCAAATTGAATTTCCCTAGGTCAATCCCCAAAGATGAAAGCGCCAGAACAATACCAAAGGCAATTACAAAATATCTTATGACTACTGAAATGGCCGCAGGAACCCCCTTAGGCAACTTAATTAATTTAAGGGTAACCTTACCGCTATCAAAAATAAAAGAAATCAAACTGGTGAAAGTAAATGATACGACCAAAATGATAATGAACATCAAAACATCTCCAATAGTAAAAGTTATGTTTCCTATTATATGGGGTTCTGAGAATAAATCAGTAAAAAACTGTTGGAACGGGTCTAAAAGATCAATCATTTTAAGAAAGAACAACAGCCACCAAAGAAACCCTAAAAACCTAGTCACCTCTAAAATCTTGAGCTCAAAAGCCAGTTTTTCATTCATATCATAGGGTTCCCGAGTACTAAAATAGTTGTGCACCAATCCTATAAAAACCCCTTGAATAAGCTTGATCATTCCATAAAAAATAAGGGTAAACACGCCACTATGGGTTCCTATTTTTAAAGTAAGGTCCGTTAGATTTGTATAACCTAAAATATTTGAGATGACAGAAACAAGTAATAATGCATAAATTACAGGAGCCATTTTGATTAATAGTAAACCAAATTTCCCAATATTCATTTTTCTTGTTTCAAGATAGGGATGGGTAAATTTGTATATCACCGCTGCAACGAATATGGCCTCAAATAATAAATAAAGCCTATACTGTGGAGAGCTAAACCATAAATAGGTTTTGGCCGAATCTAATATGAAAAATATCAGCACAAAATAGATGATATTTTTAAATCGCTTGTACATATAGGGCTTTACCAATGGCACCGCAACTATTAGAATCAGGAAAATCAACAAATTGCTGAAAAGCATTGGAACATTAGTGAAAAAGAAATTTGCCGCAACCAGGCATAAAAATATAATACCCTCAAGATTATGATTCAAAATGATGTCTTTGGCACCTTGAAGATTTCCATCTTCTTCGTTAAACGGAAATTTTTGAAAGGTTTTTTTGAGAAAGCGCATCAGAAAAACAATAGAAGCTATAATCAAGACAAACAAACTTAAACTGTGCTCACTTGTTTGAATAAAATTATTGATTCCTGACAAATTCTCAGGTATTGACTCAACCTTATTCCTCGAATTTTTTTTGTCGTTTTTATCCGTTTTAAAGGAAGTTTTCCAAAGTGGTTGATGCCTCAGATAAAAGAGGTCATAAATTTCTGAGTTTTTTAAGTCATTAAGTTCATCAACTATCTTACTTACGGTCAGTTTTTGATTATTTATTCTTGATTCCAATAAGAGATATTTATTATTCTCCGCAACGATTTGTTTATTAATTTTCTGAAAATCATTCCGGACAGCCTTTACGCTATTTAATACCTCCAAGGGCACCTTATGTTCCTTCGCATTCTGATAGGTTAGCTCCCATGTCTTTTCCTTCTCAACAATTACTTCCAATAAAACAGTATTCTTTGTCACATAGGAATTAATAACACTCTCCCAATTATTCAAATTATCATCATAACCATTCCATTTTTTAATTAGGTTATTGATTTTCTGGCGATTTGGATTTGCATCTACAAACTGTTCCCCTCGCTTTTTCTGAGCCTGAACAAATTCTGCATAGGCAGGAAACAGAGAGTCTATAAGCAATATATTGTCTTTCGTTTTTAACCTTCTATAAGTATCCTTAATTTCTAAATTGGCAACTTCAATATTTCGGATAATGTTTACAACAGGTATGGGAGTTGATTTAGGCTTTAAAGAATCAACCTTTGCGCCTGTAACCAATTGACTATAGGAAGTTAAGGGAGACAAATACAACACGGCAAATACAAAGACGGTAAAAAATAAATTTATTCTGAATTTCATAAGTTTCTGCTAAACTGGCTAAAAATAACAAATAAGCTTGTTAACCCAAACAATTCTTTAGGGCTTTTCATATAAGTTATGGCAATAAATTATTCTCTTCATGATTCTAAAAACAAGAAAAATACTGGTCTCACTATATAATAGTTGTTCAATTATAAAATAAAATAGCTTTAATCTTCAGTTTCACCAGACATTAAGGCCTCATGTAAATTAAACATTTTCACCTGTGCTTCGTTTAAAATAAAGCTACTAACCTCTTCAAACTGAGACTTGGAATTATCAAAGAATACTTCCCTTTTATTTTTAAAAACAAAATTTCTCTTAAACACCTTTTCCATAGCATCATTATATTCTTGAAGCGCTATGTCATCGATTTCAACAAAATTTATACAGTTAAAAAATGTCTCCTCCTGGCCATACATTTCTTTGATCATGTCAATTAAGCTATAATTCACCATATATTGATTCTCAACAATATCTATAGTAATTACATAATTGAACTTGGCCTCGAGCACTTCTGCCATACCGCTTCTCTTTGGATACAATTCGGTTCCAATATTTTTGAAAAGCACTTTAGTTATACCCTTTACTTCTATATGGCCTTCCTCGCTATTTGCCAAAGAAATCTTATCATTATCGGCATTATCTTCTAAAGCAAACCAATTATTTATTCTGGTAAACACATCTGTTTCACTTATTCCAATTGACTCATATACTTCAGTAATTGATTTTGCTTCAATTAAATCGTTTTGTGCGTATATAAACTCTGCAAATAAAATAATTAGCAAAAACAATTTAAATCTCCTCATTGTAAACGTATTCCTATTAATTAAATATTTTAAATAATCCCTTCAACTATATAATAAAAAACCCTAATCAAATTCATTTGAAACGTAAGCTAGAATTCCCGGTTCGTAAAACAGTTTCACTTGATTAGGATTCATCAATAAAGTTCAGTTTTTTGCGGCGTCATTTTTATATTCATAAAATAAAGTTTTTAACAAGTTATAACAAGGTCAAATATGACGAGATATGCTATGATTCTTATTCAGATCAGAATATATTTCATATTTAAAATTAAAAATGAGTATATTTAAATTTGGCATTATTGTCAAACTTAACTCTCATATATAACTGAAAATTGATTTAATCAACCTAAAATCCACTAAAATGAAAACTGCCACACGACTCATTGCACTGACAATAATTACCTTATTTTCAATTAGCAACACCTCCATTGCTCAAGCTCAGGAGCACACGGTTACGCTTGTTTGCAATTCAGATGAATTAAGAACCAAAAAGACCCATGAAGCCTGCTATTTTGCTCAGGATCCGGATGTTGATCCACGTGAATTCTTAATTACAGTAGATGTAGGAGACGTCATTTTATGGGATGGTCAATCCGTCTCAGGAGAGGACAGGATAGACATCAAAAAAATTAAATGGGATAAGGGGACAAAGATTTTTGATGAAGATTTCATTGATGGAATTGAAACAGTAGTAGGAACTGTGAAATATGATACAAAAGATAAAAAAGACTTCAAATACACCATACAATTTAAGGTTAATGACTCGGAAAAAATGTATAAAATAGATCCTAAAGTAAGAGTGAATCCTTAAACCAGCTGGTTCTGTTACAAAAAAATAAGATGGATCATACTAATTCAATAGCGCAGCTATTTCGACCAAAAGCCTTTTTTCTACTGGGCATTTTTCTGTTGTTTTCCTTGGAAGTTTTTGCTCAGGATCAAAAAGAAATAAATAACCTTGAACAGATCTACCTGAATGGAGACTATGAACCAAAAGATCAGTTAAAAATTCTAAACCAACTCGCTGACCAGCTTGTCAACCTAGAAAAAGCCATTATTTTTAGTGATGAACTCATTGCGAAAGCGCAGGAATTAGACTCGGTAAATCAATTGTATTATGGATACTTCGCTAAAGGTAATGCGCTGGTGCGTAAAGGCGATCTAAGTGATGCATTAAACAGTTATTTTAAGGCGGCCAAAATAGCCACAGATTCGGAAAATAGTCATTATTTGGGTAACGTAAATATTGTTATTGCTGACGTATATTCCATTATGGGAAACCATGATAATGCCGTTCACTATTATAAAAAATCCATCCAAATTCATAGCGAAAACAAAAATAATAAACGCTTAGCTACCGCTATTGAAAACCTCGGTGATGAATATTTAAATGTCTCAAAACCAGACTCTGCTTTGATCATGTTTGAACAGTCGGGGCCCATTTTTAAAACACTGGGATATACAGAAGGAATAGCCATGAATATTGGAAACAAAGGGATTGCCTATGCTTTATTAGGCAAAGACCAGATGGCCAAAGACAATATTAACCATGCTATTGTCATGTTTGAAAAGATTCAAAATTATTATCCCATCTGTGTTTTTCTCACCTTTATGTCTGATCTTTATTTAAACCAGAATGATTGGAATGCTGCACTGACCTATGCGCAGAGAAGTTTGGAACTGGCAGAAAAATATGGGCTTAAAGATGAAATTAGTGCAGCTAACTTACAAATTTCAAAATTATACGAAGCGTCGGGAGATTATGGGGCGTCATTAAAATACTTCAAAGATTATACTACCTATAAAGATAGTGTCAATAATATAACCGCAGTTCAACAGATGGCTAATATCAGAACTGATTTTGAGGTTTCACAAAAACAAGTAGAAGTAGACATTTTAAATCAGCAAAAAAGAAACCAAAAGATCCTGGTAATCTTCACTATAATTGCCTTGGTTTTAATCTGTATTGTAGCCTTAGGGTTATTCAAGCGGAATCGTTTTGTTGAAAAAACGAAGAAGATCATAGAAGATGAAAGAAACCGTTCGGATAAATTATTGCTCAATATTCTGCCCGAAGAAACAGCTCTGGAACTTAAAGACAATGGAAGAGTAGTTCCCAAAAAATTCGATTCTGTTACCGTGATGTTTACCGATTTTGAGGCCTTTACCAAATATTCCCAGAACCTGACGCCAGAGTTGTTGGTTAAAAGTGTTGATTATCATTTTTCCAAATTTGATGAAATCATTGAAAAATATGGTTTGGAGAAGATCAAAACTATAGGTGATTCTTATATGTGTGCGGGAGGCTTACCCTTCCCTAGTGAAGATCACGCGGAGAAAATGCTGCAGGCAGCTTTCGAAATAAGTGAGTTTATTGACAAGATAAAAAACTCAGAAGTTCGTGAAATTTCCCGTTTTGACATCAGAATTGGTATACATACCGGACCTGTTGTAGCAGGTGTAGTAGGTACCAAAAAATTTGCCTATGACATTTGGGGCGATACGGTAAATATAGCATCGCGCCTGGAATCTAATTCTGAACCGGGTAAAATAAACGTTTCTGAGAATACCTATAAACTGATCAGGGATTCCTTTGATTGTGAATACCGAGGTGAAATCGAAGCAAAGAACAAGGGCATGATGAAAATGTATTATGTTCATAAAAAAAAGGGTGACTCAAAACTTAATTCAGACGATGCACCAAATGAAATTCTTTCAAATAATACTTCCCAAGAACGTGCTTCTTAATCGTTTTCTCCTTGTAAAAAAACAAGAAACAAAGACATCCGTTTTTTAATTATTGATCTTAATCAATTTTTTTATTGATGCTGATCATTTTTTAATTGTCCATTCTTCTATAATTTACTGGCTTAAAATCACATAAAAATGTTTACCGAAATACAATCCTACCGGATATTTTTAGATTCAGGAACACAACAAAACAGATGCTTCACTACAATAAATTTGTATGACAACGATGGTGAGGTTATTGGTGTATTGCAATTTTTTGATGACGAAATAATGCCTGAGGAACCTGAGCATATATCGCGCGTCTATTTACAATATTCAACTTTAAAGTTTCCTTTTATCGTGGATATCTTAAGAAATGAAAAACCTATTTATATCGGATATTGGGAAAATAAGTACGGCAGGTATGGAAGAATCTATACAGGAAAGGAACCTGTTGGAGAAGGTGAGGTCCACATCCCTGAACTCCCTCAGGAATCCTCTTAAAAAAGGTCCTTGAATTGTCAACGTTACCAAGAATGATGCTTATGCCTTGGTATACCATTTTTTTACTGGATAAATAAAATGGTCCTTTGGAAAAGAATTGAGGTCTGTTGGTCCTATATCAATTGGACAGACAATAGGTCTTTCATATATTAGACATGTATCGAACAAATTAACTATAAAACCAAACCAATGAAAAAATATTTACTTATCTCCTTTGTATTCCTTTTGCTACTTGGATGTGAAAAGGGTCAACAAGGTACGGTTGCACCTGAAGTCAAACTAAAATCAAAATCTGTAACTATTAATTTAATGCTTATTAAGGAAATTCCAGAGGAAGAGAGTAACCTAAACGATTTTATACAATTTTACGTTGAAGGAGAATCTGTCGGTTCTATAATAGGTAAACCGAATGAATTTACGACAGCTGTATTCGCTGGTAAAAAGGTAAAATGGAAAAGCGCCAAGGAATCTATCCATAAAATTAAGATTAAAACAATCATTTTTAAGGATTTACCGGGTAATATAAATATTTTAGAAAGTGGAAATATTAGTCAGGACCCCAATGAAGTTGAAAGGAAAGTAAAAAATAACCTTAAAGAAGGTGATATAGAATTCTATAGTTTAGAAATTGAAATTGATCAAAAGAAATATATAATTGACCCTAAGCTTGAGTACCACTAATAAAGTCTGTTAAAAATTTATCTGCTTTCCGGCCAAAAAATGAGGTTTTCTTTAATAAAATCATTGTTGAATAGAGACAATATTCTGAGTATTGTGTTTTTGATAGTGTCGCACCTAGGCGTTTACTGTCAGGACATCTCAATTGACAGTCTGGAACAAGTTTATGTTAGTGGTAATTATGCTGAAGAAGATCATTTAAAAATTTTAAAATTACTAAGTCAAAACCATCAGAACACAGAAAAAAGACTTGAGTTCTGCGAAGAACTTATTAAGAATGCAACAAGAATGGATTCTGTTTCTTTTCGATTTCATGGGTATCTCGAAAAAGCAAACACTTTACAAAAAAAAGGCGATTTAAGTTTAGCGCTCGAAAATTATCTCATAGCGGCAGAGATTGCTACAGCTGAAGATGACAATCTTCTATTAGGTAAGACTTTTGGATCGATTGCAAACGTTTACTCAATTATGGGTAACTCAAGCAGTTCAATTCACTATTTTAAGAAAAGCCTGGTAATTTTTGAAGAAGAGAACGACAGTATGCGTTATGCCATAACGTTGGAAAATCTCGGTGATCAGTATCTTGATCAGAAGTTGCCTGATTCTGCCTTGATCTATTTTAATTTATCTGAACCTATTTTTAAGGCATTGAATTTTCAAAAGGGATTGGCGTACAATAAAGGGAACAAAGGTTTGGCCTATGCCCAACAAAACAGAAATGATTTAGCGGAAAATTATATTAATCAGGCTTCTAAAATTCTTTTTGAACTTGGAGATTTTTATCCCATCTGTATCTATTTTATTTACATGGCTGATATATATATGGAGAAAGGTGATCTCATTAAAGCCTCGGATTTCGCGAAGAGAAGTCTGCTTTTGGCCAAGAAAAATGAGTTAAAGCAACAGGCGAGTGAAGCCAGCCTTAAACTTTCAGAAATTCTTGAACTCGCCGGGAATAATAAAGAATCCCTTAATTTTTATAAAGAATATATTGCTTATCGAGATAGCGTTCACAACTTAGAATCAGTGAATAAAATTGCCAATATGCGCACTGATTTTGAAGTTTCACAAAAGCAGGTTGAAGTTGATCTTCTCAATCAGCAAAAAGCAAATCAAAAGATTCTGATATTCAGTCTGCTCGCTATTTTAGTGATGATTGGACTCTACTACCGGACTATAACAAAGGCAAAAAAAAGGTCTGATGATTTACTTTTAAACATTCTACCATCAGAAACAGCCAAAGAATTAAAAGAAAATGGTAAGGTCAAGGCTAAAAAATTTGATTCCATAACCGTTATGTTTACAGATTTTCAGGCATTTACAAGATATTCTCAAAAATTATCTCCCGAAGTTTTGGTGGAAAGCGTGGATTATTATTTTTCTAAATTTGATGAAATTATCGACAAATACGGTTTGGAAAAGATCAAAACCATAGGTGATGCTTATATGTGTGCCGGTGGCTTACCTTTTGAAAGCAAGGATCATCCCGAGAGAATCATAAAGGCAGCTTTTGAAATATCAAAGTTCATAAATGATTCCGGACATTCAAATCTGGGTGAATTAGCGCATTTTAATATACGAATTGGAATCAATACCGGTCCTGTTGTCGCGGGGGTAGTAGGAAGTAAAAAATTTGCCTATGACATATGGGGCGACACCGTTAATGTAGCCTCGCGTATGGAGTCAAATTCTTTAGAAGGAAGAATCAATATTTCACACAATACTTACTTATTGGTCAAGGATCATTTTGAGTGTGAATACCGAGGAGAAATTGATGTAAAGAACAAAGGGATGATGAAAATGTACTTTGTAATTAAAGAAAAGATAAAAAAAGATTTGGCTTCACAATCCATTGAAACTCAAAAAGTTTTATATTAGCATTTATCATGTATAATTTATTAACATATTCAGACTCACATGATTCATGATCCAAATAATTATTGGGAGCAATTAGAGCGATTGGAAAAGTTAATTCGGGCCTCAGAACTTAAATCTGGGATCATCTTCTCATTTCATAGTCTTATCTTAGGAATTTTCGTTGAAAAGTTGGATCTAATACAACCTATCATCACATCGAATATTTTTTTTATCATGCTTTCGCTTTTTTGGCTGATATGTTTACTCATATCCGTTTACTATTGCTTCAAATGTTTTAAGCCACAAATTGAAGTTAAATACGATAAAAATGTTTTTTTCTTTCGCGATGCTGTTGCTGCTTTTGGAAATGTAGAGGAGTTTACTAAGAAATTAATGGAGGTTTGTACAAATGAGGAAGAGTTATTTACTCAGCTCAGTCATCAAATACATATAGAAAGTAAGATAATTGATGAAAAATTCAAATCCGTTCATCAGGCAATAAAATTCTTTGGTTTGAGTTTAATATTTGTTGCATTATCTGTAGGTTATTGGGTTATTACCCTTACAATTTCCTAATATACATTGAATGAAAGGATACATTAAACTAAGAAAAAGAGCGCTTGATGATTTGAATACCAAGTTATCTAAAAAGCTTTATTATCACAGTGTGCACCATACCATGGATGCACTCAAAACCTGCGAATTGTATTTAAGGAACATGAATATTGATCCCTACGATGCCAAACTTTTAAGACTGGGTATTTTACTTCATGACATTGGATTTACGGTAACAACGGTAGAGCATGAGGAAAAGGGGGCAGAAATAGCCACTGAATTCATGTCGGAATTAAATTTTTCAGAAAAAGATATCCAGATTGTTAATGGGTTAATAAGATCGACAAAAGTACCTCAAAGGCCAAAAACTGTCTTGGAACAAATTATTTGTGACGTAGACCTGGATTATCTGGGCAGAGATGATTTTTATCCTATTAGCAACTTGCTCTATAAAGAATTGAGAGCCTACTCAATGGTAAGCAATATAAAGGAATGGAATAAAATTCAAATAAGTTTTTTAGAAAAACATGAATACCATACTGATTTTGCAGTAAATAAAAGGCAACCTGAAAAGGAGAAAAGAATTGCCGAACTCAAAAAAACGATTACCTGAAAGAATCCTTAATAAATACTTCCCCATTATAAAAATTGATCTTTCAAAATCACCCCAGAACCATTCTAACTTCATCAAGCCCATTACATAATAATCTAAATATATTTGCTCAGATCTTCCGGTCCTTCTAAATATGTTTTAACTATTGACCTTTCTTGTTTCTCGTCCAAAACATAATGCCATTTTATCAGGGCTATTGAATAATCTTCAATTTCAATTCCGGTAATTGAATCCGGATGAACACAGCTTCCATCATTAAACAAAGGGATATCACCAGGGTCAGGAAATCTTGGTCGGTGAGTATGGCCACAGATGATCATTTGATTATTATTCTTTACAACCCATTGATTGAGCTTTCGCTCTACTTTGATAAGTCCTCTGTAATTCTTGGCCGGACTGGTTGGGTCACTAATCCCAAACCATTTCTGTAAATACTTCCAAAAATAGCGCACGAAGAAACGATTGAATTTCCAATGTACATAGTTCATATA
>Ga0316197_10003370_pt1 | contig 11365 bp, 10 predicted proteins | sample OudBiesiAoxic_MG_FD_204939 | JGI IMG/M metagenome (GOLD analysis project Ga0316197, IMG submission 204939) | Coastal sediment microbial communities from Oude Bieten Haven, Netherlands - site A oxic | ecosystem: Environmental > Aquatic > Marine > Coastal > Sediment | place: Netherlands...
GTGCCGATGCGGCGCGCCGGACGGAAGCGGCCTTCCCACCTGCGGCTGCCCGGGCGGCTTCAAGTGTGAAGAAGTCCTCGAGACAGGCGGCGACGGCTTGCGCGGAAGCTACTGCGTCCGCGAAGACGCGAACCCACCATCGGAGTGAGCTCGCCCGACGCGGCGAAGCACTCGTCGCGGCACTGTTGGAAGAACGCGGATTCTCCATCTGCGGCCGCAACGTGCGCACCGGCCGCTTGGAGCTCGATGTGGTCGCGCGACGCGGCTCGCTGGTCGTGGTGTGCGAAGTGCGCTCACGAACGAACGCGCTGCCGATCCACCCCGCTGAAACGCTCGGCCGCAAGAAGCTCGAGCGCGTGAGGCGCGCAACGGCCATGTGGCTGCGCAAGCAGAAGCTTGGGAAGGTGCACGCGAGAATCGACGCGGCGGCAGTGATCTTCGATGGACCACGAGGAGAACCGCGCGTCGACTACTACGAGAACGTCTCTTTCCCACTGCGACACGTCTGACCGGTCAACCTGACGCTGAGCGCTCACGCTGAACGCTGGCGCTGGCGCTGGCGCTGGCGCTGCTAGGGAATCGTATGGCACGCCGAGGCGAGCAGCGCGGCGCTCACGAGCATCAGACGCAGCATTGCAAGCTACTCCGCTGCTGCGGATTCAATCACCTGCTTGAGTCTCGCGAGTCCATCCTCGTACTCTTTGCCGACCATGCCGTCCATCATCTTGGCGAAGTAGCCGCCGAGCGGTCCGATGGCTTCGCCACTGAGCCCCCAGGTCACCATCGTGCCGGCACCGCTCGGTTCGAACGTCCAATCCGAGTTGGGTTGTCCCATGTCGCCGAAATCGAGCGAGGTCTCGATGCGCGTCGGCCGCTCGCTCTTGGTGATCGTCTGTGTCCCGTCCCCGGACTTGTCGCTCGTCCATGTCACGGTCGCCCCGACCCCGGAGTCGGGGCCCGAGTAGGAATTCTGAATCGAGGGATCGCGCACGAGCCAAGGCGACCATGCGCCCCAGTTCTTCAACGAGTTCACTTCATCGAACACGACCTCGGGTGCCGCCGCGATCTCAATCGATCGCTCCACCCGAAAATCCTTCGAAAGAAACGCCCCAATTCCAAACACGAGAACGCTCAGTGCGATGATGATGAGTACAGCGATCTTGAGTACACGCATGAGCTCCTCCCGGTGAGAGGGGACGATACCTCAGGTTCCAGTGCCACGGCCAGCGGGTCCCGTCCTGCGCGGAAGCGCGAGCCCGGAGGGCGAAGCTCGGCGCGAATGCGCCGCCAAGCCCAAGTGAAGCGCAGGGCGCGGAGGGAGGACTACGCGGTGGGGGTGGGTGGGTTGGATGTAACTACAGCTAGTCGACGCTCTTGCGGATTCGGTCGAGCACGGCGCGGAGCTCTGTCACGTAGGCTGATTGGACGCCTGCCGCTTCCATTTTGGTCACGGTGTCCTCGAGGCGCTCGATGTCTTCGGCGCGTTGCTCACGGAGCGACTCCACCATTTCGGCGAACGAGTGATACAGCTCCTGGAGCTCATCTCCTTTTCGGATGCCAGTGGTCACCTCGAGGTGGCCTTCTCCGACGTGCTGGAACAAGCGCCGCATTCGATACGTCGGACCGACCACACGGTGGGTGACGATGATGCCCGTGATGCCGAGCGCGAGAGCCATCAGCAGCACGCCCGCGATGATGGCGTTGCGGACCTTTCGGTCCTCTGCCTTGGCCAGCTGCTCGAGGTCGCTCGCCGTGTCCGGATCGAGATCCGGCTGCGCGGCGATTTGCGCCGTGAACGCCTCGGTCTGGCCCTTCGAGAAATCGTAGGCCACGTAGCCGAGGACGCTCGCCACGGCGATGGTGACCAACAGAACCATACCCGTGTACTTCAGCTGGAAACGCCGATCGAGCAGGTAGTTCTTCACCTTGCGTTGTTTCTTGTCCCCCATCGCGTCACTCACTTCCTACGCTCATCGCTCGTCACCGGTCAAAGGCTTCCTCGCGCTTTCGCCGCATTGAAGACGGTGGGCAGACGGCGAAGGGCGCCCACGAACGCGCCTTGAATCGCTTGCTCGGCAGTCTCGGAGCTGTAGCGGCCGGTCGCAGTCGCTGCCCCGCGCAGCATGCCCCTCATGTCCCGGCCCGGGTTCGACAAGACGATGATCGAGACCACCGCCCTCACCCCGGCCCCCTTCGGTTCGAGTGTCACCACGGAGCTTTCGAGATGAAACCCGTTCAACCCACGCCGAACGATCTCCGCCTTCACACCGGCAGGGCTGAGGTCGTCCGGGGCTAGCTCGACGCCTTCGAGCTGAATCAATTGCTCGGAGAGAAAGATGCGGGCGTCGAAGAGCATCTGCCGGGAGACGCGTTCGGCCTTTGCCCCGGGCATTCCAACCGCCACCAAGTACTCGGGAGCTCCGGGACCGCGCTGGCGTTCCCCGATTGCTTCCAGCGTCTCGACGGCTTCAAGCGCCGCCCTTCTCACCGACTTGTTACGGTCCTTGGTCGCCCGCGCGACGGCCTCGAGCGACTGCTTGGACTCCAGGCGCCGAAGCGAGGTAATCGCCGATACCCGCACGGCCGGATGCTTGTCGCGAACGGCGCGTTCGAGCGCGCTCACCGAACTTGGCGTCCGCTCGAGCTGTCCCAGTGACAAAGCCGCCTGGGCCCGCACACGGAAGGCGTCGGAGGTTCGGAGCAAGCGGACCAGGTAGTCCTCGCGACCGTTGGCATGGGCGGTGCTCGACAATAGGAGCGCGCCAATGACCAGCAGTCGCCAACAGTGCCATCGGCCGATGTGCCCCTTCAAGTGCTCCCGCCCTTCCCCAGGTTTCCAGTATCACAGGTGCAGAACCGGCACGGCAAACGATTCGACAAGGCGGCCGCGTTGACTGCCCGGTGCTGGCCTCTCTATATTCCGTCCGTCCCAACGACCAATCGGGGGGTCATTCAGAGGTCGAATGGAACAACTGAAGCAACTAGATTTAACCAACCCTAACATCCTCGCCGCCATCGCCGCGGTCGCCGCGCTGATCTTGATCGGCATCATCATCGGGTTCGTTCGGGGGCGAAAGAAGCGCGCTCCCGAAGAAGCGCCGCCTGCGGCGCCTCCCGAAGCGCTCGAAGCAGAGCGGCCGAAGATCGAGGTCCCAGAACCGCCCGAGGCCACCGCCGAACCGACGCAGCCGATTCAGATCGAAGACCTGGTGCCGGGAGTGGCCCCGGAGCCGCTGCCCACGCTCATTCCCGAGCCCACGGTCGTTCCTCCGCCGAGGCCGCCTGCCGACCTCGGGGCATTCCGAACCGGCCTGAAGTCCACGCGTGGCAACCTGATTTCCCGTCTCGCAGGCGTCTTCCGCAAAGGGCGCGAGCTCGACACCTCGATTCTCGAGGAGGTCGAGGAGGTGCTGATCACCGCCGACGTGGGCGTGCATACGACGGAGCGGATTCTCGAAGCCCTTCGCGCGAAGATGGCGAGCGGCGAGCTCGGTTCAGCAGACGAGGCCTGGGCTGCGATTCGCGAGGAGTCGCGGACCATCCTCGCCGCGAGCGGTGGCGGCCTCGCGCTCAAACAAACGCCGACCGTCGTCCTCGTGGTTGGCGTCAACGGCGTCGGGAAGACCACGACCATCGGCAAGCTCGCAAGCCGTTTCGATCGGCAGAACAAGAGCCAACTCCTTGCCGCAGGCGACACGTTCCGCGCGGCAGCGGTCACCCAACTCGAGGTCTGGGGCCGTCGCGTCGGTTGCGAGGTCGTGAAAGGCAAGGATCGTGCGGATCCCGGCTCGGTGATCTTCGACGCCATTCAAAGAGCCAAGGACGAAAACATCGACGTCGTGATCGCCGACACCGCGGGGCGCCTCCACACCAAGGTGCCGTTGATGGATGAGCTCAAGAAGCTCGGGCGCACGGTCGAGAAGGCGCTTGGCCGCCCGGCGGACCACGTGCTCTTGGTCCTCGACGCGACCACTGGCCAGAACGCCATTCAGCAGGCGCAGCTCTTCAAAGACGCCCTGCCTGTGAGCGGGATCGTCCTCACGAAGCTAGACGGGACGGCCAAAGGCGGCGTCATCCTCGGCATCGTCGACCGGCACCAAGTGCCCATCGAGTTCATCGGCGTCGGTGAAAGGGTCGAGGATCTGAAGGCGTTCGACACCGAATCCTTCCTAGAAGCCCTATTCGAGGCGCCGGAGGATCTCGAATCCTCGCCCGAAGCGGCAAACGCCGGCTAACTCTCCGCGAGTACGCCACTTTCATCCAAAATCGCCTCACGATTTGGTAGTGCGATATTCGCCATGGTATAGTCTTGTGGTCCGATTGGAAACGGACACTTGTTACGTGATTTCAGCGAGTTGCCAAGGTGGGGGCCGGGGCACTCGGGGGGGGAAGGCCAGAGGCCGATGCGATTTTTTGGGGGGATTGCGCTACTCACGGCGGCGCTGTGGCTGACGCTGCCGACGGCGGCCCGGGCCCAGATGGAGTTCTCCCTCGACGAAGTCGACGAGGAAGAATCCAAGCCGGCGAAGAAGCAGGAGAGCCAGGGCGATCTCATCGAAGAGCTCGCCGCGGGTGATGACACTGTGGACAACGCTCCGGTGGAGCCTGCACCTCAGCGCGAAGAGTTCGCCGAGGAGATCTACGCGGTCCAGCAAATCTATGCGCTTCGTCTGAAGCGCCTGGAGCTGGCGCCGTCCGCGGCCTTCACGCTGAACGACCCGTACCTCAAGCGGTACGGGCTCGGCTTTGCGATGAACTATTGGTTCACCAACGTCTTGGCGTTGGGCGTCAACTTCAACTGGTACGATTGGGGCACGAACCCGCTCACCCGCGGCACCGACATCGTCCCGCGGGTCCAGGACCAGTTTCGACTGGGCGTGCCGATCAACGATTGGCAGTTCGGCCTCTGGGCAAACTTCACCTACGTGCCCTTCTACGGGAAGTTCAAAGTCCGCAAGAAGATCTTTCAGTGGGACGCTTACCTCATCGGTGGCGTCGGCCTGATGCGCACGCAACCGATTCCGGTCTTCGACCCCGAGGTGCGAACCTTCGGCTGGGAGACCAACGTGGCGTTCAACGTCGGCGCTGGATTGCGCATCTTCCTGACGCGCTACCTCACCTTCTTCACCGAGTTCCGCGCCTACATGTGGCCGGACAAGTTCGAAAACACCCGCGTCGATCCGGGCGACCGCCAAGACTCGTCGACCTGGCTTCAGTCGGGCTCGACCTTCGTCGCCAACACGTCGATTCAGATCGGCCTCACGCTGTTCCTTCCCATCAAGTTTGAATACAGGCTGCCCAAATGATGTTGCCCGGACGACAGACGCTTTTGCGATTCAGCTTGGTAGCGGCCTTGGCGCTCAGCTTCGTGATGGCCGAAGGATTTCGGGGCGACAACACGGTGAGCGCGCAAGACGTGCAAGTGAGTGGGCCGCTGGCTGGCGCTCCATCGGTCATGAACCAGCGCTTGTGGCGTGACATGCGTCTGCATGTCGAGCCCTTCTTCGCGTTCACCATCGCGGACGAATACTCGCGGTCGCTCATCGTCGGCGGCGAGCTTCGCTTCCACTTCCTCGATTGGCTCGGCATCGGCGGATGGGGCGGCTACTCGGTCGCCACGCTCGACACGAACCTCACGAAGGAGATCCGCGACAAGGGCGTGACAACCAACGCCAACCGCTTGGACCTCCCGTCGCGTGAGAACTATCCCGAGCAGGTCGGACGGCTCAACTGGTGGTCCGGGGTCGAGCTCCACTTCGTGCCTTTCCGCGGCAAGCTGGCGATGTTCCAGAAAGTCTTCGTCGATGCTGACATCGACGTCTTCGTCGGCGCCGCCTTCGTCGGGGTCGAGGAGCGCGCCGATGCGGTGGGCCAACCGGCACCGGGTGCAGTGACCTTCTGTGAGATTGCCGGAAATCCGGTCGACACCGGTTGCCTCGAAAGCCAGACGACCCGCTCGAAGCGAACCGCGATCGCGCCATCCTTCGGCATCGCCTTCAACGCGTTCTTCAAAGAGTTCGTCGGCATCGCGCTCCGCTGGCGCGGTATCCCGTTCAAGTACAACACGAGCGGCACCGACAACAACGGGGACGGCCAAATCAACAGCGACGATCGGCTGCGACAGTTCAACAACATGTTCAGCGTCGGCGTGATCTTCACGCTCCCGCCGAAGATCAAGACCACGCACTAAAGCACTGACGCTCAACCCTGACGCTGACGCTGACGCTGACGCTGACGCTGACGCTGACGCTGACGAAAGGGTTTCAGGGCCTAGGGAGTGAGCAAGCGTTTCATCGCCGGGATCAGCACCTCGTCGATGTTGCGCAAGGCGAGCGCCCGCCGAGTGCTGTTCGCGAGTCGGCCGTGGGGCTCCAGCTCTCGGCCCGCAGCGTCGTTCGGAAGACCGGCGCGTGTTCCCGCGAGCGCGTGCTCAAACGCAGTCTCGCTCGCCTCCCTCACCTCCGGCGCCACACCGAGTGCCCAGCCCCAGACCGCCCAAGCGAGCTGGGCATGTTGCTCCTCGTCGAAGGCAACCGCGTCGAGCGCCGCCTGAACCGCAGGGTCCGTCGCACGTCGCGCAGCTTCCGTCGCTTCGAGGGCCGAGAGCGTTTCGCCCACGCAACCCTCCTCAACGTTCGCGCACACGACCGCCCTCCATTCGGAAGAGAAGCCACCGGTGACAGCATCGAGCGGCCCCGGTCCAACCCGCTGGCCGCCGTACGCGGACGCCAAGGCGAAGCAGATGCGCGCGTGCTCGATCTCGTCGAGCGCGGCCACATGAGCCTGCTCGACGAGCTCTGCCGGCGCCCCGAGCGCCAAGAGCTGCAGTGCAAACTGACCAAAGCTCGCAATCGAGGCGTGCTCCATTTGTGCTGCATCTAGCCAGCTCGCTGCAAGCGGCGCGCGGAGCTCGTCTGGCACCGGCTGGAGCCCCGGGAGCCTTTCCCAGAAGCGCGCTCGCAGCTCAAGCCGCTTCGGCACGTATCAGGACCATGCGGGAAGCTCGGCTCCCCCCAGCCAGTCGGCGCGCCCAACGACCTCCGCAAAGACGACCGCCCCATCCCGCTTCAGCGGACGCCCATCGCAGCCAATGGCGTAGATGACGTAGCAGCATTCACCCTCTTCGAGGTCGGGCTGATCGCCCCGTGCGAAGGGCCCCTCGTCGGTCGCGCAGCTGCATTCGCCCGATCCCGGAGGAAACTCGATGCCCGGGATGGGGCCCTCACCCTGAGGGGCGGGACAGCGGCCGGCGACCGTCTCGGTGCACTGAATCTCCCCACAGCAACGACCGTAGTACCCGGGCCCGTCGCCGTAGTCTGGTCCCACGCAGTAGGGGTAGTCGCGCTCGGGAATTGGATCGAGCTTCGGCTGCGCCGGTGCACTCTCGCCACAGGCGCTGAGCGCCGCCGCAAGAGCCGCGCCCCGAATGAACGCTCTCGTTAAGTTATCCACGTTCATGCCATGAGAATGCGCCAGATTTCCTCGCGGCACAACACTGACGCTGGCACCTCTCAAGACATGCAGGGGCGCGAACCCGAAGGGCGAAGCTCGGCGCGCAGCGCCGCCAAGCGCGAGCGAAGCGATGGGCGCGGAGGGAGGACTACGGGTGGGGGTGGGCGGGTCGGATGTGACTTCTCGCTGACGCTGGCGCTGGCGCTGTTCGCTGGCGCTGGCGCTGGCGCTGGCGCTGGCGCTGAAGAAGCTAGCCCTTCTTCCGGACTTCGCCCTTCTTCCCAAGCGAGTATCCGGTGGGCATCTTCTTGCTGGCTTCCTCTTTGTGACCCGTGAGCTTCCAGCCGCGGTCGATGAAGCCATCGAGAATTCGCATGCGCACCCGTACGCTCTCCTCGCCGAGGAACGCAATCGTGAGAGCTTCTTGCGCCTGCTCCGCGTCGTCCTGGTTGAAAATTGCGCCTGCAGCGTGGAAGCGAACGGTCTCGTTCATGTCTTCGAGGAATCGGATCACGGCGTCGACGATCCGGGGATCCTTCTGCTCTTCGAAGCTTGCGATCAGGTCGATCTTCTTTTGCGGGTCCCGCTCGTACTCCGTGTGCATCTTCGAGAGCAGCGCGAGCAGCGTCGTCGTGACCTCTTCCTCGGGCTGAATCTCCTTGAGGATCTTCAGCGGCCAGGCCAGCGTCTCGGACGACTCGAGGAAATCGCGGACCGGCTCGAGCGCGGCCTCGCCGTGCTGGACCACGCCGTGGAACGCTGCGTTCTTCTCTTCGCCGTCGGTAATGCTCGGATCGACCCGAATCGTGAAGCGAACGAGGAGCGCGCGAATCGCTTCCTCCGAACCGTCGTTGGCGAGCACCTGAATCGACTCCCAGCGCTCGTGCTTTTGCGCGCGCTTGTTGCCGACACGGCTGATGTGCTTCTGCAGCCCGCCGCCGCCTTTGAACACGTCGAAAAGTCCCATGACGGGTCACCCCTAGGCCGAACCGGCGACACGCGCAACGAGAGGATCAATGAATGACCACGGGCTTCAGGTTCACCTGCCCGCCGATCGTCTCGACCTTGAAGCGCACCATTTTCGCGCCGTGCTTTTCTGCGAGGTGCTCGGCATTGCCGCGGATACGCTCGACGAAGCGCGCCTCCGCAACGTTCGAGACATCTTCTCCGATGGCCTCCTTCGCGGCTGCGTACTCGGCGTAGAGCTGCGCGTAGTACTGGGCCTCGGGAATCGCAGCGAGCGCTTCGGCGTCGGGGTCGTTGCTCTCCTCGGACCCCGGGACGCTCGCGCGGCTGCTGCCTCCGGGCGCGGTGATGGTCACCGCCTCCCATCCACCGCTGCTTGTGACTGCCCGCCCCTCGTCGTCTTCCTCAGCGACACCAGTGAACAAATTGATGATCTGATTGATGCGATACGCGAGCCCTCCGAGCTCCGGCGTCTCCACCTCGAGTCGAACGTCGCTCCGCCCATTGATGACGGCCAGGATGTCGTCCTCCATTTGCTCGATCGGCTCGATGATGTTGTTCGCGATGATGTAGCCGTAGATCGCGACACCAAGCAGGCCGAGCAAGGTGAGCCACAGGATGATGTCCGCCAGTGACGCAAGCTCGGTGTGCTTGTCTTGGTGGGCGAGCATGACGTAGCCCCCCTGCGCGCCGCGGGCCATAGGCAACGCTGCCGTCACGCCGACGTATGGGTCACCGAGGAGCTCCGCACTCCACGGCAACGTGGGCTTCCCCTGAAGGGCCGCCGTCGTTTGGGTGTCCAGAGGCTTCGCGTACAACGCCTTCTCGAGCGCGTCACGCACGCCGACCGAAGTCGAGGTGCTGTACACGCCCTCCGGCGTGATGAACAAGAGCTCGTGCCCGAGGAGCCGGGCCTCCCGCTTGGCGTAGCCGTTCGAGAGGTCGTAGCCCACGAGCAGCGCGCCCACGAGGCCGCCCTCCTCGTTGCGGACCGCGGCGACGCCGATCTGAAGAAGCTTGTTGTCGTGCCACCAGACCCCATACCGAGAGCCACCACGCTTGAAGAGCCCGCGGAGGACCGGCACCTGCCCGAGCAATGGCTCGCCAACCATCCGGTTGGGGTCGGTGTCCCGCGCGATGACGCGCCCCGTTTCGTCGATCAAGGCCACGATATGAGGCCGCTCGTTTCGTCCCCGGGCCGGATCGCCGAACCACTTCGAGACACCTTGCGCGGCGTCGTAGGCGCGACGCCGGCGGTTGGCTTCTCCGTGGGCGGTGAATACGGTTTGCACCGACTGACTCGACGCACGCCGGGCCACCCGCTCGGCCAATCGTCCACCGTCGGCGCGCCACGAACGGCCGAACAGCTCGGAATCGTCTCCGATGCCGTCCTTGAGCTCGCGGACCAGCTCGGCGTGGAGCTGCGTTCGCACCACCAGGTACGAGGCCACCCCCACGAGCAACACGATGATGAGATTGCCCGCAATCAGCTTCAGGCGCATTTCGCGACTCTCCTCAGTAGGACCCCCACCGCCCAGTGATTCCCCCTGTCGATAAGAGGGGTTACACGGGTCGAGCCCGGATTATCACCGGGCCGTTCAGGGCGTCAAGCTCGTGTCGCTTCAAAGTTAGAACTGATCCGATGTTTTGGATCGACGTCACTGAGCACACAGGAGAATTCGCCGAAGGATCCTCGTTCGAGGAAGTGGGCGCGAAGCCGGTCCGCGAGTATGCTTGCGCCAAGGGATGCCGAACGCCTGGAGCATTTTCTGTGACTGTCCGGAGCTGGCGGTCGATGTGGCACGCGAGGCCGCGCGGATCGGCAGGGCCGTAGAGCCCGAAGTGCGCGATGCTCCGGCCCTGGCGGCGATCGAGGCCCTCAAGGACGGCGCTTCGGCAGCCGTCGCGCTCGGCGAGCCACTCGCGCCGGACACCGCGGTCGCGCTTAGCGAGGCCGGGCGCGCAGCAAGCAAGAAGGTGCCGGTCGCGCTCCTCGGGCCCCAGCCGCTCGGCTTGTTCCATGACCTGGGTCTGCCCGCGGTTCACGAGACAGGGCCCCTGATCGCGGTGGCCGCGCTCCTCGATGTCGGTGCCGAACGCCCGTGGGCTGCCGCAACCAAGGAGCTCCCGGCGGTCGATCGCGTGCGCCTCGGCGAAAGCGTCAGTCACAAGAGTGACGGCCGGTTCGTCCGCGTCAACGACGGCCTCATCGGCCACGAGAGCGGCGATGGCGCCCCGAAGGCGATCGGCTCGCCGCGGGACGTCTCAGCCGCGCTCCGGGCGATGCGCGCGTCGCATGATGCATCGCGGCCGAAGGTGCCCACGGTTCAGGGCGTCGAGTCGGAGGCTGTGATGGACGTGATCCTCGGTCCGAGGCGCGCGCTCTCGGATCCAGCGAGCAAGGCCGCCCTCCGGCAGTACGACGTGCCGCTCCCCCTCGAGGAGCTCTGCGCAACCCCATCTCGCGCGGCATCGGAGTCGTCGCGGATCGGTTTCCCCGTGCGTGTCGCCCTGGCGTCACCCGATCTGCGCCTCTGGGACCACCCGGACCTGGCCGCGGAGGTGTACTCGGGCGGTCAGGCGCGGGACGCGTTTCGGCAGATCCTGGCGGTCGCCAAGACGCGCTCCGAAGACGCGAGGCTGCTCGGTGTCACGGTCAGCGCATCGACCCTGGCTCGCACCCTGCTCCGCGTCCGCATGGAGCCACTGGCAGCGGGTCCGGTGCTCACCGAGATCGGTTTCGCCGATCCGCACGGCCGCGCCTCGGCCGACAGCACCCAAACCGTGCTCCCGGCCACCGCCAAGGCCCTCGAACGCGTCCTCCTCCGCCTCCACGGCAGCTCCCTACTGCTCGCCGGCACCCCGCAGGAACGCAGCGCAGCCGTCAGCGCCATCGGCGACGTGCTGATGCGCCTGGCCGCCTTCGTGCACCAATGGCGCAACGAGA
>Ga0316197_10003372_pt1 | contig 11364 bp, 13 predicted proteins | sample OudBiesiAoxic_MG_FD_204939 | JGI IMG/M metagenome (GOLD analysis project Ga0316197, IMG submission 204939) | Coastal sediment microbial communities from Oude Bieten Haven, Netherlands - site A oxic | ecosystem: Environmental > Aquatic > Marine > Coastal > Sediment | place: Netherlands...
AGCGTCTTTTCATTTTGCGGGCTATAGGTCTGCTGGCGGATGAATCCCTGCATCTTGAGGGATTGAGCCTGCAACTGGGCGAGGTCTTTGTGGGTAAACATGTAGGGCCTGTCTGTCTGCTTTAAACCGTTTTTATAAACTGCGTCCCCGCGGGGACGCAAATTCTGCTTTTTCACAGATTTACGCGCATTTGGACAAAAACGCAAAAGGGAATATCATTGAAAGCACGAAAACCAATACCGGCCCAGATGCCTGATACACAGGCGGAAACTATGTTGAGTGATTCTGGCGGCGATAAGCTGTCGTTGCGGACATCCCGCTATGCCCATGCGCAATATATAGGGGACATCTTGTGCCGAGTGACAGCCTATTGGGGGACAAAAGGCCTAGAATAAGGGACACGTAAGCTGTCCCCCTATACCATTAAACCTATATTTTTCATTTTGATTGGGTCAGAAATGGACAGCCAGGCCAAAGCGGCACTTGACAGAATCGAAGTTTAGGACGCAAATCAGGTCAGGGTACGGAAAAGCGCTGGGAAACAGTGGCGACCCGACCAAAAGAGGCCGATCAATCGGTCCGTATTGAGGCAGCGTAGAGATAATGATCTCTGTGCGTAATGACATAAGGGCAGAGAATGCTTTCCACGAAACCTGTGGGTCGTGGGGCTGCTGCACGCAAATACGATCTTCTGACAGCGTTGGGTGCCTATGCTTTGGCACATGACAAACATGATCAAAGACGCGTGCTGCGGCTGATGACCCTGATAACGGCAAGATATAATTGGGCGCGTGACGAACTCGCAGTCGGCCAGCGCGAGATTGCGCAGCTTTGGTCTGTCGATGAACGCACTGTGAAACGTGAAATGGCTTTGCTGCGGGCAAGGGCATGGCTTGTGGTGCGCAGGCAAGGAGCGCGTGGCCGTGTGACGCAATACAGCCTTGGGATCGAGCAGATCTTACGCGATACATCTGGCCAGTGGGCCGCTGTAGGCTCTGATTTTGAGCTGCGGATGGGGTCTGACGAACAAACCTCGACCGTAGTGCCGCTGCCGGTGAAGGGCCAAGTGGCCCCGCCTGATATTTCGAGCGGCACGGAGTGGGCGCTGGCACAGGCCTTGTTGCACGCTGAGGATGCGGCAACATATGCCACATGGATCGATGCACTTACGCGCGCAGAGAGGGCAGGGGGGCGCGTGACACTGCGCGCGCCGTCACGTTTCCATGCCGCTTATGTGCAGACCCATCTGGAGCGGCGCGTACTGGCGGCCCTGAGAGAGGTTGATGCGGATGTGGCAGAGTTGCGGGTGGTTACCTGACGTCGCTTGGTCGTTGCTTTCGAGTTATACGGGAAACGACAAGTTTGATCCGAAGCGGCAGTTCGAGGAAGGGTGACACACCCCAAACCCTTGTCACGGTTTTTCTAGCCCCAGCGGATCAGGCCCAGAATGGCGGAGCCGCCGTAGAAAGCCTGTAGCAGCAGGAACGTCCAGCGCCGGTCGATCACAGCCCACGCCGCAAACAGAGAAGCCGAGAGCAGAAGCAGTGAAAACCCGAGGATTTCGTTGCCGGTGTTGGAAGCAATCAGCACCGCGTACACCATCGCCGATACGGATCCGGTGATTTCGAAAAGAGAGGTGAGTTTGCGATTGTCCATGCCGGATCCTGCCTGGGAGAGTGTCTTTGGTGTGGTGACCAAAAAGGCGGGAGGATGCAAATGCTTTGGTGGCTGGAGCGCAAAAACTGTCATGCGCTTGCACGATAAAACAGGTTTCAACGATCTATCCGGCCCCATAATGATGCGAGCTGCCAGTTTTTCCCATTGTTTTAAACTGCCGGCGCTTGCACAGCTGCAGTAAGCCGAGCTTAAACACAGGCGACGCGAACAAGGTACAGACGCAAAAAGGGAAAGTATATAATGCTGCAAGAATTCAAGGATTTCATCGCCAAGGGTAATGTCATGGACATGGCTGTTGGTATCATTATCGGGGCTGCGTTTACCGCAATTGTTACATCACTGGTTGGTGATTTAATCAATCCGATCATCAGTCTGTTTACGGGCGGGCTCGATTTTTCAAATCTTGGGTATCGCCTGACGGAAGGCGAAGACGGTGCGGTGTTTGCTTATGGTAATTTCATCATGGCATTGATCAATTTCCTGATCATCGCCTGGGTGGTCTTTATTCTGGTTAAAATGGTGAACCGCGTTAAAGGCGCTGTCGAAAAGGCCCCTGAAGAAGTCGCGGCTGATCCTGGCCCGACGGAAAAAGATCTTTTGATCGAAATCCGGGACGCATTGCGCAAATCCTGACAGAGCCGCAACGTCCAAACAGATAAGACAAAAGAACGCCGCTCGGAAAAGAGCGGCGTTCTTTTTTAGTCCCGTGTGGGGCGATCAGCTTTCGGGTGCAGGGGCCACGGACGCGAGATAGGCTGCGACGTCTTCACCACCGTTCTTCAGCTTATACGCCATTTTGGATTTCGCTTTGCTGTCATCCAGATAGGCGCGCAGGAAGGCGCGTGGGTCTTGGGTGTATTCCACAAGGTTGGCGGCATCCCAGACGAGGCCTGCTTCGCCAGCGGCAACAAGATCATCACCGTAGTTGAAGTCTGTGACACCGGCCTGACGACCGATGACGCCATAGAGGTTCGGGCCTACTTTGCCACCTTTGACAATTTCGTCGCCTGCGTCAGACACGATCATGTGGCAGGATTTGCACTTGTTGAATGTCTTTTCGCCGGCTGCGGCGTCACCTGCGCCACCGTGTCCCTCTGCGAAGGCAGGGGCGGCGGCGAAGGTCATTGCGATAATGGCTGCTAGTGTACGTTGCATTGTTATCTCCTATTACTCTTCGAGAGATAACGTAGCAGAACACAGCCAGAGTCAACAGTCACGTTGACTTGATTTTAGGCGACCGCATGGGAAATTGCGCATTGTTTCCAAAGTTCTTTGAGCGCGAGTACCAGATGTTCAATGTCGTCAATGCTGTGCAGCGGTCCGGGGGTAAAGCGCAGACGTTCCGTGCCTTTCGGGACCGTGGGGTAGTTGATGGGCTGCACGTAGATGCCGTATTGCTGCATCAGGTAGTCTGCGATCATCCGGCATTTTACCGGATCGCCGATCATCACGGGGATGATGTGGCTGGGATTTTCCAGATGCGGGATGCCTTCCATGTCCAACCGCTTGCGCAGGTAGGCCACGCGTTCGCGTTGCAGCTTGCGTTCCTGGTCGGACTGCTTGAGGTGCCGGATCGAGGCTTGCGCCGCTGTTGCCACAGCAGGGGGCAGGGCGGTGGTAAAGATAAAGCCCGAGGCGAACGACCGGATGAAATCACACAGCGCCTCTGATCCGGTGATGTAGCCACCCACGACGCCGTAGGCTTTGCCCAGTGTGCCTTCGATCAGGGTGATGCGGTCTTGCAGTCCCTCACGTTCCGAGATGCCACCGCCGCGTGGCCCGTAGAGGCCCACAGCGTGTACTTCGTCGAGGTAGGTCATAGCACCGTGCTTTTCGGCTACTTCGATGATCTCTTTCATGGGGCAGATGTCGCCATCCATGGAATAGACGCTTTCGAACGCGACGATCTTGGGGCAATTGGCGGGGAGGGCGGCCAGCTTGCGATCAAGGTCTTCGGGGTCGTTGTGCTTCCAGAGCACTTTGGTCGCGCGGGAATGGCGGATGCCTTCGATCATGGAGGCGTGGTTCAGCTCGTCCGACAGGATCACCGCGTCATGCAGGCGCGCGCCAAGACAGCTGAGGGCGGCCCAGTTAGAGACGTAGCCGGACGTAAAGAGCAGCGCGTCTTCTTTGTGGTGCAGATCGGCCAGTTCCGCCTCGAGCAATTTGTGCGCGTGGTTGGTGCCGGAGATATTGCGTGTGCCACCCGCGCCTGCGCCGTAAGCGTCGATGGCGCCTTTCATGGCGTTGATGACGGTAGGGTTTTGGCCCATGCCGAGATAATCGTTGGAACACCAGACGGTCACCTGGTCGGGGGCCTCTTCGTCGTGACATATGGCTTGGGGGAATTTACCCGCCTGCCGTTCAAGTTCCGCGAAGATGCGGTAGTTGCCATCTTCTTTGAGTGTGTCCAGTTGTGCTTGGAACAGTGCATCAAAGTCCATGATGTCCCCCTTTTAGTATCGTTGCTTTGGGTGTTGGTTGCTTTGGCGCCGGTAGCATCCACCGCCATAGCTTTTCGTCCGGGATCGGCAGCACCATCACCCAGTGTTCAAGAAGTGCCAGCGCCGTAAGAGCGGTCAGCAAGGTAAAGCCGATAATCTGGCCGTCGGTTTGTGCCGTGTAGATCCGCTCCAGCCAGCAGGCCGCAGCGAAGGTGAGCGCCGTCACAGAAAATGGAAACAGCCAGTTCAGGGGCCGGATCCGGAAATAAGTCGCAAGATGCGCAAGGGCGGTGGGCAGAAACTCCACGTTGATCTTGGGCACCCCGAGGTAGAGGTTCAGCTTGGCCGAGAGGCGGGCAAAAAACAGCACCGCGAAGGTCCAGACGCCGAAAGCATTCGGCGCATTGTCGCCAATCAGCACAAGGATGATGAGCGTGCCGACCAGCACCATCTCGTGATAGGCCAGCGTGCCCCATGCGCGGATGAAGCGTTCCCATTCGGGTGTCTTTTCGGGCAGGGGGTAGACATTGGGACCGGTGATAACACCGGTCAGGAACGCCAGTTCGATCCAGCCCCAGATGCACAGTGCTGACAGGAAGGCAAGGCAGGCCCCCAGAACGCTTGTATCGTTCAACGTGTTGAGAAACCCCCAAATGCCAATCGCAGCCATCGGAAGGCCCCAAAGCGTGGCGCGCAGGCCCGCGTGCGGGCCCTTCTTGTCCGCCGTCTTCACGACCCAAAGTATCGCGCCGGTGGAAAACCACCAAACGAACAGGGCAAGAAGAGAGGCGGACAGGATCGTCATTTTAGTATGAAGGCTCCAGACGGGTGACGGCGGGAACCTTGTGTTTCTTCACAGGGATCGTGAAGAGCGACACGAACGCACTGACTGCGCGGGCCTGTGCTCCGATTTTGGCAAAGAATTTGCCTTCTTTCGTCGCGATCGCCAGATCGGCGTTGGCCTTCTGCATCTTCTCAAGATTTGGCTGCCAGCGCTGGTGGTCGATGTCGACCGTGATCGGGAAGATCTGCTCTGTTAGTTTGGATGTCTTGGTAAAGACTTCATGCGCGTACCAGTCCGGGTCCACGCCGAGGGCCTTGTGAAATGCAGGGCGCTGGTGGTCGCGCACATACATGGTGGAATAGACCGCTGTGAGGAAGAACTTGATCCAGAGCACGTTGCGGCCTTGGGTCAGTTTGGGGTCGGTCTTCATCAGCAGGGCGAAGGCCTCGCCGTGGCTGAATTCATCGTTGCACCATTCCTCGAACCATTTGAAGATCGGGTGGAAGCGGTGCTCGGGATGTTCCTGCAGGTGGCGGAAGATCGTGATGTAACGCGCGTAGCCGATCTTTTCGGACAGATACGTGGCGTAGTAGATGAACTTGGGCCGGAAGTAGGTGTATTTCTTCTTCTGCGTCAGAAACCCGAGGTTCACCGCAACGCCTGCTTCGCGCAGGGCGTCGTTGATAAAGCCGGCGTGCCGTGCTTCATCACGCGCCATCAGTTGAAAGAGCTGTGTGATGTCTTTGTTGTTGCCGCGGCGCTTCATCTCTTTGTAGAGCACACAGCCGGAAAATTCGGCCGTGCAGCTTGAGATCAGGAAGTCGATGAATTCCTTTTTCAGCTCAGGCTCCATATTGTCCCAGTCGACGTGGTCCCAGTCTTCGTTTTTCTTGAAGTGGCCCTTGTTGGGGTCGGCGACCATCTGTGCGATCAGCGCGTCCCATTCTTCGCGGATGCCCGAGACGTCAATCGCGTCAAGCTCGTCGAAGTCGGTGGTGTAAAAGCGCGGGGTCAGCAGGGTGTTCTGCATCGCCACTTCGGTGGCAGCTTTGCTGTCGACGACAACCTGCTGCGCTTCCTGCAGCTTGAGGGATTCCTCGGCATCGGTGATGTCGGCGGTGTGTTTAGGGGTCTGGACGTTCATAGCGTTACCTCCTCGGAGAAGGAAAATTCACATAGTTCCATCACCTCGAAATCGCCCGTCAGGCGGGTCCAGAGGCGTTCGAGCTTGCTGGCGCGGATGATCGTGGCTTCGCGATCTTCGGAGATTACTTCACCGAAGGGGGCCATGATCTCACCGCCGTGCACTTGCACTTCGTCACCGGGATAGATTACGGCGCCGTTGTTGAATTTCACATGCGCATGCAGGCTTTCGAACTTGTGGCTGATCTCGACGGTGCAGGGGGCACGCTCGAAGTCTTTCGTCAGTAGTCCCATGAGGTGGCTTCCTTTCAGGGTTTGGGTTGTTCCAGCAACCTGGCGAAGGTGCGGGAGTTGGTGGCGCCAAAGCCCATAAGCTCGGCAGACCATCCGGTGACGGGGTCGGTGATGGAAAGGCGGTTGCCTTCCCGTAGTTGTAGTAGGACGGGTTGCGTCATGTCGAGGCCGCGCAGGCCGCGTTCGCGGGCGATGACCCGTTCGATGCCAGCGACAAAGCCGCCTTTGTCGGCAGGGAAGTCTGCGATCACGGTGCCGGTTTCGTCCAGCACGCGGGCTTTGCCCGAGGCGTCACCCCACAGGTGGATCACACGTTCTGTCAGGACAGCCCCTTCGGGCGGCTGGTTTTGAGGCTCGCGTCCGGTGAAGGTCGCAACTGAGACGATGACCAGAACCGTAAAGACAAGGCCGAACATGATGCGCACCATGATGCGGGGCACAAGTTCTTCTTCGCGGGCGTGGATGCGGGGTTGTGTTTGCGTGTTCATGGGGTTCACTCCGCCGCGACTGTGGTTGCAGGGTTCGGCATGGGCGCTGCAACCGCCTGACGTGTGACTTTGGGCATCGCTACACGCGCCTCAGCGGCCTCTGAGAGCAGTGCAGCGACCTTTTCGGCCTCTGGGATGCACCGCAGGGCCGGTTGCGCCTCACGCAGGTACCACGGGCGCACATGGGGCCAGCAGGTCAGGTAGGACAGGCGTGTCTCACCGATTGTCTCAAGCGCTATGGTGCCGGTGCCATTCGGGCGCAGGTCCAGCATCGCATTGCCCACTTGTGTGTAGGGGATGTTGATCGTGACGTTGAGGGCCGCACCGATGCGCATTGCAACACGCGCATCGGTGACAGTGTAGACGGTGGCGCGCGCTTGCGCGACGGCCACCAGTGTCAGCATACCGCAGGTGATAAGCCCGAGGATCAGGAACGGAACCGCTGAACCGATTGCCTGACCCAGAGGCAAAAGATCCAGTTGTGACACGAACCGCCAGAGCGACAGCAGTACGAAGTACCCTGCTACCCATTTCACCTTGAGCGATTCAACCGCAAGACGCCACCAGTTGGGACGGCCCTGCCAGAGGATATTCTCGCCCTTGGGCGGCTCGGCAGGAAGCCCCTCAACGGGCTCTATCTCGAAGTCGTCATGCCCGTGGGCATGTCTTTGTGTCGTATGGTGAGACATGGCGAGTATCTCCTCCGTTCGTGTTGTGTTGCTGTTGAGGTGCCCCGCCGCGCGCATTGCCGCTGCGGGGCGCCCGGTGTCTTAAAGGCGTGGTTCCTGACGGTCGCCGGCATAAAGCTTGCCGCCGCCGTAGTAGCCCGAGATCTTGTCTTCCTCGAGCAGGGTAACCTGCCGCGGTGAAGCGATTGTCGGGATAGTGGCAAAGTGCTTGCCATAAAGCGCATGCACGCTGACGCTGTTGGATTTGATGCGGGCAAAGGTAATTGGCATCAGGCGTGTGCCCGATCCCCATTTGCTGTCCAGTTCAAGCTCCAGATAGCGGACCAGCTGCTCTGGCTCGTCGATCCACATGTCGGTGATCTTGCCGACAACCTCGCCGTCACCTGCCACAACGGGCAGACCGCGCGGATCGCGTCCGGCTGCAACCAAAAATCCTTCGGCGGCAGACATCGGCACAATCTTCGGATGGCCGTGGCCATCGAGTTCAGGCACATCGCGGCGCGGCGCCCAGGAGGCAGGGCCGACACCGTCAAGCATGGGATCGCCCGTAGGCTCCAGCGGGAATCCGTTGCCGGGCCCGACACGCTTGAGCGCGATATCCGCCCGTTCAGGTGTCTGGCCTGAGGGCACAGTGACTTCACCGCGGCCGTGAGGCAGTTTGAATGTTTTGTCTTCTGGCAGCGGCCACATGCTGGGGTTGGACGATGCATTGCCTTCATCGTCTTCCAGCGGATAGCCTTCGCGCATGTTCTCGCGCTGAATCCAGATCACCAGACCTGCAAAGAATATGTAGAACAGCCAGAGCGTCACGCTCGCCAGATCTACTTCGCCAAAGAATGTTGCAGTCATATCGTTTCCTCCTGAAACGGGGTCAAGTTGGGAAATCGGCGAGGCCCATGGGCCGGGTGCCTTTTTCCGTCGGGGTGAGAGGACCACTTTGGCGCACGAGCGGTCCCAAAATCACGAGAGTGACGAAAAGCAAGCCAATCTCAGTGTGATATACGAATGAATAGCCCGTTGCCGGAGAGACCATGCCTTCCCCCCATGCACCGGACATCGCGATGGAGCCTGTCCAGTCGCGTAAACTACCGCCAATGGCGATCGAAAGACCCGCAGCGGTGGCTTGTGCCGCCCCCCACGCGCCCAAGGCCAGCCCGCGCCCGGCTTTGCCGGTATCGGGCAGGGTCATACAGGCCGTCAACGTGGCCACGGCAAACAAACCACCGCCGAAACCAATCAGGCAGGCCCCTGCATAAAACAATGTTGGCGAATTCAAGGGCGCTGCGAAAATCACAATCGAAAAGGCCCAGATGCCCGCCAGAATGCCACCACCCGCCAGCCGGAAGGCGTTCGAACCTGCAGCAAGCCGTGTGCCAGCCCAGCCAAAGCCGATCAGCGCGCCCAGCGACCACATCGCGGTCAACAGGGTGGTCGAGGACACCGACAGCCCAAGAATTTCGCCGCCATAGGGTTCAAGCAGCACGTCCTGCATGTTGAACGCCATAGTACCCACAAAGATGCAGGCGAGCAGGCGACCGGCTTGGCCACCATTGATGAAATCCGACCACGCGTCTGAGAATTTGGGGCGCGGTGCTTCGCGCTCGCTGCGCGACATCGGTTGCACGCTTTCCTGTTTCCACAGCGCGATTAGATTCAGAATAATGGTGACAACAGCCGTAGCCTGCACCACCTGAATAAGCTTGAGCGGGGTAAAGTCACGCAGCAAAAATCCGATGATCAGTGAGGAAATTCCCATTCCAATCAGGAACATAACGTAAAGAAGCGCCACAACGCGGGGCCGCGTTTCATCCGTGGCGCGGTCAGAGGCAAGCGCCAGTCCGGCGGTCTGCGTCATGTGCATGCCAAGGCCCGTCATCAAGAATGCAAGGGCGGCCAGCAGCTCTCCTGCGAAGGGCAGTTCGATGTAGACATCCCCGCCCAATACCAGAAGCGTCGAGGGCATAATAGCCAGCCCGCCAAACTGCCAGAGCGAGCCGAACCAGATATAGGGTACCCGCTTCCACCCGATGGCAGAGCGGTGCGTGTCGGATCGGAAGCCTAAAAGCGCGCGGAACGGGGCAATCAGCACCGGCAAGGCAATCATCACAGCCACGATCATCGCCGGCACGCTTAATTCCACGATCATCACGCGGTTCAATGTGCCCAAAAGCATGACAGACGCCATGCCGACGGAAATCTGGAACAGCGACAGGCGCAACAACTGAGCCAACGGCAAGTCGGCACTGGCCACATCGGCAAATGGCATCGCTTTGAGCGACAGACGTTTCAGGCCGCTTGCGTTCACGCCCGTACCTCCATCAGTTGTGAGATGTAAAAGCCCGATGCCACACGTTCGACCGGGTCAACGCGGCGGGTAACGCCTTGGTCGCGCGCGGCAACAGCGAGTTTTCCAGCGTCATGCGGGATCATCACAGGGCTGCGGTCTGAGCGCGGGAAAAGCTTTCCAGCATACCACATCGTCATCAGCGCGCGGGTGCGCGGCGCCACGGTAAACACAATTGAGCCGTCGGTGCGCGTCTCTAACGCCGCCAGCGCGCGCCCAATATCCTGCGCGTCATAATAAATCAGGCTGTCCATCGCGATGACGTGGTCAAACTGGCCCAAAGTGGGGCACAGCATGTCACCGGAAGCAAATAAAACTTGCCCGCGCAACGCTTCAGGCAGGCGGCTTTCGGCAATTTGCACCAAAGCTGGCGAGATATCCGTCGCCAATACCTGTGCGCCACGCTTTGCCAGCTCAATCGTCATCTGCCCGGCACCGCATCCTGCATCAAGGACGCGTGCACCGCGCAAATCAGCGGGCAAACGGCTCAGCATCAGATCGCGCATCCGGTCGCGACCTTCGCGCACCGTTTGGCGGATCTTGGATACAGGCGCGTCAGAGGTCAGCCGCTCCCACGTCCGGGTCGCAGTCTTGTCAAAGTACGTCTCGACCCGCGCGCGTGTCGCACGATACCCAGGGCGATGGGCCCCGGCTTCGACGGCCATGTCAGACAAGATCACTTCGTCGCGCATCAATCAAACCCCAAAAGCTCGAAAATATCTCGGTCGGGCAACGGGGCAGGGGCCAAAGGCTCGGTCCCGTTCCACAGTGTCTCGGCCAAGCGCACATACTCTTTGCGGACCTGTACGACTTCTTCATCATCAGGCATCTCAAAGAGCGTCTTCTTTTTCAACCGCGACCGGCGGATGGCGTCCAGATCAGGCATATGCGCGATCCGGTTGAATCCAACAGTCTTGCAGTAGCGGTCCACCTCGTCGGTTTCACGCGACCGGTTAGCCACACATCCCGCCAACCGTACCTTGTAATTGGCCGACTTGGCCTGCACGGCGGCAATGATCCGGTTCATCGCATAAATGCTGTCAAAGTCATTGGCGGTCACAATCAAAGCACGGTCGGCATGCTGCAAAGGAGCAGCAAATCCGCCACACACCACGTCACCCAGCACGTCAAAAATCACCACATCGGTGTCTTCCAGCAAGTGATGCTGCTTCAGCAGCTTCACTGTCTGGCCGACAACGTAACCGCCGCAGCCCGTCCCCGCTGGAGGACCACCGGCTTCCACGCATTTCACGCCGTTAAAGCCCTCGAAGACAAAATCCTCAGCGCGCAACTCTTCAGGGTGGAAATCCACCTCTTTCAGAATGTCGATCACCGTTGGTACCAACGTCCCGGTAAGTGTAAACGTACTGTCATGCTTGGGATCACAGCCGATCTGCAAAACCCGCTTGCCCAGCATCGAAAACGCAGCCGATAGGTTGCTTGATGTCGTCGACTTGCCAATGCCGCCCTTTCCATAAACCGAAAAGACTTTGGCTCCTTC
>Ga0316197_10003373_pt1 | contig 11363 bp, 9 predicted proteins | sample OudBiesiAoxic_MG_FD_204939 | JGI IMG/M metagenome (GOLD analysis project Ga0316197, IMG submission 204939) | Coastal sediment microbial communities from Oude Bieten Haven, Netherlands - site A oxic | ecosystem: Environmental > Aquatic > Marine > Coastal > Sediment | place: Netherlands...
GTACGCCGATCGGGCGATTCGCGAGCAGGGTCTTCCGCCCGGGGGAGTCGCCACCCTGGCGCTGCGCGAGCGCGGCATGGACACCGGCACCTTCGAGCAGGCGATCGAGCGTCGTCAACGCAACGCGGGCCGGTCGCCTCGCCGGCCACCGCGGTACGCTGATCCGGACGAGGCGCCCCGGCGGGGCCTGAACGAGAACTACGCCCGCGAGTTGCTGGAGTTGCACACGTTGGGGGTGGACGGCGGATACACGCAGCAAGACGTCGTCGAGGTTGCACGGTGTTTCACGGGGTGGACGTTGCTGCCGCTTCGTGCGGGCCAGGGGTTCGTCTACGTGGACCCACTTCACGACCGCGGCAAGAAGTTCGTGCTGGGCAAAACGATCAAGGGCAAGGGGTTGGCCGAAGGTGAGGCCGTGCTCGATCTGCTGGCCGCCCACCCGGCCACGGCCCGCTTCGTCTCCGAGAAGCTCGCGCGCCGTTTCGTCAGCGACGATCCGCCGGCGTCGCTGGTCGATCGCATGGCGGCCAGTTTTCTCGATAGCCGCGGCGACATCCCGACCGTATTGCGCACCCTGTTCCAGTCGGCCGAGTTCTGGGCGCCGGAGTACCGCTCGGCCAAGATCAAGACTCCCCTCGAGTTCGTGGCCAGTGCGTTACGAGCGACCGAAGCCGACCTCGGCGAGCGTCCGGGCCCCCTGCACGCTTTGCGGCAGATGGGACAGGCGCCGTACGGGGCCCAGCCCCCGACGGGCTACGAAGACACCGCCGAGGCGTGGGTATCAACCGGCGCCCTGCTCGACCGCATGAAGTTTGCGCTGGGCCTTGCCGCGGACCGCGTCCCCGGTGTGATCGCCACCCCGCGTCCGGTAGCGCCCCCTACGGAGAGTCCGGAAGGCCAGGTGGCGGAGGCGGGCCGGCGCTTGCTGGGCCGCGAGCCGTCGAAGGCCACGATCGACGCCATCGTCGAGCAGTTCGAGGATCCCGACGAGTCCAGTCGGGATTCGTTCGTGCTGCGTTCTGCCGAAGGGCGGGATCGACTGATCACCGGCTGGCTGCTTGCCTCGGCCGAGTTCCAGAGGAGGTAGGCGATGCCCGTCTCGCGCAGATACTTCCTCAAATCCGGCGCCGTCGCCCTGGCCGGTGTGGGGTCGGTGGCCGGGGGCCTGCCCTCATTTCTGGTCCGCGCAGCCGCTTCGTCCGGCGCTCGAGGCAAGACCCTGGTGGTGTTGTTCCAGCGCGGTGCGGCCGACGGGCTGAACATCGTCGTACCGCACGGCGAGTCCCGTTACTACGATCTGCGACCGAGCATTGCCATCCCGCGGCCCGCCAAGGGCGTCTCCGGGACGGCGATCGATCTCGACGGGCTCTTCGGTCTTCATCCGGCGCTGGGTCCGTTCAAGAAGATGTTCGACGACGGGTTGCTCGCGATCGTCAACGCGGCGGGTTCGCCCGACGCCACGCGCTCGCACTTCGACGCCCAGGACTTCATGGAAACCGGTACGCCCGGGGTCAAGAACACGCGCGACGGTTGGCTGAATCGTTACCTGCAGCAGTACGCGCCTCGGCGGCAGACGAACTTCCGTGCCGTCTCCTCGACGGCGCAGATGCCGCGCATCCTCGGCGGCAGGGCTCCCGCGCTGGCCATCGCCGACCTGTCGAAGTTCGGGATTCCAGGGCGCCACGCCGAGGTCGCGCAGAAGGGGCTACAGCGTCTTTACGCCGGCGCCGGCGACGACCTGCTCACGCCGACAGCCAGCGAGACCTTCGAGGCGGTCCATGCCCTCTCGCTCCTCGACTATGAAGCCTACCGTCCGGCCAACGGCGCGAGTTACTCCGGACGCGGATTGGGCAAGAGCCTTCGTCAGATCGCCCACCTGATCAAGGCCGACGTGGGGCTGGAGATCGCTTTTGCCGAGATCGGTGGTTGGGACCACCACGTCAAAGAGGGCGGGGCGGAGGGTCAACTGTCCAACCTGCTGCGCCGCTTTTCGGGCGACGTCGCGGCCTTCGTTACCGACATGGGGCCGCGCATGGATGACGTCGTCGTGGTCACGATGTCCGAGTTCGGGCGGACCGCGAGTGAGAATGGCTCGCGCGGCACCGACCACGGTCACGCCAACGCCCTGTTCGTCATGGGCGGGCCCGTGAAGGGCGGCAAGGTCTACGGCGACTGGCCCGGACTCGCGGACGACCGACTGCACGAAGGACGCGATCTGGCCTTGACCACGGACTTCCGGGATGTGATCTCCGAGCTACTGCAGGGCCACCTCGGGGCCTCGAGACTCGAGGCGGTCTTTCCCGGATACGCGATCGACGCGCGACGCTACCGTGGCCTGCTCGGCGGGTAGTACAATCGCCTTCGTCCCGATTCACTCGACGAGGCGATGCGATGCGAAGACTGACCGTAGCTACCCTGTTCGTGTTGTTGCTGGCCGCGTGCGGCCCCGGTGAAGAAAAGACGGCGTTGCCCGTGCCGACCGGACCGGTGGCCCACTCCGAGCGCGTTTCTTCTTTCGACGGCGTGCCGATAGCCTACACCGTCGCGGGAGAGGGGCCGGGAGCCCTGCTCTTCATCCACGGCTGGGCTTGCGACCGGTACTACTGGGCTTCACAGCTCTACGACTTCGCCGATACCCACACGGTCGTCACTGTCGATCTGGCCGGTCACGGAGATTCGGGTGCCGGTCGTGCGGATTGGACCCTCCAGGCACTGGCAGGCGACGTCCAGGCGGTCGTCGATCACCTCGATCTGCGCAGTGTCATCCTCGTCGGGCATTCGATGGGAGGCCCGGTCGCGCTCGAGGTGGCCAGGCTGATACCCGACCGCGTGGTCGGCGTGATCGGCGTCGATACGCTGCACGACGTCGGGGTCGATTCCCGAGACGCATGGGAACGGATCTTCGCCCGTTACGAGGCCGGTTTTTCCGCTACCTGCACGGAGTTCGTCAAGGGGATGTTCCTGGAAGACGCCGACGCCGGGCTGGTCACGGAGATCACCGACGACATGTGCGACATCTCACCCGAGGTCGGCCTCGCACTGCTTCGCGCCTATTCCGTCCACGACCTCTCCGGTTCTCTCGCGGACGTCGAGGTTCCCGTACGTTCGATCAACGGCCCGATGTGGCCCACCAACGTCGAGGGCAACCGAAGATACGATCCGGACTTCGACGTGTTGATCATCGAAGGCAGCGGTCATTTTCCGATGCGCGAGAAACAGGCGGAGTTCGACATGCTTCTCGAGCAGGTGATCGAGGAGATCACCTCCGGCGAAACGATCTGAACCGTGCTATTCGCTCGAGGCTGCGGCCTCGGCCGCGGCGAGCAGCGTCTTCGAATCGATCCGTACCCGGTAGTCCGGATTGACGTACTCGAACAGGATCACGCCCTCGGTGTCGACGATGAAGACCGACGGCACGGGCAGCAAGTGGTTCATCAGCCCCGACGCCGCCACGATGTCTATGCCGTGGGCCTTGAGCTCCAGGACTTCCTTGTCGGTGAGCCGATACGCGACGCCCACCGAAATTCCCACCTTCATATGACTGTCTGAAAGCAGCGTGTAGTCGTATTTGTTCTCTGCGATGGAGCCCCGGATCCTTGTTGGCCGATCCGGACTGATGGCGACGAGCTGGTAGCCGAGCGCGGTGAGCTTCGATTCGATCTCTCGCAGTTGACCCAACTGCTTGCTGCAGTATGGTCACCAGCCTCCGCGGTAGAAGATCAGGATCGTCGGCTTCGTGCCGAAAACGTCCGACAGGGCAACGTCGGCTCCCTCGGCATTCTTGACCGTGGCATCCGGGATCGTGGCGCCGATCGGCAGGGGATCGATTCGCTCCGGCGAGATCGGGATCTTGCCCCGACCGGAAGCGTGGGCCAGCCCGGCGATGGCGAATCCGAGGGCCAGCATCAAGGTCAGAATCGGACGAGTCGGGTTTCGGGGCATCGGAGCCTCCTTTGTTGGTGCCCCCAAGCACTCCAAGCATACCCTGCCGGGCAGATTTTCGGGTTCTGGACTCGACGGTCCGTGCGACCCACATTAGTCCAGGAGGAGGCCACGTCTCTAATCCCCGGGTTTCTGCGGGCTGGGTGCCAACGAGGTATGCACGAGATGAAACGCGAAGAGTGGTCCGAATTCGGCGGCGTCGCGGGACGCCTGGTCACCGGTTCGATCTCTGGCAGTAGTCTGGTCAGCGGCATCGTCCTCGGACTGGGTCTTCTGTTCGTCGACTGGATGTTCGTCTTCGGCAACGCCTCCGGGATGATCATGCCCTTCAACCTCATCGTGCTCGCCGTCGTGCTGGCGCGATTCGCGGTCAACGGACTGTACGGGGAGTGGAGCGGCACCGTGTTCTCGGGCGCCGGGGGACCGTGGACCGTCGTGGGCGCCGTGGCGCTGCGCTACATGGCCCTGACCTTCATCTGGTACATGCCCCTGACCCTGATCGGGATGAAGGTCGTCCAGACTCCCGCCGGTGCTCCGATCACGGCCTTGCCCATGATGATGGGCGGAGCGCTGGTCTTTGCCGCCATCAACATGTTGGCCATGACTGTGACGCCTCCGTTGTTCCTGATCGTCTCCGTCTCGGCCACCAGCTTCGGCGACGTCTTCTCTGCCGACCACTGGCGGAGACTGTTCGTCGGTCGCAAGGACGATCTGTTCACGGTCTACGTGGTCTACGCGGGCGCCCTGCTCATGGTCGCGATGCTCACGTTCCCGGTCGTCATGCTCGCCATGGCGGCGACCTACAAGCTGGCGATCCTCGTCGGCGGACTGGGATTCTGTCTGCTGTTCGGCGTGTCGGTCAATCTGCTGGGTCGCCTGTGTGGCTTTTTCGCCTTTGGCGACCTCGGACTGATCGACCGTCCGGTTGGTCAAGACCCCGATCCCGTGCCCGGAACGGCGCCTGCCGTCGACGTGTCTTCGCCGATTGCCTCGCCGGTGAACGTGGCCGTCGCGCCCCAGCACCCACCGGAGTTGCCGGCCCAACCCGTGGCTGCTGCACCGGAGCAGCCTGTGGCCGTCGCACCGTTCCAGCCCGAGACGGCCGTCACGCCCCAGCCCGCTCACGTGACGGCGACCCCGACCGTCCCGCCCCAGCCGCAATCGTCCGAGGAAACAGCGCGTCGGCCGCTCGATGACGCCAAGGCGAGAGTCGATGCCGCCGTGCAGGACTTCGCCCAGAACCCCGACGCGACGCTGACAGCACTGCAGAGTCTGAACACCGAATTCGCGCCGCATCCGCTGGTGCTGCAAAGCCTGGCCATCCACAACTATCGCGCGGGACGGGTCGAACCGAGTATCGAGGTGGCCCGCGAGGCCATCCCGCTGTGCTTCGAGCGCGGTCACTCGTACCTGGCGGCGGAATTGTTCCGTGAGATGCGCCAGTACCGCAGTCAACTGGCCCTGACCATGGAACAACTGCTCACGGTCGGTCACACGCTGATCAAGATGGAAGACTTCGCCACCGCGGCCAAGGCCTACACTGCGGTGATCGCGCAGGACAGTTCCGAGTCCCGTGCGGTCAAGGGGTTGCTGCAGGTCGCCGAGAAGATCCTGCACGAAAAGCACAGACCCGAGGCCGCGATCAAGGTCTACCAGTACCTGCTACAGCACTGTTCCTCTTCACCGCTGGTCGAGTACATGCAGACCGGCTTGGAAGACGCCGAGCGGACCATGGCGCAGGCGACGGCAGGCTAGACCCGGAACAAGCGACTCGACACATCGAGAGTCTCGCGGACTCGATCGGGTCCTCGAGATCCCTGACAAGGCACGACCGGACCCAGGAACGCCTGGATCGTCCTGTTTCCAGCCGGTCTGAAACCCCACGGGCCTCGCGAACGTTAGAACAAGCATTCAGGTCGTCATCAGTCTCTCGAGTGGAGAGGTCGGAGAACCATGTCCAAGAAGCTGATCATCATCTTGCTCGCCGTTGTCGGACTGGTGGTCGTCGTCGTGGCGCTGGGCTTCAAATTCAGCCAAAAAGAGTCGCCGGGGATCGAGGTCGAAAGCGAGGTCGTGGGTCGCACGCGGATCGTCCAGACGGTCACCGCGACCGGTCGCATCCAGCCCAAGACCCAGGTCAACATCAGTGCCGACGTCAGTGCCAAGATCACCCATCTCGGCGTCAAAGAGGGTGAATGGGTCAAGCAGGGCACCCTGCTGGTCGAACTGGACGGCGAGCGGCTCGCCGCCAGCGTCGAGAGCGCCGAGGCCAACGAGCGAGTCGCACAGGCGAACGCCGCCGTCAGTCTCGAGAACATGAAGAAAGCCGAGAGGGATCTAGCTCGCGCCCGCGACCTGCACCGATCGGGGCTCGAGACCCAGTCCCAGCTCGAAGCGGCCGAGGCGTTGTACCAGGTCGAACGAGCCCGGGCTGATGCGGCCACCGACCAGGTCGCGCAGGCTCGGGCCAATCTGAAGCAGCTACGGGACGACCTGTCGAAGACACGGATCTACGCGCCGATCGCCGGCACCGTCAGTGTCCTGAACAAGGAAGTCGGTGAGATCGCCCTGGGCTCGCAATTCCAGGAGGACGTGATCCTGGTCCTGGCCAACCTCTCGGGCATGGAAGCCGAGGTCAAGGTGGACGAGAACGACATCGTCTCGGTCACCATCGGCGACGCATCGAAGATCACCGTGGATGCGCTTCCCGACCTGGAACTCGAGGGCGTGGTGACCGAGATCGCCAGCTCGGCGAGCATCGAAGGCTCGGGCAGCACGGACCAGAAGACGGAGTTCGTCGTCAAGATCGCGATCACCGATATGGACTCGAAGTTACGCCCCGGGATGACCGCTTCCGTCGATATCGTCACCGACGTCCGCGAGGACTCGCTCGGGATACCGATCCAGGCCGTGGCCGTGCGAACGCCGGAACAACTCGGAGGCGGAAACGGCGAAGGCGAGGAATCGAAATGGAAACCGGACAAGGACGGTTTCGTCGAACTGGTCTTCGTGATCGACGGCGGTAAGGTCTCGGCACGGCAGGTCGAAACGGGAATCCAGAGCGAAACGCACATCGAGATCGTCGGCGGCCTGGAGGAGGACGAGGCGATCGTCATCGGTAACTACCGCGCGATCAGCCGCGACCTCGAAGACGGCTCGGAAGTCGTCGTGGCGGATGAGTCCGGCGCCGCTGGCGCCGAGCCAGGTTGATTCGGAATCAGACAGGAAACGGCATGTCGCTAAGAATCATCGACGTCACGAAGGTCTACCAGATGGGCAGCATCGAGGTGCCGGCCCTGCGCGGCGTCTCGTTCGACGTGCAACAGAAAGAGTACGTCGCGATCATGGGACCGTCGGGTTCGGGCAAGTCGACCATGATGAACCTGCTCGGTTGCCTCGACACGCCAACCTCCGGCGAATACGAACTGGACGGTGAACCGGTCAGTTCCTTGAAGGAGGACGCCCTGGCCGAGATCCGCAATCGAAAGATCGGCTTCGTCTTCCAGACCTTCAACCTGCTGCCCCGTTCCGATCTCTACCATAACGTCGAACTGCCCCTGATCTACAAGGGCATGCGCCGCGGGAAACGTAAGAAGATCGTCGAGGAGGCGATCGAGCGCGTCGGTCTCGCCGACCGCATGAAGCACCGGCCGTCGGAGCTATCAGGGGGACAGCGTCAGCGTGTCGCCATCGCCCGCGCACTGGTCAACAAGCCTTCGATCATCCTCGCCGACGAGCCGACGGGCAACCTCGACAGCGCGACCGGGATGGAGATCATGGGCATCTTCGACGAACTGAACCAGGCCGGCAATACGATCCTGCTCGTCACTCACGAAGTCGAGATGGCTCGGCACGCCAGTCGCGTCATCCGCCTGCGCGACGGTCTGGTCGAGAGTGACGTCTGTGCCGAGGACGCAGCCTAGCCATGCGGCTGTTGCGCGAGATGGGAGAATCGCTGCGCATCGCCTTCGCGGCGATTCGCGCCAACAAGAGCAGGGGCATCCTGACGACCCTCGGCATCGTCATCGGCATCGTCGGGGTCGTGACGACGATGACGGCCGCCAACGGCATCTCGAATTCGTTCAAGGAAAGCGTCTCGGCTCTGGGTTCCGACGTGCTCTACGTCTCGCGGATGCCCTGGATCATGACCGGCAACTTCTTCGAGTTTCGCAACAGGCCTCCGGTGACACTGAAGGACGTCGAGAAACTGACCCGGCGCCTGGCCAGCGCACGCGCGGTCAACCCGACGGCGGATACCAACCGCAGCGTCAAGTACCGCTCGAATGTGATCGAGAACACCGACATCATCGGCACCACCGACAAGCACATGCTGGTATCGGCTTCGCTGCCGGAGTACGGCCGTTTCCTGACCGCCTTCGACGTGCAATACAAGAAAAATGTCTGTGTCATCGGCTCGTCGCTGCGGGAGCGCCTCTTCGACAACGAGAGCCCGTTGAACAAAACGATCCGCATCGGTCGCGCCAACTTCCGCGTCGTGGGCGTGATGGAAGAGCAGGGCAGCGCGGGCTTCTTCGGCGGGCCGGACTTCGATAGTCAGATCTTCGTGCCGATCAGTTCGTTCGTGAAGGCATTCGGCGGGAGGGGGCGCGACCTCAACATCGCCGTGATGGCCCCTGCCGGGACGACCCTGGCCGACTACGAGTACGAGTTGATCGGAGAGATGCGCAAGGTGCGAAAGCTGGCGCCGACCGACGGCGACAACTTCGCGATCAACACGATGGATTCGCTGGTGGCGATGTTCAACAACGTGATGGGCGTCGTGCTGTTGATCGGCATCATCATCACCAGCATCTCGCTGTTCGTCGGCGGCATCGGGGTGATGAACATCATGTTTGTCTCGGTGACCGAGCGCACCCAGGAGATCGGCATTCGAAAGGCCATCGGGGCCAAGCGACGGGCGGTGCTGACGCAATTCCTGTTCGAGTCGTCGGCGATTTGCCTGGTCGGCGGCTCTCTGGGTCTGCTGGTCGCCTACGGTGTGACCCGCCTGATCAACGCGATGGTGATGCCGGCGAGCGTCTCTCCGGCGATCGTCGTCGTCGCCCTCGTCGTCTCCGTCGGAGTCGGTGTCATCGCCGGTTTCATCCCTGCCTTCCGCGCCTCGCGATTGAAGCCGATCGAAGCGCTGCGCTACGAGTAGGAGCGTCGTATGGGAACGATCGAAGCCTTCTGGATCGCACTGGCCGCCATACGGGCCCACAAGCTGCGCTCGTTCCTGACCCTCGTGGGTATCGTCGCCGGCGTCGCTTCGATCATCGGCGTGATGACCGGCATCTCGATCGTCCAGGTGTCGATGGAGCAGGAGATGAGTGTCCTGGGCACGCAGACGTTCCAGGTCCAGAAGTGGCCGCGAGGGGGCTTCCACAACGATATCGACTGGCGCAAGATCCAGCGCCGCAAGCCGGTGACCGTCGAAAACGCCAACGTCGTGCGCGAAAGGGTCGAGAGCGTCGATCTGGTCGGAGCGGAGCTTTGGCAGTTCGGTTCGGTGGCCAGGTACCGCGACGAATCGACCGAGCCGATCATCTGGATCTGCGGCGGGACGCCGGAATACCCGGCCAACAACACGCACCTCGTTCAATACGGCCGCAACATCTCGAACGAGGACGTCAGGGTCGGGCGGTCCGTGGCCGTCATCGGTTTCGCGCTGGCGGAGCAGTTGTTTCCCTTCGTCGATCCGATCGGCAAGCCGATCAAGGTCGACGGTCGCAAGTACCAGGTCATCGGCGTCTTCGAGGAAAAGAAGTCGGCGATGGGCGGCAACTTCGACAACTACGTCCTGATGCCGGTGACGGTCTTCCAGAAGAACTACGGCATGAAGGGCGAGGACGGTCGCGAGCGCTCGGTCAACATCACGGTGCGGGCCAAGACGCCCGCCCTGCTCGACTCCGCCATGGAGGAAACCCGCGCAGTGCTGCGGTTGACCAGGGGAGTCGACCCTCGCGAAGAGGACGACTTCTACATGTTCACGAACAACAGCTCGATCCGAGAGTTCAACGAAGCGACGGCCGGCGTCAAGCTGGGCGCGTTCGTGATCGGCATCATCGCACTGCTCGTGGCAGGGATCGGCATCATGAACATCATGCTGGTCTCCGTCACCGAGAGGACCCGTGAGATCGGCATCCGCAAGGCGCTCGGCGCCAAGCGGAAGCAGATCCTGTGGCAATTCCTGCTCGAGGCGGTCGTGCTGTGCAACCTCGGCGGCGTCCTGGGCGTCATCGTCGGCTTCGGCCTGGGGAACATCGTCACGCTGTTCACCGAGTTCCCCGTCAACGTGCCGATGGACTGGGCCGTACGAGGCCTGGTCTTCTGCACGATCGTCGGCCTGACGTTCGGCCTGTGGCCCGCGGTGAAGGCTTCGAAGCTGTCGCCGATCGCGGCTTTGCGCCACGAATAGCGGCTGCGGGCCCAACTGGTGCGTTGCTCACCACGGACCTAGATTGATATCGAGGGCCCGGGTAGGCCCCAGGGCACCGTAGCAGTCGACCCAGCGAAAGGGCGTGATGGCCCACGGGTTCGGACTGTTGTCGATCAATCGTTCGTTCGCTACCGCGCGCGTGCGTGCCGGCGCGGTCTCGGTCACGGTGCTCCTCGCCCTGTCAGCCGGGTGCGGCGAGGTTGGTGGCCCCGATCGTCCTAACGTGATTCTCGTCACCCTCGACGCCGTGCGCGCCGATCATCTCTCCTGCTACGGGTACCACCGAAACACGTCACCCTTCCTCGACGAGTTTGCCCGGCGCGGTTGTCTGTTCGGTAACTGCCGCGCGGCGAGTTCCTGGACCGTTCCCGCCGTCGCCTCGGTCTTCACTTCGCTGTATCCCGCTACCCACGGCGTGCGTAACGGGATCGTCGAAGAGAACGAGGTGCTGAACCAGGAGGTACTCGAAGACTCGTTCGTCACTTTGGCGGAGGCGTTGCGTGCCGAGGGCTACGCAACCTTCGGAGTGTCGAGCAACCTGCACATCTCGAGAGAGTCGGGAATGGGGCAGGGTTTCGATCGCTTCGTCTCCCTGGGGCTGGTCGACGCCGCGATGGTCCACGCCGCGGTCCAGGGTCTGAAACACGAGCTACGGCAAAGCGAACCATTCTTCCTGTGGGTCCACTACTACGACCCGCACGCGCCGTACCAGGCCCGCTTCCCCGCCATCGAGGACTACGGTGCGGATATGGCCCTCGCCCGCGAATGGGAGGACAGAGAGATCCACACCCGCGCGGATTACCTGCGGGACAACCCTGAGATCCTGGCCACCCTGGTCGATCTCTACGACAGCGAGATCCATCACACGGACTCGTTCCTGCGCAAGCTGTTCGAGGAGGTGATCCCCGGGGAGAACAACCTCGCCGTCATCGTCGCCGATCACGGCGAGGCGTTTCTCGAGCACGGCTTCGTGGCCCACGGG
>Ga0316197_10003374_pt1 | contig 11362 bp, 8 predicted proteins | sample OudBiesiAoxic_MG_FD_204939 | JGI IMG/M metagenome (GOLD analysis project Ga0316197, IMG submission 204939) | Coastal sediment microbial communities from Oude Bieten Haven, Netherlands - site A oxic | ecosystem: Environmental > Aquatic > Marine > Coastal > Sediment | place: Netherlands...
GATCTAAGCATTGTAGGTCCACCAATATCTATAAACTCTACCTTATCTTCAAATGAGATATCATTTTGTACCTCTTTAAAAAATGGATATAAATTCACTATTACCATATCTATTGTAGTTATATTTCTTTCTTCTAAAGTTTTCATATGTTCTTCATTATCTCTGACAGCTAATATACCACCGTGTATAATTGGATGTAAAGTTTTTACTCTTCCATTTAGCATCTCTTCTGCTTTTGTTACTTCTGCTACATCTAATACAGCTATATTATTTTCCTTCAAATGTCTGTATGTACCACCTGTAGAAATTATCTCTATCCCTTGTGATATCAAAAATCTCGCAAATTCAACTATCCCTGTTTTATCAAAAACTGATATCAGTGCTCTTTTCACTTCTATATCCTCCTATTGGCTAATGTAAAACTACCTGTATGAGTAATTAATTAATGAATTACTCTCTATAAATTTGATTTTTAATTATTTTTTAATATTTTTTTTCAATTATTTTTCATTAATTTACTTATGGCCTTTGGCAATAATTTATGCTCTTCTACCAATATTTTCTTTTGTAAAGTTTCTGCTGTATCATCTGCTTCAACTTTTACTTTCTTTTGTTCAATTATCTCCCCTGTATCTATTCCTGCATCTACATAGTGAACCGTACAACCAGATTCAGATTCTTTTGCTTCAATAACTGCTCTATGAATTCTCATCCCAAACATTCCAGGCCCACCAAATTTAGGCAGAAGAGAAGGATGAATATTTATTATCCTTCCCTTCCTCTTATTTATAAAATCTTCATCTAGTATCGATAAAAATCCTGCTAAAACTACTAGATCTACCTTGTCGCCTAGATATTTATCTATTTTTGTAGATATATCTTTTTTTAAAATCTTTCTATTAAATACTTTTGTTTCTATATTATTTTTTTCTGCTATTTCAATTCCACAACATCCCCTATCAGCTATAACACAAGAGATCTCATATCCTACTTTTGAGTTAGAAATAGTATCTATTATAGATTGAAGATTACTTCCTCCACCAGATATTAAAACTGCTATTTTAAACATATTCCATTATCTCCCTTGGATATAATTCCTATCTCATATGGAGCCTCTCCTAATTCTTCCAAAGTTTTTATTATTGCATCTTTTTCATTTGAATTAGCTATTATTACAAATCCTACTCCCATGTTAAATGTTCCCCACATCTCAGATTCTTCTACTCCGAGTGACATTAGATATTTAAATATAGGTAGTATTTTTATTGCAGATTTTTCCACTATAGCTTCTAATCCTGCGGGTATTACTCTAGGTAAGTTTTCAATTATCCCTCCGCCTGTCATATGAGCTAGACCGTTTACCTTATGTTTTTTAATAAGCTCTAATATAGGTTTTACATATATTCTTGTAGGAATAAGGAGTTCCTCTCCTATTGTTTTATCCTCATATTTAGCATCGTAGTCAGTTACCAATTTTCTTATTAGCGAAAATCCATTACTATGAACCCCTGATGACGGTAATGCTATTATTGTATCTCCCTCTTCTATCTTTGATCCATCTATAAGGTCTTCTTTTTCAACTACTCCTACTGTAAATCCTGCTATATCATAATCTCCATCCTTATAAAACCCAGGCATCTCTGCTGTCTCTCCACCAACTAAGGCGACATCAGACTGTAGACATCCTTCAGTTATTCCACTTACAAGTGTCGCCGCGACATTTGCATCTAACTTTCCACATGCCATATAATCCAAAAAAAATAATGGTTTGGCTCCATGACATAATACATCGTTCACACACATAGCTACACAGTCAATCCCTACAGTGTCGTAGGTTTTAGTCTTAAATGCTATCTCTAATTTAGTTCCTACACCATCTGTTCCAGATACCAAAATTGGATCTTTCATCTGTCCCAATTGATACATTGCACCAAAGCTACCTAAGCCAGTAAGTACGTTTTTATTATGTGTTTTCTTTACTAAGTCCTTCATAAGTCCTACTGACTTGTACCCCTCTTCCTTATTTACACCTGCATCTTTATATGAAATTGTTGACATTACAGCCTCCTGATATTATTTATATTATTTTACATATTTGCTACTGTAGACATTGGATATATTCCACTAAAACATCCCATACAGAAACTTTTACTTCCCAAAGTATTTGTTAAATTATCCAGTTTTAAAAAATCTAAACTATCTGCTCCAATATATTCACAGATCTCTTCTACAGACATTTCTGCAGCTAAAAGTTCCTTTCTATATGCTATATCTACACCGAAATAACATGGATGCTTTACCGCGGGGCTAGCGGATCTAAAATGAATTTCTATAGCTCCCGCTCCTCTCAACATCTCAATTAATTTTTTACTTGTAGTCCCTCTAACCAATGAATCATCTATTACTACTACTCTTTTCCCCTCTATCATAGATCTAATTGGATTTAATTTAACCCTTACAGCTCTTTCACGAAGCTCTTGAGATGGTTTTATAAATGTCCTTCCAATATATTTATTTTTTACTAATCCAGTCACAAATGGTATTCCTGAAGCTATTGCATATCCTTGAGCTGCTGGCAACCCAGAATCTGGAACACCTATTACGATATCAGCCTCTATCTTACTCTGTTCCCAAAGTTTTACTCCTGTTTCATATCTACTTTTATATACATCGAGTCCGTCGATCACAGAATCTGGTCTAGCAAAATAAATATGTTCAAAAGAACAAGGAGCTTTATGAGATTGTTCATTGTAGTTGATTGCTTCTATACCATTTTCATCTATTATTATTATCTCTCCAGCATTTATATCTCTTATTAATTCTGCTCCTACAGAGTCTAAAGCACATGATTCAGATGCTAATACTATACTTCCATCCTCTAATTTACCCATACAAAGTGGTCTGATCCCATAAGGATCCCTTATCCCAATTAATTTATTTTGTACAGCTATTACTAGAGCAAAAGATCCCTTTATAGCTGAAATTGTATCTACAAGTGTTGATTTTAGACCATTTTTAGATCTTCTAGCCATCATATTAATAATAACTTCTGAATCCGTAGTAGTTTGAAACACTACTCCTGCATCTTCGAGTAACTCTTTGATTACCGTAGGATTAATAAGATTTCCATTATGAGCTACAGCTATATCTCCTAATTTACAATGTCTTTGAAGTGGTTGTGCATTTGCCTCACATGATCCACCAGCTGTAGAGTATCTCACGTGGCCTATCCCTAAATTTCCAACAGTTTCTTTTAAAGTTGTTTCAGAAAATACATCAGATACTAAACCTTGACCCTTATAAGTTTTTATTTTTTCATCTTTAGAAATACTCATCCCTGCACTCTCTTGTCCTCTATGTTGCAATGAACACAACCCATAATAGATAAGTCCTGCTATGTCTTTTTTATCTTCTATAGAGTAGATACCAAAAACTCCACATTCCTCTTCCATTTTTTCTGATTCGTTATATACAACCATTATTTTGCTCCTAATCTTTTTAATATCTCAATGTATGCTTCTTCTATACTACCCAAATCTCTTCTAAATCTATCTTTATCAAGTTTTTCTCCTGTAACTTTATCCCATAATCTACAAGTATCGGGAGAAATTTCATCAGCTAAAACTATCTCCCCAGCAGCATTTTTTCCAAATTCAATTTTAAAGTCTACTAAGTCTATTCCTTCATCCCCAAAAGCTACGAGTAATAAATCATTAATTTTTGCAGTGATTTCATAAATTTTCTTTAGTTCATCATATGTTGCGAGCCCCATAGCTACTACATGATGATCATTGATAAGTGGGTCACCATATGTGTCATTTTTATAGCATAGTTCAAAGATAGTATTTGTAGGTTTATTTCCCTCTTCAATTCCTAACCTTTTTGCCATCGATCCAGCGATTATATTTCTTACTATTACCTCTAGTGGAAATATTTCCACTTTCTCACATAGTTGATCTCTATCATTTAATTTTTCTTTAAAATGAGTTTTAATACCATTTTTTTCTAAATTTTCAAATAAGATAGCTGTAATTTCATTATTCATTACACCCTTATTAATAATAGTTCCCTTTTTTTCTCCGTTTCCAGCAGTAGCATCATCTTTAAAATGTATAATCACCAAGTTTTTATCATCTGTAGCATATACTTGTTTAGCTTTACCTTCATATATATGTTCTCTTCTTTCCATTTTTAGCCTCCATTTATTTAAATCAAATTTTTTATTGTAAATACGCAGATTCTATCATAATTAGGTTTTGTATATTCACCCTAGAGTAAAATAGCAGGTCTACTACTCTCACCATTATATTATCAACTATCAATTCTTAACTAACAATTTTTTTTATAATTCTATTCCATTTCCATTTTCTGCAATAAAATTTTTCTTAATATTTTCTCTAAAATTCACTAATTTTTTTTGAACTTCAGGATATTTCAGTGCTAGTATTTGTACCACTAACATCCCGGCATTATAAGAATTATTAATTCCGACTGTAGCTACTGGTATAGATTTGGGCATTTGTACAATTGATAATAACGCATCCATTCCCTCTAGTGCTGCTCTGATTGGTACTCCTACAACTGGTAATATTGTTTTTGAAGCTATTACTCCTGGAAGATGTGCTGCTAATCCTGCTCCTGCAATTATTGCTTGTGTATCTTCCATTTCTAATCTCTTTATTGTTTCCACTAATTTTTCTGGTACCCTGTGAGCTGATAATACGTGTGCTTCAAATTCAATTCCAAACTCCCTCAAGCAATTTGCTGCTCCTTTCATCACATCTGTATCCGATTTACTCCCAAATATAATAGCTACTTTCATAAACTAGTCTCCTTTTATCTAAAAAAATTTTATTTTAATATTATCTTTCTTCTATTTAATATATCTACCTATAAAAGATAAAAAATTTAACATAATTATCTATTCCTAAAATAATTCACACCATTTCTAAAGATATTCTGTTCCTTATCTCCCAGAATGTTTTTGTATAAATTTTCTCCGGTTCTCTCTGAATGTCCCATCTTACCGAAAATTCTTCCGTCTTTAGAAGTTATTCCTTCTATCCCGTAAACAGATCCATTTGGATTATATTCTCCATGACTGGTTGGATTTCCATCTAAGTCTACATATTGAGTAGCTATTTGGCCATTCTTTATTAATTCCTTTAATTTTTCCTCTCCTACAACAAATTTTCCTTCCCCATGTGATACAGCTATTCTATGTTTTGATCCTGCTGCAATATCACTAAGCCAAGGTGATTTGTTTGAAACAACTTTAGTCGTTACAATTTTCGATATATGTCTATTGATGTCGTTGTAAGTTAATGTAGGAGAAGTTTCATCTACGTCTCCTATTATTCCATTTGGTAATAACCCTGATTTTACAAGAGCTTGGAATCCATTGCATATTCCAAGAATCAATCCATCTCTACCTAATAATCCCTCTACTGCGTCCTTTATCTTTTCATTTCTGAGGATAGTTGCTATAAATTTAGCTGATCCCTCTGGTTCATCTCCTGCTGAAAATCCTCCTGGCAACATTAAGATTTCACAGTTATCTATATGATCTGCCATCTCATCTATTGATTTAATAATATGATCCATAGTTAAATTTCTAAACGTCATTGTAAATGGTAATCCACCTTCCTTAGCAAAGGCTTTCATAGAATCATATTCACAGTTAGTTCCAGGGAAAGCTGGTACAAATACCCTTGGATTTTCTATTCTTTGTTTTGGTTTTATAATCTCTTTTTTCTCATAATTTTTAATTTCCAAATTTTTACTTTCAATTAGACTTTCTTCTACTATTTCAGGAAATATTTCATTTAGAGTTCTCTTCCACTTAGTTAACAATTCATCTAATTTAATTATTTTATCATTTATAATTAATTCCTTCGCCGGAATAGTCTTCCCTAGCAAAACTGCACTATCATTTTCTAAAGTATGAGAAGTTTCAACCAAGATCGAACCATATCCCATCTTAAATAATTCATCTTCTTTCATTGAGATTTTAGCTCCAATCATATTCCCAAAACTCATCTTAGAGATAGTCTCAATTATTCCTCCGCCTTTTACAGTCATAGCAGAGATGATCTTTTTATTTTTTATATTTTCATGAATATATTCAAAGTTAGCTTTTAATTCCTCTAAATTAGGCATAAGATCCCTGTTCATATTGTGCTTAATTAAATATAGATTGTTTTCACTGCCCTTTAGTTCCGGTGAAATCACATTAGAAGCTAAAACTTTAGTCACTCCAAAAGAAATCAATGTAGGCGGTACATCTAAATCATTAAAACTTCCACTCATACTATCCTTTCCACCAATGGAAGGGATTTTAAAATTTTTCATTATATACTGAGTCCCAAGTAAAGCTGCGAATGGTTTCCCCCATTTTTTAGGATTATCTCCTAGTTTTTCAAAGTACTCTTGAAATGATAATCTTACACCTCTATAATCTCCACCCATAGCTACTATCTTAGCTAATGATTCTACCACTGCATATGCTCCACCGTGATAAGGCGACCATTTGGTAATTAATGGATTATATCCCCATGTTATTGCAGATGCTGTATCTGTCGTTCCTTCAAGTAATGGTATCTTGTGGATTGACCCCTCTGTAGGAGTTAGTTGATACTTCCCACCAAACGGCATAAGTACTGTTCCTGCTCCAATTGTTGAATCAAACATCTCCATAAGTCCTTTTTGAGAGCTTACATTAAGTGAACTTATCCTATTCATAACTTTTTCTTCCAAAGTTACTCCTGGAATACCAGTAATTTCCAGTGGACTCTCTGAATCAGGTGCTTCTACCTCTATATCCATATATCCATTGATACCATTGGTATCCAAAAAATCACGGCTTAGATTTACGATAGATTTCCCTCTCCAGTTAATTATAAGTCTTCTTTCTTCAGTAACTATTGCTACCTCTACTGCTTCTAGGTTTTCCATGTCAGATAATTCTAAGAATTTTTCCACATCTTTTTCTTCTACTACCACTGCCATTCTCTCCTGTGATTCCGAGATAGCTAGTTCTGTACCATTTAATCCTTTATATTTTACAGGTACTTTATCTAAATCTATTATCAATCCATCGGCTAATTCTCCAATTGCTACCGATACTCCTCCAGCACCAAAGTCATTACATTTTTTAATAAGTCTACTTACTTCTGGGTTTCTAAATAATTTCTGGATTTTTCTCTCTTCTGGAGCATTTCCTTTTTGAACTTCAGCTGAACAAGTAGTTATAGAGTTGATATCATGCTCTTTAGATGAACCAGTGGCTCCTCCACATCCATCTCTACCTGTTTTCCCTCCCAATAAGATTATCTTATCTCCAACGTTTGGTGATTCACGACGTACATTACTTGCTGGAGTAGCCGCTACTACTGCTCCTACTTCCATTCTTTTAGCCTTATATCCTGGATGATAGATCTCTGTTACATGGGATGTTGCCACACCGATTTGATTTCCATATGAAGAGTACCCATCAGCTGCTCCAGTAGTTATCTTTCTTTGTGATAATTTACCAGGCAGAGTATCCTCTAATTTTTCTAATGGATTTGCTGATCCTGTCACCCTGATAGCTTGGTATATATATGATCTTCCAGACAATGGATCTCTTATTGCTCCACCTATACAAGTAGAAGCTCCTCCAAATGGTTCAATTTCAGTGGGATGATTATGAGTTTCATTTTTAAACATAAGAAGCCATTTTTCCATTACTTTTTTTCCATTTTTTTCTATATCCACATCTATGTATACAGAACAAGCATTTATCTCTTCTGATACTTCCAAATCCTCCAAAAGTCCATTTTTTCTCATCTCTCTAGTTGATATAGTAGCCATATCCATTAATGTCATCGGTTTTTTTTCTATCCTTTTTCCATGAGCATCTCTTCTACTTTCCAAGTATTCATTAAATGTTGCTTGTAAAGTTTCTTCAAATCTTCCTTTTGGAAGAGTAATTTTTTCTAATATAGTTTCAAAAGTCGTATGTCTACAATGATCTGACCAATACGTATCCAATACTTTTATCTCTGTATCACTAGGATTTCTTCCCTCTTCACCTTTAAAATAATTTTGAATATACACTATGTCAGCTATAGTCATAGCAAGACCATTAGATTTTCTAAACTCTTCTAATTCATCCTTTGAATAAGAGTTAAATTTCTCATGGATCTCTACTTCATTTGGAGGAGTTATTTCATCTTCTAACATTTTAGAAAGATCTTTTTCCCTCATCTCAACTTCATTTATGTAATATTTTTTTATTTTTTTTATTTCTTCAAGTGAAAGATTTCCAGAAAAGATAAGTACTTTACCTGTTTTTACTGATATATTTTCACTTTCTTCACAAATTAAGTTTATACATTGGATAGCTGAATCTGCTCTCTGATCAAATTGACCAGGTAAGAATTCTATAGCTAAATAATTTTTATTTTTTAAATCTAAAGTGTCGTAAGTATAATCTACTACTATTTCCGAAAGTACCACTTCTTTTATTGTAAATACTTCATCTTTTTCTATATTAAAAAGATCATATATATTTATTATTCTGACCTTCTCTAAATGAGCTAAATTTAAATTTTCCTTTAATTCAACCTTTAATTTTTTAGCTTCTACAGCAAACTCTTCTTTTTTTTCTACATAGACACGGTGATTCATGATTCCTCCTAATTTTTTATTAATAAATATAATTTCCTAACTTACAAAAAAATCCTGAAACTATTTTTAATAAGTAAAAATAGTCCCAGGATTTAACCAAGTACTTTCATTTACTTATAGCAGTTTATTTAAGGCAAACCGTAGAGACTCCCAACCATATTATGGGGATATATAAGTTTATTTAATTTTTTTAAAATAATCCAGAAATTATTCCATTTTCATCTATATCAATCAATTCTGCTGAGGGTATTTTGGGTAGTCCAGGCATATCTAAAATACTTCCTGCCATCGCCACTATAAATCCTGCTCCTGCTGATAATCTTAATTCATTTATTGTAACAATAAAACCACTTGGTCTTCCCATTAGTTTAGGATCGTCTGAAATAGACTTTTGAGTCTTCGACATACAAATTGGTAATTTATCATACCCATATTCATTTAGTGTTTTTATCATCTTTTTAGCTTTAGGAGTTAATATTACTCCATCACCACCGTATATTTTTTTTACAATCTTTTCAATTTTATTTTCTATAGTATCTTCAGTTTTATAAAGATATTCAAACTTATTTTCCTTAGTTTCTATTTCATTTATTACTATTTTTGCTAATTCTATTCCACCATCTCCACCATTAGCCCATACATCACATAGAGCTACTGGTACATCTAATTTTTCACAGTGTGTTTTAATAAAGTTTAATTCTGCTTCACTATCTGTAATAAATTTATTTATAGCAACTATCACTGGTAGTCCAAAACTTTTCATATTCTCTATATGTTTATCTAGATTTTCTATTCCTTTAGACAAAGCTTCAATACTCTCTTCCTTTAGTTTTTTAGAATCCATTCCACCATGTAACTTAAGGGCTTTTACTGTAGCTACTATAACTACAGCATTCAGTTTTAATTTACCTTTTCTACATTTTATATTCAAGAATTTTTCTGCTCCTAAATCTGCTGCAAATCCTGCTTCTGTTATTGTATAATGAGATAATTTTAGAGCCATTTTAGTAGCTAATAATGAGTTACATCCATGAGCTATATTAGCAAATGGTCCACCATGTATTATTACTGGAGTATTTTCCAATGTTTGAACTAAGTTTGGTTTAATCGCTTCTTTTAATAGAGCAGCTATAGCACCTTCTATTTTTAAATCACTTACTTTTAGTGGTTTACCTGTCCTGTCAAATCCAAATACTATCTCACTGATTCTATTTTTCAGATCCATTATAGATTCTGATAAACAGAGAATAGCCATTATCTCAGAAGCAACTGTTATTTGAAATGAATTTTCTCTAGGAATTCCATTAGCTATTCCACCCATTCCAATCACTATATTTCTAAGGGATCTATCATTCATGTCCATAACTCTTTTAAAAGCTATCTTAGTAATATCTATATCCAATTTATTCCCATGTTTTATATGATTATCTATACATGCTGAGATAAGATTATGTGCCACACCGATTGCATGGAGATCTCCTGTAAAGTGTAAATTTATATCCTCCATTGGAATTACTTGAGAGTATCCACCACCGGTGGCTCCACCTTTCATTCCAAATACAGGGCCAAGAGATGGTTCTCTAAGTGCTGCTATAGATTTTTTTCCTAATTTATTTAAAGCCTGAGTAAGACCTACAGTAACTGTAGATTTCCCTTCTCCTGCTGGTGTAGGAGTAATTGCAGTTACTAAGATCAACTTCCCATCTTTTTTATCATTTTTTTTTTTTAATATTTCTAAATTTAATTTTGCTTTATACTTTCCATATTGATCATAGTCATCTTCTGACAAATCTAACTTTGATGCAACCTCTTTAATATTAAGTATCTTAGCTTCTTGAGCAATTTGAATATCGGTTTTCATTCTGCCTCCTTAAAAATAAAAATCCCAAGCACACACTTATTTAAATGCGGACCTAGGACTATTGATTAATTTTTTTTTTATTTATTTTTAACCTCTTTATTTTATATTTCATTTCAATCCTCCATTAGTTGTATTTTTATCTTAATTTAAAAATTAACTGATCCGGATATTAAAAAAACTATTAATACCTTAGTAAGCCATTTACGGTGACTTGTAGAAACTTCCTCCCATATTGAGAAATTATAACGTTCTATTTGAGGATACTATACCATATAATTTTATAAAAATCAATAAATAGTCTTTAATTTTTTTTTTTAAAATTTGGTTTTCATTGAATAATATAGCATACTTATAATACAACAATATATTTTTCTAATTAAGGAGAGTGATGAACTATGATTGGAGTTTACTTAATAATTGGAGTTATTATCATTATTTTTTTACTTAAAGTATCAAAGACAAAAAGTACTCATGATACAATCAAAAAAAAATATGAATTTGCAATACAAAATAAGAAAATTTTAAAAGAAAAAATCTCCAATGACTTAAAGAATAACAAAATAAATCTTGTATTTATATCAATTCATTCAAAAAAATATCATACCAAGACATGTCGTTTTTATAACGATTCTATGTCTGAACTTCCTTTAGATGTAGCTAAAAAAGAAGGGTATATCCCCTGTAAAATATGTCATCAAAAAAATAAAACCTCTATTTAACTAAACTGTACCCTTTGTCAAGGACATATAAAAAAAGAGTGGGACAATATTTAAGCATTCAAAAGGTGATTCCTGTATTCTACGGGAGTCATCTTTTTTAAATTCCATTGAT
>Ga0316197_10003375_pt1 | contig 11361 bp, 8 predicted proteins | sample OudBiesiAoxic_MG_FD_204939 | JGI IMG/M metagenome (GOLD analysis project Ga0316197, IMG submission 204939) | Coastal sediment microbial communities from Oude Bieten Haven, Netherlands - site A oxic | ecosystem: Environmental > Aquatic > Marine > Coastal > Sediment | place: Netherlands...
TGGTCCTTTACTACGGCATCTACCTCTCCTCGATGAGCATAGGGGTGGTGCTGCTCAAGTTCTACCGGTCGGTTCTGACCTGGGAGAACTGGATTCTGCCGCTGCTGGTCCTCCCAGTCACTGCGGCGTGGAACTTCTGTCTGTCGTCGGTTTTTTTGAAACGGAGAGAGAGCTGATGCCTATCGCAGTACCGCAAGCAACCCAGGGGCCCTCTGGACTCCTGTCGATCGTCCTCCTCTCCTTTCAGAGCGAGGAACAACTGCGCCCTGCCGTCAACGAGATCGTGCATTCGATGGAGGCCGAGCGGATACCGTTCGAACTCATCATCATGGACGATGGATCCACCGACCGGTCCTTCGAGCTGGCACGGCAGCTCGCCGGAAACGATGACCGGATCCGCCCTTTCCGGCTGAGCAGGAACTTCAGCAGCCCGTACTCACAATTTGCCGGTTTGTCGGTAGCTCGGGGGGCTTGCGTCGCGTCGGTGCCGGACGACCACCAGTGCCCGATGAGCGTCATCGTCGAGATGTACCGCTTGTGGAAGGAGGGGAACAAGGTCGTTGTTGCCCATCGTCAGACCAGAGATGACGGTCGAGTCAGCGACTTTTTTTCGAATCTTTTCTGGGGCATCATGAACCAGTTTGCGGATGTGGATTTCCCGCCGGGTGGGTCCGATCGTTTCCTTGCCGACCGGGAGGTCGTCGACATCCTTAACTCGAAAATCCATCCGATCAACACGACCCCGGTGCTCGAGGTCTTGCGGCTGGGATTTTCGCCTGCCTTCGTCCCCTACGACCGCCCTGGAAGGCCCGGTCCCTCGCGGTGGACCCTGCGCAAGAAGGTCCGGATGGCCGCCGCGACATTTTTCGGGTCGTCCTCCTATCCGCTGCGATTGATCACCGTACTCGGACTGGGGGTCTTTGTCGCCTGCTTCTTCCTGATTTTCCTCATTATCTGGGCGAGGATCTACGCAGACTCCCGACTCTTTGGCCTGTCAGTCCATGGTTGGGCCACGAGCATGGTGGTGATGACGATGTTCAATGGTCTGATCCTCCTGAGCATAGGTATCGTGGCGGAGTACATCTGGAGAATCCACGAGGAGGTCAAGGGCCGGCCGGGGTTCGTCATACGCGAAGCCGTGGATGACGACCCTCCGAGCGACGATCAGGAGACTGGCACCTCGTGACACGGGTACCGTTCCTTTCATTGGATGAACTCCACGAGCGGTTGAAGGGTGAGATCACCAGTTACTTCGAGGCCTTCTACGATTCGAGGAGCTTCATCCTCGGCAAGGAGGTCGGAAGATTCGAAGAGGCGTACGCCCGCTTCAGTGGAACCCGCTTCTGCGTCGGTGTGGCGAATGGGTTCGATGCCGTGTATATGGCCCTGGAGGCCCTGGGTATCAGCGAGGGCGACGAGGTCATTGTGCCTTCGAATACGTACGTCGCCACCTGGCTCGCGGTATCCCGCACCGGTGCCAAAGTGGTTCCTGTGGATCCGGATCCGCGCACCTTCAATATCGGGCCCGCCGCCGTCGAGGAGGCCGTCACTCCACGCACCAGGGCTGTCCTCCCGGTTCACATCTTCGGCCAGGCCTGCGATATGGACGCCATTGTCGAAGTTGCCGATCGTCACGGCCTCTTCGTCGTCGAGGACAACGCGCAGGCCCAAGGGGCCGAGTGCCGGGGCAAGCCGACGGGGAGCTTCGGCCGTATCAACGCCACCAGTTTCTACCCCTCGAAGATCCTCGGGGCATTGGGCGATGCCGGCGCCGTGACCACCGATGATCTTGACCTGGCTGACCACGCGCGCACGATGCGCAATTACGGTTCTGGTCGCAAGAACATTCACGACGTGATTGGCGTCAACTCGCGCATGGACGAGATCCAGGCTGGCATCCTCGCCATCAAGCTGAAGTACCTAGGCGGGTGGATCGAGGAGAGGCGCCGGACGGCGGAATGGTATCAGGAGGATCTGGAGGGCCTGAGGGGCCTGACCCTGCCCTTCATCGCCCCGGGGGCCAGCCACGTTTATCACCTCTATGTGGTGCGCACTCGGCACCGCGACCGGTTGCAGAATCACCTCGCGGACCACGGTATCGAGACGATGATCCACTATCCGGTGCCCCCACATCTCCAGAGGGCTTACCGGGAACTCGGTTTCGGCAAGGGCAGCTTCCCGATCGCAGAGGAACTGGCCGAGACTTCGCTCTCCCTGCCGATGTTTGTCGGAATTACGAGAGAGCAGGTGCGGATCGTGGCAGGGCGGATCGGTGAGTTTTTCGAGCTGGGCAGAGTGGGAAGCGCGGAGGGATGAGGAAGTCGCGATGACCGTGCAGCCGGCAGTTGCCGCCGAAGATCGAGTGCTTCGCTGGGTGCGCGTTTTCGCGATCGCGTTGGTCGTGGTCGGGCTTCTCTTCCATTTCTCCGGCCTGGGCTCGAAAGTGTTCTGGTGGGACGAGACCCACACTGGTCGCGCGATTGCAGGCAGCTTCTGGCCGGAAATTGTCGAGGACATCTACGACGGCCGAGTGCTTTCCAGGGACGAGATTTTGATTCACCAGTTCCCTCGCGAGGGAAGGACAACGGTGACTACGATGAGAGTGCTGGTTTGGGAGGACCCGAGGCAGGTGCCTCTGTACTTCGTCCTCGCGCGAGCGTGGGTGAAGATACTCGGGCCCTCGACGACGATTCTCAGGGCGTTTTCTGCGGCCTTGAGCATCATCAGCCTGCCGCTCGTTTTCCTTTTGGGCCGTGAGCTGTTCCGGCGATCCCTGGAGGGTTGGGTTGCGGTCGGTTTGTTTGCAGTTTCACCGCTCCATCTTGTGTATGCCCAGGAGGCGCGGCAATACATGCTGTGGGTGGATCTCGTGCTGCTGGCCAGCTGGCTGCTGTTGCTCGCATTGAAACGCACATCGGAACTGGGTCGACCGGCGTGGTTGTGGTTTTTCCTTTACACCGGAGCCATCGGCCTCACGCTCATCTGTCATCTTCTGACGGTGTTGGTCATGGCGGCGCTCCTGCTCTTTGTTATCGCTAACGAACGTTTCCGGTTCACCGTTGCGGTGTGGCTAACGGCGGCAGCCCATCTCGTGGTCGCGCTGCTGTTTTCGCCGTGGGCCCTGTCGATTCTCGCCGAGGCGAAGCACCGTGCCTGGGTTTCCTGGGCCGCAACCGACGTTTCCTTTACGCAATGGCTGAAGATGGTAACTGGCTCGTACGCCAGACCATTTTTTGATGTCAATGTCGGCATCTCGGATCTGATGTTCTTCGAACAGGCTCCCGTCGTCTTCGCACTGGTAATTGTGCTGATCAGCGTTGTTTTGCTGCTGCGGTGGGCGCCGCAGCGGGCACGCCTGTTCCTCCTGGTTTTGGGATTGACGTGCTCGATGCCGATGATCGCCACCGATCTGTTTTTGGGGGGCTGGCGGACCGTCGTTATCCGGTACCAGCTCCCGGTGGTGATCGCGATGCAGCTGTGCGTCGCTTTTGGACTCGCCGACCTGCTTACGAGCGGCGAAGGGAAATGGCGTCGATTGGGCGCAGGGGTGGCGGCCCTACTGGTGGTGTACGGTGTTTATTCGTGCGTCTCTTATGGGCGTTCAGATGTGTGGTGGAATAAGGCAGCGGCGAGAGAATTATTGGCCGCCATCGGATACATCGAGCGATCACCAGGGCCTCTTGTCGTGTCGAGTTATTCCGACGGGCAGAGCATGGGAACGGTCATGTCTCTCGCCCACGCGTCGAGTGACCGTTCCCGATTCGCCCTTGTTGTCGAACCGGAAATGCCGGTCATTCCGGACCAGTACGAGAACGTGTTCCTATGGAGCGTGACAGAGGCCATGCTGGATCGGTTTGCCAAAGCGGGATGGCGGGTAGAGGAGGTTGACGTTCCGGACCTCCACCGTCTGTCGCGGTTAGGCGCGGATGTCGCCGCCGTAACTCTTCCGCCTTCTTGATTCCAGCGTGGATAATCACCCGCTGAAGAAGAACTCCACAACGTCGCCGTCTTGGATCTCGTGATCTCGGCCGACGACCCGCACGTGGCCTCGGTTCTGGATTTCGTGCAGATCTCCGGCCTCGATGAGCTCGTCCGCCGAAGCCACCTTGGCGCGGATGAAGCCCTTTTCCATGTCCGAGTGGATCTTGCCGGCTGCAGTCGCTGCTGGTGTGCCGCTCGGAATCTCCCAGGCCTGGAGCTTGCTCTTGGCAATGGTGTAAAAGGCGACCAGACCAAGGAGATCGAACGCCAAACGCACCACCCGGGCGAGCCCCGTCTCGGTGAGCCCGAGCTCAGCCATGAACTCATCCCGTTCGTCGGAGTCGAGCTCGGCGAGCTCGAGCTCGAGCTCGACGTCGACCGCGAGTAGACGATTATCGGGCTCTCTTTCGACGAGCGCCGAGACGCCCCGTTCGTCGTCCTCACCGGCAATATTGGCGACGTAGAGCACCGGTTTGCCGGAGATCAGACCTGCTGTCTTGAGCTCGCGGAGGTCGTTGGGGTGGAGTCCGAGCTGCCGGAGAGGTTGCCCGCGCTCGAGAGCTTCCCGCCACGCTGTCATCCTCCGCTTTTCATTCGCGTGCTTGGCGGGATAGGTCTGCCAGTCCCTTTTGCGTTTTTCCATTGCCCGACCGAGCACATCGAGATCGGCGAGCATGAGCTCGGTATCGATCACCTCCGCATCGCGCACCGGATCCACGTCCGCGAAGACGTGCGCCACGTCCGCCTTGGCGAAGCAGCGGATGACATGGACGATGGCGTCGACCTGCCGGATTTCGCCCAGGAATTGGTTGCCGAGTCCCTCGCCTTTGCTGGCGCCCGCGACGAGGCCGGCGATGTCGATGAATCGGACCGTGGCTGGGGTCGACTTTTCTGGCTCGAGTACCCGGGCGAGGCCCTCGAGTCGAGGGTCGGGCAAGGCCACCACACCGACGTTCGGGTTGATTGTGGTGAAGGGATAGTTGGAGATCTCGGCGCCGCCCGCGGTGAGGGCGTTGAAGAGCGTCGACTTGCCGACGTTGGGCAGCCCGACGATTCCTACGGAAAGCATGATTGGAGCATACCCTTTCGCTTTGGTTTTCGCATTTTGATCTGGCCGTTTTCGTGCCCGAGCCCGTGCCCGAATACCCGCCCGCTGCGATTTGTGATCGTAGCCACGCGCACGGCCACAGCATATTGTCATTCCGACCGAGCGAAGCGAGTGGAGAGATCTGCGGTAAGGAGAGTCTTGGCCTCCCCAGGAGCCAACCCATAGATCCCTCCACTCGGACCCTTCAGGTCCTCGGTCGGGATGACACCCCAATTGGGCTCGTCGTACGAGCCCGTCATCATGTCATCTCATGACCTCAGGTCCCTGCGACCCTTCACCCTTGCGAGCGCACATCTGGACCTTCCCGTCGGTGCGTCGTAAAGTGATTGAGAGTTGGCAAATTCTGGCAACCACGGCGGGAGCGGGCACGAAGGCGTGTCCCATATCGCCCACTTCGAGATCCTCGGACGGCTCGGGGCGGGCGGCATGGGGGTCGTCTATCGCGCCCGTGACACGGTGCTGGAGCGAGAGGTGGCGCTCAAGCTGATACGCACCGAGGTTGCCGGCGAGGACGAGCTTCGCCACCGCTTTCTGCGTGAAGCTCGTCTTGCTGCCGCCATCAACCATCCCGGTGTTGCCACCCTCTTCGAGGCCGGTGAGGCCGAGCCCGACGGCGAGGGTGCGCCCCAGCTATTCCTGGCTTCGGAGCTCGTTGAAGGACAGAGTCTGGAAGAGATCTTGCGCGAAGGGCCCCTGCCCGTTGAACGGGTTATCGATCTTGGTCTCCAGCTGACCGACGCCCTGGAGGCGGCCCACGAGCTGGGAATCGTCCATCGCGACATCAAGCCGTCGAATCTCATGATGACCCCGGACGGTCGGCTCAAGGTACTGGACTTCGGCGTCGCGAAGAGGTTTGGGTGGGTCGGGCAATCTGTCGATGAGGCGGCGACGATGACCTACACCGCACACGGTGCGGTCGTCGGAACACCCGCTTACATGGCCCCGGAACAGGTCGCGGGCAGCACCGCAGATGGCCGTACCGATATCCACGCTGTCGGCTGCGTCCTGTATCAGATGCTGACTGGCAACGCCCCCTTTGGCTCGGGCTCGCCGTCGGAGGTCATGCGCCGGGTGATCGTGACGCCCCCGAAACCTCTGCGCACGATTCGCGCCGAGGTGCCCAGACCACTTGCCGAAGTTGTCGAGAAGGCCCTCGCCAAGGAACCCGGAGACCGGTACCAGTCTTCCGGAGAGTTGGGAAGTTCGCTGCAGGTGGCCGCTGACTCGACTGGAGTCAGGGAGGCGATGCGCGGGCTCGGACGTGGAATGCCCAAGCGAATCGGTCTGGCGGCGGTGCTGGCGCTGGTGGTCGTGATCTCGATGTTTGCGGGGCGCAAACTGCTCGGCACCGCCATCGCCTTCGATGAGCGGGACTGGCTTTTGGTCGCGGATGTCGTCAACGAAACCGGAGACGAGGGCTTTACCCTCGCCCTGAAGAGTGCGCTCGAAACCGATCTCAGGCAGTCCCGCCACGTCAACGTTTTCGATGCCGGCCAGGTCCGGAACACCCTCGAGAGGATGCGGCGGGAATCAATCACTGGCGTTGATCTCGAAACCGGGCTCGAGATCTGCCGCTTCGCCGGTGTTCGAGCTCTGCTGGTTCCGCAGATCAATGCCATGGGGGATGTCTACATCTTGCAGGCGAGTCTGGTAGATCCCATCACCGGACGCACGGCAGATCGTATTCGGCTCACCGCCCAGGGTCGCGAAGAGGTGCTACTCGAAACCATCGACGCACTCACCAGGCGGGTTCGGCGCGGGCTTGGCGAGTCCTTGCGCTCGATTGCCGAAACAGACCCGCCGCTGGTTCAATACACGACCTCTTCATGGGAGGCGCAGCGGCTCCTTGCGTTGGGTTCGAAAGAGTGGGCGGCGGGACGGGCCTTGGAAGCTGAGCGCTGCTTCAAGCTTGCCCTGGATGAGGACCCACACTTTGCCACCGCACGCGGATCTCTGGGTCTACTCTGGATTCAGTTCCTGGGAAAACCCGAAGAAGGTCGGCAGATGCTGACCCAAGCACTCGAAGATACCAGCGAGGTTTCGCGTCGCGAATACCTGATGATCCGCGCTATTAATAATCAATTTGTCGAAGGCAACCTCGAGGAGGCCCTCGCCGACTATCGACTGATCAGCGAGCTCTATCCGGATGCGGCGGCTCCGTACAACAATAGCGGCAGAATCCTCAGCAGCCAGGGTCGGGACGAAGAGGCTATCCGAATGTACGAGCGGGCCCTCGAGGTCGACCCGCGGTCGATCACTCCGCTGTGGAATTTATGGACCGCGTATCTGCAAAGGCTGCGCCAACCGCAGCGGGCAGAACGTATAGCCACGCAACTCGTGGAGCACGCGCCAGAGTCGCCCTGGTCGCGTCATGCACTGGCCTGGGTGTATGTGGCGCTGCGAAGGTTCGAAGAGGCGGAAGAAGGTATGCGGGCCGTTCTCGAGGTCGATCCCGAGAACGCTTACGCTACGCCCAATCTGGCGCACTTGTTCTATCGAAGAGGGGCCTATGAGGAGGCTGTAGAAATCTATCGCTCGAGGTGGGAGCGCTCCCGCGACAGCGAGCTGTCTGGATCTGTCCTTCACGACACCCTGTGCCTGGGACTCGCACTTCAGGGAGCAGGCCGGCGAGACGAAGGTCGTCGAGTAATTGAAGGCGGGTTAGCCCTTTTTGACGGCCAGTCAAACCAGGACGCCGCAAATCTCGGGCGCCGTGCGTGTTTGCTCGCGGCCCTGGGCAGGAGCCGGGAGGCGCAGATCCAGGCTCGCGAGGTGGAGGAGCAAGAGCTCGACGACCTGTATCCTCTGTACCTTCTGGCCCAGGCCTACACGCTCATGGGCGAACCCGATCGGGCGATAGCGCTGCTCGAACAGGTCTATGAGGCCGGGCACGACGATCCTTACTACATCCTTGTTGATCCGCCCTTGCGAGGTCTTCAGGAACGGCCGGAGATCAAGGACCTTGCTCCTTTTTGAGAGGTTGATTTTATCTTGGCGCTGACCTTGGCGCGCTTCGCGTCTTCCCGATTTCAAAGCCGTTTCAGATGGAATTTTCGGTGTTTTTTGTGGGCGGCGCAGATCGAAAAAACCATTGTGAAAGTCCGATGGGACGGGCATCGGAAATGGTTACTGGCGACCTGTCATTGGTTGCTGGGCGGCGGGTGGGTAGGCACATGCGAACACCAGGGTGGCGACGAACTCGAGCCTGGTGCGCAGTGTTTCCGGTTCTTCATCGAGTTGCGGCATTCGCGGCGACCACTTCACGTCCACCCTTTCTGGGCGAACACGAATGCTCTCGAAGTTCTCGCTCGCAGCCAGCACGTGCATTGCGTCGCGAACAGTTTCGGTTCCGAAGATCGAACGCAGACTCGCCTCTTCATTCGCGGTAAATCGAAAGTGCTCGTCCAACTCGCGGTCACCGATCTCGAAATCTTTGAGAAGGCCAAATCTGGCCAGTATCCGTGTTCCCGGCTTCGCCACCTCAGCGGACCACTGGTGAGGTGACGTGATCGCGAAACGCAGACTGGACCCGCCCCGATCGTACTGGGAGGGGTACTGAATCTGGTAACGGCACGAGTAGCCGCGATAGAGGCCGTCGACGGCGCTGCCGAAAACTCCCGCGGGCCTCGAAGTGCCGAGGTCGAATGCGACTCCCAATTTTTCGGCCCTCTGTCGTCCCTTTTTCACGAGCATGAAAAGCGCTACCGCCAGACCGCCCGTCAAGACGGCGACGACGACGGCGAGTTTGGCCATTTCGGAGTCCATTGACGTGGACAATTCTAACCTGTTGTTTACAATGCACGCCCATGAATGACCTTGAAAAGCTGCGTGGCAAGCTGGACGAAGTCGATCGCCGCCTGCTTGAGGTGCTTGGCGAACGGCTGCAAACGGTGGCGGAGATTGCCCGGGTCAAAGCAGAGGGGCTTTCGTTTCTCCGTGATCATGACCGGGAGTCCGAGCTTCTGGAACGGATCGATGGTTGGGCTCGCGAACTCGGGCTGGATGAGTTCCGCACCCATGAGATTTATCGAGAGATTATCGCGATGTCGCTCAAGGCACAGGAAGAAGCGTTGCTCAAAAGGGAGCAGGTCGAACGGTCTACTCGTGGCGCACTACGGGTCGCTTTCCAGGGTATCGAGGGCTCGTATAGCCAGCTGGCCGCCCGCAAGTACTTTGCTGCACGGGCCGATGGCATGGAGTTCGTGGGTACTCGTTCGTTTGCCGAGGCGTTGGCGATGGCCGAGAGTGGTGAGGTTGGTTACGCGTTCCTTCCTGTTGAGAACACCACTGCTGGTTCGATCAATCAGACCTATGATCTCCTCCGCCAGACGGCGCTGGCAATCGTCGGTGAAGAGGTCTTGCACGTACGCCACCGCCTGCTTGGTATTGCCGGCGCCAGGGAGGAAAACCTGCGCCGCGTGCTTTCCCATCCGCAGGCATTAGCCCAGTGCGCGCGATTCCTGGGCTCGCTCGATGATGTCGAGTTGGTGGCCTTCGTAGACACCGCGGCGTCTGCGAAAGAGGTGAGCGAATCAGACGATCTCTCGCAGGCCGCCATTGCCAGTGCCGAGGCGGGTGAGATGTACGGTCTCACCGTCCTTCGTGAAGCCATCGCCGATCAGGAAGAGAACTGGACCCGTTTCGTCGTGATCTCGGGCCTCGAGATCGAGCTCGACCCGAGGATACCGGCCAAAACTTCGCTCGTATTTACGACTCCCCACCGTGAGGGTGCGCTCGCCCATTGTCTCCATCTGCTGGCCAAGCACGGTGTCAATCTGACCAAGCTCGAATCGCGGCCGGTTCCGAGGCGGCCTTGGGAGTACCTCTTCTACGCGGACATCGAAGGTTCGGTGGTGTCTGACGATGCAGCCCTGGCTGTCGCCGAGCTGCGCCGCGAGTGCCCATACCTGCGGGTGCTCGGGAGTTACCCGGCGCGCACGACCGCCGCCGGTGCCGTCGACAGGTACTCGGAGGACCCCGGTTGATTCGGGTTAGCCAACTCGTCATCTACCCGATCAAGTCGTGTCGAGGCGTCGACGTCGAATCGGCGACAGTCGGCAAAACGGGCTTCGAGCTCGACCGGCGTTGGATGTTGATAGGTGACGACGGGAGGTTCCTGAGCCAGCGTGAGTACCATCAGTTGGCCCAGGTTCGGGTGCAAGTGGGCGAAGACGGACTCCATCTCGAGGCTCCGGGGTTGCCGGCTCTTGAAGTGGGGTTCGAAGGAGCAGGTGGGCCGAGCAGTCGGGTTCAGGTATGGGACGACGAGTGTGTCGCGGTCTCGGAGGGGAAAGATGCGGCCAGGTGGTTCTCCAAGCACCTCGGCTGTTCGGCGCGGCTGGTTCGCATGGCGAGCGACGATGCGCGCCCCCTTGGATCTTCGACGGCCCAGCCCGGGGACCATGTGTCGTTCGTCGATGGTTTCCCCTTTTTACTCCTTTCTGTGGCGTCCCTCGACAAGCTCAACCGCCAGCTCTCGCTGCCTGTGTCGATGGATAGGTTTCGACCCAATATCGTCATCGACGGTTGCGAGCCCCACGCCGAGGACAGCTGGGACAGGGTCCGCATCGGCGAAGTGCCGTTCAGGTTCGCCAAACCCTGTGCCCGGTGCCTCATCACGACCGTCGACCAGGCCACCGGAGTGCGGGGGCGCGAACCGCTGCGTACCCTCTCGACCTACCGCACCGAGAATGGTCAGGTCCTCTTCGGCCAGAATCTGGTGCACGAGGGTCGCGGCGTTGTGGGTGTTGGCGATCCCGTCGAAGTGCTGGACAAAACGCGGGATACATGACCAATCTGCGACAGCTGTTAGAATGAGCGGATGCAAGGGCGGACGATGACATCAGCGTCGTCGAGGGTGAGCCGTGTTGGCTGGGTGGGTCTGCTCTGCAACCTCGTGCTGGCCGCTGCCAAGGCGACCGCCGGAGTCCTCGGTCACAGCCAGGCGTTGCTGGCTGACGCCCTCCACAGCCTTACCGACTCGGTCACCGATATCGCCGTGATTTTCGGGGTCCGCTACTGGACGGCACCGGCAGACGAGGACCACCCGCATGGCCACGGTCGAATCGAGACCCTGATTACAGTGGTCATCGGCCTTGCCATCGGCGTCGTCGCGATTGGCATGGGTACGGAAGCAATTCGGGGCTTGCGCCACGGCCCGGAGGTCGCTCCTACCGGCATTGCGTTGGTTGTGGCGTTGATATCCATCGTCGTCAAGGAAATCCTTTATCGGTGGACTGCAAGGGTGGGGTGTGAGGTGCGATCGCCGGCGC
>Ga0316197_10003376_pt1 | contig 11361 bp, 8 predicted proteins | sample OudBiesiAoxic_MG_FD_204939 | JGI IMG/M metagenome (GOLD analysis project Ga0316197, IMG submission 204939) | Coastal sediment microbial communities from Oude Bieten Haven, Netherlands - site A oxic | ecosystem: Environmental > Aquatic > Marine > Coastal > Sediment | place: Netherlands...
CTGTCGAAGACGAGGGACAGCGCGAGGTATCCGTCCTGTTCGGGGAATGCCGAGCAGCCCAGTTCGACCCGTGTCGACTGTCCCGGCGGAAGCGGCTCGCCGGTCGGCAACTCGCCCCCTGCGACGAGTTCCCACCCCGTTTGCGGATTGCCGTCGTCACGGCTTCGATCGGTGGGCGGCATGGCCCCGCGCTGGACGCACTGCCCGTAGACCTTGTAGCCGAGGATGACCGCATCGCCACAAGCGGGCTCGAGATAGAGAGCGTCAGAGGGAATAGCGGGCACCACGACTTGGACCCGGCTGCAACTCCACGGGTCGAACGGGTTCAGCGGGTCGTAGGATTGATGGATCGGCTCGGGCACCTGGCGCAAAACGATCGGATTCGAAGACGAAACGGGAAACGCGAAGTCCTGAAGCGCCCCGATCGACGCAGTCATCAATGCAAAGTAGCCGCTGTCTGCCCAGTGATCGGCGAGCAGGACGGCGGTGCATTCGGTGCCGTCGAATCCCGTGGTCGGCCCCGCATTCAGCACGCAACCGTCGCTCGCGTCGCTCCAGTCCGGATCGCTCCCGGGCAGTTCCGGCGACCCGTCCGGGACGGTCATCCAGGCCGGATAGTAGTAGTTGTATCCCGGGTCGTAGAACACCGCGTGCTTGGTCCAGCCGGAGGGGCTCCAGCTTCCGTTGTCGTCGCCGTGTCCGATTCGAGGGTCGCCGGTCCCCAGAGCCCAGAAGACGCCGAACAGGTCCGGACTGACCGGCGGTCCCGATTCAAACTCGTAGCATCCTGCGTACGGGCAACTGCCGTCACCGCCCGCCCCGCCCCAGTCCGGATTGCTGACGAGGTAGGCGTCCTGCGTCAAGAGGCGATGCGAACTGACGCACGCCGACCAGGAAGGGTGCGCGGCACAGGTGATGGCCAGGAGGATAGAAGAGACGAACACGCGGCGTATCATGTGGTGCAGCCTGACATCGGTCCCCCGGCCGAAGAAGTCTGCACACCACATACTCCTGGTTCGTCGTCCCGGTCAAGCCTGGAAAGAGTATCGAATCGGTCCTGAAACTCTTCCGTCCGGCGACGAGCCGGGCGTCGAACTCCAAAAAGGTATGCCCCACGGCACAATCCGAGCGGAACGGTGCTTCAGCGTTTTCGCATGCCGCGAGTGAAAACCTTGCCCTGGATGATCTTGTGCGCGGGCTTGCCGCTGATCATTCGCGGGCGGGCGAACTCCTGCCCGCATGACGGGCAGCGCAGGTCTCCGCGGGTCCGGTCCTCGGCAATCCTGTCCACGAAGCACTTGACCAGCGCGCCGGTGCCGCCCTTGCGGTACTTGTAGAGCAGCGTGCGGCAGCCCATGCAGTGAATCGCGATCGTTCGGCGTTCGGGCATCGCCACCAGTCTAGCGCGTCGTGGTCTACCTCCGGCCGCGTCCTCGTGAACCCGTGGTGCGATCGCGTGGCGGTTTCTTGCCGGGCTTCGTCTTCTTCTTCTTGACGCACTGCTTCAACGCCACCTTGTCCGAGTTCGCGATCACGCCGTCGTCCACGAGCAACCTCGACGCGTCGTCCACACAGCGCCGGTCGTACGCGCTTCCGTCGTAGCATCGGCTCAGCACGTCGTTGATCGTGCAGCCGTTGTTCATGACCTGGTTGGCGATCTCGGGGTCGCACTGATCCATCATCACGTCGGGGGAGAAGTCCGAATCGGGACACTCGTCCCAGCCCAGGTCGGCCAGCGCGCGACTCGTCAGATCGACGGTCTCCGTGGCCTGAAGGTCGGGGTGGAACACCGGCTCCATCAGCAGGTTCGGCATCGCGGCCAGATCCCAGTGCGAGATGGCCGATCCGCTCGCCGTGTTGGCGAACAGCCGGATGTTGGCCGCCTCGTCCGTCCCCGCCAGCCGGGTTTCATCGAAGCAGATCTCACCCTGCACGCCGGGAAGGTCGATCTTCAGCGCCGTGCCGTCACCCTGTGACAGTCCGACGGAGGGGATGACGATCGAGTCGTCCTGCCCCGTCATCGGCGGCAGCCCCAGGGGCTCGTTGTTGATCACGACGACACCGATCGCACCCGCTTGCTGCGCGTGGGCAGCCTTCGTCGTGAACGCACAGGCTCCACGGTCGGCCAGCACGATCGAATCGCTGAAATTGCCTATCAGGGGTTCGCAAGCGTCGGTCGCCACGCCGGCGCCGTCGTCGGCCAGCATCAGTTCACCGATGGTACCTTCGGTCACGACCGGCGAACCGAACGTCGCCGTCGTCACTTCGTACATTCCCGCGGCGGTCGACGGTGGCATGACTTTCAGTACCGGACGTGGCCCGAGGACGTGCGGAGCCTGCGCGCGGACGTGGTCACCGGCCCAGACGACGTGGCCTGGACTGGTGGCGGAGACCACGCGTTCAGCGTCGGTCATCTCGTGCCAGTGTTTGCTCATCGCGGTGTCATAGGTCAGGCGGCTGTAAGCGTCGGTCAAGCCGCCGGGGCCGGCGCCGGTGGACTCGTTGACGAAATTGGCGAAGCCCAGGCCGTGGGCCATCTCGTGCATCGCGACGTTCAGCAGGTCGATCTGGGTACCTGCGTTGTTGTCCAGGCCGTAGTACCAACCCACAGCGCCGAGGCAGACAGGGTCGGCGTCCACGGCGACGTTGATCAAGAGGTACATGTCGTCGTTGAACGGTTCGACCAGCAAGCCGGGGTCGGGTCCGCCCGGCGTCAGGTCGTGACCCGCCAGCTTGTTGGCCAACGCAGGCTGATACCAGGTGTCGGTGAACGGAGCGTCGGGAAAGTCGGCCAGAATGCGCACCGACCCGGCGCTGGCCAGCACGGCCGACCCGGCGGTGCACGGCATGTCGCGGTAGGTCGCCTGCACGACGATCTCGGCGTCGCTTTCGAGCAGGCTGCCCCACAGGTCAGCCGCGAACTGGAAGACGATCAGGCGTTGTTCACCCAGAGTGATTCCCGGGTTGTTTCCAACGGGATCGACGGGGGTGGGATCGTTGAACCCCTCGCCGGGCAGATCGACGACGTTGACGACGATCGTCGCGCCGGCGAACGCGTGGCAACAGGCGAGCAGGACCAGCGCGGTCAGAAAGGTCGCGATTCGAATCGACATGGCCTACTCCTCCTCGTCGCCGGTGGACGCCTTGCTTCCGTCGAAGATGGCCTCGGCGTTGGCCGCGCCCATCACACAGCGAGTGGACAGTCGGCCGTCGCCCGAGACGTGCGCGACGGAGAAGACCGAGTAGCTCTCGTCAAGGACGAGCGTCTTCGTGCCGTCGGGGCGGGTGACGACGCCGTCGGTCGTTCGCGTCGAGGCGAACATCTGCGCCAGCGTCGCGCGCAGTTGCCGTACCTCGTTCGTGGTCGGCTTGCTCAACCGGCCCGTCTGCGAGTCGATGTGCAGTGCGACGCCACCGACGGTGACGATGTCATTGCCCGTCGAGCGTTCGTCTTCGGCGCCTTCCTGCGCACCGATTACCGAGACGCAAAACCACGTGCAGATGAGTGTCGCACTGAGGAGCACGAGAATTCGGCTTCGGGTCGATCGGACCATGGCGGCTCCTTCGCTCCGAAAGAAGGGGAATCGGAACGGTGTATAACGATTGATGAGTCGTCGACGGGCCGAAGGCAATGTCAATACCGAGAGGAGGTGACACTCTCCGACAGTCTGCGGTGCCGATTTCGTAAGTTTCGCGCGTGGGAGATTCGGAAGACGCCGCGCGACAACCGTGACGGATCGAGCCTCGCTGGCCTAGGCGTCGAGCAGCCCCATCTGTTCCATGATTTTCTGGAAGCGCGGTTCCGATCGCAGCCCGTCGAGGCGGGGGTTGACCTTGATGTAGGGCAGGTGGTCCGCGCGCTCGGCGTGGGCTCGCTCGAGCCATTCGAGCGCCAGGGTCGTGTCGCCCAGCGCCGAATGAATGATGGCGATGTCGAGCGAAGAGACGTACACGCGTTCGGACAGCGCGATCAACTCTCCCAGCACCTCTCGGGCCGCGCGTTCGTTTCCGGCAAGCGCGTAGGCCCGTCCGAGCTGACCGGCGAAGTTCGGTTGGCGCTCCGTCAGGTCGCTGGCCTTGGTGTGGGCGATGATGGCGTCGTCGAACCGGTCCAGCTCTTCGTAGGTCCAGCCCAGGATGCGCAAGGCCGTGGCGTAGGCCGGGTCGAGCTCGAGCGTGCGTAGGGCCTGGCGGGCGGCCTCGTCGTAGCGCCGTGCGAAGTAAAGGATCCAGGCCACGATCATGCTGCTGACCAGTGACAGCGGATCGAGCTTGCGGGCCAGCCGGGCCTCGAAGACCGCCTCGTCGTGGCGTCCCATGCGGCTGAGCTGCTCGGCGTACCAGCTGTGGGCCGTGACGTAGTTCGGGTTCAGCTCGATCGCCCGGCGGTATTCGCGGTCCGCGCCTTCCCAGTCCCAGTCGTAGTCGGTCATCACCGCGGCCAGCGACGTGTGCGCTTCGGCCAGGGTGTCGTCCAACTCGACCGCTCTGGCGGCCGCCGCGCGCGCCTTGGCGTAGGCGACTTCAGGCGAGACCCCGAGGTAACGCCCGCCGTCCACGATGTAAGAATCGGCAATGCCCGCGTAGGCGGGAGCGTAGGACGAGTCCAGCTCGACGGCCCGTTCGAAACACTCCAGGCCGCGGGTCACGCTTTCGTTCGTGCGCTTGTACCACAAGTGCCGGCCCTTCAGGCAAGCCTCGTGGACGTCGGGATCGAGCAAGCGCGTCTGGGCCAGGTGGGCGTTTTCCTGCGGGGTCAGTTCGATCTCGATACGCTCGGCGATGGCCCGCGCGACGCGGCTCTGAAGCGCGAGGACGTCCTCGAGATCGTGCTCGTAGCTGTCGCCCCACAGCAGACGGTCCCGCATCGCGTCGATCAGCTGTGCGGTGATCCGGACGCGATTGCCCGCGCGCAGCACCGAGCCCTCGACGATCGCATCGACTCCCATTTCGTTCGCCATCTGCGGCAGCGGCTTGCGCTGGCCTTTGTACTGCATGACTGACGAGCGAGAGATCACCTTCAACGCGCCGATGCGGGCCAGGCTGTTGATCAGCGCGTCGGTCATGCCGTCGGCGAACCAGGCCTGCTCGGGATCGCCCGAGAGATCGTCGAGCGGCAGCACGGCCAACGACCGCACCAGCAGGTTGGGGACTTCGCCCCGTTCGATCTCTTCCCTCAACTCTTCAAGCTCGTTGCGCATGTCCAGCGCCGTCTGGAACCGGCGTGCGGGGTCTTTCTCCAGTGCGTGGCGGATGATGCGTCCCAGGTGGCGCGGCACGTCCGTCCGGATCTCCACCACGGGTACCGGTTCGTCGCGCAGGATCGACGCGATCAACTCGACCGCGGTTCTTCCGGTGAAGGGCTTCCGCCCCGTCGCCATCTCGTACAGGATCACTCCCAGCGAGAACAGGTCCGAGTGGTGGTCCACCTCCTCGGCCCTGACCTGTTCGGGAGACATGTAGGGGATCGTGCCCTCGAAGCGACCGCTCGTGGACTGCGACCGCGTGGGTGCTTCCGAGGTGTCGGTGGCGATCGGCGGCAGGGGAGACTTGGCCAGCCCGAAGTCGAGAATCTTCAGCCGGTTGTCCTCGTCGACCATGATGTTGCCGGGTTTCAGGTCGCGGTGGGCCACGCCGCATTCGTGGGCGGCGGCGACGGCGTCGGTCATGGCGATGGCCAGGTCTAGCAGGCGCGGTAAAGGCATGCCGGCTTCGGTCAGGATTTCGTCCAGCGTCACGCCGCGGGCCAGTTCCATGACCAGGAACTGTCGGTTCTCGTGCTCTTCGATGGCGTGGATGGTGACGATGTTGGGGTGGTTCAGCGCGGCGACGGCCCGCGCCTCATGGGCCAGTTGTCGTGCCTTCTCGGAATTGGCCTCGAGGTCGCTCGTCAGCAGCTTGACGGCGACGGTACGATCGAGCCGCGTGTCCATCGCCTTCCAGACCACACCCATCCCGCCCTCGCCGATCTTCTCGTCGAGGCGGTAGTGCAGCAGTTTCTGGCCGGCTTCGATGGGCACCCGTCCCTCGTTTCGCCCTAATGATTCTACGCTAAGAACCGCGCGGCTTCGAGAACTCGAAAATCTCGACGGGCCGGGCCAGTTCGATGTAGCTCGACCGGTCGATCACGATCGAGTCGGTCAGCGAGCCCGCATTGAAGGCGATGCGGTCGTTGGCGACGATCGACGTGTCCACGTAGAGGTCGAGGGGCAGGATCGGCCGCCCGAACGGCGGAATGCAGCCCGGAACGAGGCCGGTCAACTCCATCAGTTCGTCGGCCGAGGCGAAGCGGAATCGCTTGGCGCCGAGGTGGTGGCGGATCGCGCGCGAGGAGAGCAGCCGGGCGGCGCTGAAGACGAAGACGCGAAACTCCTTGTCCACCTTGGCCACGATCGCCTTGCCCCCGATCTCCATCGGCTCGCCCCGTGCGTCGGCCGCCTCCTGGGACGTGCGCGTCGGCCGGTGGTGGGCCTCGCGATAGGGCACGCCGTGCTCGTCGAGCAGCGCCCGGATCGCTTCGAGGACGGTCATTCAGTGGGTGCCTTGCGGATGCGGAGCTTCAGCGTCGCGAAGATCGCCGCCGGTTTCTTTCCTCGCGGCCGTCCCTGCTTCTCGAAGACGTGGACACCTTCCACCAGCGCCGGCGTGTTGTCGTTCGCCAGTTCCGCGGTGTAGAGCGAGGTGAAGTACTTCAAGACCTGGTCGTGGCCGTTGATCGCGCGTGCGGCGCCGTAAGCCGCCCCCAGGATCTCCACCGCGGCACCGACGGGATCGAGTATGGGATTCGACAGACTGCCCACCGACTCGGCGAGCAGACCCACGGTCTCGGTCAGTTCCTTTCTCTGCTTGTCGTCCTTCCTGGGGCTCTCCAGTTCGGTGATCTCGATCTCGAGCGACAGGTGCCTGCGGACGGGACCGTCGAAGACCACCCAGTCGTGGACGTTGAGCGACGAGCCGTCGGGGACGTACATGAACGCACCCGACGTCCGGCTGTCCGTGATCCATTTTCCTTTCTTGTCCTTGGTCGAGAGCTTGACCGTGAACATTAGCTCGTTGAGCTTCGTGGTGTCGGGGAGGTTGCCGAAAGACAACTCCAGAATCGAGACCACGACGCTGTCCCCGTCGTTGATCTTCGCACCGGCCTGCGGCGCGGTGTGCACCACCGTGCCGTGAAATCTGGGGCGTTCGCCCCCAGGGTCGTTCTTGCGCGTCGTACTCTTGCCCTTGGCCATCTCTCACCTCGCTTTCTGACAACGACTGAAACTCGAATCCACCTCCCGTGTCAACCTCGAATGCCCAAAACCGGGCCGAACCGGGTAGACTCGTGTCGGAAAGTGAACTGGACTCGCCAGGCGAGGCGGAGGAGACCGTGGACAAGCAAACGCGAGGATTCTGGCTGGGCACGATGACCTTGTTTCTGGCGCTGGGCCTGTGCGTGGGCTGCGGGTCGTCGGGAGAAGACGATTACGCCGAGCGCATGGCGACCGAGCACGAGGGCGACGAGCCGGTGGCCAGCGGGGCGGCGGGGCAGGACCCGGGCGCAGACGTCGAGGGCGAAGAGGTGGTCTACGCCGAAGTCGGCGGCGTGCCGGTCACGGGCTACCTCGCGAAACCCGCCGGAGGCGGCTCGGGGCTGCCCGGGATCATCGTGATCCAGGAGTGGTGGGGACTGAACGACAACATCCGCTCGATGGCGCGGCAACTGGCGGGGCAGGGCTACACGGCGTTGGCCGTCGATCTGTACCAGGGTCAGGTCGCCACCGATCCCGAGACCGCTCGGTCGCTGATGTCCGATTCGATGGGGCGCGAGGCCGACCTCGAGCAGAACCTGCAGCAGGCCTACGCCTACCTGACCGATCAAACTGCGGCACCGCGCGTGGGCGTGATCGGCTGGTGCTTCGGTGGCGGCTGGTCGCTCAGGACGGCTTTGATGTTGCCCGGCGAGATCGACGGCGCCGTGATCTACTACGGCCGTCTGAACACCGACCGCGACCGGCTGGCCACCCTCGACGTGCCGGTCCTCGGCATCTTCGGCGCCGAGGACGGGGGCATTCCCATCGAGTCGGTGCGCGAGTTCGAGGCCGTGTTGAACGATCTGGGCAAGGACGCCCACGTCGTGGTCTACGACGGTGCCGAGCACGCCTTCGCCAACCCCTCGGGGACGCGGTATGACGCCGAGGCGGCGGAGGACGCCTGGGCCAAGACGCTGGCGTTCTTCGAAAAGCACCTCGAACCATGAAGGCCTGCGTCATCGGCGCCGGCATCGTCGGCTGCGCCGTCGGCCGCGAGTTGCGGAGGCACGGTCACGAGGTGACCGTCGTCGATCGTAACGGCGACGTCGGTCACGGAACGACGTCGGCCTCGTGTGGCATCGTGCGCCGTTTCTATTCGCAGCCCGGCATGACGGCGATGGCCCACGAGTCGTCGCTGATCTGGGCCGACTGGAAGGACTACATCGGTCCGATCGACGACGACTACGCGGTCTTTCACCGCCCGGGCATGCTGTTCATCCCGCCGCACGTCGATGACGTGGCCCGCGGGATCGTGGCTTCGATGCAGGAGCTAGGCATCGACGTGGCGATCTTGACCGCCGACGAGGTCGCCGAACGGTTCCCGTTTCTCGACGTCGGGTCGCAGTTCCCGCCGACGCCCGTCGATCACCCCGACTTCTTCGAGAGCGCGGGAGAGAAGATCGAGGGTGCGATCTTCGAGGCCGGCGCGGGTTACGTCGTCTCGCCGGGGCTGGCCACGCAGAACCTGCGCCGTGCCGGAGAGCGCGAGGGCGTGCGCTTCGCGCTGAACACCGAGGTGACCGCCATCCGGAAAGCCCCGTCCGGTGGATTCGAACTGGATACCTCGGGCGGTGCGATCGAGGCGGATGTCGTGGTCAACGTCGCCGGGCCGCACTCGGCCCGCGTGAACGAGATGGCCGGTGTGAAACTGCCGCTCGAGACGCGGCCGCTGCGTCGCGAGGTCCACGCCCTGGCGAATCCCGCGTTCGGCAAGGACGAGGGACTGCCGATCGTCGGGGATCTGAACGGTGGTATCTACTTCAGGCCCGAGTCCGGTGGTCGCGATCTGATCGTCGGTACGACCGATCCCGAATGCGACCCGCCGGAGTGGCTCGACGACCCCGACGACTACGAGCAGGGACTGACCGAGCCCTACCGCCAGCGCCACTGCCTGCGCCTGATGAAACGCTTTCCCGACGTTCGGTTGGGACCCGCGCGCGGCGTGGCGTCGCTGTACGACGTGACGGTGCGAGACTGGTATCCGATCGCCGACCGGACCGACCTGCCCGGTTACTACGTCTGTATCGGGACCAGTGGTTCGTCGTTCAAGACGGCTCCGGTGCTGGGACAGTTGATGGCGGAGATCGTCGAGGTTACCGAGGCCGGGCGCGACGTCGATTCCGATCCGATCCGGCTCGATCTGCCCCGGGCCGGCATCGACGTGGATACGCGGTTTCTTTCACGCTTGCGGGGGGAGATCAGTTCGACGGGGACGGTTATTGGTTGACGGCGGTCGCGTGCGCCCGCCACTCGCGAGCTTCGTCGGGCCTCCCCCACGCGTCGTACAACCGCGCCAGCGCTTCGGCCGCAGCCATCGTGCGTTCGTGTTCGTCTCCGAAGGTGGCCAGCGTGATGCGATGCGCGTCGAGCAACGCGACCGCGGCCTCGCCGTAGTTGCCCTGCTGCCCGAGACAGGCTCCGTAGTTGGCCAGTCCGGCGCCGATCAGCCAGTGGTCTTCTGGCATGACCGCCCTGTACCCGGTCACCACCTCGCGGTACAGCGGCAACGCCTGGTCGCAGCGATCCTGCACCTGGTATAGCTCGCCCAGCGTGTTCAGCGAACGCAACGTGTCGGGGTGCTGTTCGCCCAAGGTGCGTCGCTGGATCTCGAGCGCCTTCTCGACCATCGGTTCGGCGTCGGCGTAACGGCCGAGCGCCTTGTAGATCACGCCCAGATCGCTGGTGTAGGTCATCGTGTCCGGGTGCTCGGGGCCGAGCACACGCTCGGCGTCTCTTTGCAGGTCGACGTAGATCGCGAGCGTCTCCTCGACGCGACCCTGGCGGAAGTAAAGGCTGGCCAGGATGCTCTTCGACGACAGCGTGTGAACGTGGTCCTCACCGAGGACGACCTCCTGGATTTTCAACGTCTCGGCGTGCAGTTCCTCCGCCTTGGCATACTCGCCCTGATCGCGGTAGAACGCGGCCAGGTTGGTGCGGAAGCGCAACGTGTTGGGGTCTTGCTTGCCCTCGAGACGCGTCTGGACCTCGACGATCTCCTCCATCTGTGTCACGGCCTCGTCGAGTCGACCCTGCATGCGGAGCAGATTGGCGAGGTTGTTCATCGTGCCCAGCGTGTCCAGGTGTTCGGTGCCCAGGGCCGCGCGTTGACCGGCCAGTGCTTCCTCGTACGCCTCGAGCGCCTCGTCGTAGCGTGCTGTATAGGTGTAGATCGCGGCCAGGTTGTTCAACGCCAGAAGCGTGTCGGGATCTTCCGGGCCCAGCCGGCGCCGCTGGGCCTCCCAGACCTCCTGGATGATCGTTTCTGCCTCGTCGTAACGTCCCTGGGAAATCAAGCTCTCGCCCAGGTTTGCGCGAGCCTCGAGCGTGCGCGGCTCTTCCGGGCCAAGGTGTTCGGCGAACAGGTTGACCGATCGCGCGAGATGCTGCTCCGCGGGTTCGAACTCTCCCAGGTACTCGTAGGTGTTGCCGATCGTCTGCCGGATCTCGGCCTCGACCAGTGGCTTGTCGGGAAAACGACCCTCGATCTTCTCGGCCGACGCGTCGAGTACGTCGCGCACCATCACCTCGCGGCCCAGGTTCTCCGGTGCCACGCTGGCCAGCAGGTCGTCGTTGAGGAACTCGTTGACGGCACGCGCGATCTCGGCCTGTCGTCGAGCCTCGGCCTCGGCGCGCAACGATCGAGCGAGTCCGATGCTCGTCCCCGCCACGCCGGCCAGCAGCAACACGGCGATCGCCGCGACGGCAGCGAACGCGCCCCTGTTGCGCCTGATCAGCTTTTTCAGGCGGTAGGCCGTGCTCGGCGGACTGGCCGCGACGGCCTCGTCGTTCAGGTAACGTTGCACGTCTACCGCGAAGCCGTTGGCGGTCTCGTAGCGTCGCGCCCGGTCTTTCTCCAGAGACTTCAGGATGATCCAGTCCAGGTCCCCCCGAAGCTCCGTCCCCAGTCTCGACGGTTGGGTGCCGCGGCTGCGCGCCACGGTGGTCAGCGTGTCGCCGAGCGTGCTGACCCGGGCGCTGGGCCGGGCCGGCTCCTGCTCACGGATGATGCGCTGGATCTCGGCATAGCCGGCACCACGCAACGAGCCTGCGTCGAATGGAGTCGTCCCGG
>Ga0316197_10003377_pt1 | contig 11361 bp, 10 predicted proteins | sample OudBiesiAoxic_MG_FD_204939 | JGI IMG/M metagenome (GOLD analysis project Ga0316197, IMG submission 204939) | Coastal sediment microbial communities from Oude Bieten Haven, Netherlands - site A oxic | ecosystem: Environmental > Aquatic > Marine > Coastal > Sediment | place: Netherlands...
GCGACCGCACGAAGATCGTAGCCCTCGCCCATGTCTCCAATGCGCTCGGTACCGTGCTTCCCGTTCGGGAGCTCATCTCACTTGCCCACAATCGAGGCGCGGTCGTCTTGCTCGATGGTGCGCAGGCTGTGTCTCACGTCGAGGTCGACGTGCAGGCGCTCGATTGCGATTTCTACGCGTTCAGCGGCCACAAGCTGTATGGCCCGACGGGCATCGGCGCGCTCTATGGCAAAGAGCGGCTCCTCGAAGGCATGCCGCCCTACCAGGGCGGTGGCGATATGATTCGATCGGTTACGTTCGAAGAGACGATCTACAACGACCTGCCGTATAAGTTCGAAGCGGGGACGCCGAACATCGCGGGCGCGATCGGCCTCGGCGCGGCCATCGACTACCTCGGAGGGTTCGATCAGGCGGCCGTGCACGCCCATGAAGACGCATTGCTTCGCTACGCCACGGAGGCGCTCGAGGCGGTGCCGGGTGTTCGTCTGATTGGGACGGCACCCCACAAAGTCGCAGCGCTTTCGTTCTTGATGGACGCGGCGCACCCGCACGACATTGGCACGATCGTCGATTCGGAAGGCGTGGCGATCCGCACCGGCCACCACTGCGCGCAGCCTATCATGGAGCACTTCGGCATCGCGGCGACCGCGCGCGCGTCGCTTGGCATGTACAACACCACCGACGACGTCGATGCTTTCATCGGAGCCCTCGAGCGCGTGCAGGAGCTGTTCGGCTGATGGACCTCCGTGAGCTCTACCAAGAAGTGATCCTCGATCACGGAAAGAACCCGCGGAACCATCGGTTCCCTGAGCCATACAATCGCGAGGGGCGCGGCTACAATCCGCTTTGTGGCGACAAGATCACGCTGCGCCTTCAGCTCGACGGTGACACGATCACCGACATCGGCTTTCTTGGGCAAGGCTGCGCGATTTCGCAAGCCTCGTGCTCGACGATGACCCAGGCGCTCAAAGGCAAAACTCTTGCCGAAGCCGAGGAGCTCTTTGGCAAGTTCCACACGATGGTCACCAGCGACGACGGAACGGACGACGACCTCGATGCGCTCGGCAAGCTCGCAGTGTTTGCCGGCGTTCGTGAGTTCCCAATGCGCGTCAAATGCGCCACGCTGGGTTGGCATACGCTCAACCAGGCCCTTCACAACGAACGAGGCGAAGCCAGGACGGAGTAGGGCGTGGGCGACGACATCGAACGCTTGAAGATCCACAAGATCAAGCCGCGGACCACTTCGGACCACGTGTTCCTGCCGGTTTCCGATGTGCCGCATCCGCCTACTGAGCCGGTCAGTGAGGCGGTCGGCGGAAGCGGCGAGAAGCCTGCGGAGCCAATCGACCCCGCGAGAGTCGAGGCGTCGGTGATCGAAGCGCTCCAGACGGTCTACGACCCGGAGATTCCGGTGAACATTTACGAGCTGGGCTTAATCTACGGTGTCGAGGTTTCCGAAGACGGCCGCGCGGAGATCCGCATGACGCTCACAGCGCCCGCTTGCCCCGTTGCGGGCGCGATCGTCGAAGAGGTTGCGGAAAAGGCAGGTCGTGTAGAAGGTGTTTCTACCTCACACGTCGAGCTCGTCTGGGATCCCCCCTGGACGCCGGACAACATGACCGACGCCGCCAAGCTCGAGCTCGGAATGCTCTAGCCGAACTCGGGTTCCACGTTTCGAAGGATGCGCTTCAGGTCTTTACGGATGATGGTGTTGTTCGCCCGGGCCACCGCGCTGCTCGCGCCTGGGACGACACGGCGCAAGCGCTCGAGTGGTGTCAGCACTGCGCGTACCGGGTACTCGGCGTACTGCCAGAGGTCGTTTGGGATGCCGAGATTGTCCGCGATCTCTGGGCCGTTGAGCGCTCGTGCGAGGCCGTTGTGAAACCGGCTCACGACGACGCCGAGGGCGCCAGGGCCGGCGCCTCGCGCGTTCTCCGTCGGGACTTTCAATAGTTGCCGGGTCAGCATCAAGGAATCCTCGTCGGGACCCGGCTGCACCAGGCGAATCAGCTCGGCAATCCGTCGCGTGTCGGCTTCGCTCTCTAGGTGGCTCAATAGCCAAGGGTCGACTCCGTTGAGGTGGCCGCAGTAGCGCCACATCGCGAGGATTGCTTTGCGTTCACGCGGGCTGACGAAGAACCCGAGTCGCTGTGCGCCGTCCATCATCAGGAGCGAGAACTCGAGGAGCGTGCCGAGCATGTCGGCCTGGTTGATGGGGACACCCCACTCCTCGGTTCGCCATTCGGGCGACCGCGCGCACGCGCTACGAACATGCGCGTGAATCACCGCCACGCGAAGCGAGATCTCGCGTCCGGGTCGGCCGAGGCGGAGCCCGTCGATCTGCGACGCCTCGCTCACGAACCGCGCGGTTTCAGCTAGACGCCGCTGCGCGTTGTGCCGAAGCTGGCCGGTGAACGCCAATGGCTTGACCGCGGCGCTCGAGTGGTAGCCGTTGATCAAAGACCAGGCGCTGAGGACGATCATGCCGAGGATGCCAAAGCGCTGATAGGCAAGGGCGCCGAGTCGCAGCTCATCGAAGTCGACCCAAGGAGGGATTCGTTCCGCCCGTTCGAAGAACCGGACGAGCACCGCGGGGGCTTCGGTCACAGAGGCGAGGCCGTCCACGAGTGCCCGTTCGAACTGAGCCTTCGCGGGCTCTCCTGCACGCTGGATCCAAGAAGCGAGCTCGTCCGCGACCGGGTCGCCAAGTCCGTAGAACGTCGCGTACTGGTCTGCGTCTTCACCGAACTGGCGGCGCGCCACATCTCGGTTGCAGTATCGGCTCGGGAAGTTTTCGCCCATGACCGGAGAATCTAGGGAAACGTGGACTTCTGCCAATACCTTGCAGCTGCCGCGTCCAACCCTATGCCTTGCAGTATGGTTCGCTCCACCAGCCTGATGGTCCTCTTTTCGGTTCTCGTTCTCGGCTGTGAGGAGAGCCCGGCGCATCCGGCCTTCGATCGAACTGCGAGCTCGCTTCCCTCCCCCGAGAGCTTTTCGGGCCAGCACGCCTCCTTCCAACGCTATTGGTATCAGGGCAAAGCCGAGCTCACGCGATATGCGTTGCGCCAGGCGCGCTACGGGGATGTCCATGACGGGGAAGCCGTGCTGATTTTCGTCACGGAGGATTTCCTTCCAACGCTCCAGGTGAAGCACGAGGTTGGGGAGTCGGCGGACGCGATCTCGGTGCTCAAGCTCAACGCATACAAGCGCTTCTATACGGGCATCTATCCGTACACGGTGATGACGTCGTCGTTCACGCCCGCCTCCGGAGCGCCAGCGCTGAAGCTGAGCAGCACGGTTCAGGAGTGGTGCGGTCAGGTGTACAGTCAGATCAACCGCCGCAAGGACGGCCTGCACACGCTGATGCACTCGTATTTCCAGAAGGAGGCCGATCAGCAGATCTTGCTGCCCGACGCACCCCTCGAAGATGGGCTCTGGGCGCAGCTTCGCATCGCCCCCGGGGCCATTCGCGAAGGCAAGCAGGAAATCGTGCCTCGCCTCGACTACATCCGCATGCGGCACAAGGCGCTTCGCCCGTACCCGGCAACCGTGGCTCGCAAGAAGAAGGTCGTCACCGATTTGGTGGACCATCCCATCGACGCACTCGAGCTCGACTACCCAGCACTCGGTCGCAAGCTCGTGATCTACTACGAGGCGGACTTCCCCCACGTCATCCAGGCCTGGGAAGAAACCGAGGGGCCGTTTCGAACCACAGGGGTCCGAACGAACGCCATCATGGATGACTACTGGAACCACAGCTCGGTGGAAGACGCGCCGTACAGAGACGAGCTGGGGCTGAGGCACTAGTCTTTCGCTGACGCTGGCATTGACGCCGACACTGCTCTAGTCTCCGCCCGGAATGACCCGCGACCTCTCAGGCCGGTGCGGCACCTGTGGATGGTACATCCGCAAGCGTGAGGAGCCCGACGGGTCGTGGGTCGGGAACTGCCGGCTCGAGCAGCTCCGATGGCCCGTCAAAGATGCGGCCACCTGCTCGAGTCACAAGCCCAAGGACGTTCCTTGGGAACAAGCTCTCAAGCGAAAGCCAGCCGCTGGGACGCCGAGACGCTACCGCGAAGAGCCGCCGGTGAAGCCACGGCCGCAGATACCTTCGGAGATTGGAATCGACATGGATCAGGACGCCTTCCGACAAGTGCTACGTGAAGTTCTCCTCGACGAGCTCGGCATCCGCGACGTCGACATGGGCGACCGCTGGAACGATGGCGAGCTCGTCCTCGTCCCCGGGCGCGAAGGCACCCAGGAGAAACGCATCCCACTCGATGTGTTCTTCAAGAAGATCGTGATGGTGCGCGACAAGCTTCGGGTGCTCGAGCAGAAGATCAACGGCCACAAGGGGCTGAGCGACGAAGACAAGGTACAGCTTCAGCAATACATCACCGGCTGCTACGGCTCTCTCACCACCTTCAACGTCCTTTTCAAAAGCAAAGAGGACCAATTCGCCGGCCAGCGGAAGTAGCGAAGCCCGATCCCGTGTACTGAGGAGAATCGGTCGCGACGCATGTGCGTCGCGACCGATTCTCCGATGGTCTCACGCTATACTCCCGCCGTGCTCTATTTCGCATACGGGTCCAATCTCGATTCTGAGAACTGGGACGCTTGGTGTCGGAACAAAGGGTATGACTCGGGTTCGGTCGAGCCGATCGGGCGTGCGTGGCTTCCCGACTACGAGCTGGTGTTTCACTACCGGTCTCGCCTCCGAAAGGGAGGAACGCTCGATGTGCGGCCGCGGCGAGGCACTGCGACCCCGGGCGCTCTGTTTCGCGTCCATGATTGGGCGGGACTCGACGCCAAGGAGGGCGTGTCGGGCGGCTACTATCGGCGCCTCCCGGTGACCGCGTTGACCGACGACGGGCAGGCGTATTCCGCGACGACCTATACCGTGTGCGATGCGCGCGTCAGGGAGTTCGTCCAGCCAAGTGCCGAGTACTGCGCAATCGTCACGCGCGGGCTCTCCCGTTTCGGTCATGGTGACGAAGGCCTTCGCTCTGCGGCCGACGGACTTTCTCCGCCTGCCATGCCGAGCACGCTGTTCGCGTACGGCACGCTCATGTGCGGAGAGCGGAGCTACGGTCTGTTGGCGCCGCGCGTCCGACGTGCGCATGGACCTGCGCAAGTCGGGGGAGCGTCGTTGGTTCGAATCGATTGGTATCCCGGCTTGGTGCTGAGTGACGGAGGCGCCGTACATGGCGAGCTCTACGAGCTCGACGAGATCGACGTGTTGTTGCACGAGCTCGACGCTTATGAAGACTTCGTCGGCTATGATCGCGCGGACTCCCTGTATCGTCGTTCACTGGTGACTGCGGTCACCAGCGGTGGATCAGAGCTCGCGTGGACGTACATCTATTTGGGCGATCCCAGCGCCTTTCCCCTGATTTCATCTGGGCGTTGGGGTGATCCTTGACGGGTACGCCATAGACCCTAAACTTAAAACTCAGATGAACACCCACCGCGACATTCGCTACTACTTTTGGTTCACCGACTGAGGTGGCCTGCGCGTTTTGTCGCTCAAAGGCCGCCTCTCGGGGCGGCCTTTGTGGTTAAATCACCGAGGTCGTCGTGAGAGGGGGTGGAGCCCCGACGATGGCACGGACAAACAGAAACCAAGCCCAGAAACGAGATTCCCGCATTCAGCCGCGGACGCGGAAAGCGACGGTCGTACACGACGGTTCGGCTTTTCGCCTCGCAGCCGATCTGCGGCGGTACGGTTTCGAAGTCGGCGAAGGACCGTTGCTCTCGTCGGCAGCCGTGCACCACGAACCTGGCAATCTCGCCGTCATTGCGACGCGTCCGGACGCCGCGAAGAGCGAACGGCTGCGCGAGTGGGCGCGTGAGCTCTGTTGGAAAGGAGCTGCCGTGCTTGCCGTGGGCGCATCCGTTGGTCCGGTCGCAGAGCTCTTCGGGGCGCCGCGCGCCGCTTCCCTGGACAACCGCGTGGGCGGGCGCCTCGCCGACATTCACTCCGTTCGCCAAGGACTCTTCACTGGACTTCCTTCTGAGTTCCGGCTCGCGCTCCCAGCAGGCGATCGCTTCGAGTACAGCGATCTGAGCACGGAGTTCAGCACGACCGCATGGAGTCGGGACGGCGAGCTCATCGGTGCGTCGCACGTCTTCCGGCCGGTGCACTTGCTGCACCCCGCAACGCTCGAGAGTGGTGAGACTAGGCCGTTGATATTGAAGAACTTGCTGGCGTTGCTGCGCGACAAGGGCGGCAGAGCTTTCTGACGCTGACGCTGACGCTGACGCTGACAAGGTGTGCTACGACCGCTCCATGTCCGACCCGCTCGTTCTCACTTCCCTCGATCCGGAAGGCGTTCTCACCCTGACGATGAACCGGCCTTCGCGTCGGAATGCGTTCAACTCGGAGGCGTTCCTGGCGTTGGGGCACGCGTTCACGGAGGCCAACTCGGATCCGAGGGTCGCGGTCGCGCTGCTTACGGGGGCTGGCGACGACTTCAGCTCGGGGCTCGATCTTGCTGCGATCGACATGGGCTCGGATGGCGAGCCGCCTTTCGAGCGTATGATGGACGCGATCTGCGCGTTCGAGAAGCCACTCGTCTGCGCTGCCAAGGGCTGCGCGATTGGATTTGGCGCCACAGTGCTCTTTCATGCGGACGTCGTCTACCTAGGACAGAGCACCAAGCTTCGGTTCCCTTTCGCGAGCCTCGGCCTAGTGACCGAAGCCGCCGCCGCCTATCTAGGGCCGGCGATGATCGGCCACAAGCAGGCCGCCGAGCTTCTTTTCACGGCGGAGTTCTTCGATGCCGAGAAGGCGCTCGAGTACGGGATCGCGACGCGCGTGCTTCCCGACGAAACCTTGCTTCCCACCGCGCTCGAGAAAGCCCGCGAGATGGCGCAATGGCCGATCGACTCGCTGGTCGAGATCAAGCGCATCATGAAGTCGATGCACGGTGACAACGTCGCACGCGCTCGGAAGCTCGAAATGGACGGCTTCCAAAAGCTGATGGGATCACCGGCCAACATGGAGGCCTTCACGGCGTTCATGGAGAGGCGCGCGCCCGACTTCAAGCAGTTCCGGAAGTAGCGCCGCGCCTCTCGCCCCGGATGGGGATCGCGAGCAACAGAACGATCGTCACGAGCAGGACGCCGCTCGAGAACAAGAACTGACCGTAGTTGCCCGGGATCAACCAGCCGAACCACATGATCGCACAGGCGAGCAGCACGGTCGCCGCAAGAACGGACCACTCCTTCTCGCGTTTGGCGCCCGGCCACCCGGCGAGCATCAAGGGCCAAATGAATAGGATGTGAAGGTAGTAGTTAGACGGATAGAAATAGATGGGGATCATCATCGTCCCGACCACCGCGGCGTCTGCGAATCTCAACCGGCGGCACGCTACAACCGCGAGCGCCGTGTAGAAGAGCATGCCTGCGATGATGAGCCACCGACGGTCTTTCATCGTTTGTGCGGTTCGCGGGCCCCACAATTCGGGGTCTTCGCCGCGCTTGCGGAGATTGTGCCAGAGGTTGTCCGGGTCGAAGCTGACTAGCGCCGTGAGCCCGAGGTGATTCACGTTTGGCCGGTTCGCGTGCATCGAGATCTTCTGCGACCACGCGCCCCACGACTTCTCCCAGCCGAAGGTCGCCGTCGACATCGCGCCGAGCGCAACGACTACCGCAACGACACCAACGCCAACCTTGACCAGAGGCACCAGCTCTGCCCAGCGCCGCTTCCTTTCGCCATCGCCCGGGGGCGCCCGCAGTGCTTCGAATAGCTTCCATCCGACCGGAGCGGCGAGGAACGCCAGCGCGAGCGCCGGAAACGCGCGAATCATCGCCGCCCACCCCAAGAGCACGCCGGCAAGCACGAGGCGCCTCGACTTCAACGCGCACACGCCGAGACCGATCAACACCATCCAATCGTTGCGAAGCGTCGATCCACCCCAATTGCTGCCAAATTGATAGATGGTCGCTGCGCCGTACGCGACGAGGCACACCAGCGCGGCCCGAAGGCCGAACGTTCGCCATGCGACGACGAAGAACAGCAACAACGAGAGCGGGTCCAACAGCGCAGCCCAGAGGAACGTTGACTCCTTTGCGTCTGCCGAGCGGTAGATCCAATACGCGGGAAGCAACCACGCCGGCGTCGCGTTGCCGCCGTGGTCGCGGAGGCTGTCCAAGTACGCGTTCTTGCCCATCGCCTCCCAGAAGTACGCCATGTCGCGCTTGAGCTCGTCCCAGCGTTCCGGGCTGAAGCGCTCCTTCACGGCATGGATCTCGTCCGAGAGCTCCTTCACGGTGCGCATCTCGTAGTCGCGAAGGTCGCGGAGTCGTGTGTCCGCGATCGGCTCGAGTGAGCCGCCGAGCTCCTCGTCGGCGTATGCCTTGACGCTGGCGAGATAGACGCCGTCGTAACCGAGCTCGTCCACGTACTTCACGGCGGGGAAGTAGACGCGCATGTCCCAGGTGTGCACGTATGTCGGTTTACGCTGGGCCGCATCGTAGAATTGGGGGTGGCCGAAGTTGTAGAACGTCAGCACCGAGAGCGCGGCCATCGCTCCGAGAAGCGCCGTGCAAAGCCCTTGCTGGGCTTGCTCAGGGCGAGTCCCGAGTCGCAGCACGACGGCACTTGCAACCGAAGCGGCGACTGCGCGGGAGAGATTGATGAACGGGGTGTCGACCGGCCACGTCGTCACCAAGCCGTAGACGGCAACTGCAGCTGCCGCCCCGGCCAATGTCCACAATGCCACCGATTTCCTTGACCCGTTCCGGTGAAATAGGACGGCCGCAATCGCGAGTACTGCGAACACGAGGAGGGCAAGCTGCGCCCACATAGAGGTCGTCATCTCGACATCGACGCGAATGAGCGGCGGCCAAATCGTCGGCGTCGCCGTGAACAACTGCACCTCGCTGATGCTTATCCAGCGATCGCCTCCGATCGCGCTCACGCGGACGAAGCGCGCTGCCCCGCCGAGGTCCTTTCGCCACCGCGCGCGCAGGCCTTCGCCGCCAACCGGAGGCGCGATCCAGAGCTCCGAAAACGCGTGTCCGTCGAGCGAACCCTCGATGACAAATCGATCGTTGTTGTCGCCTTGCGCGTACGCAGCCTCGATCGGGGTCACTGCACCGAGGTCGAACAGCACGTAGGCCTGGTCGCCCTCGAAGATCGCAGCGCTGCGTGACCGCCACGGCGCGCTGTCCATTGCGCGGCGGCCATCGTTCAGCTGCTCGGCTCGACGTACGCCGGTCGACTCGATCGGGTCGCCCAGCGTGATCTGCTCTTCTGCGCTTCCCCAACCGCATGCTGCCAACAAGAGAAGCAGCGATGCGAAGCCAAGCCGGATTCCGGTCATTGCGGTTGCAGCTGTACCAGTGTGGGACGCAGCCGAGAAGTCTTAGACGCTCAGCACCGCAGCGACAGAAAATGACAATTTCTCTGTCACGGGTAGCACAGTTGGATTAATGCCTTCTCACCAGAACTGTCTCCCGGCTCGGGATCTGGCTTCCGCGCATGCTTGCGGGCGGTTACGCTGCACGAGCCTCTCGTTCAGCCGATCCGACTGCGCGGTGGATGGCTTGTCAGCAGGTGCGCTCATGTGTGTGACGTGTTTGACGCGATACGTCAGAACGGCTAGTCCAGAGCCGAGAGGCGGGGTGTTGTGGGTGTAGTGGTGAGCCCCCGCGTTTACCAAGGGAGAAGAATCACTATGACCAAGACCATTTTTCGATTGGGTCTCGCGCTCGCTTTGTGCGCGGCCATGATGGGTTGCAAGAAGGCCGAGGAGGCCGCCGACGAGACAGCCGCTGCTGCGGAAGAAGCGGCTGAGGCCGCCGGCGAGGCTGCGGAAGTCGCGGAAGAAGCCGCGGAAGAAGCCGCCGAGGAAGCCGACAAGGCCGTCGAGGGCGCGAAGGAAGCCGCTGCTGACGCCGTCGAAGAGGTGAAGGAAGCTGCCGGCGAGGTGAAGGAAGCCGCCAAGGAAGCGGCGGAAGACGCCAAGGAAGCCGCTGTCGAGGCCAAGGACAAGGCCGCTGCCGCTGCTGCCGAAGCCGAGAAAGACGCCAAGACTGCAGCCGACGACGCCAAAAAGCATCTCGACCACTAGTTCCCCGAAAGCGCATTGCTTTGTTGGAGGAAGCCGGCTCTCTTGGAGCCGGCTTTTTTCGTGTTTGGGGGCCCGTTCACTTGTCATCGGCGGCCGGGCAAACTAGAACACGTTTCACTTCGACCCTGGCGTCGAAGAGCGTGAGGCCATGTACTTCGACTACACCCCCGAACAAACAGCGCTGCGCGACGAGCTGCGCGCCTATTTCGCCCGCCTGATCGACGACGAGCTCCTCGCCGAGCTCGACGAGCTCGAAGGCGGCGGGCCCCTCTATCACAAGGCGATGCAGCAGCTCGGCGCCGACGGCTGGCTCGGCATCGGCTGGCCGAAGGAGCACGGCGGCCAGGGTCGCGGCCCCATCGAGCAGTTCATCTTCTTCGACGAGGTGCAGCGCGCCGGCTTCCCGGTGCCGATTCTCACCCTCAATACCGTTGGACCGACCTTGCTGAAGTTCGGCACGGACGAGCAGAAGGCGAAGTACCCGCCGAAGATCCTCGAAGGCAAGTGCCACTTTTCGATCGGATACACCGAGCCGGGGTCCGGGACCGACTTGGCTTCACTCCAGACCAGCGCGGTTCGTGACGGCGACGATTACCTGATCAACGGGCAGAAGATCTGGACGAGCCTCGCGGACCACGCGGACTACATGTGGCTCGCGTGCCGCACGGACGCTGATGCGCCGCCCCACAAGGGGATCTCGATCATCATCGTGCCGGCAGACGCGGAGGGCGTCCAGATCACCCCGATGCACGCGCTCGGTGAAAACAACGTGCATGCCGTCTATTACGACAACGTTCGCGTGCCGGTTGGGAACCTCGTCGGCGGGGAGAACAAGGGCTGGCATTTGATCACGACCCAGCTCAACCACGAGCGCGTCGCGCTTTGTTCGGTTGGCCCGCTCGAGAAGATCTACACGCAGACGGTGGAGTGGGCGAAGAAGACCCCCAACGGCGACAACGGCATGGTCATCGACTTGCCATGGGTGAAGACCAACTTGGCCCGCGTCTACGCGAAGCTCGAGGTGCTCAAGCTCTTGAATTGGCAGCAGGCCTGGGGGATCGCGGCCGACACGCTTTCGCCAGCCGACGCGTCCACGATCAAGGTGTTCGGCTCCGAGTTCTACGTCGAGGGCTCTCGGCTCTTGATGGAGGTGCACGGCGCGGCCGGCATTCTTCATCACAGCTCCGAAGGGGCCCTGCTTCGCGGGCGGCTCGAGAAGTACTACCGCATGTCGCTCGTTCTGACGTTTGGGGGCGGCACCAACGAGGTCCAGCGGGAC
>Ga0316197_10003378_pt1 | contig 11361 bp, 11 predicted proteins | sample OudBiesiAoxic_MG_FD_204939 | JGI IMG/M metagenome (GOLD analysis project Ga0316197, IMG submission 204939) | Coastal sediment microbial communities from Oude Bieten Haven, Netherlands - site A oxic | ecosystem: Environmental > Aquatic > Marine > Coastal > Sediment | place: Netherlands...
TGGTCTAAAAAGAATTCGTTGAAAAAAGCTTAGATTTTTAGCCACCATAGCTACCAGATCTATATCTCTGCTTTCAACAAAACATTGAATAGCAGTTTCCAATTTGGAACCGGTTAATGAATGGAAGCTATGGTCAATCCCTCTCAGGTAATCGTGTAAAAAATCTTTATTACTCAATTGTTCTTCACTCAGCATTTCACCTTTTTTTGAAATATGGACAACTCTTAATATTGAATTGTTCATTGTGGCCATCTCAACTAGATTATCCAAGACCTTAATATCGTAGGCGATATGAAAATCCGTTGGGAAGGCAATTTCTTTTGGTGTTTTATAAGTAGAATTTTCCGGCACCGCGAGTAAAGGACATTTTACTCTAGTAATCACATCGCCAGTATTGCTTCCCATTGAAACTTTTTTAAGTCCGGTTGCGCCTTTAGTGCCCATGATAATCAGGTCAATCTTTTTGTCTTCCACTGCTCTTTTTATGCCATCTACAAAAAAATCATACTTCGCCATGGAAACATAAGAATGTAATTCATTTTTATGATGTTCTTCAATATAATTCAATAGTTTTTTAAGGTCTTTTTTGCTCTCAGTCAAAACGGTTTCCCTAAGCATTATCGAGGTGCCCTTAACTGAAGACCCAGCACCTGAATATGGTGGGATTGGGTTGATGTGAATGATGTGAAAGATACATTTGGTTTTTTTAAATAATTCTAGCCCGTAATTAATTGCATTACGAGAATTTTTGGAAAAATCTGTCGGGATTAAAATACGTTGCATTGCAGTCTGATTTGTTAAAGGATAAAACTACGATCACCAATTGAACCATAAAATGATTATCATCATGTACACTAACTTTTCATCATCAAAAATTCAATAGGGAATCTTTCGTAACCGATCCATATCTAAAATTTTAATATCTCTATCTTTAATCTCAATTATACCTTCTTTCTTAAATGCAGATAGAGTTCTAATAAGAGTTTCAGTAGCCATTCCGGCAACACTTGCAAGGTCACTCCTTAAGACGTGAATATTTCCAGCTTCATCCTCCTCCAACTTTTCGGCAAATTTAAGTAAGGTAGACGCAGTTTTTTTTCGCACAGAACCATATGCCATCTGCAACAACTGCTCTTTGATCTGAGAAAGGTTTTCCGACAAAAGTTGCAACAACTCCATTACCAATTCCCCATTATGCTCCAAAACCATTTTTAATTTATCCTTGTGAAGGCCAATTAAGACAGAATCCTCCATAGCAGTGGCATATTCCTGGTATGGAATATTCTTAGTGAAACTGGTAAACCCGAAAAAATCATCTGCTTTGTAAATTCCGGTGATCAGCTCCTTCCCCTGCTCATCAAGTTTATGAGTTTTGGCATTCCCCTTTATTACCAGATACACCAAATTTGAGTTATCGCCCTCCCTGTAAATTGAATCCCCCAAATTAAACCTGAATTCCTCGCCGTTGTCATCAATAAAATTCTTCAGCTGATGAATACTCTTAACTTTGGCTTCACTTGCTAAATCATCATATAATTTTTCTTGTTGTGCTTCTTTAAGAATACTGGACTTGGCTATCCTACTCTCAATAGCACCAATAAGTTCAGATTCTTCAAATGGTTTAGTCAGGTAGTCATCCGCACCCATATCCATACCATGCCTAACATCCTTTCGTTCTGTTTTAGCAGAGAGAAATATAAAAGGAATTGACTTGGTCCTATTATCTTCAGACAGGGCGGTAAAAACACCATATCCATCTAATTTTGGCATCATTATATCGCATATAATAACGTCCGGGAGACTGGTTTTGGCAACCAATACTCCCTTTTCCCCGTCAGGAGCGGTAAGGACTTTGTAATTTGCTAATTCCAATAATTCGGCTGTATTCTCCCTTAAAGCAGTGTCATCTTCAATTAATAAAACCTTTTTAATCATAATAGCAGTTATTACGGTTTAAAACAAAATTAGCTAGAATTCTTCGCGATTGCCATGAAGAGGCAGTTCTACCGTGAATTTGCTCCCCTTGTTTTCCACACTTTTAAAGCTAATATTCCCTCCCAGGTTCTCAACATGCGATTTTACAATATTCAGGCCTATACCGGTACCTTGAGTCAGCAGTACATTGTCTGCCCTAAAGTAAAGGTTAAATATATGCTTTTGGTCTTCTTTCGGAATACCAATGCCTTTGTCAATAACATGAAAGCGAATATTATCTTCATTAATTTCAATCTCTAAATCTATTTCAGTTTCTTCAGGAGAATACTTAATGGCGTTGTGTAACAAATTGGTTAATGCCAATGAAATAATCTTCTCATCCTGATGTATTGCAAGATCCTCTATATTAAGGGGGTATTTAATTTTTTGACCTGTTTTTAGTAGCATATTCGCATTGTAAATTACCTCATTTACAATTTTACTAAGCGAAAAATCATTAAGTCTATATACTTCTTTTCCCTTCTCTAAGCGTTCAATAGATAAAAAATCATTCAATATTCCGGTAAGATGATGTACCCCTGTTTTAATAGATTTTAAATGTTTCTCCCTGATATCCTGCTGTTCAGTAGATGTATATTTACCAACCAATGTGGCTGAGGTAAGGATAGTGCTTAAAGGAGTTTTGAACTCATGAGAAACCATCGAAAGGAATTTGGTCTTTAGATTGTTCAGTTCCTTTTCTTTGTCCAAAGCTTCCTCAAGTTCCTTGGTTCTTAGTGCAACCGTTTTTTCGAGTTTTTGAGTATAATTTTTTCGTTCAGAAATATCCAGGACAATGGCTACTATCAAAATCTTATTACCAAGACTGGAGGATTGCAAATGAATTTCAGCAGGATATGTTGTTCCATCCTTGCGCCTAAACTGGGTTTCAAATGTAATTTTCTTTTTACTACTTAACTGTAAGGGATCTAGAATTTCCCTGAACCGATCTTCAGTAATACCCGTAATAAGATCTGTTATTGTTAATCTTTTAATTTCTCTAATGGTATATCCAGTATTCTTCTTGCCACCATAATTTACATGTGTGAACCCTAGTGTTACCACATCAAAAACATATATCTCGTTAAGAGATTCATCAAAAATCTTTAGGAAATGTCTTATCTCTTCTTCCGCTTTTACGCGGTTGGTTATATTATTTTGAATTCCTACAAAATGTGTGATCTTACTATCTTTATTTCGGATTGGATTAATAGAGACTTCATTCCAGAATAAGGTGCCGTCCTTTTTGTAATTCCTCACCCGTACCTGGCACCTTTTGCCTGCTGCTATGGCCTTATGCATTATTTTAACTCCTCTTTGGTCATTGTCGCCTTTCTGGAGGAACCTGCAATTTTTATTAAGGACTTCAGATTCTGAATATCCGGTAAGTTTCTTAAATGCCCTGTTCACATATATAATAGGATTATCCTCTTTTAATGCATCTGAAATGACAATACCGTTTTGGGTAGCCTCCAAAGCTTCACTTTTTACATTTAAGTTTTTTTCAATTTCTATTCTTTCCGACAAATCATGGACTAGTGCCAGAACATAAGTTCTTTCATAAATTGTAAAAGGATTAAAATTTACGGTCATAGGAAATTCCTCGCCAGATTTTCTCCTTCCCTGCACACAACGCCCACCGTCCATTGAATCTTTCTTTGTGTGCTTGAAATATTTTTTAAGATGTTCTTTATGGGCATTTTTAAACTTATCAGGAATTATTTCAGAAAGAGGTTTTCCTAAAAGTTCATCATGGGAAAAATCAAAGAGACGTGCTGCTTTTTTGTTAATAGAGACAATTAGCTGATCCTGATTAACCACTATTATTCCCTCCGATACAGCTTCGGAAAGTAAATGGAAAATATTAATATTCTTATCAAAAACATGCATCCTTTAAGATTAGGAATGAATATTCCGAAAGCAAAATGTAAGCTTTGACTAAACCTTAAAAGTAATCACAGGTAAACTTGCGTGATTCACCACATCTTCACCAATGCTTCCTTTAAAAAAATGTGCTATTCCGCTTCTTCCATGGGTAGGAATCGCTATTAAATCGGCCTGTATATCATTCGCATGATTAAATATGCCTCTCTCAATCGAATAATCTGAGACATAAATCATTTCGGTATTAGAGGGAACAGCACCATTATGAGCAACTTTAAGAAAAAATTCTGCTTTCTTTTTAATCTCTCCTGTGCTCATGAATTCTTCATTAGGTAAATTAACATATACCAGATGAAGCTTAAGGTCCCAATTCTCAAAAAGAGCCCTTGCACTATGGTATGCTTTTATACTCTCTACCCGAAGATCACAGGCATAAACAACTAATTTAGGAGTAAACAAAGGAGATGGCTCTTTTATTACCAAAACAGGAATATCAGAGGAACGCACTACTTTTTCAGTATTGGAACCTACAAAAATCTCACTAACCCCGCTTGCCCCATGTGAGCCCATAATTATCAGGTCAATGTTGTTTTCTTTGGCTACCTCATTTATTTCACTAAAGATCTTATAGTTTTGAACCATTTCGGTAACCTTAACACCTTTTAAAAACGGTTTATTTAAAAAAGTTTCGTAACGTTTTTTTGCCAATTTCATATAAAAATGAGCCTCTGCAGCTTCATCAGATTCACTTTTCGTTAAATAGGCTTCTGAAAGACCCATCATGTGAAGTACAATAATCTCTGCACCAGAATCCTTTGCCAGTTTAGCAGCGACTTCAAGTGCATATCCTGCATGTTCCGAAAAATCTACCGGGACTAATATTTTTTTCATAATCGTTTAATTAAATTTTCCTATTCAATACTTTTTAAAGATTTCCTTTCTCTTTCTGAGCTGGTTTTCCAATTCCTTTATTGTAGTGGCGGCCGCCTTTTCAAAATTATCCTGATTAGATTTAGCAAATAATCTGGGACCAGGTGCACTTAATCGTATTTCACATATTTTGCCTAAACCAGATGGGTCATTTTCTAGTTTAAAAAAGACATCCGCTTTAATGATCCAATCATATTTATTTGCCAATTTTTCCAATTTAGAAGTAATAATAGCAGTCATTGATTCGCTGGTTGGCATTTGAACATATTGAATATTTATTGTCATAATAATACTATTTAGAGTTTGTAATAAAGATCGTACTGAGTATAATGGTAAACTATGACATTTATCATTGTTGATTGGAGTCTGGTTATAATTATTCCACTATACTATCCTCTAATTTAGAGATACTAATTAACCTGGCCAAAAACAATAAGAGCGCAGGTTAAAAATAAAGTTTATTAGTGTCTTTAAGCAAGACAATTAGGACTCCAAGAATGATTACATTTTTAACTATGTATTGACCTAAAAGGCTAAGGCCAAAAGGAGTCGCAGAGAATACAAGATCGGGAAAATACAAAAATGGCAAGAAAGTCAGGATAATATGGATCAAAGCCAGTTTCAAAGCAAATTTTTGAAAAATATTCCCAATTAACAGCAACCCAATTATGGTTTCCCAAATTGCAAGTAGGAGTACTGATAGCTCAGGGGACAGAAATCCATGTGTCAACCGGTCTATTGTGGCTTTTGCAAGGTCCTCAGCCGGACTTACACCAGCAAAAAATTTTAGCAGCCCAAACCATAGATACACAATACCGATAGTTACCGAAATTAAATTTATTTTTTTATCCCTGCTTATTAAACGAGTTAGTAGTTCCTTCATTTTTTTCAAAAAAGCTAAACTAAGTATCCCAATTCAGCTAGAAAGTGACAAATGTCATTTTTCTCTAATTCTTTTTCATTTATTATGCTCATTTTGCCGTTACCCAGGATTTTGCCACCTAATGCATTAAATAGTATTGCTCTTAGTTTATAATTGAAGAAAAGGAAATTAAAAAACAAGTAAAGCCTATTTGATAATCTTTAACAAGTCTTAATCCTAAAAACATTTTTTCCAGATCAGAAGGATAGCATTTGTAATAATGATTAAAATCATTTGTGTTAATTAACAATGCACGTAGTTTTGTTTGTTAATAGATAATCATCAGAGATCATAGAATTTTCCCGGATAACTATCTTTATAAAATGTTATGAGAGATTCGCCCTTAAGAACATTAGTTGTAGAAAACTCAAAAGTACAATGTAATATCATAGCCCGGTTGGTGAGGAATCATGATCATCTTAAGCTGGTGGCAACGAGCAGTAATGCCATAGACGCTAATAGAATCCTTAAAAACCATAAAATAGATTTAATTCTTCTCGATATTGAGATGCCTTGTATTGATGGTTTCAGTCTTCTGGAATCTATGGATCAGAAAATAGAGGTCATAATAATATCCGGTAATTCGGATTATGCCCTAAAGGCCTTTGACTATGATGTAACTGATTTTTTATTAAAACCCTTAAATAATGATCGTTTTGAAAATGCTGTAAAAAAAGTGCTCAAAAAACAATCCTACAAAGGAAATATAATTGACGAAGACATAGAATTTTTGATTGTGCGGAGTAATATGAAAAACAAGAGTATTAATATTAAAGAAATTAAATGGGTGGAGGCTTTAGGTGATTATATAGAGATAATCACTGATAAAGAAAAAGTTATTGCTTTGAGTACTATGAAATCAATCTCGGACAAGCTACCTAAAGATAGATTTCTTAGGATTCATAGATCATATATTGTAAATTTAAACAAGGTTGAAAAATTCGGTTGTAAAACTGTGGAGATAGATGAACATCAAATACCCATGAGCAGAAAGCAAAAACCTAAACTTGAATTTCTTTTGGAAAAAGTTAATAGTTAGCAAGTTAATTCAGATCCAACAACTCAAAATAAGCTTAATGAAATACATTCATTTTACATGTAGATTTTTTTTTAGCTTAATTATATTTTCTGTCTTTTTAGGATGTGCTGATGGCCCGGAAAAAATATTGCCTTTAAAAGCAACCATTACAGAATCTGTATATTCCTCGGTAACCATTCAGCCTGATAGCCTTTATCAGGTATATGCAGCTGTAGGAGGTATTCTCGATAAAACTTTTGTTGACGAAGGCGATTCGGTTTCAAAAGGTGCCCCCATAGCCCAAATCATTAACAATACTCCTAAATTAAACACTGAAAATGCAAAACTAAATCTTGAATTAGCAAGAGATAATTACAGTGGTAGCAATGCTATCATAAGAGCGTTAATTGATGAATTAAATGCAGCGGAACTTAAGTATAAAAATGATTCTGTAAATTTTACAAGGCAGAAAAATCTCTGGGATCAAAATATAGGATCCCAGGTAGAATACGAAAATCGAAAACTGGCATATGAATTATCAGGCAATAATTTGGTTTTACTAAAAGGCAATTTTGAAAGAACAAAGTCAGAATTAAAAACAAAACTAAAGCAGGCGGAGAATAATTACCAAACCGCTTTAATTGCTACCGAAGATTTTACAGTACAAAGTAAAATCAACGGAAAACTTTATGCGCTTTACAAAAATCAGGGCGAAATAATTAATACGATGGAACCTATTGCGGCTATAGGAAGTGCAGATGATTTTGTAATTGAAATGTTAGTTGACGAAGTTGATATTGTTAAGCTAAAAATTGGTCAAACCGCTTTAATTACTCTTGATGCTTATGGGTCAGAAGTATATTCTGCAATCGTTAACAAAATTTATCCGAGAAAGGATGAACGATCTCAGACTTTCAAAATTGAAGCTTTATTCATAGATACTCCGGAAGTACTTTATCCCGGATTGGCAGGAGAGGGCAATATTATTGTTTCTCAAAAAGAAAATGCTCTGACCATTCCTAAGGCATATCTTATAGGCGAAAACCAAGTGAAGACTGAAATGGGAATTATAGAAATAGTTACAGGGATACAAGATATGGAACGCATAGAAGTTCGATCTGGTCTGGATGCTGAAACCTACTTAATAAAGCCGGAATAATGACTAATTGGAAGGTCATATTTAGTATCGCCAAAACACATCTTCTAACAAAGATGAAATCTACGGTAACCGCCTCTCTTGGAGTTACTTTTGGCATTGGGGCCTATATTACATTGGTAAGTTTTATGACGGGTTTGAATGGAATGTTAGACGATCTTGTTCTTAACCAGACCCCACATATCCATATGTATAATGAAATTGAACCTTCCGCGGAACAGCCAATTTCTTTATATGAAAAATTTGACGGTGGCTTAAATGTTATACACTCCATCAGGCCAAAACAAAGCCAGCTGAAAATACATAATGCCCTTCCGATATTACATTATTTAAAAGATCAGGAAAATGTAAAAGGTGCAACACCTCAACTTCGTGCCCAGATATTTTATTTATCGGGCTCTATTGAATTAGGTGGTAACCTTGTGGGTGTAGATATTATGGAGGAAGTGCGCTTATCAAATATTCAGGATAATATTGTTGAAGGTAGCCCGGAGGCGCTCAGAAATACAGACAATGGTATTTTACTGGGATCCGGTCTTGCTAAAAAAATGTCACTGAAAGTTGGGAACCGAATACAAATAAGTACTGTTAAAGGCACTGTTTTTCCTTTAAAGATAGTTGGTATCTATCAGAGCGGTATTGCGGAAATAGACAATGTTCAAAGTTTTGCAAATCTTAAAACCGTACAGAAAATACAAGGAGAAGCCGAAAATTATGTTACAGATATCAATATAAAACTCTATGACATAGCAAAAGCAGTACCCATGGCCAGGCAGTTAGAAAAACAGTTTAAAATTAAAGCAACTGACATAAATGAAGCAAATGCTCAATTCGAAACTGGAAGTAATATTCGCAATATTATAACCTACGCCGTTTCAATAACCCTGCTCATTGTGGCGGGCTTTGGAATTTATAATATTCTGAATATGCTTATCTATGAAAAAATGAAAGACATAGCTATTCTCAAGGCAACTGGGTTTTCGGGGAAGGATGTTCAACTTATTTTTATGAGTCAGGCCATGATAATTGGGGTTGCAGGAGGAATTATTGGGTTGATAATAGGCTTTTTTTTATCCAGAGTAATTGATAATATACCTTTCGAAACCCAAGCACTACCAACAATTAGTACATTCCCGGTAAATTATAACCCAGGCTATTATGTTATTGGAATTGTATTTGCCCTGATATCTACATTTATTGCCGGATACTTACCTTCCAATAAAGCAAGAAAAATAGATCCTGTGCGTATAATTCGAGGAACCTAATTAACGATTATGGGAACGGTACTGGAAACCAAAACAATTAATAAACATTTTAGAAAACCCGTAGATTTTCATGTCCTAAAAGATATTAGTTTTAACGTCAAAGAAGGAGAGTTTGCCTCTATTATGGGTAAATCGGGTTCTGGAAAATCCACCCTGCTTTATATCCTCTCCACCATGGACACAGACTATGAAGGTGAGTTATTTATAAATGAAGAACTCATAACCGGAAAACCGAATAAGGAATTGTCGCAAATTAGGAACAGGCATATCGGTTTTGTATTTCAATTTCACTATCTGCTGTCAGAATTCAGTGTCCTGGAGAATGTGATGCTTCCCGCTAAAAAACTGGCAGTCAAAACCTATGAAGAAATTGAACACGATGCAATGGAAAAATTAAATATGCTGAATATTGGACATTTGGCTAAAAAAAGAGCTTCACGGGTTTCTGGTGGAGAAAAACAACGCGTGGCTATTGCAAGAGCACTTATAAATAATCCCGATATTTTAATGGGCGATGAACCAACGGGTAATCTTGACAGTTATAATGCTGAAAATGTTTTCCAAATATTTAAGAGGTTAAAGGAAGAGGAAGGACTTTCTTTATTGGTCGTTACACATGATTTAGATTTTGCAAATCGTACAGATCGGATAATAGAAATGGAAGATGGTACAATTATTAACTGAATCTTAAATTGCTAAGTCCTGACTTTATGAATTATAGCAAAGTATTGGAATAGTGACTAAGGTCTCCATTTTTTTTATAATATCTTTATTAAAAATAGAAGCAAAGAGACTCTTATTTTCTCTTTCCAGCATACTTAAAATATCTGCATTCGTATCACTTATGTGTATCCTTAATCCCTGTTCAATACTATTGGCCAAAACCATGTGAAAACTAATGTTTTTATATGCTACCTGAACTTTCAATAATTCTTTAAACCATTCCATTTGTTGCATAGCGGCATATTCATCTATTGTAGGGATATGCACCACCTCTATTTCCGCATTGTAGCTTTCTGCTATTACAGCTAATTTTTCTATTGCAATGATATCAGAAGATTCAAAATCACTGGCATAAGCAATCTTTTTTACCTTTTTATAATTATGATGAGGAGGAATAATTAGTATTGGGCAAAGGTTTTTATCTATTAATTTATTCGCAATATTTCCACTAAAGAAACCTCGTGAAGAATGTTCATCTTTCATCCCAATGATTAGTAAATCAATATTAGCTTTACCTAATCTGTCTATAATTCCTTTGCTTATTGATGTATTTTCTGCAACCTCACATATTAATTGATTTTTACTTAAATTTTGATTTAGGTTTTTTCGGCAATAGTCTTCCAGTAATTCTTTGTGCTCATTCATTGCCAGTTTTTCTAATTGTTCAGGCGACCTAATATTGGATGTTCTTACAGGCGGAATATCATATATGTGAAGTACAACCAGTTTGGCTTTTACAGTTTCGCTGAGATTCAAGGCATAGTTTAAAGTTGAGATCGAATTTTTGGTGCAATCCGTGGCATAAAGAATAGTGTCCATAACAATTCATTTAAATATTAAGTCAATTTACCTCATTTTAGATCTGCAAAACATGATTTTGGTCACAAAAGCTCTACATGACTTATATCATAAAAATTTGTCATGAACTAAACTACTTTTAAGTTCCAAACCAAAAGGAAATTTAGCATGGATAACGGCAATAAATCAACTCAGCAAAATAAAATTGGAGAAGTAAACTGGCAAGAACTTTATATTCTTACAGATCATTGGAAGTCAGATCTGAACTTCTATAAAGACGATCTCAGGTTTTTACATCATTTAATAGATAAGTATATTATCTGGATTACAAAAGACGATAATCTTAACCTGGTAAAAAATATACAGAAAAACCTTTTTGAGATTCGGAATAAAAGTATGGACCTAATGAAGGAAGTAACCACACACCAAGGGAATTTGGGCCTTATGGTAGAAAACCCGGTTCAGAGCTCAAACCCGCAATTTATAGATGATCACGAAGATCTGGAAGATAAAATGTCAAAATTCGTAAAACTGTTTAGGTCCAATCGAAAAGAAGTATTTAGCATAACGGAATACATCATAGACAGCGAGGAATTACCAAATATTCTTAAAAACTAATCCAACGCAAACCTTTTTATTATATCCTTAGAAAACAGTTTTGATGATTGTTGATTTTTGATGCACGAAGTAA
>Ga0316197_10003379_pt1 | contig 11360 bp, 6 predicted proteins | sample OudBiesiAoxic_MG_FD_204939 | JGI IMG/M metagenome (GOLD analysis project Ga0316197, IMG submission 204939) | Coastal sediment microbial communities from Oude Bieten Haven, Netherlands - site A oxic | ecosystem: Environmental > Aquatic > Marine > Coastal > Sediment | place: Netherlands...
TCAAGTGGGCCGTACATACGTAATAGAATGAACCAACTCTTTTCTGGAATAGTTTGAATCCAATTGCTCTCCTTGCCCTTTGGCGCTTTGGGGGCAAAGTAGATGTCATAGGAGCCATCTTTGTTGGCTTTAACTTCTCCGCTTAAACTATTTAGCCCGGCAAAGGGTTGGTCGCTCTGAAGCATGCTGCGCGTCTGAGGATCATAAATAGTAAGCGACCAATTGTCTTTTACCGGAACATTGGGTGGCAGATGCAACTTGTATGTTTTTGCACCATCCAACGGTTGTTTTTTCGAATCTAACCCGACAATCCCGTAGTCCGAACCAACACCCGGTTTAATGCCCGCCATAGCCGGCGTGACACAGACAGCGTTGTAATGCATCCAAAGTCGGGCATCTATGCGACGGATTCCATCTTTGAGAAAGAAGGCATCTTTTTCAGGAAATGCCATGATCCATTCGCTGTCGGTTTCTGGATAGAAATAATGTCCCGGATCACGTGGATAAACAGTATTGGCGCGTGCGTAGGCATTACCGATATCTACTGCTTCACTGAGCAAACTTTTCATACGTGCATCTGGTGTAAAGGGTTTACCCTTAACGATACCGAGTGTGGCGATTGTTCCACGGGTTTCAGGATCGATAAAATCAATAGGTTCTTTTTGAATGATTTCATTGAGTCGCTCAAAATAGCTGAAATCATTGGGTGGAATGGTATTGTAATAGACGCCCGACATGTTCTTGAACTGCATCTTGGGCGGATTATCTTTTTTCGCTAGTGGGTAGACTTTTAGATTGTTCTTGATGTTATCAGCCGCTTCTTTGACATCAGCTGGGTTGGTTACACTCTTGACATAACCGCGCATAAAGTTCCACACCACATAGCTGGTGGATTGAACGACAAAATATCCATCCGGAATCTCTCCTTTATAACCGGGAGGTAGCACCAGGTATTTTCCACCTTTGCCCTTATCGGGGCCGGCAGCGCCCATATCACTCAGATAACGCATATTGCCATCATCAAGAATGCCCAGTTGATTCGGCGGCACTTCAATGACTGTAGGGCCATCTTTTTCAAGGTCGAGAAAGCTCCAGTTATAGAGCGATGTATTGTTATAGGTTAGCACTTGGGACTTTGAATCTCCCATCTGCTCCCAGAGTACAACCTGATGAGCCTCTCCCATGCCCACATCTTTACTACCCTGACGCAGGCTATAAGTCGATACTGCGGGCATCATTGTAATATACATCTGTACAGCACGAGCCCTGTCAACATAATCGTACACAGCATCTTTTGTGCTAACTGTTGGTATCCCATCAAAGAATTCTAGCGTGCCTATAGGTGAATCAACCTTGGCCGGTGTGGTGATGTTCTCCGGAAGTGGTGTCGTCATTTTCATTTCAGGTTTTTGGGTGATCATTGTTGGTGAATCAGCCCATGCTGCGGTTGCCAAGCCGGCCACTAGCAATCCGCTGACAGCCATGCTTGCTAATAATTTTTTTTTCATTTTCAGATCCTTGTTTTATCAGTATGCTAATTATTTAACGACTCAGAGTTAGCATCTATTTTTAACCCGCTCCAAGAGACTGCTCATTGATATTATTTTGGAAAAATAAACGTCAGAGAGAGTCGTGCACCCCATCCTTCCGGGCTGCTATCTGCTTCTGTTACTGCCCAGTAGCGCACACCTGCTTGAAGTGATATAAGTTGCTCTCCTACCTTCAATACCTTCGATATTTGAGCATTGATCGGCACAGACCATTGTTCAGTCTCCCAGTTATAACTAGATTCTGAGTTCAGTGAATATGTCACAGCAGCATCGGTTACATAGGCAAAGAAAGGTTGTAGATAGGTACTGCTGATTTCCTCATTGGTATCATTTGCAAATGACCAGACATGATTTGCCAGCCCTCCGTATGTCAAATGGCCTGTTTGCTTAAGGGCAATTGCCGTAGGCCCGGCCCCCCATTGATCCCCACCGAGTAAATTATTGCTTGCTGTTGGCAGCAGGAAGACTGGTCCTGCACCCCATATCCAACCATCTTTTGTTGGTGCTTTGGGTGAAAACCATAAGCTCTCTGTGATACTTCCAATGCCGGATTGGTGACCGGCACCACTAAAAATGTCATCCTGCCATACGATAGGTACGATGGTTCTTGAGATAAGATTCCAATCATCATTCAATGAGATAGGGATAACCGGCTGAATATTTAAATACGATTTAGAACCCGTATCGTCTTTGCCGATATCTGAATCATAATTGTATTGGAAAGGAACACTGATCATTGCAGCAATAGGATTGGCTAATTTTTTCGCGACATCTGTACCATCGGCTGCCAATGCGGAGGCCAACGGCAGCGCGAGAACAAGTAAACTAATGTGGTGTATATGGAGTTTTATCTTCATTTTAATCCCCTGTCTGTTGATTACTTAGTATTTTTGACTAATTTAAGAAGCGCTAAAGGGCATCGAAAATGTTAGCCAGCTATTCCAACCTTCAGGGCGATTTTTCGCGCCAAACTCCCAGTAACCTTTTAAATTAATGTAACTTGCTCGCTTGCCCATCATAAACATGTAACCTATTTGCGGGCCGACGCCACTCACTTTTGACTTGAAGTCTCCAAGCACTGCGCCACTACCACTATCACCCGTTATTTGTTGGAAATGATAACCAACCAAGCCAATATGTACTTGGTCTGTTACAAATCGTGATGCGCCTAAATCAAGGTGTAAATCGATGCCATTTTGGTAATCTGTGTCTGAATTTTCAAAGTTATAGGTGAGTCCTGCGACCGCTGAAAATTCATTTTTTGAGGTGGGATTAAAGTAGGTATATCCTGCGCCAATATCAGCTGACCAATGGTTGGTGCCAATATTAACTAATCTATTCACATTATAACTGCCAACAGGTACACCAATCATTCCGTAGGCCATGGTATTATGAACGCCATTTGCCCATCTCAGTGTTAAGCTCGGGTAGAGATCGCCAAACGCGGTCAGTGAGCCTGAATCACTTCCTGATATTTCACTACCATCTAGTAGTGATAGGCTTGCATCTACATCTGCACTCGCATGACCGTATAGCCCTGCCATGCTCACTGTTGCTTGTGCGCCCCATAAAGGTTTTTCAAAAGCATAACTTGGAACGGCTAATAAAAGATCTGAGCTTGCATCGAGGCCGAGGTTTACTTTCCCTGCCGCTGGAATCTCTTGACTGCCTTGTGCTTCCTGTGAGCCATGATAATAGATAAGTGCAAGGGACCAACCTTGTTGAACAGGTGCTGCTGCCAGGCTTGAATATTGACCGGGTAGCCAAAAACTAACGCCTCCTTCGTCCGCTTGGACAACTGACGCCGAGCAAGAGAGTAGTGCGAGGGGAATTAATCGTGAAATTTTTAATTTATTTAGGATCATCTTGGCTTCCTTTTCGTTTATGTTGCCTAGAGCATGACTGTATTTGATTATTTTGTGAGTATAAATAATGCCTATCGTTAAGTTATCCTTCTAAAAGGATGATAAAAGGATGATATTTAGTCTGACGTACAATATGATGGTTAGTTTGAAGTCTTCTTAACGGAAAAATTTCAAACATTTTCGATGACCAAAGCTATGGGCTGTAAGGCGAATTGCTAATCTGTAGAATATCGCAGAAAATCACAAGCAGGTCTCGGGAATGGGGGGATTGATTTATCTCGTTTTATCGTAAAGTACTATGCTGTGCAGTCCTTTGGATATCCCTTACTTTTTAAGTTTAATAGTGAAATTTTATATTTAATATCAGCTCGCTGAATAGGTTCACGCTGGTTTAAATTCTGATTCGACAGCTACGTTGTTTCTTTAAACTATTTTGTATCCGTTTTCATTTTTTTCGTTGTGGCATGATGCACCTCAAGAATTGAATGAAATATAGCTATTAAAGTGATTCATAGAATTAACGGGTATTATGTATTTAGGCAATATTTTCTATTAAACATGTTCGGAAAAATGGGGGGTGTTTGATACCCCTGGTATTAAGGAATAATAGTGAAAGTGCGCGTATTTGTAATTGAAGGTAGGGTGTTCTCTGCCAAGGGTATTATTGACTATCTGAAAGAGTCGGACATCTTGGTGATAGGAAATGCATCGAGCTTAAACCGAGCGCCTAATCACGTGCTTATTGATGCCAATGTTATCATCGTCACCATTGTTGAAAAGCAGCTGGGTATTGATGATATAAAAACGCTTAGGCATCGTTATCCCTGTTCGCATATCATTGTGTTGTCGGCACTCGCATCAATAGTGGATTCAGATTTGTTAATCGCGGGGGCTGGGGCGGTTTTACAAGAACACGATGCACCCAAAAAACTGATTAAAGTAATTTTCTCATTGACTGATGCTGATAGTAACCCTATTTCAAATGTGCAATTACCTAAGCCTAGCAAAAATGAAACGCATATTTCCCCCTACACTGAATACAAAAAATTTGAACAATATGGAAAGTTAGAACAAGTGTTTCAAGCTGCAATAGATAAAGAAGATTTTCAAGCTGCAATAGATAAAGAAGATTTTGAACTCTCCGCTGAAATTGTTGAGCTAACTCGTGATCAGTTGTTTAAAGAGGATGAATGGAGGGTATTAGAAAGTTGGATAGCATTGATTCCACAGGAAACGTTGCAAAACCGTCTTGTTTTATTATTAACACAAGCTTATATCGCCTTTTTTTTACAGAACATTGAACAACTTATATATCTCATTGGTGATATAGAATCTAAGTTTGAAGAACAAACAATGGCGCTTAGATATTCAGTGGAATTAAGGTTTTTTAAAGGAATTGTTCATTTTTGGTTAGGTAACATCTCGGCTAGTGAGGCAGAATTACTTTATGTTGCTGAGCATAATCCCGTCATCGATTCTTTGTTAAGTGCTGAAGTTGAGGTTCATCTTGCTTTAGTTTATTACTTTAACCATAAACAAGACTTAGCAAAGCAGCGTTTGAATAAGCGCATTCAGGTATTTTCTCTATCGAATAGGCTGGCAGTGCCTAAACTTCTTGCTTCTCTTGCAATACTTAACTTGTTATCAAGTGATCTAGTACAGCTGAGAGTGACCTTAGCGCGAATGGAACAAACGTTAATTTCCACCACTTCTCGTTTTATTAAAGGTTGGTTTTATTATTTAAAAGGGCTTTGTTATTTTCATTCTGGGCAGTTAGCCTTTAGCGTTGATGCATTGGAGAAATGTGAGCCATATATAACGTTGTTAGATACCAGGGCACAGTTAGATGCAACGGCAGTCCTTATCCTAGTGCGTAAAATGTTAGGGAAACCTCAACTAGGAGGTAATGCGCTTTATCAATTTAAAAAATTAACCTATCGGTTAACGGACGAGCAGTATATTAGCGTTTTTGATTCCTGCGAGGCGCGTATAAATTTGTACATAGGCAATATTAATTGTGCGCTAACGTGGGCGATAAATTATCAAGATGAAGGGGACGATAACTTATTAAATATACTTATATGGCAAGAGAGCCCGTTAGTGACAAAAACGAAAATTTTAATCACTGCCGGTGGGGAGCATTTACCCACAGCGCAAAAATTAATACAACGGTTACAAATAATCGGTGAAAAACATAATTTATTAGGGATGCTTATTGATGTCTTTGTATTGAAATCAGTGTTACTTAATAAGTTAAATAAAGTAGAACAATCTTACGCTGTCTTTACTAAAGTATTGCAGATGATAGAACGCGCTGGTGGTTACTACTGCTCTATTTTAGAGCTTAATGATCCTATGTTGAGGCTATTAAAACGTTATATTCATGCAAAAGGCACCAATTCCGTTATTGAGCAGCTAGTGCTTCAATTTAAAGATAGAAAGGTTAATTATCAATTAACTGATTCTGTTCTTCCATCATGGCAGGGCCCACCATTAACCCCAAAAGAAACGGAAATATTAGTGTTACTGACTCAAAGGAAAAAAAATAAGGAGATTGCTCTTCTGTTAAACGTCTCACCAGAAACGATTAAAGGCCACTTAAAAAGCATTTTTCAAAAATTAAATGTATCGAGTCGTTATGCCGCAGCAGAGAAAGCCGATGAGATATTACCCGCTTATCAATTATATTCCACGTAATATGCTTTACTTCACACCCCCTCCCCTATTTTGGGGGGGGTGATGTGGCGAGTTTCATCCATAATTAAACTTTACATGTAAATATCATTCTTTTTTCTTCTTTAATTAGTGGGTAAATAATGTTATGTGAGGAATATTAAGATGGAACATACTATCCCTTTGCTTAAAACTAAGCTTTATCAGCCCTTTATACCTTCTGATTTTATGGTGAGAGAAAGATTATTAAAAAAATTATCTGAGAATAAAGACTGCTATTTAACACTCGTATCAGCACCTGCAGGTTACGGTAAAAGCTCTATTGTTAGTCATTGGTTATCAATAGAAAAGCGACAATCTTGTTGGGTTTCACTCGATACTTATGACAATGCACTACAGCAGTTTCTTGTTTATTTTATCGCTGCTATACAAACAATATCTTCCACATCATTAAGTAAATCATTCGCATTGATAAATGCCTTCACTCATGCCTCAACGGAGGTTATCTTTTCCACGCTAATCAATGAAATTGATGAAATGGAAGATGATTTTACAATTATCTTAGATGATATTCATCATATTACTGATCCTGAAATATTAAATTTTTTAAATCGTTTTTTTGCTTATTCGCCGCGTGGCATGAAAATAGTGCTAATTGGTCGACAAGACCCATTTCTTAATATTTCTTCATTGCGTGCTAAAGGATTATTAAATGAAGTAAGAATGGCCCATTTACGCTTCAGTGAGCAAGAGTCGATTGACTTTATTCAAAATGCAACAGAGCAAGTAATTGATATTGAACTGTTAAAACCTATTGTGTCTAAAAATGAAGGTTGGGTAACGGGTTTGCGCTTAGCATCGCTTTCGATGAAAGAGTTATCTGCACCAAGTGGGCATTTACGTTCGCTAGTGGGTAGTCATAAATATATTACTGATTATCTGATTAATGACATATTAGCGAACCAATCTGCTGAAATTCGTCATATGTTATTAATAACTTCAGTTTTAGATCGTTTTTGTGCGCCACTATGTGATGCACTCAAAAATTGTTCTGATAATAAGACTAATAACTCTGTTTCCGGTGAAGAGTTTATTACGTTCCTACGAAAAAATGGGTTATTCATCATCGCATTAGATGAGCATGGAACGTGGTTTCGCTTTCATCATTTATTCCAAGAACTTATTTTTAAAAACTTAAAAACAAAGGTATTACCTGAGCAGGCGACCTCTCTTTTTTCATGTGCAGCTAATTGGTGTGAAGAGAACCAGTTTGTTGATGAAGCGATTGGTTATATGCTTAAAGTCAACGACATTACTCGCTTAGAAACACTGATCATTAAGCATCGGCATGCAGATTTAGACAAAGATAATTTTACGGCTTTGAAACGCAGGTTAGCCCTTTTACCTGAGAGCAATAAGCAAAATAATGTCGCGCTTTTATTATCGCAAGCATGGTGTGCATTTTTCAACTTCAACGTGATGCAAGTATTCACTGTGGTAGATAGAATAAATGTGCTGCTTAAAGACCGAATATTATCATCCATTGAGCAAACGGAAGTTCACTTTTTTAAAGGGATCTGTCTTTTTTACATGGGTAATATTGAGCTTGCTTATGCAGAATTTAAATTAGGGTTATCATGCTCTAGCCAACAGTTACATGTTATGTGCCGTACAGAATACCACCTTAATCTGTGTCGTTGCCTAATGGGAGAAACGGCGGATGCAGTCAGTCAGCTTGAGCATAAAATATCATCATCACTGGAAAATAAAGGCTTGCATATTGCTTTTCAAGTAGGAACCTTGGTTTGGATGAAAATGCTCGATGGTGATTTACCTGCAACCAAAGTGCAGGCGTCACAACATATATCGATAGCAAAGAAAAGTAAAATACCAAATTCCGTAGCATGGTCGTTGTATATGTATGGTTTTTCGGCTTTTAATGGCGGAGAGCTTGCAGAAGCACAGCAATACTTCTCAGACTCTGTGGAACAACGCTACATAATTCATACCAGTGGTGCGATTCAGGCTTTTTCTGGTAGCGTATTAACAGCGCAATTAGCAGGGGATGCCACGCTTGCTGATCGTACGTTAACGCAGTTTCTAGACTTTGTAATGGAGTTTAATGTACCCGATTATTTACTGAGTGCACAGTCTTGCCAAGCAAGGTTAGCGCTTCTGCAAGGAGATATTAACCGTGCGATGCAATGGGCTATCTCCTATGATCAAGAGTTAACGCCGATGTCATTATATATTTGGTTGGAAGTACCGGCTATGACGCAAGCACGTATTTTTACCATGAAAGGAGGCGATCAGTACCTTGGAAAAGCTGAGGCATTATTAATCAAGCTACAAGTAATCGCTACGCAGTTTCACTTTAATAATCAGTTGCTCGATATACAGTTATTGCTCGCCTTGACCTATATAAAACGTAATGAAAAAAACAATGCAATAATTGCTTTTAATCTCGCGGTTGAAATCGCTGAAAAAGGCAGTTGGGTTAGGCCTTTTCAAGAGATTGGTACAGATGCTTTGGTATTGTTTTCTCAGCTAGAAACGGGCGCTGTACAGGGGACCTATTATCAATCCATTTTGTCGTGTTTATTGCCTGCTAAGTACAATCAAAAAAGGATGCTTCCAGATACGTTAGAGCATGTTGATGTTTTAACCAAAAGGGAACTGGAAATATTAAAGCTGATGCACTTACGTCTACAACATAAAGAGATTGCCAACCGTTTGTTTGTTTCAGTCCCCACGGTGAAATCTCATGTACAACATATTTATCAAAAACTATCAGTAAAAAATCGTCTTCAGGCTTGTGAAAAAGCCCTGCTATTAGGCGTGTTTGAGTAGCTTTTATTATTTGGAATATGATCAATGTGAGTGATTCATTGAGGTGCTTTTAAGGTTAGAAATCATCCTTTTAGAATGATGATTTTGCAGCATTTATATCGCACAATAACATAGTGACTATTTTTCAGCGAACAGGTAATAACGGGGATAAAAATGAAATTATTAATAACTATTGTGATGAGTTTAATGGTTTGTATCGGCACGTTATCGGTGCCATTGGTTGTTGCAGATGGGCTGCGTGTAGAGAAACGTGTTGATAATCGACAAGAACGTCGGCATGACGGTGTAGAAAACACTGTTGATGGTGTTCAAGATAGGCATGAACATCGTGAAGGGCGACGAGACTGCACTGGTGATGGGGCCGAGTGTCGCGTTGACAACAGAGAGGACAAGCGCGATGATCGAAAAGATAGAACGGTTGATCGCATTGAAGATAAAAGCGATAGGATAAATAAACGTTTTGATTAGTAGAGCCACTAGTATGTTTTAAGGAACGATGTAACATGGCTTTATAAGTTAATAAATATGGATATTATAATGAAAACATTAATGACATTACGTACATCTATCGCTGTACTGATAGCACTCTGTGTTGTGTCTGGGTGTGCTCAATTGCCTGAAAATTCAAATATACCAGTGATGAATGCAAAAAAAACCTCCGAAAGTACTGCGCTAGCTAATAGTGCCCAACTAATTATGCAGCAATCCCTTGATGAACATGCGCATTTATCGCCTGAGCACACCAAAAATTATTCAACAGTTTTTCTATTAAATGAAGGGACTGATGCTTTTTATGCGCGTATGCACCTTATATCACAAGCAGAAGAGTCCGTTGATTTACAATATTATATTTGGCATTCCGACATCATAGGTAATGCCCTTATTTCTGCACTTATCAAGGCTGCTGACAGGGGGGTAAGAATACGATTTCTATTAGATGATTTTACTTTAAGCCCTGAAACACAGCAGCAAGTTTATGCCATGAACGTACACCCTAATATTTATGTACGTTTATTTAACCCTTTGGCTAATAGAGGCTTTAGGGCAGGAGATTATCTTACCGATGCTTCTCGTATCAATCGACGAATGCATAATAAATCATTGACCGTTGATGGTCAGGTTGTCGTGATAGGCGGGCGCAATATAGGTAATGAATATTTCTCTGCTGATATTGATTCAAATTTTAGAGACATTGATGCCTTAGTCGTAGGACCAACGGTGGGGAAGGTTGAAAAGCAATTTGACCGTTATTGGAACAGTGAAGTGGTCTATTCAGTTGATGCTTTTGCTGGTAATGACGTAACGCAAAAAGAGTTGCTGGTATTAAAACAGGAACTAGCACAATTTATTGATTCAATGTCTGACTCTGATTATTTAAAAGATGTAAAAGATTCAGATATTTATAAGCGTTTACTGTCCCTCTCTGCGAATGAATCTGTTGCCAGCCCGATGCCTTATTATTATGGCGAAACACAGGTCTTTTATGATGATCCACAAAAAGCGCTAGGCAAAAGTGAAAATGAAATCGTATTTCTGAAAACGCAAATGTTACCTCATCTAGAAAATATTAGGTATAGCTTTGAAATAATATCACCGTATTTTGTACCTGGAGAGTCAGGTGTTGCTAAATTGACTGAGATGGTCAAGCAAGGCATTACAGTTAGGTTGTTAACTAATTCATTAGCATCAACGGATGGTGTGCTAGCTCAATCAGGGTATTCGCGTCATCGTGAGGCCTTATTAAGAGGAGGGGTTGAAATCTATGAACTAAGAACGGATGTTGCAAAACATGCGTCTTATGCACTGCGTCGTGGTGGAAAGTCTAAAAGCGGTTTGCATGGTAAAACCTATGTTTTAGATAGAGAAAGCGTGTTTATTGGATCCTTTAACTTTGATCAGCGCTCTGCCAATATTAATTCAGAGATAGGGGTGCTTTATCAAATTCCTACGTTATCCGAAATGCTAGGAGGGGTTGTATTTGAACATGATGTTGCTATTGGCGCTTATCAAGTTGTATTAAAAGCAGACCCTACCACCGGTAAAGAAAGGTTAATCTGGATTGAAAATATTAATGGAAAAATTACCGAATATGAACAAGACCCTGGCACCTCTTGGTGGCGCCGATTTACAGAAGACTTCTACTCAATATTACCGATTGAATCGCAGTTATAAGGTTGAGTTGTAGCCCTATCAATGTTTATTGATCGTTCAAAGCTACATTGATGATATCCAATTGATGGTAGTGTTCATTTTTTCATTGAGCTAATTATCTTTTCTAAATTACGCTTCATGGTTTTATGCATGAAGCATTTATATTAATCCTCCTATTACTCATCCTTTTTTCATCCTTTTAAGCTGATGTTATTTGGCGTTGAATCGCGCAAAATCATAGTTATTGCAGTTATTGCAGTTATTGCAGTTA
>Ga0316197_10003380_pt1 | contig 11358 bp, 11 predicted proteins | sample OudBiesiAoxic_MG_FD_204939 | JGI IMG/M metagenome (GOLD analysis project Ga0316197, IMG submission 204939) | Coastal sediment microbial communities from Oude Bieten Haven, Netherlands - site A oxic | ecosystem: Environmental > Aquatic > Marine > Coastal > Sediment | place: Netherlands...
ATTGGATTGGACCAAAAAGTCTATTAAAAGTATTGATAAAATTATAGAAAGATATAGGAAAGAAAATTAATTTTCTTTATATTTAAAGGTAACCAATTAGCTGATAAACAAATGACTACAGTTTTATTTATACTTGCTGGTATTGTTATTCTGGTTTTTATTTTAGCTATGATTGCACCTAAAGGTTATGATGTTAGCAGAAACATAAAAGTGCGGCAGTCTGTTCCGGTTGTTTTCCAATATCTTAAATATTTGAAAAATCAGGATAATTGGAGCCCTTGGGGTAAAAGAGATCCAAATATGAAGAAGGAATTTGTGGGTTCCGATGGTGAAATAGGTGCTACAAGCAAATGGGAAGGAAATAAGGAGGTTGGAAGTGGTGAACAGGAAATAAAACGAATTGTTGAAAATGAAGTAATTGAAAGTGAATTACGTTTTCTAAAACCTTTTAAGTCCCAATCAGATGCGTATTTAAAGGTAAAGGAAATAGGTGCTGATGAGACTGAAGTTACCTGGGGTTTTTCTGGAAAGAATAAGTTCCCTGTAAGTATAATGATGCTTTTTATGAACATGGATAAGACTGTGGGCAAGGATTTTGAAGAAGGTTTATTGAGTTTAAAGGATATTTTGGAAAAATAACGTAGCAATATAGATCACAATATGGTTGGATGGTTCGAAATACCGGTGGAAGATATGGAAAGGGCCAGAAAGTTTTATGAGGAAATATTTGATATTTCAATTTCTGTTCATGATTTGGGAGGAATCATAATGGGTTGGTTCCCGGATGTTCAGAGCAAAAAAGGTAGTACTGGATCTTTAGTTAAACATGAGATGTATATTCCAAGTGATACCGGCGGGCCACTTCTTTATTTTTCGTGTAAAGACCTTGCCGTGGAATTGGCCAAAGTAACTAATGCCGGAGGCTCTGTAATTCAACAAAAAAAGGAGATAGGAGGGGGGCATGGTTTTATGGCACTTCTGAAAGATACTGAAGGTAATAGGATAGCACTACACTCCTTAAAATAAAACCCCTTCACTTAAACATAAAATATAGTAGCTTCCGCTCTGCAACCCATTCGTATGGGAATATATTTTGTTCCAATGCCCTTGGAGACATACATTCTTATATTATTCAGTTTGTACCATCCTCTTAAGAACCTTCCACTACCCCCGGGCTTATAAAATGCTTTCCCAAGAAATGTAATCTGCCCTCCATGAGTATGACCAGATAATATGAGCTTAATATTAACTTTTTGAATTTCATTTAAAAGAGCTATTTCATCGCTGTACTGAGGACAATGATTAAGTACAATAGCCTCTTCAGAACTATCATGTTTTGCCGACGCATTTGTGAAATCCGGATCACCCCCAATAAAGTCATCAACACCAATTATAATGAGGTCTCTGTCTGCCGCTGAGAATTTTAAACTTTCATTAATAAGTAAATGGCCATTATGTTTTTTAATTAAAGTTCTGAAAGAATTTATGTTTACTTTCCCTGCGTATTCCTTGTTTCCAAGGATTACAACCTTCGGTATTTCTTTGCTGATAAGGTTCAAAAATTCATTTAAAACAGCTAATCCTTTGTTGTTGTTTACGGAATCTCCCGTAATGCAGATTAGGTCTGGAAGCTCTTGGTTAATTCTGTTAGCAATTGCTTTATGGGAAGATTTTAATTTATTTATATGAAGATCCGTTAATTGAATGATTTTTATTTTGCTTTCCGAATTGGTGAGATCATAGGTTGTCCATTGAATTACAAACTTCTCGAACCAAAAAATGTCAAAAAGGAATAGCCCCAAAAGGGCAAAAAAGGACTTAATGATAAAATTTCTCCTATTCATCTTCATAAAAACCCATAATTTGAAGCATAAATCCTATGGATTCCAAATATTAATTATGCCCACCTTTAAGAACTCTAATTAATCTGCTAACTCCAGAAGTGCTATATTATTATCATTTTCCAGGATTACCTTTCCATTTTTCACTTCAACATAAGTTTCGGAATAAGTATCAAATAGTTTTGTTCCATCTCCAAAAAATCCCTTTACCCAAAGCGATTTTTTACCCTTCGGTAAATCGAGTCCTACGACAACTTTATCTTTATAATCCCCGCTCATATAGGTTCTGCTGAAAACATAGGGTTTTTTACCCAGACGTTTATGCCTTCCCGCACCTATGGCAGGGTGATTACGACGAAAACTACCCAATTTCTGCCAGTGGGCGAGAATATTCTTAGTTTCCTGGAGACTATCAATTTCTTGCCAATTCATAAATGATCTTAAAGTGGCATCCCCTTCAGTATTTTCAATAGTAAGATCCCTGGCAGATTCATCTCCATAATACATCTGTGAAGTTCCCGGGGTTAGGAAAAGTACGTTCGCCATATAATACGGTCTCTTCCTATCTTTGTCAAAGGGTTCTGAATCATCATGTGAAGTCAAGTAATTAAGGACACCTTTGTTTTTTAATTTAGTGCTGAGGATGCGATTGTATTTTTTAAATATGGTCTCGTAAGTATTTTTAGCATCATTCTTTAGTTCAAAGTTTATAAGACTTTCAAAGCCATGTTCAAAATAATCAACCTTCTTATCTCCAAAATCGAAATTTCTACCCATAGAAATTTCATAACCGTAAGCTTCGCCAACCATGAAAAATGGCGTGTCATCCAAAACATCTTCAGGGTGCTTTTTTTTCCAGGTTTCAAATGCATTGGAAGCTTCCGAATATAATTCTAGCCATGTTTTTTCATCGGCATGTTTAGCTGTATCTACCCTAAAACCATCAATACCCATATCATTAACGTAGTCTGTTAACCATTTAATAATATAAAACCTGGGAGCCCGGGGGTATCCTGTTCTTTGAAAAAAAAGTTGAAGTTCATCCAATTCATTACTAAGTCTGCCTTCAGCCTTCCATTTAGCCAATAATGCATCCGGTAATTCAACCACTTCATCAGATTCTGTGTAAATATCTGGTAAGTTGGCGACCAACGTACAGCTTGTCGTAGTCTCATAATTAGTATGCTCACAAACAGGGCTAGTTCTTACCCAATCCTCGGGCCATACCGGATCTTGTTCAGTTACAGGCCCCGTATGGTTAATTACCACATCCATCACAATCCTTATATCATTTTTATGAGCGGTTTTTACAAGATTTTCGAGATCTTTTTTAGTTCCAAAGTTGGGATCCAAAGCGGTCCAATCCTTTGCCCAGTATCCATGGTATGCATATGTATTTCCTGTTCCTTCATCTGTGTCGCCATGGATTTGTTCTACCACTGGTGTAAACCAAATAGCATTCACTCCTAATTTTGAAAAATAACCTTCTTCAATTTTATCTGTGATACCCTGAATATCACCACCCATAAAACCTCTTAACGGAGCTGTTTCGTTTGTGCGGTCGAAATTCAAGTCATTTTCGGGATTGCCGTTATTGAATCTGTCTGTTAATAAAAAATAGATATTGGCACCCTGCCAGACAAATGGAACTTCTTTCTGAACTATTTGCGTGCTGTCTTTAGCAGTAGAAACTTGAATTTGGGGTTCTTTTTTTTCTTCTTTGCAGGTCAAAAAAAGTGCAGAAACTGCAATTGCAATAAGCAGTTTTTTCATGTTCATAGATTTTGCTTAAAGCTATAAAATGAATGCGGAATAAGAAAATTTATTTCAAGAGCCTTTAAATTGTTTCATAAGGCTATTCCTACATTGATTAAATATGCTGAAAATGGAGGCCTACCTCCTAATTTACTTTTTACGGTTGAGCACTTTGAATTCTTCATAACAGCTGCTAATTGCGTCCAATATTTGCAAATCATTGGCTGTTTTTATAAAGGAGGTTGAATAATTGCAATTAGAAAGGATATCATTAATATCAAATTCATCAATTTGTAATAATTCGGTAAGTGTTTCACGATCAAATTTAGAGGCAAGGAGATCTCTGATATCCTCATCATCTTTTATAAGTCTCAATTTTTTCATTTGGTTGGGTTGTTTTCCAAATAAATTTCGAAGTAGATCCGCTGGATTAAGGATGGAGCCTAATACCTTTGTTACCGCACTCGGATTTTTGCTTCCAGCCTCATAACTAGTGGGTAATCCAGAGATACTATATTGATATGATGTGTTAATAGGTAAGTTTTTTATATCAATTTCAAGATAGCCTGTTAATTCGTATGGCTTAACCACTACTTCTTCCAAAGCATATGCAAGCTCTGTAAGTGCAATCTCGGTGTCTTTAAACTTAAACATATCATTCGTGACGCGAATTTTTTGAGATTTAAAACCTAAATAGGAAAAGTAAAGCGTATCGTTAACAGAGGCTTTCATAGAAAATTCACCCTTGGAGTTGGTAATGGTACCTACAACCTTGTTCAGGTTTATAACATGTACACTTTCCAATGGGGTATTGGATTGTGCATTAATAACTACTGCCTGAAATTCTTCTTCTTTCTGCTCAGCTTCATTTTCCTGTGATATCCCGGCAAAGCCGATTAATGAAAACAAGCACAATAAATACTTCCTCATTTAGTGCAATACTAATTTATAATGCGAATAAAATAAAAATAGATGCCTTGGCACATTTTTTAATATACAATTAACTAATAGAAACCATCTCTTTTCTTACTTCGTCTATTTCCGGACGATGAACCCTGTTTGGATCCTGATCTTCTTGAACCACTTTTCGAAAAGCTGCCTTCTCCTTTTTTTCCACGACCTCTATCCCGGTCCCTGCTGTCTCTGCTGTCTCTGCTCTTCCTTGGTCCTCTATCCCTTCTTCTACCACCACCACCTTCGGGGCTATTGGAGACTTCAACGTTTACAAATCGTCCTTTTATTTTAAAATCGGTAAATGTTTCTAAAATTTGATCCTTAAGAGCTGCTTCTGTATTGAAAAACGAAAAACTTTCTTTAACATCTACTTTAAATAAATCATCTTTACCTAATTGAAGCGTATCCTTCAAAAAGTCCTTTAAGGACATCCAGTCATACCCATCGCGTTCTCCTACGTTTATAAAATAACGAACAGAACCGTTGCTGGAAAAATCACTATCCCTGTCTTTCCTTTTTTCTCTGCGATCAGGTTCAGAGGAATTAAGATCCTTGGTTTTATTGTAATAATTAAAGAAACGGGTAAATTCTACTGAAACAATTTTCTGGATTAATTCATCCCTGTCAAGGCCTTCCAGTACGTCGTTGATAGCCGGTAAATAATTACTAACTTCTTCATTTATTTCTGTAGTCCGAATTTTATTGGCCAAATGATACAATTGAATCTCACAAATTTCAATTCCTGTGGGTATTTTTTTAGCTATGAATTTTTGCTGTATTTTTTTCTCTATAGCATGAATTTTTCTCAATTCACTTCTGGTGACTATCACCATTGAAATACCCGATTTACCTGCTCTTCCTGTACGCCCACTCCTATGAGTGTAGGTTTCTATTTCATCGGGCAGTTGATAATTAATTACATGGGTGATATCGTCTACATCTATTCCACGGGCCGCAACATCTGTGGCCACTAACATTTGAATTTGTTTTTTACGGAAAGAATTCATTACCAGGTCGCGCTGATTTTGGCTTAAATCGCCATGCAGTGCTCCGGCGTTATATCCGTCTTCAATTAACTTTTCAGCCACTCGTTGTGTATCGCGTTTAGTTCGACAGAAAACCACAGAAAAAATACCCGGATTAGAATCAGAAAGGCGTTTTAATGCAGAATACCTGTCTCGACCACCCACAACATAATATTCATGCTGTACAGTATCCACACCAGAATTTTTGGTCCCTACGGTAATTTCCTTTGGGTTGTGCATAAACTTTTTAGCTATTGTAGCTACTTCCCTTGGCATAGTAGCTGAAAAAAGCCAGGTAGATTTGTCTTTGGGTGTATTGGAAAGAATATCCTTAATATCTTCATAGAACCCCATATTTAACATCTCATCTGCCTCATCAAGAATGCAATAGTCAAGTTTGGAAATATCTATGATTCCACGGCCAATCATATCCTTCATCCTACCCGGGGTAGCTACAACGATTTGTGCACCTCGCTTTATTTGCCTTGCCTGATCAGTTATACTTGCACCGCCATAAATAGCAACGGTATTCAACCCTTTTACGTATTTTGAATACAATTGTATTTCTTTGGTGATTTGCAAACAAAGTTCTCGGGTTGGTGAAAGTATTAATCCTTGTGTAGTCCTGCTTTGACTGTCAATTTTTTGAATTAAAGGAAAACCAAATGCAGCAGTTTTACCTGTTCCGGTTTGGGCCAGAGCCACTAAATCTATTTCATCTTCTAATAAAAGGGGGATGGATTTTTCCTGTACTTCCGATGGAGTTTCAAATCCTAAATCGGTTACAGCATTCAGTAGGGCGCTATTGAGCCCCAATGCTTCAAATTTTGTCATAATATGTTATAATTTACCTAATCGCAAATATGTATGTTGCACAGAGCGATTATCCTTATAACTTATTAGACTCAAGGCAACACATGCTATACCAGCGGCGTCAATTTAAGCGGCAAAGATACTCTTATTTATTTATATGGTGACTAAGCTTAATATATTCTATCTTTAGTAAGGTAGGCAATAAGCTTTTGAAGAGCCTTTCCTCTATGGCTTATTTCATTTTTTATTTCAATAGGCAATTGAGCAAAGGTTTGGTCATAGCCTATTGGGATAAAGATTGGATCGTATCCAAAACCTTCAGCACCCTTTTTCTCCATAGTTATTGTACCTTCAACAGCACCTTCGAATAGGATTCTTTCTTTATTCAGATTTAAGGCTATTGTAGTTTTAAATCTGGCTGTGCGAGAAGTGGTGTTCTTCAACTGAAATAAAACTTTTTCAATATTTTTTTTTGAATCCTTCTCTTCACCGGCAAACCTTGCAGAATGAACTCCCGGAGCTCCGTTCAATGCATCTATTATGAGTCCTGTATCATCTGCAAAACATGAAATACCATAGTGCTGGGTAATATAATCCGCTTTTAATTGAGCATTGGCTTTCAGTGTTGTTTCGGTTTCCGGTATTTCTTCATGACAGCCAATTTCCTCCAAGGAGATAAGTCGGATATCTTTGGGAAGCAGTAATCTTACTTCTTTTAATTTATTTTCATTGTGTGTGGCGAAAACGAGATCCATAATTCAGAGGAATTCACAAAATAAAATTGTTGACATTGCCAAAAGTAGTAATTTTATTTCCTGCTATTTTTCTACTATGAAGCTTAAACTACCGCCTGTTATCGTTTTTTTAATATTTGGAAGCCTAATGTACCTGTTAGCTGAATTTTTGCCGGTAGGAGATTTTGATTTTTTTGGAAGAAGTATTCTAATTAAGACATTGCTTGTATTGGCAGTGGTGATAAGCAGCGTCGCATTACTTCAGTTTTACTTGGCTAAGACTACAGCAGACCCTAAAAACCTTGCGAAGGCCTCTTCTTTGGTCTCAAATGGTGTTTATAAGTACTCACGTAATCCAATGTATTTGGGCTTGCTGTTAATATTATTAGCTTGGGCGCTCTGGCTAGGCAATGCTTTCAATGTTCTTTTGGCTGCAGGTTTTGTTTCATATATGAATGCTTTTCAGATTCAACCGGAAGAATCGACTCTTGCCAGTTTGTTTGGAAAAGAATACAAGCACTATTTTATAAAAGTAAGAAGGTGGTTCTGACTCAATAAAGATTGCTTTGGGTAATCAGGTCATATATTAGTAATATAACTTATATTTAAAAATATTAGCATATTAATTAATATATATGTATATTAGCATTTAAGCTTATAAAGGATGATTGCAGTTTTAACCGGAGATATTATTAATTCGGCAGGTTATAAAACCGTCGACTGGTTACCAGTTTTGAAGAACTTTTTTTTGAAACTTGGTGATACGCCAGAAGTATGGGAAATATATAGGGGGGATGAATTTCAAATACGGATCGCAGCTGAAAAAGCATTGGAAATGGCAATTCAAATAAAAGCTTTAATTAAAACCACTAAGAACCTGGATGTACGAATAGGAATTGGATTGGGCGATGAAGATTTTAGGGGTGCTGGTGTAAGTGAATCAAATGGTTCTGCCTATCAAAGGTCTGGCAGAACCTTAAGTCTGCTAAAGGAAAGAAAAATAAACTTGGCTATTGCAACGGGCGATCCAGAATTAGACGATACACTGAATTTAATGCTGAAATTAGGGTTAGACTTTATGGATTCCTGGAGTGTTGTTTCCGCAGAGATTATTTTAATGGCCCTGGTAAATCCGCGAGCTTCTCAAAAGGAGGTAGCTGAGCAATTTCAAATACAACAATCAGCTGTAAGTCAGAGGTATAAAAGAGCACGACTAGATTTAGTCAAAGAATTATTAAATTATTACGATAAAAATTATAAAAATCCCCGTTCATGATACTTTTTACCAAACTTTTTCTGGCTCACATAATTGGTGATTTTCTTTTACAACCAAAACGATGGGTTATTCAGAAAGAGTCTAAGAAGGCGGCTTCCGGTTTTCTGTATCTCCATATCCTAATCCATTTTTTGCTTGTTATCTTATTGTTATGGAATATAGAATATTGGAAAACAGCCCTGGTCATTGCCATCTCTCATTATGTTATTGACTTACTTAAAATATATGTGACACCTTTATTTAAAAATAAGAGTATTCCTTTTTTTATAGATCAATTTCTGCATATAGTAATACTGTATATATGCGCCTATTACAGTAATCTTTTGGAGCATACTATCGCTTTAATACAGCAAATAGATTGGCCGCTTTTAACCGCTATCGTTTTTGTGACTTATCCTGCAGCTATTATTATGAGGATACTTTTGGAAGGGATGTCTAATCAGATTAATTTGGATCATAAATCACTTCCTAATGCCGGAAAATACATTGGTATTATTGAGCGCTTATTTGTTCTTATTTTTATTATTATGGGGAGATGGGAAGCTATTGGGTTGCTTATTACCGCTAAATCGGTATTTAGATTTAACGATTTGAAAGAAAGCAACAACAGAAAATTAACGGAATATATATTAATAGGGACCCTATTGAGTTTTGGAATAGCTATTCTTACAGGTATAATCTATAATTACTAAATATCTGTTCTATGAAAAACTTATGGGTTTGTATGTTGTTGCTGCTTTCACTTGCCTGTGGTGAGAAGAAGGTAAATAAAAAAGCAAAGCAACTTCTTGAGAAGACGAGCCAACGATGGTCAACTGAAAAAGCCTGGGATTGGTATGATAAACAACCTTGGTATATTGGAGCTAATTATAATCCGAGCTCATCCATAAATCAACTCGAGTTCTGGCAGGAAGATACCTTCGATCCGGAGACCATTGAAAGGGAATTAAAATGGTCTGAAGATTTGGGAATGAATCTACACCGAGTATATCTTCATAATTTGCTATGGAAACAAGATTCTATAGGCTTTATAAATCGGCTCGATAGCTATTTAGAATTGGCTCAAAAGCATAAGATTAAGACCATGTTTGTGCTACTGGATGATGTGTGGCATCCAATTCCTAAACTCGGAGCTCAGCCAGAACCTGTTCCACATGTACACAATTCGGGATGGGTACAGTCGCCAGGTACAGAAATTCTTGGAGATACAACCCGGCATAATGAATTAGAGTCTTACATTAAAGGAGTAGTGGGGCATTTTGCCAATGATGACAGAGTCCTGGTTTGGGATGTCTATAATGAACCCGATAATATTGCTGGTCAGCCCGGAAGACGTGAGCTTGAATTAAATAATAAACATGAGTTTTCACTCATGCTTTTAAAAAAAGTAATGGGATGGTCAAGAGAAATAAACCCCAGTCAGCCTTTGACTACTGGTATATGGAAAGGAAATATTGCACATTGGGGCACTCCGGATAGTTTACCAGCTTTAGATAGTTATATGCTTTTGAATTCCGATGTTATTTCATTTCATGCGTATGACGAGGAAATAGAAAATGTAAAGAAAAAAATATCTGAACTACAAAAATATAATAGACCCTTATTTTGTACCGAATATCTTGCAAGAGGCTCTGGGAATACCTTTCAAAAAGTATTGCCAATCCTAAAGAAAGATAAAATTGCTGCCATTAACTGGGGATTTGTATCGGGTAAAACCAATACTATTTATCCGTGGAAAAGCTGGGATTCTACATTTACTTCTGAACCAAAAATCTGGCATCACGATATTCTGAGACAAGATGGCACACCTTATTCCGAAGATGAGATTGACTTTTTAAAAGGAATATCTGGTAAAAATCAATAACTAAAACCACACCCAAAAGGATATAATAGATTTGGTGGTTTTATTCCAATTTAAATTCATTTTGTTTAATTTCCTTGCGTGTCATCATTGGTGTGAATTAATTTTTACTTTTGCAGCTTAGTTCTTGGTCCGGGTGTTGGAATTTTTATCGTCACCCGTGAAATTATGATGTGGACCGAAACGGAAATTTAAACAAATGATTGAAGTGGGTAGAAAGTATGTTTTTGATTTTGATAGTACATTAACCAGAGTTGAAGCCCTGGATGTACTGGCGGAAATGACTTTGCAAGGCAAGTCTAATCGTGATGAGGTCATTCATGAAATACAGGAAATAACCAATCTTGGAATTGACGGGGATATTTCCTTTACAGAATCCCTGGAAAGACGAATTAAACTCCTCAATGCAAACAAGAATCATTTAGATCCTCTTGTTGATGAGTTACGGCAAAAGATTTCAAAATCAATAGCCGCCAACAAGGAGTTTTTTGAAAAGTATTCTGATGATATTTATGTGATTTCGTGTGGATTTAAGGAGTTTATAGACCCTATCGTTAAGGAATATAATATTCCATCTGAAAGGGTATATGCCAATACGTTTAAATTTGACGAGGAGGGAAAAATTATAGGTTTTGACGAAAAGAATGTCCTGGCCACGCATAATGGTAAAATTGAATGTTTAAAGCAGTTAGATCTTGAAGGTGAAGTACAGGTAATAGGGGATGGGTATAGTGATTATGTTATGCGGGAAGCAGGCATTGCGCATAAATTTTTTGCCTATACCGAAAATATCCACCGGGATAAAGCCGCTGACAATGCAGATCATGTAGCACCCAATCTGGATGAATTTTTATTTGTAAACGATCTGCCAAGAAGCCTTTCTTATCCAAAAAACAGAATTAAGATACTTTTATTAGAGAATGTACACCCAGCTGCATTTGATAATCTTTCGGAAGATGGTTTCTCAGTAGAACTCATAGAACAAAGTTTATCAGAAGATGAACTTATTGAAAAGATAAAGGGGGTGCACGTCCTGGGAATCCGTTCCAAAACAAAACTTACTCCTAAGGTTTTAGATGCTGCAAATAAATTACTGGTG
>Ga0316197_10003381_pt1 | contig 11357 bp, 13 predicted proteins | sample OudBiesiAoxic_MG_FD_204939 | JGI IMG/M metagenome (GOLD analysis project Ga0316197, IMG submission 204939) | Coastal sediment microbial communities from Oude Bieten Haven, Netherlands - site A oxic | ecosystem: Environmental > Aquatic > Marine > Coastal > Sediment | place: Netherlands...
AAAACTTGGGTGGGTACCATCACAGATACCATCAAAACCCACTAAATCACCTGCGAGGTGGAAGGCGGTAATCTGTTCATCGCCCTGTTCAGTAATAGTGTAAGACTTTAACGTACCAGAACGAATTGCGTATAAGCACTTCATATCTTGTCCGGCTTTAAAAATTTCTTGCCCTTTTTGAATCGGTTTTTTGCGATCAATAATATTATCTAAGCGGTCTAGCTCAGTTTCATTTAGTGAATAAGGGATACATAATTGGCTGATACTACAATCTTGGCAGCGAATAGCACAACTGCTAGCCTGTAAGCGACCTGTATTACTTTTTTCCATAGTTACCTATTTCCGATTCTTGATATAGGTCAAGTTTAACACTAAATACAAATGCAACAAAACTTTTCGCCAAACTTAGGCTAAAACAGTACTAAATTATGATAAAAAATGTGTGCTAGATTTGCTTGTTGTCCCTTTGTTAACTGAGTTGTTGTATTGCAACATAAAAAGTGTGTAGTGCAAACATGCTCAATAATAAAGCGCTTACATTACGAAAATAACGATGATTTAGGGTTACTTTCAATTGTTGAGTCAGGGCACCAACTGTAAGCATGGCAGGCAATGTGCCAATACCAAAGCCGAGCATAATAATGGCCCCATTTTCTGTACTGCCACTACTTGCTGCCCAAGATAATGTTGAGTAAACCAATCCACAGGGTAACCACCCCCATAAAAAACCTAGCGGCAGTGCAAAAATAGGATGTTTAAGTGGTAAAAAATATTGTGCTATCGGCTTGATATACTGCCAAACACCTTGTCCCATTTTTTCTAATACTAATAAACCAAACCATAAACGTGAAATATATAGAGCGAGCAGTAACATCAATATGGCGGCAACGATTCGCAAGTAGATCAATGCCTCTTTTCCACCAAAGAATATGATTAGTGCGCTGCTGCTACCTGCAAAAATAGCGCCTGCAAGTGTATAACTGCTTATTCTGCCTATGTTGTAAAGCAACAGTGATATGAATGAAGTAACTTTGCTCTTACTGTTCTCAGTTGAGAAAGTAATGGCACTAGCAATGCCAGAGCACATACCAAGGCAATGCCCTGCTCCTAATAAACCAATCACTAATGCGGCAATAAAGTCATTTATCATTGTGTTTCTCTGGGCGAGGTTTTTGCTCATCTGACTGTAAGTCTTCATCAAAGAGAATATTAATCCCTTCACGATCTAAGTCTTCATATTGGTCTGATTTTACGGCCCAAAAAAACACCCAAACAGCGATGGCAACAAAGATCATCGCAATCGGGATTAACACATAAATTATACTCATGGTGACGCCTTTATTTTAATAAACGTAAGGAGTTGCTGACTACGATCAGAGAGCTAAAAGACATGCCAAGTACTGCAATGTAAGGGGGCACATGTCCTGTAATCGCTAGCGGCACAATAATCAGGTTGTAACCTATTGCCCAACCCAAATTTTCTTTAATGATAGTGGTGGTCTTTTGCGCCGTTCTTCGAAGGGTGATAATTTTATTAAGATCTTCACCTAACAGAATTACATCAGCACTATTTTTTGCAATGTCGGTGCCACTGGATAGCGCCACTGAAACATCAGCTCCGGCTAAAACGGGGGCATCGTTAATACCATCTCCAACCATCAATACCTGTTGTGACTTTTGTAATTTTTGTAAATGTGTAAGTTTGCCCTCTGGTGTTACGCCTTTCGTTACATTGGTAAGTTTTAACTGAGAGGCAACCTCTTCGCTTTTTGAGGATATATCACCAGTTAAGAGGGTCGTTTCGATGTTGTGTTGCTGACAATATTGACTTATTTCACTTGCGCTAGTACGTAGAGTATCGCCGAGTTCAAAGCTGGCAATTAGCTTCTTAGCTAAGGTCAAATAGATAACAAGCTCTTTGCTTTTTAGTGGCGAGTCGATATTACAAAACTGTGCATGCCCAAGTTTTAATTGCTTATTTTGGTAGGTTGCTTGTAAACCTTGACCGGGTAAATTAATAACATTACTTAACTGAACTGTGTTTTTTTGTTGCAGATTAAATGCCAATGAAATTGGATGCTCTGATACTTTTTCTAATTGTGCTGCAAGGTCGATACATTGTTGCTGTGTAAAGTCAGCGTAGTGTGTTGTATTGAGTAAGACAAAATCACCATGGGTAAGTGTACCTGTTTTATCAAATACCATATGCTCTATCTTATTCACAGTCTCTAATACATGGTGCTGTTTAATTAAAACGCCTTGTTTGTTGAGTTTTGCTGTCGCACAGGTCAGTGCAGTCGGCGTTGCTAGTGAAAGTGCGCAGGGGCAGGTTGCGACTAAAACAGAGAGGGTTATCCAAAACGCCTGCTCGGGGTCAATCAAGTACCAACCAATATAAGTGCACAGGGCGGTTATCAGTAGTGCGCCAACAAAATATCGAGAAACGAGATCTGCGACCACTTCGATATGGGGCTTATTCTGTTGTGCGCTATCTTGCAGGTGAATAATATCGGCGATCAAACTATTTTGTGCAAGTTTCTCGACTTGGATTGTAAGTGGGCTAGTAACATTAACGGTGCCTGCAAATACAGGGCTATCTTTGCCCTTATGCACAGGCAGGTGTTCACCGGTTAACATTGATTCCTCAATGTTACTGATACCGGTTAATATGGTGCCATCAACGGGAATTGTTTCACCTGCTTTAACTAGAATAATTTGACCGATAGTTAATGTTTTAGCGGGGATCAGGCTTTCAGTTTCTGCTTCAATGAGCGTTGCCATAGAGGGCAGTAAACGCAGTAAATTACTACTCGTCTCAGAGGCTTTTCGCCTTGCGCGAAGTTCCAATAAACGTCCTAATAAAAGTAAAAAAGTGAACATCGAGATCGCTTCGAAATAAACTTCTCCAGTCTCCTGTATGGTTGCATAGCCTGAAGCAACATAAGCGCCAAGTAAAGCGATAGAGACGGGAATATCCATACCTAAGGTACGATTGCGAATATTACGCCATGCATTGATATAAAAAGGCTGTGCGCTATAGAGTAAAACCGGGGTTGCTAAAATAAAACTTACCCAACGAAAGTAGTGAATGAACTGCTCTTCCATCCCTGTAAATAGCTCTGAATAGAGGGCGATTGCAAACATCATCACCTGCATTGTTGCAATGCCTGCAAGACCTAATCGTCGTAAATAGGACTTAGCTTGTTTAGTATATAAAGCTTCTTGCTGATTGATTTGGAAAGGGTAGGCTTTATAACCCACTTTACGTATTTCAGTCAGAATTTTACTAAGCTTAAGCTTATCTTTACGCCAGCGTATTACAACGCGGTGCAGCGTGGTATTAACATTAATAAAGTGTAAACCATCTAACTGGCGCAACTGTTTTTCAATTAACCACGCACAAGCGGCACAAGTTATACCTTCAACGGTGAGTGTTATTTCATTGAGATCATCACTCTGTTTAACAAACTCCTCTTGTATCTGTTCGAGGTCATAATGTGCCAACTGTGATAACTGTTCAGGTACCAATGATGCACCTTTTTCTGCATTTTCACTTCGGTGATCGTAATAGGAGGTTAAACCGCTATCCACGATGGTTTGTGCAACCGCTTCACAGCCAGGGCAGCACATCTGTTTGGCCTCCCCTTTTATTGTGACACTAAATACAGTGCCACTTGGATTAGGCTCTCCACAGTGAAAGCAGTCGGTTGTGTTATTTGTCGTGTTTATGTCGTTACTCATTATAATTTAAATGATTCACGCGGTAGGATAATCGTTTTTTGTAAACGCCAGCTCTTATCAAAGGGCTCTAGTCGTAATTTCCATTTTCCTGATAAGTCTTGATCACTCTGGAAGTGGTAATCACCATTCCCATCGGCGGTTAACATCGCTGAAATGTCACGCTCTGCAAGAGTTGAGTGGTACAAAGAGAATGAGATTGAGCTTTTATCAGCAACACCCTCTAAACTAATCAATAGCTGTTTCTCTGTTTGTTTTACCGAGGCGTGGATATTAAGCTCTTTGGCTTTATTAATGAGCGCAAAATCATTGTTAATCGCTTTACCTTCAGCGTAATAATCATCAACAACCATATGTGGTTTATTATCCATGGCGGTGAAAAGGAGATTAACGGATCCAATCACAGCCACCATTGGTAGACCAATTAAAAACCAAGGCCAAAACTGTTTAAACCAACTTTTTTTATTATCTTTCATACTGACCCTAAATAGGTAGGAGGAGGAGAGGTAAACTTATCATTTAGAAGATTGTTTTTCCATAAAAAAAGCCTCGATAACGAGGCTTTTTATTGCTTGTTTGCGAGTGCTTACTTCTCTTGAGAGAGAGAGTATACAAATGCAGAAATAAGATGAACTTTATCTTCGCCTAATACTTTAGACCAAGCTGGCATTACGCCGTTACGTCCATTAGCAATCGTATCTTCAACCGCTTTACGTGAGCCGCCATATAACCAAATTGTGTCGGTTAAATTAGGTGCACCCAATGCATGATTACCTTTACCGTCTGCGCCATGACAAGCCGCACAGATAACAAATTTCTCTTCTCCGGCTTGGGCCTCGACTGCATTAACACGACGTCCACTGAGTTTAAGTACGTAACTTGCTACTTCTGTTACCCCTTGATCACCACCTAGTACGTCTTTCCAAGCTGCCATTACGCCGTTTCGACCATGCATAATTGTTGCCTTGATAGTTTCGGGATCACCACCATATAACCAATCATCATCGGTTAAGTTAGGGAAGCCTTTACTACCACGCGCATCAGAGCCATGACATTGGGCACAGTTTTGTAGGTATAAACGTTGACCAACTTTTACCGCTTCAGGATCCTTTGCGATAACGGCTAGGTCCTTGTATTCACCCGATGGTTGATAGGTAAGTTCTTTAAATACAGCGCCAAATTTTTCATCTGCAGCATTCATTTCACGTTGGTACTGTGATTGCGATGTTTTAGCTAATTCAGCAGACTCGTCTGGGTTCATGACGCTTTGCTCTGAACTTGTCCAATCTAATAAACCGTTATAATTTGCGGTAAAGGTTGGAAAAGCAAAGCTATAAATAACAGCGATTACAATCGTAAACCAAAATAGACCGGTCCACCATTTAGGTAATGGGTTATTTAACTCTTGAATACCATCAAAGGAGTGTGGCATCGGCTCGCCTTCTGGTACACCAGTATTATTTTGCGAGGTAAGTCTTAGCAGGATAGCACAACCAATAACAACAATTAGCGTAATGACTGAGATCCATATAGTCCAAAATAGGCTCATTATTTTTTAACTCCTGACTGTTTGTTATTCTCACCATCATTTTTTGCTAAGTCGTTAGGCTCATCAAAAATTGAGTTGGCGATATCATCAAACTGTTTTTTTTGTTTTTTACTGTATGCCCAAAAAATCAAAGCAACGAAGATGATAATTAAGAACAGAGTGTATAGTCCATTAAACGTTGCGAAATCCATAAAGCCTCCAGTAGCTTAGTGCCTAGTCAACTAGGCACTTTAATCATTGTTTATTGAAATGCGTGACCAAGTGATTGCAGGTATGCGATCAATGCTTGCATTTCTGTTTTACCTTCAACGGCAGCTTGCGCTCCTGCGATATCTTCATCAGTGTATGGAACACCAAAGTTATCGCGGAATATTTCAAGTTTACGTTGTGTCTCTTCACCGGTTAATACATTTTCCATTAACCATGGGAAACCTGGCATATTTGACTGTGGTACTACATCACGAGGGTTAATCAGGTGAACCTCATGCCATGCATCAGAGTAGCGCTGTCCAACACGTGCTAAATCTGGACCTGTTCGTTTTGAGCCCCATAGGAATGGATGTTCCCAAACGTGCTCACCAGCAACACTGTAATGACCGTAGCGTTCTGTTTCTGCACGGAAAGGTCGTATCATCTGGCTATGACAAGTATGACAACCTTCTTTAATATAGATATCACGACCTTCCATCTCTAGTGCAGTGTAAGGGCGTAATGTATCTACCGGTTCGTTGGTCTCTTTTTGGAATAAAAGAGGCGTGATTTGTGCTAATCCACCAAAGCTAATTGCAATGATGATAAAAATAGCTAATAAACCAACGTTTTTTTCAATAAATTCATGTTTCATAAATTACTCCCCAAGTTCTTGAGGTTTGATTGAGCCTTTTTCAGCTGTAACCGTTTTATATGTATTGTAAGCCATGATAAGCATGCCTGATAAGAACACTAAACCGCCAAAGAAACGGATTGTGTAGAATGGGTACGACTTCTCTAATGACTCAACAAAGGTATAAGTTAATGTGCCGTCGGCATTTACCGCTCTCCACATCAGACCTTGCATAACACCTGATATCCACATTGCAACGATATATAAAACCGTTCCAATGGTTGCCATCCAGAAATGGAGGTTAATTAGTCCAACACTGTACATACCTTGTTGACCAAATAAACGTGGAATTAAGTGATAAATTGCACCAATCGAAACCATTGCAACCCAACCAAGTGCACCTGAATGTACGTGTCCAACAGTCCAATCAGTGTAGTGAGAGAGTGCATTTACCGTTTTAATCGCCATCATCGGCCCTTCAAAGGTAGACATACCGTAGAAAGACAGAGAAACAACTAAGAAACGTAAAATAGGATCCGTACGTAGTTTATGCCACGCACCAGAAAGTGTCATGATACCGTTGATCATCCCACCCCATGACGGAGCAAAAAGAATCAGTGACATCACCATGCCTAATGATTGGGCCCAATCAGGTAGCGCTGTGTAGTGTAAGTGATGTGGGCCTGCCCAGATATAAACGGCAATCAGTGCCCAGAAATGCACAATCGATAAACGGTAAGAATAAACAGGGCGGTTAGCTTGTTTAGGAACAAAGTAATACATCATGCCCAAAAAACCGGCTGTTAGTAGGAAACCAACGGCATTATGCCCGTACCACCACTGCACCATCGCATCAACCGCACCCGCGTAAATAGAGTAGGATTTCATACTGCTCATGGAAACTGGGATCGCCATGCTGTTAACGATATGTAGAACCGCAACGGTTAATATAAATGCACCAAAGAACCAGTTTGCTACGTAGATATGAGAAGTCTTACGCACTGCAAGTGTGCCGAAGAACACAATCGCATAAACGACCCAAACTGCAGTAATGAGAAGATCAATGGGCCATTCTAGCTCTGCATACTCTTTGGACGTTGTGTAACCTAAAGGCAGTGTAATAACCGCGGATAGAATAACTAGCTGCCACCCCCAAAATACGACAGAGGCAAGCGGGCCACCAAACAGTTTTGTTTGACAGGTACGTTGTACGACGTAAAAAGAGGTTGCCATCAATGCAGATGTACCAAATGCAAAGATAACTGCATTGGTATGTAGCGGACGTAAACGGCTGTAAGTTAACCAAGGTGTATCGAAATTTAAAGCTGGCCATACGAGTTGAGCTGCAATTAGCACCCCAACAGCCATGCCAATAATACCCCATAAAATGGTGGTAAGTGTAAACTGACGAACAACTTTCATGTTGTAGTCAGGTTGAATTGTCGTTGCGGTTGTCATTATTGAGATTCCATGCAAGTTTTATAATGTACGTCCGTGATGACGCAATAATAAGTAATTAAATAAAGAAATTTTTTAAGACTACTTCATTTGTGCGAAAGTGTACGCGATAATGAAAAAAATGAATAGATTCGCGTTGATAATTTGTTAATAAAATACGCTTTTATGTTAAAAAATGAGTGTTATCCACTATTTTCACAAGGAATTAAAATGTTAACAAAAGCCAGGGTCGCTCAATTATTAATCATGCTAATAGTTTTACTAGGATTATTTTTTTGGCGAACCTTTGATATAAATGTTGAACAGCAAGTCCCCTCAATGGCAGAAAAACAGCAAAATGTGAGCTTGCTTCGTTGCGATTATCAGCAAGCTTGTGAGTTTATTACAGAACAAGGAACCTTCTTTCTGGATATTAAAAACCTACCCATTAAAGCTGAACAGTGGATCGATTTTGAGTTACGTACACCAACGCAAACTGTGCTAGTTAATAGTGCAAAAATAGTTGGGAAAAGTATGTTTATGGGGCGAATTCCAGTTACATTCAAACGTGCTTCTGAACAGCGTTTTAGTGCTAAAGCATTAGTTGGGGCTTGTACTACAGCGCAGATGATTTGGTCATTAGAGATAACCGTTGAAAACGACGGTGTTGAGCAAGTGTTATCATTTGACTTTATGGTAGCGCGTTAATTTGTTGTAAATCCAAGGAGGTCATTCCCCCTTGGATTATGATAATTATTACTTGTTTGTGAAGCGATTTTTAAGCAAATGATCTGCTGAAATGGTACCTGCTCCCCAAACAATATTCATTAGAATCATCGCTCCCCATAGTTGGTGGTCATAAAAACCACCTTCCCACAGCACTGGGTATGAAACTACTGCCGTTACATTCACAGCAAATAATGCTGCCGCCATTGGGCGTGTTAATAAACCTAAGATCATAAATATTGGTAGAATTATCTCTGCTGCAGTACCCAGATAAGCGGCCATTTCCCATGGAATAATCGGTACTTGGTACTCCTCTTCAAAAAGGTATAACGTGCTATCCCAAGTCGTTAGTTTTAAGTAACCAGATTTGAAAAATATTGTTGCTACCCAAAGGCGAGTAAAAAGCAGCAAAATGGGCGTAAAGTAGCATTGCATCTTATCTATAATCGACTGGTATAACTCAAGTAACTTATTCATGATTTTTCCTTATGTATTGTGAATCCATTTAATAATTTATTTTCTAATAATGAGGGTAATTGTTGCTCTAGTCCTAGCGCGGTTAACTCACCTAAGGTGTTGCCTACACTTATTTTTTTTAATAATAAAAATTCTGATTGTTGTAAATTTATTATCTCAATGCGAAAGTCTGGTTGTTTTTTTAATACCAAATAACAAGGCACATTAAGATCACTTTCTAGCACTTCATTAGTCATTAACATGTGATATAGATGGCTAATATTTTGCTCGCTCTTAAAAAGTGATATTTGAGCTGGTATTTGAAAAGTGATTTGTCCTAAATCACTTTCACTTACCAATGCTAATTGCGATGTATCAAATATTTTATTTTCTATCTGTGAGTTACTTGTTTGTTCTAATAACCATTCAAATCTTGCCATTTCACTGATATAAGGCATCTCTGTTAACTGAGGCAAGCTTTCTAAATACTCATTAAACCCTTCGCCATAAGTCATTATGTTATTCTCAAGGGGAGGCATTGCTAAAATAAATGCCCGAGCGACGCTATTAAAAAATTCATCTCCAACTAATGCATACGTATGTTGGTAAGTGATCGCTAACGCCTCAGTTACCCCCATAATAAAGCTGTTACGGTATACCTGTAAGCGCGCTAGGGGACTTACGGATTGTGTCTCTTTAATGGTATTAATAATTTCATCATGTTGATAAAAAAGAGATTCAGAAAACTGTTTTTGCAATCGATTTAGCTTCATCGTGTCACCTCAGGCATCATTATTTTGTTATTTAGCGCTGCTCTAATGTCTGTCGCCTTGCCCGCTTCCGTAACCAATAAGTCGAGTGATGGTAGCTCTACATCCCATTCAATTAATGTAATGGCCTCGCTTTGTGTATCGCTGAGGTATTGTTGATAGATATCCCATACGGATTGGCTAACAAATGTACTGTGCGTATCTATCAACAAGCGGCTATTATCTATCGTTTTCTCAGTATGACCGGCTAAATGGATCTCTTGTACGGCCTTATGATCAAGTATATTTAAATACTCTTGAACTGAAAACTGGTGATTAATTGCACTGACATAAACATTGTTGAGATCCAACAGTAATCCACAACCAGTTTGCTGGCTTATCTGATTAATAAATTCTGGTTCGCTCATATCCCAAGTTTTATACTCTAAATAAGAAGAAGGGTTTTCTATCAATATTTGGCGTTGCAAATAATCTTGCACCTGATTAACATTATCAATAAAACAATTAAGTGCTTCTTTGGTATAAGGGATAGGTAATAGGTCATTAAAAAAATTACCCTGTAATGAACACCAACTTAAATGGTCAGATACTAATGCCGGTTGAAACCGATCAACTAATATTTTTAACTTTTTAAGGTGCTGTTTACTAATAGGTTCGCTACTTCCAAGTGATAAACCGATACCATGAAAACTCATTGGGTAATTAGGGGCAATTTGTTCTAAATAATAATGGTTTTTGCTATGTGCATTAAAATAGTTCTCACTATGAATTTCTAAAAAACCAACTTCAGGCTGTGTATCTAAGACTGCTTGATAGTGTTGACTTCGTAATCCAATACCAATGGCAGCTTTCTCTATTTTATCCACTACAATATTCCTTTTAAAAAGGGGAACCACGTCCCCCTTCTATATTTATACCAAAGGAATTAATAAAGTGATCATTCTTGCTGGTTAAAATTATCCCTAACTACGTTGTGAGTTTTGAAGTGAGAACAACTATCTCCTGCAACTCACGCCTTGTTAGTAATAATTTTTCCTGCGCAAACTCTGATCACCTATTAAATTCCATTGGTATTATTAGTTTTTGCTTATTACCTATTAAGATTTAGGTGTTAAGCTACCGCCGGTTAATTTTCCACATAATCCTTTAGGTACTGCGATAAATGCATCCCCTTGATTATCTACTTTAGAAGTACCAGCACATGAACTGTTTTTTGTTGCACAGTCATTTTGACCAGCAGCAGCAACGCCGTAACATTTTTCTTTTCCTGCTGCCATTGCTGGAGCAGAAACTAGTGAGCTACCTACTGCGATAAGTGTTGATACTGTTGCTGCTAATGCTAAGTTAGATTTTTTCATGAGATATTCCTTTAATAGTTATTTAAACAATATAGTTGTATATAGGTATATACTTTTTCGTGACATTCACTAATAGATACCGTGCTAACGAATAAAAAATTTCACATTTATTTAAATTATTTTTAACAAACTGCGTTTTTTAAGTTTAATCGCAGCGAATTAAGGAAGGTAAAAAGTGGTAAAAAGAGTGGTAAATCAACAGGCTTCTTCATGGTTAATCTGCGATATTGACGGTACCTTACTCGGAGGTGATGAAAAAAATGAACAAGCACTTATTGCGTTTCTTCAGGCTAACCCTCAGGTTAATTTTGCAATAGCGACAGGCAGAGAATTAAGTCATGCGTTGCATGATTTGAAGCACTTTCCAAAACCAAAGCTTGCTATTTGTGCTGTAGGTTCTGAAATCTATTTCGATGGTGTGCAACTGGAAAGTTGGAGCAAACTACAAAATGAAAATTGGAATAAGCACGCTATTCATCAGTTGATGCAAGAGACTGATT
>Ga0316197_10003383_pt1 | contig 11353 bp, 4 predicted proteins | sample OudBiesiAoxic_MG_FD_204939 | JGI IMG/M metagenome (GOLD analysis project Ga0316197, IMG submission 204939) | Coastal sediment microbial communities from Oude Bieten Haven, Netherlands - site A oxic | ecosystem: Environmental > Aquatic > Marine > Coastal > Sediment | place: Netherlands...
GCGCCATAAAAACGTGTCCAGTAGTCATTTGGATCATCGGCATCCTGGTGAAAGCGAGCGGCATACATGCCATTCATCATGCGTCGGCCAAACCACTCATCCCCACGGGTACAGCCAGGTTGCTCATTTTCCATACAGACTGTCAGGTTCTCCGGATATTCAGACTGAATCTTCTCAATGGTCAGGCTATCCGGGTCGTGGGCAATTTGCTCCAGGTGCTTCAGTTTGGTCAGTTCAATCGGGATAATCTGTTGATCCACGGCCTCTATGCGACCTCTCGAATAATATTGAGGCGCGTCTACATCATGATCCTTGATCACAACCCTGGGTACACCGATATCGGTTCGGTACTCCCAGTAAAAAAGAGGAATCGTCCGCAGGTTGTAACTCATACCCACTAACCCTGATCCTGGCACCTTTTCGCTATGGAACAATCTGTAGTGATATTCTTTATGCCCCTCTTTGCGATAGGTATAGCTTGTTTCGTAAGCTTCGAAAACAGTCTTGAAAACACTCCATCGTTTTGTTGCAGCCAGGTGAAACGGCAACTCGAATGTACCATCACGGTTTGTTATACCATCGGCAATTTTACGCCACTGAAAAAGCCAGGTTCGCGCCCAGAATGCGACTTTCATATTGTGAATGGGTACGTGAAAATCCTCATGAGACCCGAAGGTAATACGACCTATCAGGCGGCTGTCATGTTTACCGGGAGCCGGCTTTGATTGCATGTCTTTGGGTGTGATTTTCTTCCACAGATCAATTAAGCCGTACTTGATGTCCATCACCAGCCTGAACAGCAATTCGAGAAAAATGGTTAATTTGCTGGATATGATTTTTGAGCGCCCGATGGAAAGGTGATTAATACTGCGTAGCCGCGGGGTAAAAAAACCTTTTTCGTTATAATCTATTCGCGTCTTTTTATAGCACTTCCGATAGATTTCCATCAATGATTTGGATTTCTGCTCGTTCTCGTTTTCACTATTCATATTGTCATCTCTTTTCGCGTGTCTTCCTTTTAAGATGCCGTCTTAGCCATCACAAAATACATATCAACATCCTGCATGTTCTTGGCCGGTAACCGTCCCCGGTACTCACAGTCAAACTGCCCGCCCAGTTGGGCGTAAGTCTTGCCCGATATGTTCACATTACCTGCCTGGCCGCTCGACTCCATACGTGACGCCGTATTAACCGTTTCACCCCAAATGTCGTAGGCAAATTTGCGCGTGCCAACTACACCCGCGACTACCGGGCCACTGTGTATGCCTAATCGAATATCAAAGGTTGGCAGCGATTTCTCTTTTCGTTCTGCCTGGTGTTCCCGTATCCAATCCCGGATAGCCAAAGCAGCCTTAACCGTATCTACCGCATGTGTAGAATTTGGTACGGGCAACCCACCGGCACACATGTAGGCATCACCAATGGTTTTTATTTTCTCCAGTCCGAATTCCGCGATGATTTCGTCAAAGGCGCCAAAGCATGTATCAATCTCATCAACCAGGTCTTCCGCAGACAGCTGTTCGGAAAAGCTGGTGAAGTTTTTAAAGTCTGTGAACATCACGCTCACATTTTCATAGGAACGTGGTACGGCTTTACCCCTGGTTTTCAACTCATCTGCTGTTTCCAAAGGAAGAATATTCAGCAACAGTTCATCTGATTTCTGTTTCTCTCTACCCAGTTCCTCTGTGCGCTCCTGAACTTTTTGTTCCAGGTTCTCATAAAGCATAGCATTATCAATGGAAACTGCTATCTGACCGGATAGCAGTGACAGCAACTCGATGCGTGTCTGGGTAAAAGCGCCCGTGGCGAGGTTGTTTTCCAGGTATAAAATGCCAATAAACTTGCCCTGGTTGATAACCGGAACGCACATGATGGACTGTGGGGCCTGCGTCCTAATATATGCATCCTGAGAATAGCGTTCGTCATGTTGTGCATCATTGACCACCACGCTTTCCTTGGTACGGTTGACATACTGCACGATGCTGCTGGCCATCTGCTGGCCTTCCTGCAAAGGTTCACCTTGTAATACTTCTACGCTGTCGAGGTCTACATTGAATTTTGCATCAATCAGCAGTTTTCCATCGCTTTCCAGGATCAGGTAACCATGTTGTGCTCCCGCATTCTCGACGACGATTTTCATCAGCGTTGTCAGTAGATCCTGAAGGACAATCTGGCCGGAAATTGCTGTGGAAGCCTTAAGAACCGTACTAAGATCCAGCATCGAGCGATCTGTCATAGTCGTCATACCCTTAACGATAGACGCTTCTGCAATCGACCCATGCCCGGTCCCCGAACTTGACACAAATTGAGGGTAACGTTGTTCCAGGTTGCGTAACTTGGCTTTTGCACCCCACTCCCGATAGGCGTTGTAAGCTGCTTTCAGATGAAACTCTGCCAGGCCTTCAGAACGCTCATGCAAATAAAACCGGCCGGCTATTTCATAGGCCAGTCCTTCCTCGTGAATGTACCGATTGGCAGTTGCACCTGCGATGGCACGATCGTACTCCATACGAGCCTCGTCCTGCCTGCCCAACACCCTGAGACGTTCGGCATTGACCAATTGGTACTTGTGCAGGTAGTTTTCTTCTGCATCTTTTGCCCACTTTTTCAGTTTGCGTAAATTTCCACGTACCCGTTTCATCATTTTGCGTCTGTCAGCCTTCCTGGCATCGGGGTACATGGCCAGCAGGGTCAAGGCCTCGTAAAAATGATGGTTTGGGATCTCAAATTTTGCCAACACCGACTCAAGACGTTCCCGGGCTTCATCCGCATGCTCAATGGCTTGTTTATAGTCCTGGAAGTAGTAAGACAGAATAAGTTTATTGAAGTGGATGAAGAAGGCGCCGGTCTGATCATTCCTCTCCTTGTTTTGGGCGATCATTTTCTCTTCGTCGTAAGCATCCCCGGTTAACACGAGGGGATCTTCAGACCTGCCCATGAAGTTCAACATGGCCTGACGGTACACTTCGTTGTAATTGAAATTCGTTTCCTGTTTATAGTGATCAAAGCTCTCACTGTAAGCGCGTGTTTCTGACTCAATTTTGCTCAGTGGACGGCCCGCCAGGTAGGCATTAATGCAATAAATGTTGGTATTGACGCAGGCAAACTCGATTGCGCCGGTTTCCAGACCGATATGGTAGGACTCCTGCAACGGCGCGAATGTGTTCTCTACGTGCTCGTTCCAAACATTGATCAGTGCGTAGATTGGTGTATATATTTGCGCCAACCACTCTCGCGCATCAAAACGATCGAGCAGTATGAGCCCAAGTTTGCCGTATTCGTAACCCGGTTTCATCGAACCCAAAACGCCACACATAATGACACCGTAGGTCGCAAAGCCGAATGCAGACAAAGATGTATTACCGTAGGTCAGCGACAAACGGCACATCCTGAACATTAACAGCGGGAAAAGAGCCGGGGTTGCCCAGTAGGAGCATGAGGCAATATCTGCAATAATGCGCATTGCCGCAATTTTTTGAGTGTTTTCCATATCCGGCAAAGCGGAAAGTGTTGCAACACTCTTTCCACTTAACCTTGCCTTGGTATGGAGCAGATCAACCATAACGTGTGCCATGGTTGCGTTTCTCGGAAACTTTTCACCCAGTTGTCCAAGTAAATCCAAGCCAGTGTAAATCGCATCCAAAAGGCGATTTTCGGCTTTGTAAGCCAGGATTCTAATTTCATAGGGAACAATCTTTTCAAGGAGATCTTCGACATTCTCCAGCACATTATCAATGTGTTGGCCCATGAGCTCAAAATCACCATTCAGATAGGCAGTTTCCGCTGCCTCCGTGTACAAATCACGAGTCAGTGCATAGTGACTTTGCCAGGCGTCATCCGGTAACAACTTGATACCGGTCTGCAAATACTCAAACGCCGGTTTAAACGCCGATGCCTGCTTGGCCTTTCTACCCGCACGCAGATTCAGCTCTGCAAGCATATCTTTCTGCTCTTTCGCCTGTATGGAATCGACGCCCTGGTTCCACTGATTGACAATGTCAAACAAGCGCTCCTCCTGCTGTTCCGGGCCAAGTGTTTCCAGCAGCAATTTACCGATAGACAGGTGAACAGAGCTCTTGTCTGCTTCTGGAATCAATGAGTAAACCGCTTGCTGAATACGGTCATGCGCGAATTTATATTGCTCACCCAACGGCACCAGCAAACCCTCAGACAGGCTATCCTGTAATCCGTCACTAACGACTTGCACCTCTTCTTCATCGATGACTGCCAGCGTATCCAAATCAAAACGACTACCTATGCAGGCCGCCAATTTCATCAATTTTTGAGTGTCGTCAGGGAGTTTTCTTATCTTTTGGGCCATTAACTCGACCACATTCTCTGTGATATCGAGCTGCTGAATTTTTTTCAAATCCCAACGCCAGCGGGTTTCATCTTTATCAAAAAAGAGTTGGCCATCCTGATAAAGCGATTTCAGGAACTGGGTCACAAAAAATGCGTTGCCCTGGGTTTTTGCGAAAACTAACTCGCTCAAAGGCGCGATTTCTGATATCGGTGATGAAAGGGATTCTGACAACAGTGCATCTACGTCCTCCGCCAACAAATTCTTTACTTCAATGGTGTTGATTTCTGCACCACTTTCGCGCATTTCTGCCAGTGCGATCATCAGGGGGTGTGACTCGCTGACTTCATTGTCCCGATATGCACCAATACAAAGGAGGTAGCTATTGTTGCTGTCGGTCATAAGAACTTTGAGCAAGTTCAGGGAAGCGGCATCTGCCCACTGTAGGTCGTCAATAAACACTGCAATTGGGTGTTCTTTCGCTGAAATTGCTTCAACAAACCTGCCAAATACATAGTTAAACCGATTCTGAGTTTCAGCTCCTCCGATATCTGGCACAGCCGGCTGCTCGCCAATGATGTATTCCAGGTTCGGTAGCACATTTGTCAGTACTCTGCCGTCCTTGCCTACTGCCTTCTGGATGGTTTCTCGCAATTCAAGCAGGTACTCTTCGCGCTCTGTTAACAATAAATCGATATAACTCTGAAATGCCTGAAGTATCGCGAAGTAGGGAACAACTCGTTGAAACTGATCAAATTTTCCTTCGATGAAATGCCCGAATTTTTCGGTTATTGGTTTGTGTAATTCACTCACCAGTGCAGACTTGCCGGTTCCCGAATAGCCTGCCACTAAAACCATGTTCAGAGCGCCATCCGCGGCGTCTTCAAAAGCCCGCATAAGCGTGGCTGTTTCCCGGGCCCGGCCATAGAGCTTTTGAGGAATCTGAAATCTTCCGGAGTGATCATTGCTGCCCAATTCAAATGGTTCAATTGCCGAGGTCTTTTCAAACTCGGCCAGGCAACGCGCGAGGTCGTGGGTGACCCCCTCTGCAGTCTGGTATCGGTCTTCAGCATTCTTGGCCAGCAACCGGCTAACGATTTTCGATATCATGCCCGGCACCTTTTTGTTTACTTCATGTAAAGGTTCGGGTGTTTGTGCGAGGTGTGCATGCACTAAAGCCATTGCATCGCTTGCTGAGAACATCGGTCGCCCGGCCAGCATTTCATAAAATACAGCCCCCATTGAATAGAGGTCGCTACGATAATCAACCGTACGATTCATACGTCCGGTCTGCTCTGGTGACATATAGGCGAGATTGCCTTCCAACCGTTGGGGGTTACCAAGGTACGGGCTATTGATGTCAAGTTTGCTGGAGAGTCCAAAATCTATAAGTGTTGCACTTCGATTTTGTAGGTTTATCAGTATGTTGGATGGACTTACGTCTTTATGGATAATGTTATTTTTATGGACTTCTGATAAAGCTGTGGAAATCGCTTTGGCCAAATGTAGAAAATCAGCAATATCGTTTTGTTTTCCGACAAACCCCTTGGCAAGTGTTTCGGCATCTACATATTCGAGGTATATCGCGTGCCTGCGTTTGTAGCGACTGCGCTTTAGTACTTTACGGATACCCGGTGCCTGCAGGCCGGATATGATGTCAAATTCATTATAGAATGTAGCGATTTCTGATGGTGAAGGGTATTCGTTGTTGAGCGTCTTCCTGATCGCAGGCACTCCCCATTCACTTGAATCCAACAAGTAGATTTGCGAGTTTCTACTCTCGTATATGAGCGTTTCTGTCATTATTCAGTCCACCGGGTGTGAGGAGGATTCAGTTCGTGCTGGCGACTGGGGATTAATAAAATACCCTAATTTGTAATTAGGAGGCTTTGCGGCAATTTTCGCTGCGTTTCCCCTTACCGAGCACGCCGATCTTCGAGTTATTGTGACCATAGTATTGACGTGAATGACACAACTGTCAAAGGGCCTGCTTTGTTCGGGTTTGTGTTTGGCAGTATTCAATCCACAATAATTGGTCTGTCGCTCAAGGCCAGAAGCAATCCTCTCGGGCGGATTTCCCGTCTCGAACTCACGTAAACCGAGGTTGAACTTACTACAATTGACAAAACAGCACCAAAACCCACATACTCAGAAAAAACCATCACTGCTCATTTGAGAATTAAAATAAGAGGGGGCATCATCATGCATCTTAAAAAAACCAGTCGGCTGGTCACAGCCATCGCCACATTGATTTTAACTACACCCCTGTGGGCGACTAACGGCTACTTCACCCACGGTACCGGGACCAAGAACAAAAGCCTGGCAGGAGCAGGTCTTGCGATGCAGGAGGACCCCATTGGAATCGCCAACAACCCCACCGCCGCACTCAAGGGTGCCGGTAAGTATGATCTTGGCGTTGCCGTTTTTATTCCAATCCGCACTTATGAGACTACCAGCAGCCAGCTCAATGGGAGCAACAATGCCTTTACCATAGGTCCCAACGACATCAGGAGTGATAATAACCTCCATTACCTCCCACACATGGCAGGTGCCTGGGAAATCAACGATAAAAGCGCCTGGGCTGCTGCGTTTTATGGTCGTGGTGGCATGAACACCAAATGGAATGGAGGTACAGCAACGTTTGACCCCGATGGACCAGGGCCGGCTCCTATTGGAACCTATGACGGTACCTACGGTGCTGGCATCGCTGGTGGAAACGGGGCCGCCGGGGTCGATTTGGCTCAGGCTTTTCTTGATATTGCGTATGCTTACCAGGTCACTGATACGTTAAGTCTCGGTATTTCAGCGGTTGTTGTCGCACAGGTATTCTCAGCCAGGGGGTTAGGCACTTTTGCAGGTTACACAGAAACATTTGCCGCCAGCGGTGGCGCCGTGATGCCCGAGAACCTCTCTAACAATGGCCATGACACGTCCTGGGGCCTGGGTGTAAAAGCAGGCCTGCAATGGGATGTTTCAGAAAGCTTCAGCTTTGCAACCAGCTACTCTCCAAAAATTGGTATGAGCAAACTGAAAGATTATTCAGACCTGTTTGCTGACGGTGGCAATATGGATATTCCCGCCGATTTTAAAGCCGGTATCACCGTCAGCCCGAGTCAGGGTTTTTCTCTGAGCTTTGACGTGGAGAAAATCTGGTACAGCGATGTGCCTTCAGTTGGTCAGCCGTTTGCCAACCTGTTTAACTGTCCCACCGCAGGAGCTGGCGGAACCGATGTATCCTATTGTCTTGGCGGGAAAAATGGTGCCGGCTTTGGTTGGGATGATATGATGATCTACAAAGTGGGCGCGCAATGGAGCACGGGCAATGCCTGGACATGGCGCCTGGGATTCAGCCACGGTGACCAGCCAATTGCTAAAAGCGAAATGGTATTCAATATACTGGCCCCTGGCGTTGTCGAAGACCATCTAACGTTTGGATTCACTCGTGAACTGGCTTCAGGTAATGAGATCAACCTCGCTCTGATGCATGCATTCAAGAAGAAGCTCACTGCCCCAAACACATTCGACCCTACGCAAGATATCAGCTTTGATTTATACGAGTGGGAAATCGAATTCAGTTACGGCTGGCGGTAAGCTTAGAACCGTATCAACACGAACAAGGTGATCAGCATGGGTGTGTGTCAACGCATCCATGTCAATCCCTCTTTTTCTGTCCGGGGTGATTTATATCAATTCCACTCGATACTAATTGCGATACGCTCATAACAATCCGGGTTTCAACCAGTGCCCTTGAATACAATTTCAATCCCGGTATTAGCCTGGTAGCAGGGCACACCGCGAGGAGTTGGCGGTCATGGGTGAGTGGGTTGCCTATCTAAAGATTGCTGTAGTTGTATTGCTGCTATCTACCGCAGTGAATGCCGCTGAATCTGTTCCCACTGAAGTCGACCTGCCTGGCACACAACCGGATGAAGTAGGAAATTTCGAGAACCCGGATAAATGCGGAAATTGTCACGCTGGCTATAACAGCGAAAACACCGTGGGGCAACCACAGGATGAGCCTGTTACCGGTTGGCGTGGCGGCGGGATGGGCAATGCCGGCCGGGACGCTATATTTTGGGCGACCCTGGCTATCGCCGAGCAGGATTTTGATGGTGTCGGGGATCTCTGTATACGCTGCCACAGCACCACTGGCTGGTTTGGCGACCGCTCAACACCCACAGATGGTTCCGGACTTCTCCTCACCGATGATGATGGCGTTGACTGTGATACATGCCACTTGATGACTAATCCTGATAACTCCGAGCACGTTGGCGAGATGACTACACCTTTCACTGCGAACTGTTCTGATGATCTTGTGGATCCGAGTGGAACCTGCCAATCGCTCGATGAGGGTTATTACGGTAGCGGTATGCTTTCCATTTCCCCTGGCTCTGAAAAGCTGGGTCCTTATGACCCCACCGTCGCCAGGCATTCTTATTTACAGTCCAGATTTCACCGCGATGTAGATTTTTGTGGTTCCTGTCATGACGTATCCAATTCTGTGGTTGGTGATCTTGCACCCGGAAATGGTGCCCAGGCCACTGCACCGGTTGTTGTCAGCAGCGATGGAATCCTGGGGGGACCTGTCGAGGATAAAGCGGCGTTCAACAATCCACCATACGCTTATGGCATGGTTGAACGAACATTCAGTGAATACAAGGCGAGCGCGTTTCCGACCACTCGTGTTGGAAACTTCAATGCTTTACCAATCGATCTTCAGGCACCCGGTGGTTCACTGGATGTTACTTACCAAGCCGCGTTACTGGCTGCAGAAGAGGCGCAGGAACACGGAGGGATCGCCGGGGATTACGCTGATGGCTCACCACGTTTTTTCAGTTGTCAGTCCTGTCATATGCGCCCAGTGGAAAGTGCGGGTGCCAACAAGAATAATGCAGAGATTCGGGAAGACCTGCCTCGTCATGATCATACCGGGGGTAACTCCTGGTTTGCCGATATTACCAGGTACCAGGATGATGCGGGCACGCTGCGCCTGGGTGGTGGACTCACCGCGGAACAACTCACAGCCCTTGATTTGGGCCAGCAGCGTGCAGTCGATCATTTGCAACAGGCAGCCTCTCTTCAGGTCGATGGCGACACACTGAAAGTTGTAAACCTGACCGGCCACAAACTGATCAGCGGTTATCCCGAGGGCCGTCGTATGTGGATCAATACAAAATGGTATGACAGCGATGATAACTTGCTCAGGGAGGATGGTGCCTACGGGTCGATTGGCAAAACGGTAAGCAATCCTTCGGGTGGGCCTGATGTCGATGTCATGTCGATCGTGGACCTACATGCGAGCAACACGAGGATTTATGAGGCGCATTATGCGATCACCCGGGAGTGGGCAGAGACTATCGAAGCATTACACGGGCCGGATTTTGAACTCAGTTATGACCGTCTGACTGATGAAGTGCTGTGCACAGTTGGGGATTTCTTGCTTGACGATAACTCAGCTGAGAAGAAGGAGGCCTGCAAGGGTGAGTTTCACGATACCTTTCATTTTGCGCTTAACAATTACGTTTCAATGGATAACCGGATACCCCCATATGGCATGGGTTTTGATGAGTCAGAACGCCGGAACACATTACCGGTTCCGGCAAACCAATATGGTGGCGGTCAAAGTGGCAGTACCTATAACTATTGGGACGAAATTGTTCTTAGTCCTCCGGCCAATGCGGAGCACGCCCAAATTGATTTGTTGTACCAGGGAACCAGTTGGGAATACATACAGTTTTTGTACCTGGCCAACAATGGAGAAAATGCATTTCTGGGTCAGGAAGGTGTCAATATGCTCGACGCATGGCTTAACGCACCGAGTGCACTGGATCCATTAAGCCGGACAATGGTACCCCCCGTTGTCATGGCGAGCATTGACTGGACCGCTACAGTAGACCCATGTTCAGGAGACAATGTTCTGATACAAAACCGGATTTTCACAGGCAACATCAGTTGTCTCGCCCAATGGTCTTTAATAGCAAATACCAATGTCGTCATAAAAAAAGATGCCGATGTGACTTTTCAATCCCCCCAGGTCACGCTTGGTCCTCTTTTTTCGGTAGAGTCGGGCGCCACCTTCACGGTAAAGACTGATCTTTAGAGGGCCGGTTTCCCTCAAGTGTATGCCCGCATAAAGTGCCGATGATGACCTGAGCAACTCTAAACAGTCGGCTTCACATTGGCATTCAAGCGGAATAAATTGGTTGGGTCGTACTGGTTTTTCACCTTTAGCAAACGCTGGTAATTACCCTGGTAGTTCGAGTTGACCGTCTTGTTGGAATGGTCATCGACCTCGTTGGTATACCAGCCATCGGTAAACGGCTCAAAACTCTTCCAGTATTCCTTGATATATTTGACATGTGAGTCGCGTGACTCGGCCAGCGGCCAATCGACCACGGCAAACATGTTGGCGATGGATTTACGGTGGGCAAAGGCCGTGGCATCGGTTGGGACGCGTCCGATAGCACCACCGGAATGCTGGAAGAACATGGTTGTGCCACGCTCATTGAAGGCCTTGAAATTTTGACTGATCATACTGACTAGCTGGTCGGGAATTTCGTCAACAAAACCGGATTTCAGGTAGCTGCCCGTGGATCTTGGGTCGGTATCATCCCAGGCTCGCTGGATAGCGACATAATCGACCGCCTTGATACCGTCTACCAATGGCGTACCGGCCTTGTAAATGGGAGCCAGTACCTTATCTGCCTGGTCTGCCGGGCCGGAGTAACAGGCATGTAACAGGCAAACTCCATCCTCGGTTCCCGGTTTGGACATCACGGCAAAATCCAGGTAGAGGTCATCCGGCGCAACCGGTGCGTAGTCCGCATAAACCTTGAGCACACCGGGCAGATCCTTAAGCGGAAATACAACATCGCCACCAATGACGGTTCGGTTCATAGGGTGCAGCTTGAATTCAAAGGAGGTGACGATACCGAAATTACCACCGCCGCCACGAACACCCCAGTACAGGTCAGGGTGCTCATTGGCATCAGCATGAACCAGCCTGCCATCTGCCGTGACGATATCGACACCGGTGACATTATCCAGTGCCAG
>Ga0316197_10003385_pt1 | contig 11353 bp, 8 predicted proteins | sample OudBiesiAoxic_MG_FD_204939 | JGI IMG/M metagenome (GOLD analysis project Ga0316197, IMG submission 204939) | Coastal sediment microbial communities from Oude Bieten Haven, Netherlands - site A oxic | ecosystem: Environmental > Aquatic > Marine > Coastal > Sediment | place: Netherlands...
CGGACGCCGTAAAGGCATATTGCGATTACTGGCTGTCTGGTCCACCCGCGATCACCGTATCCGAGCAAGGCTACTATTCGCCAACGACCAACATCAAGGATGTCATGGATCCGGATAAATACGGCTTCTGGTACGAAGGCAAGCCATGGGTGGGCGCGCCTGATCGCGGGATCAAGGAAGGTGACCTTCGTGATGGCGGCAGCCTCGAAGAGCGTGCCTCCAAGGTCAAGTACTGGCACCAGTGGCCAGACGAGTATGACCATCTGATCATGAAGTGGGACGAGTTCCTTTCCGCGTGATCATTTCAGGGTGAGGGGGTCTCTGGGTCCCTTCACCCGCCACTGAAAAAACCGGAATGCACCCTTCGTTTTCCGGAAGAACCATCTGCAATCCAGCACGTCCAGCGTATCCCGCCTCGGTCGCACACCGATGCTGTGCTCTTAAACGGAAATTCGTCATGTCCCAATTCGACCTAGAGCTAGCCAAAATACAAAAAATCTACCCCGGCGGCACACTGGCCGTTGAAGGGTTTGATCTGCGTGTAGAGAAGGGCGAGTTCATCTCTTTTGTCGGCCCTTCAGGATGCGGCAAGACAACAACTTTGCGCATGATTGCAGGCCTTGAAAGCATTACGTCCGGCGATCTTTTGATCCGTGGACGAAACTTCACCAATATTCCTGCCGAACAGCGCCCTACGGCAACGATCTTTCAGAACTACGCCATCTTTCCTCATATGACTGTCTACCAGAACCTCGCTTTCGGGCTTGAGGTGCGCGGACTGCCCGCGAGCGAGATCAAGTCGCGGGTGGACGCCATCATCGATACGCTTGAGCTGGGGGATGTTGCAAGCGCGCGGGAGGCTGCACTGTCAGGCGGACAGAAGCAACGGGTTGCGCTGGCGCGTGGTCTGGTGACGAAACCCGAGATCCTGCTTCTTGATGAGCCTTTGGGCGCACTTGATGCAAACTTGCGCAAGTCCATTCAGGAAGAGCTGAAGATACTGCAGCGTGATCTGGGCATCACTTTTGTATTTGTGACCCACGCACAGTCAGAAGCGCTGGCAATGGGCGACCGCGTGGTGGTGATGAATGCTGGCCGGGTCGAGCAGATTTCAGATCCGTTTGAGCTTTACACCAGACCGCAGTCTGGATTTGTCGCGCGCTTCATTGGCCGCAACAAGATCATCTCGGGTCAATTGGCGCAGGTCAGTGACGGGCGTGCACAGGTCCAGACCAACGCAGGCCTTTTGGTTGGGGTGCCGGGCTTTGACACAAGTCAGGCGAGCGTGGATGCCGAAGCGATGGTGGTGACCCCTTCCGAATATGTCGAACTGATGCCGCATGGCAGCGATAAAGGCGACGCTGAAACCAATCTGGTTTCGGGAACCGTGCAAAGTGTCGATCAGGTGGGGCAGGTGGTCTATGTCAACCTGCACGTCGATGACGCGCTTGAAGTACGGCTGGAAACCCACCGCGAAATGATCGCGGACAAAGGTGTTGAACCGGGCAATGTCATGGACATGCGCTGGAAAGCTGAACGGTCAACAGTGGTGCTGGGCGCATGACACCCGCAGCGCTTGCAGATCAGCCCGTTTCTGAAATTGGCCGCACGCTCGCGGCTCAGGGCGGCGGATCTGTGGCACTCACTGAAACTTATCTCGAACGCATCGCCGTACAAGACAGTCCTGTCTTTATCACCGTTACGAAAGCGCGTGCGCTTGCAGAGGCCTCAGCAGCAGACGTGCGTCTGGCGGCGGGGCGGGCGCTTTCGCCCGTTGATGGCGTGCCCTTCGCATGGAAGGATCTTGTGGACATCGCGGGTGAGCGTACAACAGCCGCCTCGGCGCTTTACCGGCATGCCGCGCCGGCACAGGCCGACGCCGCCGTCGTCAGCAATGCCACACGCGCCGGGATGGTCACGCTGGGCAAGCTCAACCTTGCTGAATTTGCGTACTCGGCACTTGGACAGAACCCGCACTTCGGCACGCCCCTCAATCCAAACAGTAAAACCCCTCACGCGCCCGGTGGTTCGTCCTCGGCGTCAGGTGTTGCAGTGGCTGCAGGATTGGCACCGGCGACACTTGGGTCTGACACAGCCGGATCGGTGCGCATCCCGGCATCCTATTGCGGTGTTGTGGGTTTCAAGACCTCAGAGGGCCAGGTGCCCATCACGGATTGCTTTGCGCTGTCACGGATCCAAGACACGCTTGGCCCTTTGGGCCATTCGGTTGAAGACTGCGCCTTGGTCTACAACGCCCTTCGGGGTGCGCCGGGCGTCGCACCTGCGGCGGCTGAGCTTGATCAACTCACAATCATCGTCGCCGATGGTTTTGTGATGTCTGATCTGGATCCTGCTGTCGCCGCCAACTTTGAAGCCAGTCTCGAAAGTCTGGCAGCCTTAGGTGTACGCATCCGCCGGACATCTTTGCCAGCACTTGACCGGGCCGCCGAGATGTTCGGGGATATTGGGTCAATCGTCGCTGCGGACGCCTTTTTTGAACATCGGGTCGTGATGGACAGCCCAGCTGCAGACCAGATGGACCAGCGGGTCCGCGCCCGCATCGAAATCGGACGGGGTATGTCTGCGCAGGATCTTGTCTCATTGCAACGCCAGCGCGCACAAGGACAGGCAGCAATCCGTAAAGCTCTTGATGGCGCATTTCTTGCCATGCCGACCACACCCAGTACGGCCCCCGCGCTCGCTGACTTTGAAGGTGACGACGAGGCCTTCAAAAGGCTGAACCTGCGCGCGAACAGAAACACCTCAATCGGCAGTTTCTACGACCTGCCGGGGCTGGCGATCCCGAACGGTCGCGATGAAAGCGGCATGCCGACAAGTTTTCTCATTTCGGCCAGCAGCGGTGGTGACATTGCCCTGCTTAGCGCCGGACGCGCCGCCGAGGCGGCAATTCGAAACGAACAGAACACTTAAACGAAAGGAACTGGCGATGATACGAGTTGGCGTAGACGTGGGCGGTACATTTACCGACATCGTGCTGGAACGCACGCGCGTCGCAGGGGAGGACGACCAGCAGGTGGTGGTGACAAAAGTCCCATCAACACCTCACGATCAGTCAGAAGGCGTGGTCGCCGGGGTTTTGCAGGTCTGCAAGCAGGCAGGCGTCGCACCCGGTGAAATCGATGTGCTGTTCCACGGAACAACAGTTGCCACGAATATGGTGATCGAGCGCAATGGCGCAGAGGTCGGCATGCTGACCACACGCGGTTTCCGGGATATTCTGCACATGGCGCGTCACAAGCGTCCGCACAACTTCTCGCTTCAATTCGATGTTCCTTGGCAGTCAAAGCCATTGGTCAAACGACGCAATCGCCTTCCCATCTCGGAACGTCTGATGCCGCCCACAGGGGAGGTCGATGTGCCAATGGATGAGGGCGAGGTGCGCGAGGCCGCAGAGCTTTTGAAAAAGCGCGGCGTCGATGCGGTGATTGTTGGCTTTCTCTTTTCTTTTCTTAACGACACGCATGAAAAGCGCGCAGTTGAGATCTTGCGCGAGGTGATGCCGGATGCCTTCATCTGTGCATCCTCGGAAGTGGTCAACGTGATCCGCGAATACGAGCGGTTTTCATCCACCGCGATGAACGCCTACATCGGGCCCAAGACGGCACGTTATCTCAACAGTCTTGAAACCCGTCTAAGGGACAACGGTGTTCAGTGCCCGGTTCGTATCATGCAATCGAACGGGGGTATTTCTACCGTCGCTCAGTCTGCGACGCATCCCATTGGCCTTTTGCTGTCTGGCCCTGCGGGCGGTGTGATCGGCGGGCGCTGGACAGGTGGTCACTGCGACACAGGCAACGTGATCACGATTGATATCGGCGGCACCTCGGCTGATATTTCGGTCATTCAGAACGGTGAATTGCGCATCAAGAACCCGCGCGATACCGAGGTCGCGGGTCTTCCTGTGCTGGCCCCGATGATCGACATCGATGCAATTGGTGCCGGTGGCGGATCTATTGCCTATATAGACGAAGGCGGCGCGTTCCGTGTTGGGCCGCGCTCTGCCGGGGCGGTGCCGGGACCGGCATGTTATGGCCAAGGCGGTACAGAGCCAACTGTAACCGATGCGCAGGTTGCGCTGGGGCGGCTTGACCCCGAACGGTTCCTTGGCGGTGATCTGTCCATTGACCGTGGGCTTGCTGAAAAGGCGATCAAGGAACATATCGCTGACCCGCTTGGCATGTCCGTGACCGAAGCGGCACTGGGCATTCTGAAAATCATCAACAACAACATGGCGCTTGCGATTAACGCAAACTCAGTCGCCAAGGGGATCGACCCACGTACGTTTTCACTCATGGGCTTTGGTGGCGCCGGTCCGCTGCATGCAGTGGCACTGGGCGAGATGATACAGGCAGAGGCGGTGATTTCCCCGCTGCAACCAGGGATCACGGCGGCCATGGGTCTTTTGGTGACTGACCTGAAATACGAATACACCCGGTCGGTCCTGCAAACTCTTGATGATGCGGACGATGACGCCCTTGCGCGTATAAATGCAATCGCGGATGAACTGGTCGCAGAGGCAGACGCCCAGCTGGATGCCGACGGCATTCCCGCCGACGCACGCACCTATACCAAGGTGATGGAATGCCGCTATCTGGGGCAAGGCTTTGAACTCAGGGCAGAAATGCCGCACTCAGCCTTGACCGAAGAGAACAAGCACAAGGTGATCGACAGCTTCTTTGATGTACATAAAGAGGCCTATGGCCATGCCTTCCGGGATCAGATCACAGAAGGTGTGACCCTGCGTGTGATTGCGGGGGCTGAAGTAGACCAGTTGCGTCTTTCGAACCTTGATCATGGGGGCCGTGAGGACCCGCATGCAGCGCTGCTGTACACAAATGACACGGTGTTTGACGACGGGCACCCAACCCCGACACCACGGTATGACCGTGAAAAGCTATTGGCCGAAGATCGCGTAAATGGACCGGCCATTATCACACAACACAATTCCACCACTATCGTGCCGCCGGGGTACGTGGCGACCGTTTTGGGCCACGGCGACATCCGCATTACGCGCACTTAAGGGAGGCAGACATGACAAAAGAACTTGATCCAATCACACTTCAGGTTGTCGGTGGGGCGCTTCATTCGATCGCCGAACAGATGGGCAACGTGCTTTACCGGATGAGCTATTCATCCATCATCCGCGAAAGTCAGGACCTTGGCGCAGGGCTTTTCGACACGGAATTCAACACCCTGTGCGAGTCAGATTCAACGCCGATGCATATCGGATCCTTGCCCGGGTACCTGCGCGGCATCGAACAGACCGTCAAACTGGAAGACTGGAAGCCCGGCGACTGCGTGATCCATAACCACCCCTATAAAGGGGCGTCACATTCGCCCGACATCGCCATCGTCATGCCTGTCTTCGTAAACGATGAGCTGGTCGGATTTTCGGCCAATACCGCCCACCACGTAGATATCGGTGCGGCAACGCCGGGTCTGATCATTGACGTACCAGACGTCTGGGCCGAAGGCATGCTGCTGGACGGCGTAAAGCTTTATAACGAGGGCGTCCGCAACGAAGATCTGTGGAAATACATCCGCGACAACACCCGTGTGCCCGGCCTTGTGATGGGCGATCTCGAAGCTCAGATTGCCTCGGCCGAACTGGGTGTGCGGCGGTTTGAAGAGCTGATTGCAAAATACGGCAAGGACACGGTGATTCAGGCCACCAAGCAGCTGATGGACTACACAGAACGCCGGATGCGTGCCGAGATCGAAAAGATTCCCGATGGCGAATATTTTGCTGAGGGTTTCTTGGATGATGACGGTCGCAACCGCGATGTGACGCTTCCCATCAAGGTTTGCGTGCGCATCAAGGGTGACAGCGTTGAGATCGATCTCACAGGGTCTTCGCCACAGGTGCCGACGGCCTTCAATGTGCCATTCGACGGCTCAACCATGGTCGCGGCGTTCTTTGTGTTTCGGGCGATGCTTCTGGATACCTATACGTCAACAGATGACATTCCGGCCAACGAAGGGTCGTTCCGCCCGATCAGCGTCATCGCACCAAAAGGCAGTATTTTCAACCCGATAGCCCCCGCCGCTGCCGAGGCCCGGTTCTGCCAAATTCAACGCATGGCCGATCTCGTGATCAAGGCGCTTGCCCCCGTGATCCCGGAAAAGGCGACCGCAGGGAACGCCGCCACACTATCCTTTGCGGCGTACTCCGGTGTCAGGCCCAATGGGGAATACTGGGTTTTCCTTGAGGTGAACGAAGCCGCGATGGGAGGACGCCCGATGTCGGACGGCCCAGACACGGTGGAAGAGCTGATGCGCAACACCCGCAACAATCCGCTTGAGGATCTGGGCATGCATTTGCCGCTGATATGTGACCGCTACGAGGTGCGCGACGATGTACCACCCGGCGCAGGCAAGTTTCGTGGTGGATCCGGCGTGGTCAAATCACAGCGGTATCTGACACCGGGCTTCATGACCCATGAAAGCGACCGCCACCTTGATGCACCGTGGGGTGTTTTCGGGGGCAAGGAGGGTGCTGTTGGAAAGATGGAAATCCACAACATCCACTCCGGTGAAACCCGGCAGGAATACTCAAAATTCTCAGGGCTCCGCACAGAAATCGGCGATGTTGTCAGCTACTTTTCGCCCTGCGGTGGCGGTTATGGCGACCCGCTTGAGCGCGATCCTAAGAAGGTTCTCGACGACGTCCTTGACGGTTTCATCAACCCCGACCACGCGCGCAACGATTACGGCGTCGTGCTGACCGAAGTGGATGATGGCTATGGCTGGGCGCTTGATCCTGCCGCAACAGAGGCACTGCGTGGCGAAATGCGGGCCTGATAAACAAAGCAATGCGCCCGGTAACGGGCGCAACAGGCACTGATATGAACGGGGGGGGACATGGTTGATATTGAAGATCTGGATGCAATACTGCAGCAGGCCTTTGACGAAAGTTCCCGCATCTACAAGGAGCGCGGGTTTCAGCGAAGGATCGGTTTCGGAAAGAAGCCTGCGTTGGTTTCAGTCGACCTTGCCAATGCATGGACCCGACCAGGTAATCCCTTCACCTGCGAAGGGGTGGACGACCGGATCATCCCTTCCATGCAAGCCTTGCTGAAGGCCTGTCGTGAAAACGGTCATCCGGTGGTGCATGTTACGACGGCCTATCAGATCACTGATCGCGACAGCCCCAATACCGATATGGGGCTCTGGCATGAAAAAATCCCAGTCGAAGCCGTCAATCTGAAAGACGAACACCTGTGGGCGATCGATAGCCGCATCGCCCCTGTCGAGGGCGAATGGGTGATGATGAAGAAGCGCGCGTCCAGTTTTTCGGGCACACCACTTGCCGGATATCTGCGCGCTTTGGGCGTTGATACGATCCTTGTCACGGGGGTGACGGCGACAGCCTGTGTGCGCACGACGATCTGCGATGGTCTGGCCGAAGGGTTCCGCACCATTGCAGTGAAAGAAGCGATCGGTGACCGCGTGCCCGGTGCCGTTGCATGGAACCTGTTTGATATCGACGCAAAGTTTGCCGACGTTGAAACGACCGCCACTTGCGTGGATTATCTTGAGACAGTCAACCGGCGAAACGAGGGCTGAGGTGGCTGCTGCGGGTCATTCCGAGTTGCGGCAATGACTTGGCTTTGGCCGATGATGGTTGCTGTGCTCATTGGTTGTGCTTTGTCCGTTCAGCCGGTCATCAACAGCGTGACAGCGGGCATATTTAACTCTGTTTTCGCGGCGGCAACGTTCTCGCTGCTGCTGTCGGCGGTCACGGTTTTTGGGCTGTGGTGGTTTTCCGGAGCCCCCACGCGTCCTGCGCAGCTGTTTGATCTGCCATGGTGGGCCGTGTTGGGAGGCCTGATCGGTGCGGTCTTTGTGTCGGGCGGTGCGATGCTTGTTCCGGTGATGGGGGCTGCTGCTTTTTTCGTGTGCCTCATTGCGGGGCAATTGGTCGGATCGGTCCTTGCGGACATGTTTGGGGCCTTCGGGTTAGAACCGCGGGCGCTTTCCGTCCGCAAACTGGCGGGCGTTGCGCTCGCTTTTGCAGGAGTGGTGCTGGTGCGCTGGGGCTGACCCAGCATTGGCGGTTTTTGTTATCAAAGGAGAAAGACACATGTTTCCAACAACATTTTCACCTGTACGGATCGGGCCTCTTGAACTGAAAAACCGCCTTGTCATGGCGCCGCTGACCCGGCAGGTGGCAGATCTGGACGGTACGCCAACCGCCGAAATGGCAGCATATTATGCGCGCCGCGCCAGAGGCGGCATCGGCCTAATCATCAGTGAAGGGACCTATGAGGTTGATGAGTTGAGCTGCAAGACCTATCTTTCACAGCCCGGCATCGCCAACCAGAAACACGTCGATGCATGGCGCATGACAACCGATGCGGTGCATGCCCTTGGTACGCCGATTATCTGCCAGCTGATGCATGGGGGCCGTGTTTCAGACCCCCGGTGCCTATTTCAGGGTGAAAGCGCCGTATCCGCTTCTGATACCCAAAGCGAAGGCTGGGTTCTTTATACAGATACCGACGATGAGAAACACGACAGAGGGGTGCAGGGTGATTGGCCCAAGGTTACCTTTCCGCCCGCCCGCGCGCTGACGGAGGCTGAGCTTGAAAAGGTGGCCGATGGGTTCGCCGAAGGTGCTGCACGCGCCATTGAGGCGGGTTTTGACGGGGTCGAGGTTCACGGCGCCAATGGGTATCTTGTCTATCAGTTCATCCATCCCAAGACGAACCTGCGGACAGATGACTATGGTGGGTCGGCCGAAAACAACGTGCGGTTCGCCAAAATGATTTGTCAGCGGGTACGTGATGCGATCGGTCCAGACAAGCTGATCACCCTGCGGCTAAGTCAGGATGGTGTGGATGATTTCATGGGGGCTTGGCCGGGCGGTGTCGAGTATGCCCGCGAGGTCGGCGCGGCGCTCGCCGATTGCGCAGCCGACGCGCTGCACTGGTCCAGCTTTGACTGGATGGACAACCGCGACCCCAATTCGGATGTGCCGATGGCCAAAGCCATCGGCGAGGCCTCGGGCAAGCCGATGCTGGTCAATGGGGGCATAGCGGATGGACCGGGCGCCGAAGCGGTGTTTGAAAGCAGCACAGGCGTGGCCGCCGTTGTGGGCCGCCCGCTCTTTGCGCATCCTGACTGGCCGCACATCATCCGTTCGGGCATGGATTACCCATGGGCAGAGTTTGACCGGAAGTACGTCATCCAACCCCCGGTCGATTTGGGCGTGACATATCCCATGGACCGTCGCGTGCCAGATTGGGATCCAGACCTGTCAAAGCGCCGGTGAAGCTGTCCTTGGATGGTCGGCCAACAATCCACTCGCAGTTCGATCGCGCACAACCAATATTAGACAAAACTCACAGGATCGGAGACAAGCGGCTCTCCCCATGCACTGGATAACCCTAGGCCATTGGTAACGCCCCGACGCGCTATTTCGGTAATGCGTATTGATGGTACTGCGCACGAAGGTCCATTTAGGTCAGGAACTGCAGCCTCTGACAAAGGTGGTGCGATCCAACCTCTTGGAAAAGGTGATAAGGGTGTTTCAGAGCGGCATCTCTCGGAATCCAGCCAGTAGCCTTCGGTGATCTTTGTTGTCAGGCTGCTCAGCCTCAATCGACTTGGATGATCAATCAGGAAATGCAAAGCACCTTTTCTCGATCTCGATCCTTTTGTGAAAGAACGACCTTCGATCACAGCAGTTCGCAGATATCGACGTGGAATCAAAGCAAAGCCGTTTGAATGGGGGCGCCGGAAAGAGTGACCGGAAAAAAATATAACTTTGTGTTAAAAAGGAAAATGGCGGAGAGACAGGGATTCGAACCCTGGGTAGGCTTGCACCCACAACGGTTTTCGAGACCGCCCCGTTCGACCACTCCGGCACCTCTCCGCGGGGGTCTTGCGCGCTCACTAGCCAAGGATCGGGCAGGGGGCAAGAGGGTTTGCACTGGTTGACCCTCTCACGGGGAAATTGATTGCCATGCGGGTTGGATGGCTTAGTCTTGGATCCTACATGACCCTCAACAAGAAGGATCAGTTTGATGAGAGCATTTATTCGAGCACCACTGATGGCGTTCACCTTGCTGTGCCTGTTTGCCCTGCAGATACAAATGCAACCGGCACGCGCGGCAAACATCGAACGACTTGAGGCATTTCTTGAGGTCACCGGTTTTGATGTGGCGCTGGAAAGCATTCGCCTGTCTGCGGATTCTGCCCCACGGATGCTGGGGCTGGAGGCTGAGGACTTTGGCTCGGAATGGTCCCGGCTGGTGCGCGAGGTTTTCGAGACGGAACTGATGCACGACATGGCGCTCGATATTCTGGGCAAGGCGCTGGACGACGATCTGTTGACCCATGCGGCGGACTTTTATGCCACGGATCTGGGTCAGCGACTGGTTGTTGCGGAAAACGCGTCCCACATGAAAGAAGACGACGATCTCAAGTCCGAAAGTGGCCTTGCGATCATCGATGGGCTGGTCCGCATCGGTTCGCCCCGTGTTGATCTGCTGAACCGTCTGAACGCTGCAAGCGATGTGGAGGACAGTTCAATCAAGTCCATTCAAGAAGTTCAGGTGCGGTTCCTGATGGCGGCAGCTGCGGCAGGTGTCATTGAGTTACGCATGGACGAGCCTGATCTGCGTGAGGCGTTGCGCAGTCAGGAAGGCGATATGCGTGAGTCAATAAAGGCGAATGCGCTGGCCAATGCGGCTTATACCTATCAGGCGTTTTCCGACGATGAGGTTGCGGCCTATGCTGATGCGTTGGCGCATCCCAAGATGCAGAAGGTCTATGCGCTGATGAATGCAGTGCAGTACGAAATCATGGCAAACCGCTTTGAACGCGTGGCAGAGCGTTTGTCAGCGATGCAGCCCAGCCAGGATCTGTAGATGTTGCGCGCATTTGCCCTTTGGCCCGTTCTGATCCTGCTCAGCGGTGTCTCAGCCCTTGCCGATGCGCGGATGAGCGTGCTGGTTGATGTATTGCGTCTGCCTGAAGCGGCGCGGATTCTCAGCGACGAAGGCCTGAACCATGCACAGGAGCTGAACAAGGACATGCTGGACGGGCAGGGCGGTCCGGGTTGGCAGGTGCAGGTTGAACGCATCTACGAACCTGCGCTGATGGTCGAGATGGTTCGCGCCGAACTTGAGCAAGAATTGGCGGGCGCAGAACTGGAAGAGGTGATTGCCTTTTATGCGTCCGATCTGGGCGCCGAGATCATTCAGCTAGAGAATGCCGCCCGCAAAGCCATACAGGACCCGGACGTCGAAGAGGCGGCCCGCGCGCGATACGCGTCACTTGAGGGCAGTGATGATGCGCGACTGGCGCTTATCGCGGCGTACATCAA
>Ga0316197_10003386_pt1 | contig 11352 bp, 7 predicted proteins | sample OudBiesiAoxic_MG_FD_204939 | JGI IMG/M metagenome (GOLD analysis project Ga0316197, IMG submission 204939) | Coastal sediment microbial communities from Oude Bieten Haven, Netherlands - site A oxic | ecosystem: Environmental > Aquatic > Marine > Coastal > Sediment | place: Netherlands...
TGGCCTCCAAACTCAGGGGCAACGTCTATAACAATGAATCCGGTGTGGAAGTAACGGTCACAGGATCGAGAAAAAGTCTGGTATCCTTCTATGAAAAAATTACGCAGGAAGCCCCGGCCATCGCCCGGGTAGTGAACCATCGTTATGAGGAAATTCCATTTCAATCCTTTGAGCGATTTAGTATCCGACCCTCCGCAAAAAACAGCACCCTCAATCTGCAATTGACTCCCGATTTTGCCCTGTGTCCCGACTGCAGGCAGGAACTCAACGACCCCAAAAATCGGCGTTTTGGATATCCGTTTATCAGTTGTGTGAATTGCGGGCCCCGCTGGGCCCTGACAAAAACATTTCCTTTTGAAAGGGAGCATACCAGTATGCAGGTATTTAATATGTGTGATGCATGTACTGAGGAATACGGTAACCCGGGAGACCGGCGCTTTCACGCGCAGACAAACAGCTGTCCGAGTTGCGGAATGAAATATCGGATTACAGATGCCAGTGGGGTTCCGGTTTCTGTGAAAAATGGGAATGTTTTTAAGCAGCTTGCCATATTCCTGGAGGAGGGGAAGATTATCGCCCTAAAAAACACCTCGGGGTACCTGCTGTGCTGCGATGCCACCAAAAAGAAACCTGTTGAGACTTTACGGACCCGAAAACAACGACCCGCAAAGCCCTTTGCGGTGCTTTACCCTTCCCTTAAAGATTTAGAGCTGGATTTTACACTGCATACAGCAGAACGGAAAGCCCTCACATCTGCCGAGCGTCCCATTGTACTCCTCCCCACGGATAACTATCGGGGGGAGGCTGCCCTGGATATTATTGCTCCGGGGTTACACCAGCTCGGGGTAATGCTGCCTTATACGGGAATCCTGGAACAGCTTTCAAGGGCCTATCCCAGACCCCTGATAGCTACCAGCGGGAATATTCACGGGGCTCCCATATGTTTTTCCGAGGCCCAGGCACATGAAAAACTGTCGGGGGTGGCGGATTATTTTTTTGAACACGACCTCGAAATTATTCATTCTCAGGATGATTCTGTGCTGCGTTTTTCCACCCCTGCAGGTATTCCCATACTGCTCAGAAGAGGTCGGGGATTGGCGCCGAATTACAGCCGGCCCGTAAATACATCAGGCAGTACGGGCCTTATGGCTCTGGGAGCGGAACTCAAAAGCAGTATTGGTTTTATTCCAAATGACTTTCTCTATATCAGCGAGTATATAGGGAATTTGGAAAATTTTGAGGTCTTCGAGCGGTTTGCCGAGTTGATTTCAAGCTTTACCAACCTATTCCAAACACGACCGACCGCCCTGCTGACCGATACCCATCCGGGGTACCTCAGCACGGGGTACGGGAAGGAGTTATCTGAAAAATGGAACATTCCCTGTCATCAGATTCCGCACCATAGGGCCCATTTTGCGGCGGTACTGGGGGAACACGATTTGTTCAAAAGCCCTGAACCCATACTGGGGGTGGTTTGGGACGGCACAGGATACGGGGAAGACGGGCAGGTTTGGGGAGGCGAATTCTTTCGTTTTGAAAAAGGCTCCATAGTCCGCGCTGGGCAGGTGGAGTATTTTGACTGGTTGGCGGGGGATGCCATGTCCAAAAACCCCAAACTCTCTTTGTTGTCTCTGCTGGAGGAGCCCGAATTTGTAAAGGACAAATTTAGTCCGCACGCCTTTAGGCTCTACAGGCAACTCAAGTCCGGAAACACCCTTAAAACCTCCTCTATGGGCAGGCTGTTCGACGCGGTGGCCTCCCTGCTGGGCATCTGCGATCTGAATTCTTATGAAGGAGAGGCGGCAATGCGCCTGGAAGCCGCTACCCGCACTTTTGAAACCAGTCGCACATCCGGGCTTGTTCGCCTGGATGCATCCGGCAACATCCCTTCGAAACAACTCATCCGGGAACTCAAAAACAAGCGGATTTCCGGCCAGCCCCCCGGACAGCTCGCCGGAGATTTTATTTTCACCCTCGCAAAGCTTATCTTAGAGAAAGCGGAGCGGGAAGGGATTTCCAAAATTGCCTGCAGCGGAGGGGTATTTCAGAATGCCCTGTTGGTAAACCTGCTTTGTGAACTCAACCCCGGTTCTTTTGAACTCTTTTTTCATCGTGAACTCAGCCCCAACGATGAAAGCATACCCTTCGGGCAACTGATGTATCACTTGAACTGTCAATAATGAAATATCTGACCGAATACCGGAATCTGGAAGCGACCCAAAAGGTATTGGGACAAATAGCGAAAGTGGTCACCCAACCCTGGCAAATCATGGAGATTTGCGGGGGGCAAACACATAGTCTGGTGCGCAATGGATTGCTCGATTTACTGCCGGAGGAAATTCAGATGATTCACGGCCCGGGTTGTCCGGTATGCGTCACACCGATGGAACTTATAGATCTGGCCGTAACCCTCATGGAAAAAGGGGTCATTCTCTGCTCTTTTGGCGATATGGTCCGGGTTCCAGGGAGCGGGATAAGCCTGCTGGAAGCAAAGTCCAAAGGGGGTGATCTCCGAATTTTGTATTCGCCTCTGGAGGCTGTGCGGATTGCCCGTGAAAACCCGGAGCGGGAAGTGGTCTTTTTCGCCGTGGGATTTGAAACGACAGCTCCCGCCAATGCCCTCTCAGTTTTACAAGCCGAGAAAGAAGGGCTCACCAACTATTCTATCCTGGTATCTCATGTTTTGGTACCTCCTGCCATGGAGGGCATCCTCGGTGACCCCCACTGTGCTATTGACGGATTTCTGGGTGCAGGACATGTATGTGCCATTATGGGATACCGCGAATACCATCCCATATCTGAAAAATATAAGATCCCCATAGTCATTACGGGTTTCGAACCCCTGGATCTTGTCGAGGGAATCTACCGCGCCGTCCTTCAGCTGGAAAAAGGCACCTACAGTGTTGAAAACCAGTATAAGCGCGCTGTCACCGAGGAGGGCAATCGGGCTGCCCAAAAGGTTATCCAGCAGATATTTCAGATCGGCGACCGGCAGTGGAGGGGAATCGGCACCATTCCCAATAGCGGATACGTCCTTAGGCCTGAGTACAGTAGTTTTGATGCGGCCCGGAAGTTTGAGCTCGAGGAAAAAGGGCGGGCCGAAAATAGCAAATGTATGGCCGGAGCCATACTGACCGGGCAAAAGAAACCGCATCAGTGCCCGCATTTTGGAAAAGAATGTACCCCGAGAAACCCTTTAGGCGCTCCGATGGTCAGCTCGGAAGGAGCCTGTGCCGCTTATTATCATTTCGCAAGCACCCTTTGATTGTTTTAAACTATGTATACAAAACCTAAGCTCCCGGATTCCATACAACTCGCCCATGGCAGCGGCGGACTGATGACGCGGGAATTATTGGATGAAATCGTTTTTACAACCTTTAAGAATCCGTACCTGGAACAAAAACACGACGGGGCGATTGTTCCCCTTGAAGGTCCGGTGGTCATTTCCACAGATAGTTTTGTGGTCTCCCCTATTTTTTTCAGAGGGGGAAATATCGGAGAACTGGCGGTTCATGGAACAGTCAATGATGTCGCTATGTGTGGAGGCATTCCCAGTTTTCTGAGTCTGAGTTTTATTATCGAAGAAGGATTGCCCACCTCAGAATTTTTAGAAATTGTACGCTCCATAAAATCAGCTGCCGATGATTCCGGAGTGCTGATCGTAACCGGAGATACCAAAGTCGTAGAAAGTGGGAAAGGCGATAAAATCTTTATCAATACCACGGGAATCGGTAGTCCGCATCCCAAAGCCAACATCGCCATGGAGCGCGTTGTCAGCGGAGATCAGATTCTGGTGAGCGGCCCGATCGCCGCCCATGGAATGGCCATACTATCCGAGCGGGAGGGTCTGGAATTTGAATCCGAAATACAAAGCGACACTACAAACCTGAATCATCTGGTATGCGATTTACTGGATGCATTCGGCCCCGCTATTCACCTGCTGAGGGATCCCACACGGGGTGGGGTATCCGGGGTGTGTTCGGAGATCGCCCAGGACAGTAACCTGGGGGTATTGTTACGGGAAACAGATTTTCCAATAGATCTCCAGGTTTCGGCAGCCTGTGAGATCCTGGGGCTGGACCCCCTTTACGTGGCGAATGAAGGGATACTCTGCGCCATCGTGGATGGAGACAGGTCAGAAGAAATCCTCGACTTTATGAAAGGACATCCGAAAGGTGCACAGGCAGCCTGTATTGGAAGTATCGTAACGGATCATCCCAGGAAGGTGGTTATGGAAAGCAGTATAGGAGGTAAAAGGATCGTTACCCCCCTGATTGGAGAACAACTGCCGAGAATCTGTTAATTGCTGAGCATCCAGTATACGCCAATCACAATCGCAAATAGTCCGCCAGCCACCCGAATCCCGCGAAAAAAAAGAGGGTTGTGCCAGTTTTTTGCCAGCTCAGACACCCGGCCCAGTACCAGTGTAAAAACCGTCATGGCCAGGACGGTTCCCGTTCCAAACCCCAAAACATAAGAACTCGCCTCATACTGAGACTCAAAACTGAGCACAGGCAGAAATAAAAGAAAATGAGAAATCCCGGCCAGACCGTGGAGAAATCCTATGGAAAATGCGGCTGCCTTATGATTCTTTGGGGTGTCGGGATGTCTGTGTGAATGGCCTCCGGATTCCTGATGGCGGTGGGGATGTTTATGGAGAAAGGGGGACTCTCCATTGTGAATATGCGTATGGGAATGCGTTTGATTTTTAGCAAAAACCCCGTACAGGGCCCAGACTCCCACTATAATCAGTACCAGTCCCACCAACTCCTCACTGTAGGCAGAAATCTCCTCTACGGGTACCGCTTCCCGAAACAGCAGGAATAAGAGCCCAACAACCAACATACCGGCAAGATGGGCCAGACCCCAAATCAGACCTATTTTCCACGCCTTTTTCTTACGGTCTATAGCAAAAGGGGTAACCGCTGCCAAATGATCCGGACCTGATATGACATGGAGCATAGCGGCTAACAATCCGGAAGTGAATGCAAATAACATGTCCTGCAGGGTTCTCTATAGCACTAAAATAGGAGATTCCCCTGAAAGCAACGCCTAATTAAATAATGAAAATCACCAGGCGCCGAGAGGGATATATCACGATTTCGTTTCCCCGTACTGAAAAATATCTTCAATAGCGCACTCAAAGAGATTCGCCATCCGAAAAGCCGTAGGGAGACTCGGATCAAATTTTTCCTTTTCTATAGCATTGATGGTTTGCCGGGATACTCCGATTTCCGCAGCCAAATCTTCCTGCGTCCATTTCTTTTCAGCCCTTAAAATCCGTAGCCTGTTTTTCATAACCAGTGATTAATAGGATTACAGGTATCGTTTTCGATTAAAGACCAGGGCAACCATATAAAAGAGCCCCATAAAGATCACTAAAAAGCTTATTTCGGCATCCCATGGGATCAGGTTCGTTGAATCCATGATACTGTAAGCGATTCCCACAATAAGGGTGAGTCCCAGGGTTAGTGCCATGGCTTCGAGCTGTACCTTTTTTTCCAACTCATCGGAATCCTCTAAAAACTGACGATTGGCCAGCACCATCCCCACGCCGATTCCGACATTCAATAGGATGGATAAAGCGGTTAGCACCTTATTTCCCTCCCAGAGAAAAAGACTGCCGAAGGTAGCCAGGGCCGTTGAAAGTGTCCAGGCCATGGTCCATATGGCCAGCCGACTCAAATTTTTTCTTTTTGCTGTTTTTGTATTCATAACATACGATTTCATAGTAAACTACTATTGTCTTTTTGTAAAGTTTATTTGACAAATATAGAGATAAAAATTAAAATGTCAAGTTTATTTTACAAAAATGTGTTTTTAGGGAGCGTCAGACTCCTCCGAAAAGTATTCTAGTATTTGTATAGGAAAGGGTAGGAAGGGAATCAGCCCGGTAGCAATTCTTCCGAAGTCAGGCCTCCGTACGTCTTATGGTACAAATCTGCCAGACGGCGCATCAGATATTCCACAAGGGCATCTTCCTGCATCCCCCTTTGGTATTTGGCATAAGTCACCTCGAATTCTTCCTCTAAAAAGAAATCGAGATCGTCCGAGCCATACCGATTGAAGGCATTCCAGGATCGCAACCCGTTGAGCATCTCCCGGTGTGCGAGATACCTCCTTTGGGCCGTCTCAAATTCCTGTTGTTTCCGGGTGTTGTCCTGATTCTCAGGTATTCGGGATTCCCGATACAGTTCCTGATAGGTTCGGGCGACATCCTGATCAGCATCCATTGCCTCGGAGATCAGACGAAAATAGGCCCGGCTCACCAACACCGGATAGTGCTGAATAAATTCTGAGGAAGCCTCGGTCGTCTCCGTTGGGCTGAATTCAGGTAACGCGAAGTACGTAGCATTTTCAGAGGGGGGATTGGGAACTTCGGTAAGTGAAGTTTCCCACCGACCGGATTCCACGACTTCCTCCCAGGCCTCGCCATAGGATGCCGTATCCGATTGAAGAGGGCTGCAAGCACTGATAAGTACAAAAGCCGCCGTTAGGCAGCAGCCACAAATACCCCTGAAATTATTCATTTTCATATAGTGTTCTCCCCGAATTAAGCATATTCGGATCAGTCCCCAAAATGCTTGAGTCTAAGTGCTTTGAATCCTCGTCAAAACACATAATCAACCCACTCCCAGGCCGGTTTTTTCTTCACACCATCGGCTTTATCTACTCAGATAAAGGGCTCCTATCCCGAGCTCGTAAAACTTCCTGTTCAACCCTTCTACATCCTCGCTCATCAGAAGCTCAGCTTCTCTCTTGTGGGTATTCCACTGTGCATTAAGCGACTCCAATTTTGCCTTTGTACCTGTATTGATTCTAGGAATCCCGCTATCTCCATGATTCAGCGCTGTAAGGTACTCAGCCGTAAAACCGTTGACATAATTCTCTACATCGTCGTAGGCCTTGGATAGCCTTTGTACCATTTTTTTATCCCATTCCTTCATCTTATTCAGGGTGCGTTTTGCTTCTTCTGTAACCTCTGTATGTGGCGTGGTCTCCAAATGTGAGATCATCTCCTGAAGCCTTCCCTGGAGTACATACATAGCGTTTGTCAATTCCGTCATTTCCCGATACCTGTCCTCGGCCTGCTTCATGGTGGTGTCATAGTCCCGCCAGGTGGCCTCCGAGGTGGGAATCATAGGGTTGGGCAGCAGGGTTGCCTGCGTTTGCTTTTGTACTTCCCCTGCTTTCAGGCTCAGGGTATACGTGCCCGGCATGGCTCTGCGCCCACGGAAGCTGCCTTCGATATAGGCTTCAGGAGCACCGGGTAGCCCGGAGTGTCTCAAATCCCAGACAAAACGGTTTAGCCCCTTTTTTGCGGGCAGTACAGCCGCCTTTGACGGGGCGCCCTCATAAGACCGGTATTTCGAATCCGGAACAGAGGAAAAGCTGCGAACCAAATTACCTGCCGCATCGCGAATCTCAAGACGCACTTCCGTAGAATCCGTCTTGTCCGGGAGGGCGTAATACACCGCCATACCACTCGCCGGGTTCACGCCTTCAAAGGAATCTGTTCCTTTGGGATCTGAAGCGTTCATACTGCTATACCAATTTGGATAAACTACCTCTTCCGGCTTGTAAATGACCGTTTCGGATGGGATCCCTGTGTATTGCCTGAGCAATGGCAGGTCATCAAATATCCAAAAAGACCGGCCCTGAGTGGCCAGAATGATATCATTGTGCTTGAGCAGCAGATCCGTAATGGGAACCACAGGGAGATTGGATTGTACCTGCTCCCAACTCTTGCCTCCGGTATAGGAAACATACAGGCCGGTCTCAGTTCCGCAAACCAGGAAATCCTTTCGCTCCGGATCTTCCCGAACCACACGTGTAAAGGCCCCATAGGGAATTCCCGAACTGATTTTCACCCAGGACGCTCCGTAATTCGTACTCTTATACAATGCCGGCGTAAAATCGTTGAATTTATAACGCGTCGTCGCTATATAAACCGTGGCAGGATCATGAGGGGATATTTCAATAGCATTCACCAGGGTTTCCGGCATTCCCTTTGGAGTAATCTTTTTCCAGTTCTCCCCGTTGTCCCGGGTAAGATACACCTGACCATCATCACTACCGGTATAGAAGACCCCAGCTTCATGAGGTGATTCGATGATATAGCTGATGGTTCCGTAATTCTCTGCTCCCACTGCCTCGTTTGTGTAGGGCCCGCCTCCATTGCCTTGTTTGTCATCCTGATTCCCCGTGAGATCCGGCGACATCACATCCCAGGAAATTCCTTCATCCCGTGTTCTCAATACGTATTGGGCGGCGTGGTAATAGGTATTGGGTTCATGACGCGACTTGATGATCGGGGCATTCCAGTTAAATAGATATTTCATCTCCCGGGCGGGAAGCCCCAGATACAGATTGGGCTCTATCATGACCTTTGTCCCCGTTTTGGCCTGAACGTTCAATATATTCACTGTCCCCAGGTAGCTGCCTCCCATCACCTTCTCCGGATTATCCGGATCAAAGGCCAGGAAAGCACTTTCGCCTCCGGCTGAAGGTTCCCAATGCTCCCTTCCTATCCCCGAAGTGCCCATTCCAATACTTGAAATTTTCACCGAAGTATTGTCCTGTTGACCCCCATACAGGTTATAGGGAAATTGATTGTCCACAGCCACCCGATAAAACTGAGCTGTGGGCATATTGTCCTGTCTGGACCAGGTTTTACCTGCATCGAAGGTGATCTCCGCCCCTCCGTCATCGGATATGAGCATATTTTTAGAATCTTCCGGATTAATCCAGAGATCGTGGTAATCCCCGTGATGGGTGCGTACCTCCTCCCATGTTTTCCCACCATCTATAGATCGGTAGGTAGAAGCGCTGAGCACGTAAATGGTATGCTCGTTATTCGGATCCGGCGCAATCTCAATGTAATACCATGCACGCTGAATCAGGCGGTGATCCCCACTCACCCGACTCCAGCTTTGCCCGGCATCAGAGGAAACAAAAAGCCCTCCTTTTTCTTTATGTGTATCACTTTCAACCAGGGCATAGACCCGATCCGGATTCGCGCGGGATACCGCCACGGCCATCTTTCCCTTCTCCTCAGGAAGGCCTTTATGGATTTTGAACCAGGTTTCTCCCCCATCGGTGGATTTGTACATCCCGCTGCCCGGACCACCACTGATGACCTTCCAGGGCTTACGGATATGATCCCACATGGCGGCATAAAGCACCATGGGATTATGCATGTCCATCGAAAGATCACTGCATCCCGTAAGTTCATTGACAAATAGAACATTCTTCCAGGTTTTCCCACCATCTGTAGATTTATAAATACCCCGTTCTTTGGTAGGACCGTGGATAGCTCCCTGGGCCGCCACCCAGATGAGGTCCGGGTTATCCGGATGGATCGCGATCCTCGAGATATGGCGGGTACTGTCCAATCCCATATGCTGCCAGGTCTTTCCAGCATCCGTGGACTTATATACCCCATCCCCGTAAGAAGTGGTCACCCCTCTGGGCGCATGTTCCCCCATGCCTACATACACAACATTCGGGTGACTCTCCGACACGGAAACGGTTCCAACAGAACCTGTTTTAAAATACCCGTCTGAAATATTGTCCCAGGTCTGGCCGGCGTTTGTGGTTTTCCAAAGACCACCACCGGTAGTGCCCATATAATACGTGAGCGGATCACCGACCACTCCGGAGGATCCTGTAGACCTCCCGCCCCGGAAGGGTCCTATATTTCGAAATTTAGCAGGCTCCATAAAGGTTTTCAGGTCTTGAGCCAGACCGGGAAACGCAAGGAAAAACAAAAACAGGTATAAGAAGTTTCTTAACATGGGATACAGTTATTTTTTGACGTCTTCTAAATGTAGTTTTTTACGGGTAAATAGAAAATTCAAAGGATACTATTTTTGCGTTTCGACCGCCCTTTTTTGTACCTTGAGTCTTCCTTTCGGGTCCCTGTGCCCTTACCTTTAAGAATTTCAATTGTAACCCAAACACCCTAGCCATGTCCTTTCGATTGCGATTTGCACTTTTTATATGTACCCTCCTCCCCTTGTCTCCCACAGTGGGTCAGGATAAAACCAAAGACCTGAACGCGATGCTTCTCGAAGGTGTCGAAGACTGGCATATCCCCGGGATGACGGCTATTGTGGTACAAAACGGGGAAGTTGTCTTTAGTGAAGTGTATGGGGTAAGCGATGTCGAAGCCAAAACTCCGGTGAATCGGGAAACACTTTTTAATATGGGTTCTACCACGAAAGCCATGGTCGCCATGGCTCTGGGAATCCTGGTGGATCAGGGCAAACTAAAGTGGACAGATCGGGTGAGGGAGCACCTTCCCGAATTCCAGTTATCCGATCCGTATATCACAGAAGAAGCACAAGTTCAGGATTTATTGACTCATAATTTGGGAATCGCCGGGGCAGACATGCTTTGGTTCATGGACAGTGTTTCCACCGCCCAGACCTTAAAGAGATTTGCGATGGCCCCAAAGGCCTATCCGCTTCGTGGTGGTTTTCAGTACAACAACCTGATGTACGCTACAGCAGGGGAGGTTATACATTCTATCTCCGGGATACCGTGGTCCGAATTTGTCGAAAAACATCTTTTGGAACCCCTGGAAATGGAGCGTACGGTGGCCCTGGCTTCGGATATTTTTAAGGCTGGTAACTATGTCACCCCTTATTATTATACGGCAGGGGAAGGGTATATAGAAGTGCCCCATAATCTTTCTGACCAGATTGGAGCCGCGGGTATGATCTGGACCTGCACATCAGATATAGAAAATTATCTCCAAATGCTGGTTGGGCAAGGGGTATATAAGGGAAAAACTATCCTCAAACCCGAGACTTTCAAATACCTTTTTGAACCCCATACCCTTATTCCCAAAGCGTCATTCTATCCCACTCAGGCCCTCACCCATCCAAACTGGACTTCTTATGGACTGGGTTGGTTTCAACACGATTACAGAGGCGAAAAACTAGATTTTCATACAGGAAGCATTGGGGGTCTGATCGCCATAGCGGGGGTCATTCACGAAAAAAACACAGCAATTTATTTTCTGGCCAACCGGGACCACGCGGAATTACGACACGCTTTTATGTATAAAGCATTAGATCTCTGGGCTTTCGACGACGGGAATCGTCCCTGGCATAAAGAGGTGTTTTCGTTATACGAAGGGCTTCGTAAAGAAAGTCTGGCAAGGGAGGAGGCACTTGTTGAGAAAAGGATTCAAAATACCCGGCCTACTCTGCCGCTGGCAGCCTACTCGGGTGTCTACACCCATCCGATGCTCGGGACTGCAATAGTCCGCAATGAAGCGTCGTCCCTGGAGGTTCGATTTAACGATTTTCTCGGCTATACAATGGAACACTGGCATTACGATAC
>Ga0316197_10003387_pt1 | contig 11351 bp, 10 predicted proteins | sample OudBiesiAoxic_MG_FD_204939 | JGI IMG/M metagenome (GOLD analysis project Ga0316197, IMG submission 204939) | Coastal sediment microbial communities from Oude Bieten Haven, Netherlands - site A oxic | ecosystem: Environmental > Aquatic > Marine > Coastal > Sediment | place: Netherlands...
CCACATCCTCGAATCCCTGATCCGGCAAGAGGGCAGTAACTTCTGTATCGCCACGATCGCCGACCAAAAGTGCATCGACGCGATCGTTTCAGATTCCGCGGTCGGCAAATCGGTGACTGTCAACGTCGGAGGTTATGCCGATCAATTCGCCGGCACGCCCGTGTCCATCGCAGGCACCGTGGAGTATCTGGGTGAGTACCGCCACTTCGACACCATCGCGGTGCTCAGCTTTGGCTTTAATAACCGCGTCATCATCACACCGGAACTCCACCAGGTCACCACGCCGGACATATTCGACACTCTCGACATCTCCCTCGAAGACTGCGACATCATTTCGCTCAAGACCCGCGTTCACTTCCGGCGGGGCTTCCACGAGACCGGCCTCGCCGGAGCGATCTTTGAGATCGACACACCCGGCCTCGGCCCCGCCGATCTCACGACCCTCGAGTACCAAAACGTCCCGAAGGATCTGTATCCGATTTTTAGAAAGGATTGACCCCGGGCGGCGGCGCTACACCTCGAGTTGGCCGGCGCGGAATGCCGCGATATAGGAGGTACAGAAGTCGTCGTGTCCGGCGAGGGCGTCTGCCGCCAGGACACATGCGCGGGTCAGGCTGTTGCACGGATCGATGATGGCGGAGTCGAGCCCGCGTGCGATCAACATGGCCAGGAAGGTCGCGTTGAGGATCTTCCTCACCGGCAGACCGAAGGACACGTTGCTGGCCCCGCAGATTGTGTGGACACCCGGGTACCGCGAGTGAATCTGCGCTATCGCGTCGAGCACGAATGAGCCTACCTCGGAACCCGTGCTGATCGGAAAGACGCAGGGATCCACGTAGATGTTCTCGAGCGGTATGCCGTCCCCGGTCAAGCTATCCACCAGGCGGGCCGCGAAATCAAGCCGGTCGTCAAGACCTTTAGGGGGGCCGTCGTCGGACATGCAGAGGGCGATCACCTTGGCGCCGTGCTCCTTGATCAGCGGCGTCATCCTCTCCAGCCGCTCCTTCTCGAGGGTGATGGAATTGACCAACGGCGGTTGGCTGCAACGGGGAAGCGCCGCCTCGAGAGCGCCCGCGTCAGCACTGTCGAGACACAGAGGCACCTCCACGACTTCCTGCACCAGATCGACCAGCCACAGCAAAAACTCAGTCTCCCTGCCGGCGACACCACCGTTGACATCGATGAGATTCGCCCCGGCCTCGACCTGTTTGATCGCCTCCGCTTTGATGAGCTCGGCATCCTGGTTCAGGACGGCTTCACCGATGCGTTTCCTGGTGGCATTGATACGCTCGCCGACGATTAGCATAGAGCCTCCCTTTTCATCCGTGGTCGCGGCGTCACGATCACGACTCTACCTCGCCGGACTCGACGTCCTGCCGCTTGCAGGCGTTGTCGAGTCCGAGAATCCGGTTCGCCATGGCGTTGGTCTGATCGAGACACCAATCCCGCGGCGGAATGAGCGTTTTCGCGAACTTGCGGGGATCGGAGTCTCCGGCCTTGGTGGTCTCGTACACTACGTTCCAGATGCAGGGGAGATCCTGGTCGGCCTCGCAGGTCCCGTCGATGCGCGACCCACCGCACGGTCCGTTGCGAAGCTCCTTGTAACACTTGTTCATCGTGCAACCCGCGTAGTGCAGATGGTCCTGAATGCAGTCGCCGCAGGACATGCAGCCGAGGGCGGCCTTGCGGTAGACGGTCGAGGCGCCGAGCAAGTGGTCCCAGATCCCAGACCGCCGTTCGGAACCTTCTTCACCGTCAGCGAGCCGGTTCCGCAGAAAACCGCCAATTTTCGAGTTCGGCGAGATGAGATGGTCGTGGGCTACTCCGCCCAGTCGCTGTTTGAGCCCTGGCCCGGATTCGGTGTCGCTCGAGTTGTAGGGTCCTTCGGGGTCGCTGAGGCCATCGCTGCCCTCGGGCAGCAAGTAGAACTCTCCCGGTTCGGTGAAGACCAGCTCGTCGAGCCGATCGCGCCAGCTCTCGCCGATCTCGGCGCTGAGCTCGAGGATTTTCATGAAATCGGCGTGGGAGAGGCCAAAGCCGCCGATGTGTGCGCCGGCGAAGCCGAGGTCGCGCACCGCCGCGACCATCGCCGCGGCGCGCTCCAGCCGCTGTGCCTTCTTCGCCCCGTCGAGGCTTCGGATCAGCGCCTCCGGCGCCACGCATCCAGAAATATCGCCCGCCCGCATCATCTTGGCGATCGTCGCGGTCGTGACGTAGATGTTGGCGAGGACCGGCACGTGCCCGAGGCCCTCGCGGTCCATGTACTGTTTGAGCTCGTAAAGCTTGCGGAGGTTGTAGCCGAGCTGGGTGACAATGAACCGTGCGCCGAGGAGGACCTTCAGCTCGAGCTTGTAGAGCTGCATCATCTGGTCCGCCTCGTTGCACTTGTATGGGCTGACCACCGCACCCGGGAAGAAATCGAAAGGCGTGGTCTGGACCTCTCGCGGTCCCATCTTGTAGCTGATCCCTTCGCTCAGAGCCTGCACCAGCCACAGGATCAGCACCGAGTCGAGGTCGTAGACGCGCTTTGCCTCCCCCTGGAATCCCTTGTGCTGGACATCGCCGGTCAGGGCGAGGACGTTCTCCGCCCCCATGTGAGCAAAGCCGTGAAGTCTCGCCTCGATGTAGCTCCGGTTGCCGTCCTTGCCGGTGAGATGTGGAACCGGCGTCAGGCCGTGCTCCAAAACGAACGGTACAAAAGCCTCCGGCGGCAATGCCGGTCCACCGGACGGAAGGTCGGTGAGGCTGATGACCTTGATACCGTCCGGTTCCTGGGCGGCGTCGCTGACAAACGTCTCGGCCTGGGGAACGGTGTGGTCCCGGCCCAACACCAGCTCGGCCGAACATATGAAGCGTTTTTCGTCGAGCGCGGATCTCAGGTGGTTCATCGCCATGAGTCAGACTAACCCACTCAATCGACCTTGTGGTAGCAGTACCTGCCGATGAAGAGATCGATCGTGCCGTCTTCCCGGGTTACGAATTCGACAGGGAATTTGAGGCCGTTGCGCAGCGTATAGAATTCCATCGAAGCCAGCGTCGGGTCCTCGGGAATCAACGGCGTCATGTTAGTTTTCTCGGTCCTGGGGCTCTTCTCTTCGAGGTACAGCAGGCCACCCCTGCTAACGACCTTCAGTCGTTCGAGACCCCGGTAGACCTCGTAGCTTCCCATCAGGCGTTGCATTCGTTCCCGAATGTACAGGCCAGGGATCGCCTCTGATGGGTCCTTCCCAATCAGGATCGCGAGCACCGACTCGGCGATCGTAGCGAAATCCATCCCTGAGCTGTTGCCCATCATGACGACACCCGCTTTCAGATCGGGAACAAAGGCCATATAGGCCGTTGAAACAGCGATCGAACCGCCGTGGTCGATCATCTTGTGACCGAGAAAATCGGGAGTGATGGCCAGACCGTAGCCATAGCCATTCTCGCCGTAGTAGCGGTCGGGTCGGCGAATGTGCAGTTGCTGCATTTCGTCGAACGACTCCTCGCTCGCAAGCAGCCCGTTCCCGGTCTTTCCCTTTTCGATCTGGTCGTTGAGGTATCGGGTCATCTCGTTAACCGAGCTGACGATACCGCCGGCCGCCGTGATGAAACTGAACTCCAGGTTGTTGTCCGGGTTCGGGTAGGGAAAGCGGGACGCCTCGACCTCTCCCCCGACCTTGAGGTGCGGCAGGATGTGATCGGGATCGGCCTCGAAAGCCGTCAAACTCAGGGTTGTGCGCTCCATTCCCAGCCGGTTCATGACGCTCTCTTTGATGTAGCGGTGGAAAGGGACGCCGGATTTCTCCTGAATGATGGCGCCGAGCATCCTCCATGCGGCGTTGTGATAGAAGAACCGCTCGCCCGGCGCAGCAACGATCTCGTCCTGAGCGCCGTTGACCAGACGATAGAAATCGTCTGCGCTTCCCAACGGTACGCCGGTGTCCAGGCCGAGCCCACGCGAAATCGCCACGGTCGAGGTCGCCAGGCTCGGGATGCCGGGGCTGTGGGTCAACAGGTGGTGGATCGTGATCGGTTGGTCAGGCATGCCCAGCTCAAATGGAATGTGCTTGCTGACCGGATCGTCGAGACTGATCTTCCCGGCCTCCACGAGCTGCATGATGCCGATGGCGACAAAGCTCTTGGTGATGCTTCCGATCCCGTACAAGGTGTCCGGCGTGGCCGGTAGATTTTTCTGAGTATCGCGAAGACCGAAACCTTCGGCGTAGATGGTCACGCCATCGTCGACGACCGCAATGCTGAAGCCGGGCATCCGCGCATCTTCCATGTACAACGGGATATTCTTCTCGATCCAGTTCCCGACCTCGAGGTGAGCTGGATCCGCCGCTTGTCCGACCGAACCCGCTGCAACGAACAGAACAGAAAGGCCGATGGACAGCCAACCGAACACGAACCGGCGCGATGCTTTCATGATCCAACCTCCTCGGAGGCGGTCAGTATACTTGCCGAACGGGCACCGCAGCTCGGCAATTCACGCGACAGGAGGAGTTCGATGACATACGAGGGGATCCGGCACCTTGAGGGCGGTTGCGCCTGCCGCAATGTGCGCTACCGCCTCACTGCACCGCCAATGTTCGTTCATTGCTGCCATTGCCGGTGGTGCCAACGAGAGACCGGATCGGCGTTTGTGCTCAACGCCCTGATCGAAGCCGGAAGCATCGAATTGGAAAAAGGAAAACCGGAGGTCGTCAACACACCGTCCGCTCAGCCGCCAAAGACCCCCTCGAGCACCTCTCGCACCGGCCCGAAAGCACTCCTCACACCTTCGACCCCCGCGTCGTAGCCGACCCACACCGCGACCAGGTCGCGATCGGGATTGATCAACAGACCCTGACCGGCCCAGCCGCCCTTGTAGATGTCGTTATTGGTGAAGACCTGGTCCCACTGGTAGACGTTCCACTTGATGTCCTCGGGCACCGGCCAACCTCCGCGGTTATTGCGCAGGATTTCCGGTCTGCCCCCGTCTGTAAGAATGTTCAGATAGCGCTCCGAAATGATGGGCTCATCGGTGACCACCCCCCAGCTCGGGGTGAAGAGCAGGCCGAAGCGAGCCACATCGCGAGGCTTTGCGAGGAGACCACCAGAGGTCATCGGAACGCCGTTTCGCGCGGCGTAGATCGATGCATCGGCCTCCGCGCCTATTTTGGTCCACACCTCTTTGCTGAGCGCGTCCTGGAAAGGCATCCCGGTAAGAACTTCGACCAGCCACGAGAGGACGAAGGTGTTGGTGCCCGAGTAGTCGAAACCCGCGCCCGGTTCGGCCCAGCGCCCGACATTCAGATTGCCCAGATATTCGTAAGGGCTGTCGGGCGAATCCTCAAATCGCACCGAATCGCCGAGAGCCGCCTCGAATTGGAGGTAGCAGGACCGCTTGTCCGAATAGTCGCCGTCGGGACAGTCTACGCCAGAGGCCATGTCCAGAATGTCGCGGATCTCGACGCCCTCGAAGTCCGATCCGGCGAGCTCCGGGATGTAGTGATCGATCGCTAAGTTCACGTCGACCAGCCCGCGGTCCTCGAGAATTGCCAGCACCGTTGAGACAAAAGCCTTGGTCACCGACCACCAGATGGGCTTTTCGTAGGGCTGCATCCGCGGATAGAGCTCGAAAGCGATGGCGCCGCGGTGGACGATGACGACCCCCATGGTCGAGGAGTATTCGCTCACCAGAAAGTCCTGAAACGGCATTTCCCCAGTCGGTGTCTCGATTTCAAACTCCGCGATCTGCGCCATCGGACGAGAGGCGAGATCGCGCACCGGCCCGTCGCGATAGACGTTCACCGTCGGCACGATCTGGTGGAGGTTCTTGTTGTTCCAGAGCATGTCCGGACCGTTGACATCCCACCAGATCATCTCCGCCGGATCAGGCAGCGCCTTGTGCTGGCGCCAGGTTTCTTCAACGGTGGAGGCGGACTTGAACTCTGTCGCAGGAGCCCCGGTCACCAGGTCCGGAACCGACGGATCGCCGGACTGTCCGCAGCCGAGACCGACGATTGCCATCCCAATCAAAATGAGCGCTACGGTCGCCGCCGTGAATGGACCTGCCACCCGAACCCGATCAGTCTTCCTCATATTCAGTTCCTTTCAAATCCCAGGGTTCCTCGGCTCGTGGTCCTGACGATGACCCTATTCTTTCGATCGTTCAGCAGCGTTGTAGCGCTCGAAAAAATCGCACTCCTTTTCGAGCAGATGGTTGCCCAGCCGGATCGTGTCGCCAAACTCCATGAACGCTTCAGATTCGACGTCGTACGCCGGCCACTCTGGAAGCCCCTCACTGTTCGGGTCACCGGTCATCGCAAAATTGACCCAGTAGCTCGACATCGTCTCCGTCAGCTCTTTATCCTCGGGCTCCGGGATGAAGGACGCAAGGTGGAAGTTCCCGATGACATAGACGATCTCGGCGCCATGGTGGGAACCATAGAAATCACTTTCGGCGATCGGAGGCACCCGCGTGAAATGGTAGAGCCAGGCGTCGGCATCAACCGTCGCCGTCATGCGGGCCCACATCCGCATCTCCCAGGTAAAAATCGCGTCTCCCACACTGGCCACGAAAGCGTCCCTCACATCCGTGTCGGAGTCTACGGGATAGGCTTCAAGGAAATCGTCTGCGAAGTCGCCATATCGTTTCTGGGCGGACAACCGGAAATCTTCGACGGTTGCCGGCGCGTTCGGGCCGGCGTACATCGACCCCTCGTCGGCGTTCGAGCCGACGATCACAGGAACCCGGTTCTGGCGGCCTTGCTCGAAAATCGTGTGAATTTCGTCGGGAAACACCCAGCCGTCGACATTGGGGCCGACGTACGCCTCCGGCACCTCTGCGAATTTCGTAAGAATCTCCGTCGCGGGCACCGCTCGCATCGCTTCCAGCGACGCCGGCTCGTCATCAATCCCCAATACGCCTGCAAACGCCACCCCGGTCTGTTCGGCCGATCGGCGGCCGGACCTCTCCCTGTCGAGATGCACCATCGGACCGAAACCGGCGCCGCTTTGACCAATGGCGCGGTGGAAGAGGCCTCTGGCCAACGGCGAAGCGACCATGAAATTCACACTCCACGATCCTGCCGACTCGCCGAAAATCGTCACCCGGTCCGGGTCGCCGCCGAAGGCCGCAATGTTCCTCTGGACCCACTCGAGGGCCGCAATCTGATCGAGGATTCCGTAGTTGCCGGACGACTGGTGATCGGACTCCTGGGTCAGCTCGGGATGTGCGAGGTACCCGAACGGGCCCAGCCGGTAGTTGATCGTCATCGCGACGACCCCCTTCCGAGCCAGGTTCGCTCCCCCGTACGCGCCCACGGAGCCAGATTCGTGTTTCAAACTCCCACCGTGAATCCAGACCATCACCGGCCTTTTCTCGTCCGCCGATTCCGCCGCGGTCCACACGTTGAGGTGGAGGCAGTCCTCATCCTGCTCGGCAGGGTCACCCCACTCCGGGCCGGTCCACATGGAGTCGGGTGGGTACGGGACGTGGACGCAACTGAAGCCCCATTCGGTGCACTCGCGAACGCCCTCCCAGGGTTCGACGGGCTGCGGAGACTTCCATCGCCGCTCGCCCTTTGGAGGCGCGGCATAGGGAATGCCGCGGAACACGCGGACGCCCGCGTCCATCGTCCCCGATATCGTTCCACTGTCGATCTCGATGACGGAGAGGTCCCGGTCAATGTTCCCGCAGCCAAAAACGATCGGGATCAGCGCAACGCAGATCAAAGTGCCCATTCGCGCTGTCCTCTTGGTGAATGCCCAGAAACCTGCGGTTCGTGCCTGATCAATAGCCGTCATTTCCAGCTCCTCCGAGGGCCTCCGAATTGTCCGCCACTTTACATGATGCCCGTCGAGCCGGGTTCGCTGAGATCATGGATCGGTTTCGCGTTTCGAATCGATGCAACGCAATAAGGGCAATCTCGAAGCCACCGTTGCATGAAGTGCTACATTCCAATCCTTATGAATCTCTACGCGAACGCAGCATTTGTTTCTGTAGCGTCATTGCTGATGATGGGTTGCGGAGGGGCAAAAAGCTCACCTGCGCAATCAAACCCTGTTCCGACCGTCAGCTCACGGGTCGCCGAGGCTCGGCCGATTGATCCCTCGCAAGGTTTCTCCTGGATCGTGCAGGGGGAGCTGGCGGCGATGCCTCTCCCCGGTCGAGACCGTCCCCTGGAACAGGATGTCGCTTACCTCGATCAGGAGGGAATCCGAGTTCTTGTTTCCCTGACCGAAGACCGGCCGGATGGCACGGTTTTGGAGTCCCGAGGGATCGATCAGGAACACATTCCCGTGCAGGACTTCAACCCTCCGACTCTCGAGCAGATGATCGAGTTTGTTGCAGTGGTCGAGAATTCGGTTGCGGCCGACATGCCGGTCGGCGTTCATTGCACGGCAGGCCTCGGCAGATCTGGAACGATGGCTGCAGCATATCTTGTTGCAGAGGGAGCTTCGGCGGCCGAAGCCATCACCACCGTGCGGCAGCTCCGGCCAGGATCGATCGAAACGACCACTCAAGAGGATGCGGTACGAAGATTCGAGAAGCACCTCATCGGCGATCGATGAAGCGAGGAGGCTTCGTGCGCAAGACCGGATATTCCACTGCCATTGTAATCATCAGCCTGGCCGCGGTCGCGGCTGGATCCGGGCTGCCGCCGGAGGTCGCAGACCGACTCGAAAACGCAATTTCATTCGACGAAGACATCGCCCGCGGTGCGATCGCGTGGGACGAGGACAGTCTCCAGCCCCGATGGCTGGAGATGGAAGCCATCCACCCACCAAAACCTCTCAAGGAGCTGCGGCTGAAGATGGAGTTCGTCGAAATTGATGACGATCTATTCATGTCACATCTCGTGACCGACGGCCTCGCCAAGATCCTGCTCCTCAAGCGCGAGTTCCACATGGAAATGCGTTTCGACGACATCAGCCGGGCTAAGAAGCCCGCCGATTCTGCGGACTGAGCAGCTCAGGGTTTCCGATCTTTGAACACAAACCGCAGCCCCCTGGTCACGGCGTTGGGAAAGATCGTTCGATGGGTTTCATCTTCGAGGAGACCACCTCCGAGTGAGAGCCCCTTGAAGTTTCGGTTCTCAAGCCTGTCGAAGAGACGCGGAACGTCTTTCACGATGTTGCGACCGTCTAGCTCGCCTGCTGTGAGGTAGACCCTGGCACGCAGGCTCTGGTGGTTTTTGGCGTAGGCCTCTTCGTAAACAAAACAAACGCCGTTGTCCCACCAGAGAGACGGACTGATGATCACATACCGATTGATGACTTCCGGGTGCTTGAAAAGTACCCACGTGGAAAAGAGTCCACTGAATGACAGTCCGACGAGCGTCCGGTCGTCGGGTTCGGTGGTGTAGGTCGCGTTGACGAATGGAATGAGTTCCTTCTCCAGGAATTGAAAGAACGCAGGCCCGTGCCCGGCTGCGGGGAATTCCTCCAGGTGTGCCTCCGATGGCGTGTAGTCTCGTTCCCGCCTCCGATAGAAGTCCTCGTACGGAACCTCGTAAGAAACCCCGACCACGATGGACGGTGGGATTTCCCGCCCTTTGATGAGACGTCTCACCACATAGGCCACGCAGCCGAAGCTGTACTCAGAGTCCAAGAGATAGATGACCGGGTATTGTCGACCCTCCTCGGGATAATTCCTTGGAAGGTAGACGTGGATCTTGAACTCCTCATCAACAAATTTGGAGGTCAAAACACGTCGTTCCGTATCCGGAATCTGAACCAGGGGTATCGACTCCTCTGCAAATGCCGGCGGCGTGAGAGCAGGCAAAACAGCGGCCGCGAGGGCCGTTGCAACGAAAAGTCGCCTCGGCCAACCTGGAGTCGCGCCAACACTTCGCATTCGGCCACGAATGATGGGCCCTCCCCTGGCATGGTGTGCGATCATCGTGTCCCCTCCTCTTTTCGCAGACGATCAACAACGGCTTCACTCTTCCCGGGTGTCAGGCCCAACGATACAAGGATAAAGGAAGCGAAGAAAACCGCAGCTTTAGAAATGAACACACCACACGGCGGTATGACGGTGTACAGTACAGGGACAGTTCCCAGCGACCGCCGGCCGCGCGGCCGAAACATTCCATCGCTGAGGATGGAGGCAAGGACATGGCCAAGGGTCAAGTGAAGAAAGCGAAAACCAACAAACCCAAGCTCTCAGCCAAGGAGAAGAAGGCGAAAAAAGCAGCAAAACAGGCCGCCAAAGACGCGAAGTAGGGTGGGCCTTGGCCCACCTTTTCGTGGTGGAAATCGGGGCGACCGCTTGGGAGAGCGTGTGATGGTGGGCTCAAGCCCACCCTACAGTCCGCCTTCAGTCTCGCCTATTCGGTGCCGCAATATCCGGCGGAAACCCTTGATCCCGACCAAGATGGCGCAGAATCCGAAACAGAGCTTTGCGGCGAGCACGACTCCAGGGCCCCTGAGGCCGAAGAGGTGCTCGGTGAGGCCGGTTGCAACGGCGAGTGCAAGGGCAACGCCGATCAGAACCTGAAGGGCGCCGATGTAAGGGCGGTCTGCCCCCCGGAAAGCTGCGATGACGATGGCCAGGGCGGCAATCCAAAGACCGGATTTGACCACTTCTCTGGCGCGGTGCCAGCGGCTGCTGCGTGCGAAAAGCTGTTCGGTACCGGAGATCTCAAATACGTCCGTAAGGGCTGACTTCACATCACTGCCGGCGAACACTTCGGTGAAGAACATCTGGAGATCACGAATACCGTAGCGCTGGGCCAGATAGAAGAAGAGCTCCTGATACTCCTGGTAACCCTTGCTGAGCCCCGAATGGGGATCCGCTGCAAGGTAGGTTGCGGTTCCCTCGTGAAACCAGGTCGGGTACGCCGTGCGGTCGGAGTACGCGGGGACGTCAAGGGTGGTGTTGGTGTGGACATGAACCATCTCGTGGCGAAATGTGTTCACAAGATTGGAGAATGACTCGCGTTGCCAGCGCCGAATGGTGTCGTCGACGTTGATCGACGGGTTGAGCGCCGCGGAACGACGGAGCTCGCGGAGGTTCTCCTCACCCACATATGAGAGCGGCAGAACAACGTACCGGCAGTAGTAAGTTACCCCGCCTATTTGCGTCATCTTTTCGGTGGAAGCCCTGCCAAGGTCTGCAAATGCATCAACGCTGTCCACCAGTCGGCAGTAAACCAACCCCGGCAACTCCGGATAGCCGAAGCGGGCCAGCCTCTCTTCAAGAATCGACCGCTGGCGAGGAATCTCGTTTCGGAACCTCTCAATAGTCTGCTGCTGAACCCGGTTACGAACAAACGAGGTCGGATGGGTGATGTACAGGTTCCCGACCGCCCCCCCGGTGATGGCCGAGGAAGGATGGCGACCATCGACGTTCCCCTCCGATATAGTGAAATCAACAA
>Ga0316197_10003388_pt1 | contig 11350 bp, 11 predicted proteins | sample OudBiesiAoxic_MG_FD_204939 | JGI IMG/M metagenome (GOLD analysis project Ga0316197, IMG submission 204939) | Coastal sediment microbial communities from Oude Bieten Haven, Netherlands - site A oxic | ecosystem: Environmental > Aquatic > Marine > Coastal > Sediment | place: Netherlands...
CAGAGCAGGGTGATGTCCGCGGGCGACTCGGTGGACCCCGCCATCCTTTCATAGACCAGGGCGTCACCGCCGCTCTTCTTCATCGCCTTGAGCGAGGCGCGAAAGAAATCCCCGTCGCGGTCCACGATGGTGAAAGCCTCCTTCTCGTTGATCTCCCGTTGGCGAAGCGCCTGCACCTGAAACGCGTCGAGCGCGATTTGCTTTCCCTCCGCGAGTTTGGCGGCGTGGCGGAGAGGCGCGTTCAAGGAGGGCGAGGTCATGCGCAGAGCATAGGCTGCTTCGCGTCCCAGTCGACAACCGCAACCGGGCCTTGATCGAGCTCCCTGAAAGGAGCAAGGAGAAGCGGGCAGGGCCGCCCAAAGGGCGCGCGAAATCATGAGCGAAGCATTCGCAAGCGATCCCATCGAGATTTACCTCTCGCTAGACCAAGCGCAGGACTGGGATGCAATGCGCGCGGCTGCGGCGAAGAAGCTGGCCGTGCCCGTCGACGAGCTCCCGGAGCTTCGCGTTCTTCGGCGCGCAATCGACGCACGCGGCAGGCACACCCGCTTTCACGTCTTGCTGGGCGTCGGCCGCGAGCCCTCCAGTGACGACTGGGCGCTGCCTCATCCACGAGAGGTTCGTTCTCCCGCACGCGTGGTCATCGTGGGCTCAGGGCCAGCCGGCCTCTTCTGCGCCTACGAGTTGGCGCGTCACGGAGTGGCCAGCCGTATCGTCGAGCGCGGGAAACGGGTTCAACCCAGGCGCCGCGACATCGCGCTACTCAATCGCGGGGGCCGGGTCGATTCGGACAGCAACTACTGCTTCGGCGAGGGCGGGGCCGGCACTTACAGCGACGGCAAGCTCTACACGCGCGCGCACAAGCGGGGCTCGGTGCGCGATGTGCTCGAAATCCTCGCGCTGCACGGGGCCCCTCCAGAGATCCTGCTCGACGCACGGCCACACATCGGAAGCAACCGGCTACCCAAAGTCGTGACGGCCTTGCGCGAACGGCTCGAAGCCGTCGGCGTGGAGTTCCATTTCGAGTCCAAGCTCGCGCGCATCCTCGTCGAGGGCCAAGGTGCGGAGCGCCGTGTTTGCGGTGTCGAGCTCGCCGATGGTCGCTCGTTCGAAGCGGACGCAGTCGTGCTCGCGACCGGGCACTCCGCGCGAGACGTGTTCCAGATGCTCGACGAGATGCAGGTCACCTTGGAGCCCAAGGGGTTTGCGCTCGGCGTTCGTGTCGAGCACCCGCAGGCCCTCATCAACCGAATTCAATATGGGGCCGATGCGGGCCACCCCGCGCTTCCAAGCGCCTACTATCGCCTCGCCGCAACCGTCGAGGATCGCGGTGTCTTCTCGTTCTGCATGTGCCCGGGCGGTTGGATCGTCCCCGCAACGACCGAGCCCGGCGCACAGGTCGTCAACGGCATGAGCCTGTCGAAGCGAGACTCGCCGTTCGCAAACTCCGGAATCGTAGTGGCGCTGGAGCCCGCCGATTGGCAAGCCCAGGGCTTCGACGGGCCTCTCGGGGGCGTGCGCTTCCAAGAGCAGATCGAACGCGCTGCCTGCGAAGCGGGCGGCGGCGACCTGCGCGCACCCGCCACGATGCTGACGGACTTCATCGCGGGGCGAGGCTCGAGCCGCGCTCCAAAGAGCAGCTACCGGCCGGGCCTGACCGCCACGGGCCTCGCTGAAGTGGTCGATTCTGCCGGCGTTCGCATCTCGGTACCATTGCGCGCTGGCCTCGCGCGCTTCGCCCGCCAGATGCCCGGATTTGTTGGCGAAGAGGCCGTCCTGGTCGGCGTCGAATCGCGAACGAGCTCCCCGGTGCGCGTCCCTCGCAACGAAGACACGCTGCAATCCCCCGAGGTTCGCGGTCTCTATCCCTCAGGCGAAGGTGCCGGCTACGCAGGCGGCATCGTCAGCGCTGCGCTCGACGGCAAGCGCGTTGCCATGGCTTGGCTCGCGGCCTCTCGATCCCCAGATGGGCTAATCAGCTAGAGGCTGACATGCACCTCGTGGCCCTCGTAGGCCGCGATGCCTTCGTCGACCTTGTGACCGAGCTCCCGCGCCAACACGAGCAATGCACGCGCCACCGCGAGCTCGTCGCCGATCATGGGCCGATCTGGGTCGTCGGGATTACGTTGGGCCCTTCCCGTTGCGACGAGCTCCTCGCCTTCGATCATGAGACGAGCCGTCGCGCTGGTCACCTGGCCTTCCTCGGTGACATCGAGGCTCACTGTGAAGCGCTTTGCTGTGGTCATGGGACACCTCCTTGGGCGCGTGTCGAGCATAGAGAATTCGAACGTCCCAGTCCACCGGTTTGCGGCAGGCCAACAGAACGTCGGTCTACGGTGTCCATCCGCAGCCGCGTGCGAAGTAGTCGGGGTCCGCATCCTCGACGGCTTGCCGCCAAGTGGGCCAGAAGTCTTTCGCGCGCCTGACGAAGTCGGCCACCTCCGGATCCTCGCTCGCAGCGCGCTGCATCGCTTCGGAATAGAGGTCGATGAGCCCGGTCTCGCTTCCGAGCCTGGGGATCTTGGTGGACAGCCGCTGCACGTCGGGCCCTTCGGCCCAGCGGTCGTTCGAATCGGGCATCGGCAGGAAGCCCGGCTGATCGGACCATGCCTCGATGAAGGTCATCTCACCCTGGTCGTTGAACACGAACTCTTCATAGATAGGGCAGGCGCCCTCCTGGTACTCGAATGACACGTAACAGCGTGCGAAGGGTTGAACGGAGAACGCGCGGCAATCGCGTGTGGGAACCGTCGAGGGAGTGAAACCCAAAGCGAGGTCCGTGGTCACGATCATGTTTTCGCGCCCGTACCCCGTCAACCAAAGCCAAGGAGGCAGCTCCCACCTCGCAACGAGCGGCGAGTAGTTGGGAACGCTGTCCCGGTCTGCGCTCGTGTCGAGCGTATCGAAGTACTTGTGGGCTTGCTCCACGTAGTAGTCCGGCGGCTGCCGCGGCGCCAGTGCGGTCGCCAAGGCATCGGACGAACGCTCCGAGGGGGATTCCGACCCACAGGCCGCGGTCGCGACTGCAAGAGCAGCCAGCGCTAGCGAAGCCAGCATTTTTAGTGGGTTCATCAAGGATCTCCTTGCTAGGCAACCTTCCCAAAATCAAGCCAGATCGTCAGCGTCGGCCGCAGCACGCTTTCCCCGCTCGAAAAAGGGCCAAAACTAGGGACTGGTCCAGCGGTGGGGGGCGGTACTAAGCTCTGCCTGAAACTTCATCACCGGGAGGAGATTCAGATGAAGCGCTGTCTCGTCATTCACCTCGGAGAGGAGAGCGAGAACTTCACCGCTGAGCTCGGCGACCGTCGCGCGGAGGTGCTCTGGCGTGGCTGTCGCCGCGACCTCGGCCGCGCGCGGGCGTTGGTCCGGGACCACGACGGCATGGTCGACGCCATTGCCCTCGACGGGATTCCGCTGAACCTCGAGCTCGGCGACGCACACCGTCGCTATCGGACCGGACGAGAGCTTGCGGCTGTTGCGACCCGGACGCCGGTCGTCGACGGCGGAGGCGTACGCCCTGGTCTCGAGCGCTGGAGCGTCGTGCTTGCCAACCGCGCCGAGCCGGGCATCTTCAGTCAGAAACGCGTGCTCATGGTTCCGGGCCTCAATCACGTCGGCCTCGCGCATGCCCTAGGCCGCTTGACGCCGCGGGTCGACTACTACGATCCGGAGATCTTTTTCGGCTTGCCAGACGTGCCCGGAGTCGGCAGCCCAGAAACCCTCGCGACCGCAGACGCGCCGACCCTCGAGTCGCTCAAAGATGCGCCTCTCGACCAGATCTCACCGCCCCTAGGCGCGCTCACTCGCCACAGCACGACGCATTTTCGCTGGGCCGACGTCATCGCGGGCGACGCCACGCTCATTCGCCGATTTGCTCCAAACGACCTGAGCAAGAAGTCGGTCGTGGTGCCCTGCGCGACCGACGAGGACGTTGCCGACTTCCGCAAGCGTAGGGCCACCATCCTGGTCACATTGATGCCATCGCTCGAGGACGGCGTCGCCATCGCGCGTCACTCAGCGGCGGTGATTGAGGCGGTGCTGGTAGCGCTGCGTGACGACCCCCGCGCGGAGCTGACCGAGGACGTATACCTCAATCTCATGGCCGACATTTGTTGGAGTCCGGCCATCCGCTACCTGCAGGCGGAAGAGGAGGGCATCAACCGCTTCGCCTTCGTCATCCACCCACTCGACATTCGCTTCGTGCACAAGCACCCGGACTTCAGGTGGACCAAGTATCTCCCCGACCGTATCGTCGAGGAGACGGCTGCATACCTCAAGCCGATGTACGTCGGACGCATTGCGGGTGGGCGCTCACCGACGACCGGCCAACGCATCGAAGGCTACCTCTTCGCCCTCGGCACCACCCCACGTCAGATGATGCGCCGCAGCCCGCGCTTCACCTACAACCGCCTCAACGAAGCAGCGAAGATGGCCGAGCGTCATGGCTGTCGATTGATGGGTCTGGGTGCATTCACCAGCGTAGTCGGCGACGCCGGCTCGACGGTTGCGCACGAAGCGTCGATCGCCATCACGAGCGGGAACAGCCTCACCGTCGCCGCCACGCTCGAGGCCGCTAAGCAGGCCGTGGTCAACATGGGCGCCACAACGCTCACCAAGGGCCGGGCCATGATCATCGGCGCGACCGGGTCGATCGGCGCGGTCTGCTCGCGACTCTTGGCTCAGGCGATTCACGACGTAGTGCTGGTGTCGATCGAGCCCGAGAAGCTCATCGACCTCAAACGCACGATGCAAAGAGAGACACCGGGTACCAAGGTGACCATCGCGCTCCGACCGGGCGAGCTTGCCGCCGACTGCGACCTGGTCGTCACCGCGACCTCCGCCTTCGGCCAGCGCATCCTCGACATCAGTACGTGCAAGCCAGGCGCCGTGATCTGCGACGTCGCTCGCCCGCCGGACATCGGTGAGAAGGAAGCCGCGTTGCGCCCCGATTTAGCGGTCATCGAGAGCGGCGAGGTGCTCATCCCGGGCGACGTCGACATCGGCTATGACATCGGATTACCCAAGGGCACGGCGTACGCTTGCCTGGCTGAGACCGCCTTGCTCGCGATGGAGGGGCGCTTCGAGAGCTACACCCTGGGCCGCAAAATCGACATGGATCGAGTCAAAGAGATCTACCGGCTGTTCAAAAAGCACGAGTTCCAAATCGCCGGCCTGCGCTCGTTCGGCAAAGTGCTCAGCGAAGCGGACTTCGCCGAAAAGCGCCGGCTCGCGGCCGAGCTCACAGCCGACCCGGAACGGCTCGCCAGGACTCGAGCCGAGGTCAGCGCACGCATCGCAGAGATGCCGGTGGAGGCCAAGGGCGTCCGCAGCGGCAACGACGCGATCAAGCGACTCGTCGACCTGGTCGAGCGGGTCCCGCCACTGTCGGGCGTCGTCCAGCGGCTCCGCGTCTTCCAAAGCGCCGACGACTACGATGGCTTGGAGGGGCCGCCGGGGCGCCCGTACCCAGACAGGTGAGCAGCGCGCAGCCAAGCCTAGCAAGCCGCTCCTAGTTGCCGAGCACCACCCGGCGGAAGCCGCCTGCCTCGAGGCGAGTCTTCGCACGCTCCCCCACATCACCGAGGAGAATCACATCGTCCCCCTCGATTGTCGCGCCGCAGCCCAGCTCTTTTTTGAGCCGCTTGGCCCAGGTCGTCCGATCCTCAGGTGACGGCAAACCCAGGAGCCGAGTGACCGTCTTGCCCGCGCGACCTTTCTTCTCCCGCTGCAAGACGAGCTTCAGCGAGCCGGTAGGCTTGTCGGAGGTCGACTTCGCGTCGGGCCCAGACTTCAACTCCGGGTCTGGTAAATCCGAGGACGGAAGCGTGTCACGAAGCGCGGCCAGGCCAGAGAACGCCGAGTGAAAGGGTCCGCTCCCGGGTGCTTCTGTCCCGGGTTCGCTCTTCTTCGTCTTCTTCCCCATCGCGGCCAGGGTAGCCCGCGACCGCCCGTCGTTCGAGCGTTGGCGAGGTGTTCGAATCGATTCCCGCAGCTATCGGCGACGAAGGACTCCAAGGAACCTGCGTCAGCAAGACTGGAATCGAGACGAGAAGCAGGGCGATCAGCGGGTGCTTGCGGACCGACGTGCCGATGAGCTCTGCGCGCTGCTGCTTTGCTTGTTCGATGATTCGGTGGATGTTTTCCTGGTCGGTCATGGTGTGACTCCTCGTGGATGGTCCCGTTCGGCCTGGCGAACGTGCACCGCATGAGCAGCACCAACTGTGCCAAGTCGAAAACACGCTGATCTCGTTGGATGGTTAGACCTAGATGCCCCGACATCGACGAAGAACGTCAAGTTCTGACGACTCTCGTCGTCGTTTCGAGTCCCCGAGTCGACGCAGTGAACTTCGTCTAATCCGACGCTGGGCGGTTCTTGAAGCGCTCCGCGTCGACGTCCAGGGTTGCCATGCGGCTGATGAGCCCGGTGCGCGGCACCGAAAGCATGCGTGCGGTTCTCGCAACGATGCCGTGGCTGGCTGCGAGCGCGTCTTCGATGATCGCTTTTTCGAGGCTGTCGAGGTCTAGCTTCTGCTCGGCGAGCTGCTGCCAACGGCCCTGGATTCCGTCTTGGTCACCGGGTTTGGGCGTCAACTTGGAGGCACGCGTCTGCCCGCTGTCGAGCGCCCCGGCGATGCCGAGGCCCAGGTGCTGAGCTTCGATGATCGCGTCTTTCGGCTTGTTCGCCCGGGCGCGATTTCTCGCGCGTTCCAAGACCGCCTCCAGCTCGCGAATGTTACCGGGCCAGGCAAATTGTCGCGAGGTCAGCAGCTCCACCGCGCTTCCGTCGAGCTCCCAGTCGGTCTGCCCATCCGTCCGGTTCAGGTAGCGGACCGCGATCTTTGGGATGTCGTAGCGCCGCTCGCGCAGAGGCAGCAAGACGATTGGCACGGTGGCGAGGCGGTAGTAGAGGTCCTGACGAAAGCGCTTGTCCCTGATCGCCTGTTCGATGTCGCCGTTGGTCACCGAGATGAGCCGGAGCTGGGCGGATTTCGGTTCGCGACCTTGGTAGCCGAGCGGCCGGTAAGTACCGAACTGCGTGAAATCGAGCAGAAGCTGCTGCGCATGCGGCGGCAGGTTCAAAACCTCGTCGAGGATCAAGGTTCCTCCGTCCGCGTACTCCACGAGTCCCTTGCGTTTGGAGATGGCGCCCGAGAACGAGCCGCGCTCGTGTCCGAAGAGCTCAGAGGTGATGGTGTTGAGGTCGTCAGCCATCCCGAGGGTAGCGCGAACGATGGGCTCTTGATTGCTTGCGCGGGCGAAAGCGGTGGCGAGCTGAGTCTTGCCTGTGCCTGACTCGCCCAAGAACATGATCGACGCATGGCCGGCGGACGCGCCACGGAGCTCCTCGCGAATGCCGACCATGCTGTCGGGGCTGAGCAGGTCTTCGAGGCTCAAGTAGTGTTCGTTGTGGTCCTTGGCGCGCTCCACGCGAAGGTCTTCCCGCGTGGCCTCGATCAGCGTTTGCTGTGCGATGACGCCGCCGAGGAGCGAACCGACGCATTCGACGAACTCCAACACTTCCGTTTTCGTTCCCTGGTCATCCGCGAACTCGAGGTACATGGCGCCGACCAAGCTGCGACCGCGTCCGGACGCCGTCGGCTGCGACCAGAGCGGAACGGCGGCAAACGACCCTTCCGGAGCGTATGGAACAGGTCCCGCAATGGTCTTGACCTCGGCTTGCACCCGTCCGAGCGAATCGGTCACGTGCTGCGCCAGGACGGCTGGGGACACGCCGCGGAAGCTCGCCGTACGCGAGCGATGCATCGGCCCGGCGCCCTTGGTCTCGAGGGTGCTCCACGCAGAGGACGCGCCAATCTGAACACAGAGCGCCTCGAGAGTCTCTTCGATGAAGCGACCCCCGTGAAGCCCCGTCACGACCGCGGACACGATTTCCCGCATGCGCGGCCAGGGATTCGTGCTCTCTACGGGGGCCATCTGTCCCGACGAGCCTACAGGCTCTGAGCGCGTCCGACCAGATGCGTTTACATCCATAAGGTGAGTGCTCCTCTGGTTTGCGCAGCCGACGCGCGGCTCCCGCTGCTCATCCTTCTGCATGCTCGCTCAGATCTTGCGCGCGAACTGGGGATGACGATCGCTTGAAGGTCTGTTCAGCCGCCCGCGCGAGTAAAGAATTACGTATGGACATGGCCGGCAAATCGGTGTCTTCTCTGATCCCCCCATGATCGTTCCAGCGCATTTGTTCCAGCAGCTTCTCCCCACCAGACAGGTGCGAAAATGCGACAGCGCAACCACCGACCTTCGTGCCGAGCTCAGCAGGGCGCTCAAGGCTGAGCGGTTCAAGCAGGCGCTCGAGCTCTATGAGCTGATCGAAAAGCGCAAGCCCGAAGAGCCGCGCTGGGCGCATCGCAAGGGCGACCTCCTGCGTCGAATGGGACGCAGTGTGGATGCGGTGGTCGCCTACGAGCGCGCTGTGCACCTCTATTCCGACAGGGGCTTCGATGCGCGTGCCGCCGCTACGGCGAGACTCCTATTGGCGATCGACCCGAGCAAGGGCGAGGTCCTCGACTGGGTGGAGGCGCAAGCCGCGCGCAGGTCCGAGCGCCAGAGCCGCAGCGCCTTCCAACTGAACTACTAGCGGCGGCCGCTGCGGCAAGAGTCTGATAGGCTCCCCGCCTCGCCGCACTCAGGGAAGGGTCTTCCTGAGTGAAACTCCGGCGAAGAGGAGATGATCCATGTCCGATGCGCCCTGCTTCATGATCGCCAATTTCGTCGTCCACGATGCCGACACCTACAGGAAGTACGAGAAGGGGTTCTTTCCAATCCTGAAGCGCCACGGCGGCGAGTTCTTCACCTACGACGACAAGAGCGACACGCTCGAGGGCTCCTCACCCCGTCCCGGCCGCATCGTGATGTTCAAGTTCCCCTCGGAACAGAACGCACGCGCCTGGTGGGCCGACCCCGACTACCAGGCCCTGTCCGAGTACCGTCGCGCAGGCACCAGCATGGAGTTCCTCACGCTCGTGCATGGCTTGCCGCCACGCAAGTAGAATGGAGTAGCGGGCCGAAGGTTCTGACTTGTGTACGTTCGGGTCGTCCGGGGCCGCATCGACGCCGCCCCATATCGCAGGCTACCGCACCATCATCTTCCGAACGTCAGGCTGCAAATCGACTGCTTGGCGACCGTTTGCCCGCGAGGCTGCCCTCGAAACTGCTACCCTCGCGTCAACGGGGATCGAAGACCATGCGCCCACACATCATCAAGGTCTCAGAACATTTCTGGAACATTCGCGGCTCGTTCAAGATTGGCCGCCTCATCGACATCGGAACGCAGGCCTCCCTGGTCCGGCGCGACAACGGCCGCTTTGTCTTTCTCGATTCCTATGCGCTAACTGGTGAGGTCGAACGCGAGGTGCTCGAGCTGACCAACGGCGGCAAAGATGTCGAGGCCATCATCAACGTGCACCCGTTCCACACGGTCTACGCACGCAAGATGCACGAGCGCTTTGCTGACGCCCGCCTCTACGGCACCGCGCGTCACTTGTCCCGATTCCCCGAGCTTCCCTGGGAAGCGCAGCGCAGCGAGGACCCCGAGCTGCACGCGATGTTTGCGGACGACTTCGACTTCTCGGTACCCCGCGGCGTCGATTTCATTTCGTCGAACGAGAACGTCCATTTCTCGTCGGTCCTCGTCCTGCATCGCGCCTCCAAGACGATTCATGTCGACGACACGCTCATGTACATCCGTTTTCCGAAGGCCGCGCGCTTGCTCGGACGCACCGATTCGATGAGCTTTCACCCGACTCTTGGAAAGGCCCTCGAGAAACGGCCCGGCGCCGCGCGTGATTTCCGGATCTGGGCCGAAGGGCTCGCCGAGGGCTGGCGCGAGGCTCGGAACCTCTGCGCAGCCCACACCGCTGCCCTGACCGCAGAAAACAATCGAGGCGCCTCGATCCATGACCGCGTCTTGCGGGCGCTCGACAAAACGAGCCGGACCCTCAAAGCGCACGAGCGGAAGCACGGCTAGCCGACGAAGCGGGTGAGCTTACGCTGCGGCTGTGGTACACCTAGCTCTCGAACGGGACGGAGGGTCGGATGCGGGCAGCTATCCTCGACAAGCACGGGTCGATCGACGGCCTGCGGATCGGCGAAATCGACCCGCCTAAACTCATAGCGGACACGATTCTGGTTCGCGTCCGTGCAGCATCGATCAATCCAGCCGACCTCAAGTTCATCCGCGGCAAAGACGGCGGCGGGTTTCTCCACGCGAAGAACTTCCCTACCGCAATCGGGTTTGATTTCAGCGGCGTGGTCGAGCAACTGGGCGCGAACGCCCAGGGGCGCGCCGTAGGCGATGAGGTGTTCGGACACCTCGCGTATTCGCCATGGACCAAGCAAGGGAGCTTCGCCGAGCTCGTTGCCGTGAAGCCCGACTCGGTGGGGATCAAACCCCCGAGCGTCAGCCACGAGGAAGCCGCGGCCGCCGCCACTGCGGGGTGCACCGCGCTTCAGGGTCTCCGCGACCGAGGGCGATTGAAGTCCGGTCAGCGCGTTTTGGTGAACGGGGCCTCGGGGGGCGTCGGAAGCTACGCGGTCCAGATCGCCCAAGCGCTGGGCGCCGAAGTCGTGGGGACGGCAAGCGCGGCCAAGGGCGGCTTTGTGCGCAGCCTCGGGGTCGAGCAAGTCATCGACTACCGGCAGACCCCAGTCTCGTCCTTGAGCCAAACCTTCGACTTGTTCTTCGACGCTGCCTCGATGTCCTCGTTTGCAGAGGCGGGGGCGCTGCTCAATCGGGGTGGGGGATACGTCACCCTGCTGCCCTCTGCCTCCGTCTTCGGCGCGATGCTGCTGAGCCTGTTCTCGAACAAGCGCTGCGGTTTCGTCACGGTGCAGTCCCGCGCCGCCGACCTCGAGCAGCTCGCCGCCTGGATGGTCGAGGGCAAACTGAAGGCCTCGGTGGAAGAGACCTTCCCGCTGTCCGACATCTGCACCGCGCTCTCGGCCCTCGATTCCGGCCGCGTACGCGGCAAGCTCGCCGTACGCATCGACGAGTAGGCGATATGACGAAGCCCTACGAGCTCTACTACTGGCCTCTCCTTCCTGGACGCGGAGAGTTCGTACGGCTTGTGCTCGAAGAGGCGGGGGCGCCTTACCTGGATGTGGCCCGACTGCCCGAAGAAGCGGGAGGGGGTTTCAAGCCGCTCCTAGAGTTCGTGCAAGGCGCGCGGCCTGGTCAACCGGCGTATGCGCCACCGATCTTGGTGCACGGCAACTTGGTCCTTGCGCAGTCCGCAGCGATCTGCGCGTACCTCGGCGAGCGGCACGGCCTGGCGCCGGACGAGTCGGGCAAACGCATGCAGGCCCTGCAACTGCAGTTGACGATCGCCGACGT
>Ga0316197_10003389_pt1 | contig 11346 bp, 8 predicted proteins | sample OudBiesiAoxic_MG_FD_204939 | JGI IMG/M metagenome (GOLD analysis project Ga0316197, IMG submission 204939) | Coastal sediment microbial communities from Oude Bieten Haven, Netherlands - site A oxic | ecosystem: Environmental > Aquatic > Marine > Coastal > Sediment | place: Netherlands...
ACCGGGATATTTTTGAACCAGAGAAGATGTGGGGGTTGAGCAATAGTGTTGCTGTGCCCAGTCACGCGGTCGGTGAAAAGCCAACCACCCGGGAACATGCCTTCGAGGGCGGTGCGGATCAGCTTGTCGCCCCGGTCGTTGCGGGCGGCGTGAACGGCCCCCAAAGATAGCCCGCCGACAGCCAAAGGCGCAGCGGTTGATCCTGATCTGAAGAACTGGCCTCGGTTTTCTTCGTGAGTTTGGGTGGTCAGGGTCCGCGCGGGGACTCGCACACAAGGCACAGCGCAAACACCAGAAAAACGATGCCGGTCAGACGGAAATCATACCCAAGCGTGCGCTTGCGGTCCGTTATTGCGCAGAAATGGGTGTTGCTGCGCTTTCCAGCGTTCCTTAGAGAGCGAAATGCTCGGGGTGCGGAGGCCGTTCCCGCATTTGGGCCGCAATCCCGATCAAGGTGATCCTGTCATATGCAATCGCACCCTACAATCACGCCAGCCAATTGGGGCATGGTGGCCACGCTTGGTCTGGTCTGGGGGGCAACGTTTCTGTTCATTGAACTGGCGTTGACCGGGATCACACCGTTTTGGCTGGCCGCCGCGCGGATCGGGTTTGCCAGTGTGCTGACCGGGGTGGTGTGGCAGTTGCGCGGGGGCAAACTTTTCCTGACAGAAGTGACCGCTTGGGGGGCGCTGATTGCGTCGGGGGTCATCAATTCTGCAATCCCGTTCATTCTGCTCAGTTGGGGGCTGCAAACGGTCACCTCTGGCTTTGCGGGTGTGTCTATGGCGGCTGTGGCATTGATCGTTTTGCCGCTGGCGCATGTGTTTGTGCCCGGAGAACGCCTGACATTGCGGCGGATGATCGGGTTTGCCATTGGGTTTTGCGGCGTGACGATCTTGCTTGGGGGGCAGGTTTTCGAATCTACCGGAGATCCCATGGAGCCGTTTGGCCGCCTTGCCTGTCTGGGCGCTGCATGCTGCTATGGCGTCAGTTCGATCATCGTGCGGACCTTGCCGCCAATTGATCCTGTTGGTCTGGCCGCGACTGCGTTGTTTTTTGGCTCGGCCTTGGTGTTGCCAGCGGCCTTTATCGTCGAGGGCCCGCCCGTGATGCCGTCGATGGAGACGCTTTTGGTCGTTGCCATTCTTGGCCTTATTCCCACCGCTGGCGCCAATCTGCTGCGGGTGCTTGTGATCCGCAGCGCGGGGCCGGTGTTTTTGTCCCTGGTGAATTATCAGGTGCCGATGTGGTCAGTTGTCCTTGGGATTTTGATCCTGGGCGAGCCGTTCAAACCCATCCTGCTTTTGGCGATGGGGTTCATCCTGACCGGGTTGTTCGTCAGCCAATGGGGCGCGCTGAAACGGTTGTTTCGACGCGGGGCTACTCCCAACAGCTGACCAGCACGGTCATCGCGGTGCCTTTCTGGGTTAGGTCCACCGGATCAAGCCGTGGCAAGGTGTCTGAAGACTGAACGGTGACTCCGGCTTGTTGCAGAAACGCGCCCAGCACGTCGCTCTTGGTGGCGAAGCTGACCTCGGCCGGCAGCTGCCGACCACCGGGCGCACGGGGCATGAGCATGCCCAGCACAGCGCCAGTGTCGTCCAGAACCGGGCCGCCTGCATCTCCGTCGAGGGTGTTGATTGCAAGGCGGGTCAGGGTTTCCTCACCGTTGAGGCCACGCAGGTCGGACAAACGGCCAAAGGTCATTGTGGCCGATGGCAGGACGCCGCCGAAGGAATAGCCGGACACGGCAATCTCGGATTGCAGACGGGGGGCGCTGTTGCGGAACTGGGCCACGGTGGAGGGGGCAAGTGGTTGGGTCGCCTGCAGGACGGCCACGCCTGTCGCTGTGTCACTGGCAAGCACAACGGCGTCATAGGTACCGTTCAGGGTGATACGGCCACAATTGCCAATGGCCGCAATGGTGGTCAGCACCCGCCCCTGACGGTCGACAAAGAACCCGGACGCTGTGTGTTTCGGTTTGCGGATTTGCAGCCCTGCCACAAGGTCAACGCTTTGGGTGTCATCGCTGATGGCGGCCGGATCAAGCACACCCGCGACAGGCGCGAAACTTTTCTGCATCGCCGCAAGGATGCGGGTCCGGCGGTCTTCGTCACCAGCGGGCCAGACCAGTGTAAAGCCTTTGATCGCACCGCCCTCAAGACGGGCTTCGGTGTGCGAGACGATGCGATTGTTCTGGCCGGTCAGAACAAAGCTGGTGTCGTTGCGGGTGCGGTCCCCTTCGAGGGGCACGATTTCAAGCGTTTGCATGATCTCGTACAAACCCGCGAGGCGGTCGCTGTCGCCCGGTTGACTGATCAGCAGCACTTGGGCGTGTTCGACTGCATCGGTGGGTCCGAAATGGGCAAACGGACTGTTGTAGCGGTCAAATATTACCACGCCCAGAGGCAGGTCTATGGCGATACCCGCCTGCATGTCCTGAACGTTTTGCAGGTCCATCCCGTCGAGCACGGCGTTGTATTGGCGGAAGAGTTCAGCCCGTTGTGCGGTGGTCAGGATGCCTGTGTCCTCGAAGCCGTTGTTGGACTGCCAGGCGCGCATGGCGGCGCGGGTGCCGCGCCCGAAGGCGCCGTCGATGCCAGCATTGTAAACCCCGGCCCATTGCAGGGCGATCTGTATCTCTCTGCGTTCATCGCGGGTCAGCGCCGCCTCGGACGCGCGCGCCTGCCGCGGTGTTTCGTCTGCGGGCTCGATCTCTTGCGCAGGTTGGAGCGTTTGTACGGTTTCGGGTTGGGTCACCGATGGCGCGATGAGTGCAGGCCCTGCCCCGATCGGCCAAATCCTTTGTCCGTAACGCTCGGGCCCTTCCAGATAGCTGTCACTCGGGATCAGGCGCCGGGAACGAAGAGTGCGCAGCAAGTTGCTGGCATCGGGACGCGCGTAAGGCCCAAGCGCGATGCCGTACCAGCCGCGCCCAAGCTCAAACCCGTTTACGTCGGACAAGACTGCCGCATAGTCCCGCAGCCGATCTTCCACGACCGACAAGCTGGGTTGCGCTTCGATCTGGATGAAGACCTGTTCCTGCGCGGACGCGGTTTGTATCCAAAACAGCATTGTTGCCAACAGCGAAAACAATAGATTGCGCATCATGCGAAGGTCACCTGCTCGAACTCGTTTATTCAACGCCATGCTCTAGCAAGATTGTTCCGCAACGGGAACGCGAAAATAAGACCCTCGCGCGCAATTGACCCTCATGTCCCATACGCCTAATCAAGCGCCAACGAAACCGGGGTGAAGGCACCATGGATCAGACTGTCGCAAAACCAAGAAGTTTTCAGGAGATCATCCTTCGGCTTCAAGCCTATTGGGCGGACAAAGGCTGCGCTGTGATGCAACCCTATGACATGGAAGTCGGTGCCGGGACGTTCCATCCGGCAACCACCTTGCGGTCTTTGGGCAGCCAGCCCTGGGCGGCAGCTTTCGTACAGCCCTCGCGCCGACCGACCGATGGGCGCTATGGTGACAGCCCTAACCGGTGGCAGCATTACTACCAGTTTCAGGTGATCATCAAACCGTCGCCACCCGATTTGCAGGACATCTATCTTGGATCATTGCGCGCCATCGGGATCGATATGGATCTGCATGACATCCGGTTTGTCGAGGATGACTGGGAAAGCCCCACCTTGGGCGCATGGGGTCTTGGCTGGGAAGTGTGGTGCGATGGCATGGAAGTGTCGCAATTCACGTATTTTCAACAGGTTGGCGGGCATGATTGCCACCCAGTGTCAGGCGAGCTGACCTACGGCCTGGAGCGGTTGGCGATGTATGTGCTGGGGTTCGATGACGGCAACGCGATGCCGTTCAATGCGCCGGACGCGCCTATTCCACTGACCTATGGTGATGTGTTCCGCGAGGCTGAGGCGCAATATGCCAGGTGGAATTTTGATATTGCCGATACGGATATGCTGCTTCAACACTTCAAGGATGCAGAAACCGAATGCGCGCGCATTCTGGAGCAACCCCATGACGACCCCAAGACAGGCCGTCGGATCGTGATGGCGCAACCTGCATATGATCAATGCATCAAGGCGTCCCACATCTTTAACCTGCTCGATGCGCGTGGCGTGATCTCTGTCACCGAGCGTCAGGCTTATATCGGCCGGGTGCGGACGCTCACAAAAATGTGCGCCGATGCCTTTGTGATGACCGAAGCCGGGGGGTTTGCCGTCTGATGGCGCAGAAAAAGACCATCGACACATCGACGGCCATCACGGTCTCTGTGATCGATTTTTCGGCATTCCTCGAACAGTTGGACGCCGATGTGGCCGTGATCAAGTTGGATTGGAAGTAACGATGACGGGCAAGATCCTCAGCGCCATAATCGTGGTCTGCGCCATCGCGGCAGGCATCGCTATGTTTTATCTGCAGGTCTATGCGTTCTACGAAGAGGTCACGCCAACCGGGACGGATGACGTGCAATTGACAACGCTGGATGGCAATCTTGAAACAATTCTTTACGAGGATTTTCAAGCGATTGACGCCGAAAGCTCGCCAATCAGATACCGGGCGTGCTTTACGACGCAGACGCCTTTGTCGACCTTCCTTGACACCTATGAGGCCTATTCCGGGGCGGCTCCGCGCAATGCCCCGGGCTGGTTTGACTGTTTTGATGCAGAGGCCATTGGTGACGACATCCGCAATGGGCGCGCGCATGTGTTTGTCAGCCAGCGAAACCTGGAATTCGGCATCGACCGGGTGGTGGCCGTGGCGGACGACGGGCGCGGGTTCATCTGGCACGAAGTGAATGATTGCGGCGACAAGGCTTATGACGGCAGCCCGCTTGGCGAAGGTTGCCCCGAACGCGACTTAGGAGGCAATTGATGCCTGATCTGTTGATTGAACTCTTTTCGGAAGAGATCCCCGCGCGCATGCAATCGAAAGCGGCGGAAGATCTGAAAGCGCGTGTTACCAATGGCTTGGTCGAGGCCGGTCTGACCTATGCGGGTGCCGCTGCGTTCAGTACCCCGCGCCGGTTGGTGTTGCGGGTCAATGGGTTGACCGATCGGTCACCGGACGAGAAAGAAGAACGCAAAGGCCCGCGCGTGGATGCGCCCGAGAAGGCAATTGAAGGCTTCCTGCGCGGTGCCGGTGTGACGCGCGCCGATCTGGTCGAGCGGGACGAGAAAAAGGGCCGCGTGTTCTTTGCAGTGATCGACAAACCCGGGCGTGCGGCGGCAATGATCGTGGCAGAGGTGCTGGACGACACCATTCGTCATTTCCCGTGGCCGAAGTCCATGCGCTGGGGCGCTGGCTCTTTGCGTTGGGTGCGGCCTTTGCACCGCATTTTATGCCTGTTGTCGTCCGAAGGCGGGTCCGAGGTTGTGCCACTGGACGTCGACGGGATTGTCGCCGGTCGCACCACCGAAGGGCATCGGTTCATGGCACCGGGTGCGGTCGATGTAACCGGGTTTGACGACTATGAGGCCAAGCTGAAGCGCGCGTTTGTGGTGCTTGATCCGGCGGAACGGGCCGAGGCGATCTGGCAGGATGCGACCAATCAGGCCTTTGCCAACGGTTTGGAAGTTGTTGAGGACAAAGGGCTTTTGGCCGAAGTAGCGGGCCTGGTCGAATGGCCGGTTGTGCTGATGGGCGCGATTGATGACGCGTTTCTCGACCTGCCGCCCGAGGTGTTGCAGACCTCGATGAAGGAGCACCAGAAATTCTTTTCGGTCCGCAACCCCAAGACGGGCAAGATTGAGCAGTTTATCACGGTGGCGAACCGCGAAACGGCGGATCAGGGTGCAACCATTCTGGCGGGCAACATCAAGGTGCTGTCGGCGCGTTTGGCGGATGCAAAGTTCTTTTGGGAGAACGATCTGCGCGTCGCCAAGGGTGAAAAGATGGCACCATGGCTGCAATCGCTTGAAGCGGTCACGTTCCACAACAAGCTGGGCAGCGTGAAAGACAAAGTGGACCGCGTGACCGCTTTGGCGACAGAGCTCGCTCCGGTGGTTGGCGCGGATTCTGAACTGACAGCACAGGCTGCACAGGTTGCGAAGGCCGATCTGGCGTCCGAAATGGTCTATGAATTCCCGGAACTTCAGGGGCTTATGGGGCGGTATTACAGTGAAGCAGCTGGATTGCCTTCCGAGGTGGCCGCCGCCTGTGAGGAGCATTATTCGCCGCTTGGGCCGTCAGACGATGTGCCGACAGCGCCTGTGTCGGTGGCGGTGGCATTGGCCGAAAAGATCGACGTTTTGACGGGCTTTTGGGCGATTGACGAAAAGCCGACGGGGTCCAAAGACCCGTTCGCCCTGCGCCGTGCGGCACTGGGGGTTATTCGGTTGGTTTTGGAGAATGATCTGAGCCTAAGGTTACTGCCGTTCATTCAGGAAGCGATGCTTTCATCGATAATTGCTTTCATTCGGACTGGCGATGCCAGCGCTTCGAAAGCGATGCAAGAACAAAAGAGTGAGGCCGTCAAAGCCTTGTCAAACGGAATAAAATTCAATGAAGAATTGCTTGCGTTACCGGACCAAATCTCGCGTTTGGGAAATCAAACGAGAGAGCAAATCCGCGCATCATTGACTGAATATGAATCCCCGAACGTGCTGACTTTCTTCCATGACCGCCTTAAAGTCTATCTGCGCGATCAAGGCATTCGCCATGACGTCATCGACGCCTGCATCGCGATGGACGGCAACGACGATCTCGCCCTCCTCGTTGCGCGCGCCACGGCGTTGCAGGCGGTGTTGAGCACCGAGGACGGCGAAAACCTTGTGCAGGGGTTCAAGCGGGCGAACAACATCCTGACGCAGGCCGAGGAAAAGGACGGGGTCGAGTATTCTTTTGGCGGCGATCCGAAATTTGCCGAAGACCCGACCGAGACCGCGCTTTTCGAGGCGTTGGATAAAGCGAAGGCCAAAATCGCTCCAGCGATGGCGGAGCAGGATTTTGCCACAGCAATGGCGGCGATGGCCGATTTGCGGGCTCCGGTCGATGCGTTCTTTGAGGCAGTCAAGATCAATGCCGACAGCGATTTGCTGCGGCGCAATCGCCTCAACCTGTTGAGCAGCATTCGCAGCACCTGTCTTCAAGTGGCGGATCTGACGCGTATTGAGAATTAGGACTGGTGTATGCCGGTCGAGCGCCTGCCCGTGGGGTGGCGCAGCTTCGGGCATTCTGTTCGGTTTATCTCTGCCAAGTCATTGATACCGTTGGTCGGCGCAATGTGCTTGCAATAGCACCAGCCCGCCGGTACGGGCAGGCGCTCGACCGGTGCCTTCGGCTTGATTCCGGTCGGTCATTGTAATGAAATACCCGAGCCCGGCAAATAGTCAGACACCTGCGGTGTCAACGCATCTTGTCAGGGCGCGCGGCCTTCGTATGCTGCGCGCGCAAAGACAGGATGATCCGTGAAACGCCCCGCGCCCGACAATCCAGATGTGACCCTGATCACAGCCACGTCTCCAATGACTACGCCGACTCATGGCGGGCGGGCGAAATGCCTTCAAAGGCTGGTGCGTCTGAACCTGCCGGTGCCCAAGACTGTGTCGTTGTCTTTTGCGTCTGTGCACAAGCTTGCTGCGGGGTATCGCCCTGATGTGTCAGAGGTTTTGACGCAATTTGAGGCCGATACGCTTTTGTGTGTGCGCCCGTCTTCGGAAGACCCGGATTGGGGTGGTCCCGGGGCGATCCTGAACATCGGGATGAACGCGGCGCGACTTGCCAGCCTGTCGTCGCGGATCGGCGATAAGGCAGCGACCGAAATCTATTTACGCTTTATTCAGACCTACGCGGTAGATGTCGTGCGTCTGGACGCAGAGCTCTTTGACGACATCGACGGCACAGGCCACGAGGCTTTGGTGCGGGCACTGACACTTTACGAGGAAGAGGCGGAAGAGCCGTTTCCACAAGACCCCGGCGTACAATTGGCCGAGATCCTACGATCCATGGCGCGGGCATGGGAAGGCACCACGGCACGGCTCTTGCGGCAAGCCAAAGGGGCGCCGGTGGATGCAGGACTGGGCCTTGTCGTACAGGAAATGTCACTGGGTCTGGGCAGCGGCGAATGCGGATCGGGCGTGTTGCAACTGGTGAATTCGGTCACCGGCCTGCCGCAGATCACCGGGCGGTATCTAAGCCAAAGCCAGGGCCGTGAAGCGCTGGTTGGTGGCGCGGCGTCGATCTATCTGGAAAAGGACCTGCGCGGGCCGTCTCTGGAAGAACTTGCACCAGAGGCCTTTGCAGCGCTGAAAGAGCATGCTGCGCTGATGCGCGCCAAGCTGCGTGAAGAGATGCAGATCGAGTTCACCATTCAGAACGGTGATCTGCATATTCTGGACGGGGTGCGCGTGGACCGGAGCGCGCGGGCGGCGTTGAAGATTGTGGTGAAGCTTGCCGAGGATGGCATCATCACCAAACAAGAGGCGGTGATGCGGATCGAACCGCGCGCCTTGTCAGAGCTTTTGCACCGGCAAGTGGCGGCGCGGGCCAAGCGCGATGTACTGGGCACCGGGATTGCCGCAAGCCCTGGGGCGGCGACCGGAAAGATCGTGTTCACGTCTGAAGCAGCGCAAGCCAGTGCCGCGCGTGGCGAGGCTTGTGTGCTGGTGCGCCGTGAAACCAGCCCTGAGGACATTCGCGGAATGCATGTCGCCTCTGCCGTGCTGACCGAACGCGGCGGGATCACCAGCCACGCCGCTGTGATCGGGCGCGGGTTGGGGCTGCCTTGTGTTGTGGGCGCGACAAGTCTGCGCTTTCAGATAAAACGTCGGACGCTGATGGCCGCGGATGGGCGGACACTGAAGGAAGGTGACGAGATTACGGTGGATGGCAGCAGCGGACAGGTGCTGCTTGGGTCGGTCGAGATGGTCGAGGCCAATCTTGACGAAACGTTCCGCACGTTCATGAGCTGGGCGGATGCAGAGCGGGATATCGGCGTGCGCGCCAATGCCGACACACCTGCAGATGCCAAGCTGGCGCTGCATTTTCGGGCGCAAGGCATCGGGCTGTGCAGGACCGAACATATGTTCTTTGAGACCGATCGCCTGACACCGATGCGCGAGATGATCTTTGCGCGCGACCCGAAAGACCGGGCGGCGGCGCTAGAGCTTGTTCTGCCGATGCAGCGGGCCGATTTTATTGAGCTTTTCACGATCATGCAGGGACAACCGGTCTGCATTCGCCTGTTTGATCCGCCATTACACGAATTCCTGCCCACCAACCGCGCGGGGCAACGCGAACTGGCGGATGCGCTAGACATCCCAGTAAGTGATGTGACTCGGCGGATCGAAAGCCTTGCGGAATACAACCCTATGTTGGGCATGCGCGGCGTGCGATTGGGGATCACGGTGCCTGAGATCTACGACATGCAGGCCCGCGCGATTTTCGAGGCGACGGTGGAGGCCAATCTGGCCGGTGCGGCTATTGTGCCTGAGATCATGGTGCCGCTGGTATCGGCCAAGCGCGAGGTTGAGTTGGTACGCGCCCGAATTGAAGCTGTCGCAGCGGCCGTGCGGGCGGAAAAAGGTGCAGATTTCTCGTACCGGTTGGGTGTCATGGTCGAAACGCCGCGTGCGTGCCTACGCGCCGGGGATATTGCCGAACACACGCATTTTCTGAGTTTCGGGACCAATGACCTGACGCAGATGACCTATGGGTTGTCGCGTGATGATGCGGGGCGGTTCATGACGGAATATGTGCGCCAGGGAGTGTTTGCCGAAGACCCGTTTCATACGCTTGACACAGAGGGCGTCGGCGAATTGTTGAAACTGGGTGTGGAACGAGGCCGTGCCGCGAAACCGGACGTTGTTTTGTCGATTTGCGGCGAACATGCGGCCCATAGCGAATCGGTTTCCTTCTGTCGGGAGGCCGGATTCGACTATGTGAGCTGCTCTCCATTCAGAGTTCCGGTGGCGCGACTGGCTGCCGCACAACTTGCGTTGGCCGACAAGATGAAGTAGCCACCGCCATAGTCGTGCCCAGATTTCGCCCCATTTGAGAGGTGGTCAGCGGACATGCGCGCGGCACATATCCCCAAAGCTTGTGGAAAACTTTTTATTTCGTTAACAGACCGGTCGTCTGCGTGGTTTCGCCTTTTTTTCAGGTACCTAACCGCCACCCCTAATGTTGCGAGATGAACAAGTCTTATGACGCGACTGTTTGCAATGATGCTGGCTGCCGCCATTTTCTCCACACCCGTGTTCGCAGATCGCGCGAACACTACTGCCCAAACCCTTCTTCAACAGGAAAAAAATGGGATGCGTGCCGCTGGTCAAGCGCACCTGAAATCCCTTGTGACGCCGGTCGCCCGAAAATCGGTCATTTACAACACCTCTTGGCTGAATGCGCAGAAGAAAGCCACGGGCGGCGCGCAATGGCAGTGCCTGGCCGAAGCGCTTTACTTTGAAGCGCGCGGTGAGACCGTGAAAGGCCAGTTTGCGGTGGCCGAGGTGATCATGAACCGCGTCGAAAGCGGCCGCTTTCCTGACACAATCTGCGGTGTGATCAATCAAGGCACCGGGCGCAAATACGCCTGCCAGTTCACCTACACCTGCGATGGCATCCCAGAGCGCATCCATGAGCCGCGTGCCTGGACACGTGTTGGCAAAGTGGCCCGCGCGATAATTGACGGGGCCGCTCCGATGAACCTGACAGAAGGCGCGACGCACTATCACACCACCGCCGTGCGCCCGCGTTGGTCGCGGACCTATACCAAGACAGCGCATTACGGAGTGCATCTTTTCTACCGTCACACATGGCGTGTCAGCAGCACCGGCTAACGCCGCATGTTGCCAGGAAGACGTTGAAATGTCGCGAGTGGGGTGCGAAATGCCCCTTCGCGACGTTTTCGTTTTCGCTCTAACCTGATAGCGGTTTTGCAGTGCTATGAAGTGGGGGCGCTATGAGCTCTGAAATCCGTCTGGCTTTTGCCCATCCGTCCGAGCGTGCGATTGCGACGGCATCTGACGGCCCGGTTGATCGCATTTCGGTGCGCGACCACATTGTCGAGGTGGAGATCGGCGCGTTCCAAGCCGAGCGTGGCACGACCCAGCGCGTTTGCTTTAACGTCGTCGTGGAAGTCCAACCAATCACTGGACAAATCGACGATGATGTTGATCGCATCCTGTCGTATGACCGGGTAACAGATGCCATCGCGGCAGAGCTGGCGGCAGAGCGGTTGAACCTGTTGGAAACGCTGGCCAAACGCATTTCAGAACGCATTCTGTTGGAACCGCAGGCCTTGCGGGCGTTCGTTCGGATCGAAAAGCTTGATCGGGGTCCCGGCGCCTTGGGTGTCGAGATTGTCCGGTCGAAGACGGATGTGAACAGCACGTCACCGGAACACAGCCAGGAACGTCCGCACCCGCGTGTGGTTTATCT